>JACKZZ010001536.1_pt1 | contig 26534 bp, 38 predicted proteins | sample 8027871 | NCBI WGS metagenome assembly JACKZZ01 (sample SAMN15724774, study PRJNA655200) | protist metagenome | isolation source: fluorescence activated cell sorting (FACS) single amplified genomes of... | place: USA: West Boothbay Harbor, Gulf of Maine | collected 2000-07-19 | reverse complement strand
AGAGTGGAGAACTAACGCTGTTACATGGGCAGCAATGAAAGAAGAAGATGTTAAAAAAAGATTTACTTTAGAAAATGGAGATTTTGATGAAAAAAAATACAATGACTACAAGGTGTTCATGGATGTTGATGATGAAATTAATGACCTTAACACAAAAATTAATGGATACGTAAACAAAGAGGGTAATGTCTATGGTAACATGAAGTCTAAGTATGAATCTGCTTTAACTAAAGTAAATGAACTTAGTAAAAAAAGAGAGGAATTAATAAAGCCTTATAATAAAATAAAAGACACTCAAGCTGACAAAACAACTAAAGAGTACCTTGGTGGTATGATAGGTGGAGATAGAATAAAATACAGAACAGAACAAGCTGTTGACCCTGGTGCGTTGGAATTAGCTAATACGTATTTGCCTAAAGATTTTTCTTCTATAGAAAACAAAGAAGATTTAGACAAAACAATGAAACAAGCTTATAGCGAGTTTGTTAAAAATGACTCTATACTTAGTACCACATGGGAAGCAATACAAAAAGGCGCTAAGTCAAAAATAGAAGCATATCAAAACGAAATACAAAAAACAGCAGATCTTACAACTCCAGAAGGCGTAGCAGATGCTAACGCTAAGATTCAAGCTTATGCTAAAAAAATAACATTAGATGAGTTTGAAAACTCAAAAGAGTACAAAACTAGAATGACCCAGTTGGGCACGGTTATGGATAGAGCCATGTCTAACAAAAGCACTGCTTATGCTAGAAGTCAAGATTATTTTTTAAATAATGTTACAGACTTCTTAAGAGGAGGTAACACAGGTATTGATAGTTCAGATGGGCTGCCATTTAACAATACTCTTGCTAATTTAATTGAAAGTATTGGTAAAGGCGGCGTTAATCTTGTTGGTTCTGCTAAAAAAGCGTTAGCTAGTGTAGAGGCTAAAGGAGTAAGACAAACACAAAGGCAGATTGACGCTATAGATAAAAGAGTTGAAGACGGCGAAATAACAAAGGAAGAAGGAGAAAGATTAAAAAACTTTAAAGAAGGTTCTCAGTCTGGTCTTGAAGGACTTCCTTCTTTAATGGAAGAACTAATGTCTGACAAAAAAGATGTTGAAAAATTATTTGATAGTATAAAAGACACAGAGGCTTATACGGGTTTATTCAATGCTTCTGATTTATCTGATGGTATTAGTTTTCAAGAGGCTATATTTACAACAGGTGAAGCTTTACCTCAAATTGGTTTAGCTACCGCAGGTGCTTTAACCGGAAATCCTATAGCTGCTGGATTAGGTACTGCCGCAATGTTTACTCAAATGTATGGTGACAATTATTGGTCTGCGTACCAAGAAGGTATAAAAAAAGACGCTCAAGCTATGGGTATTGATTTGGATTCTATGTCAGCTGAAGAAAGAAGAGAGTTTGAAATAAACGCGTTAAACGAAGGTAAACATGCTAACATGGCTACGTCAGCTGCGTTTGCAGCTGTTATGACTGCAGCTGAGCAGTTTGGTGCAAATAAAATATTAAAGAAAACAGAAGAAGCTTTAGGTTTAGGTGCTGGTGGTTTAGTTTCTTTTTATAAAGGATCTTGGAAAGAAAGCGGAGAAGCTTTATTAAAAGGCGCTTTACGTAAAGTTGAAGCTGGAGGAACAGAATTTGCTACAGAATTTGCTCAAGAAGTTTTAGGCCAACTAAGTACTGGGCTACAATCTGGAGGTAGTGCTACTGAGTACATAGACTGGGGTGCTTCTTTAGAATCTGGTAAAGCTGGTGGTGTTGTAGGTATTATGATACCTTTTGCTAGTAGTGTAGCTACACAGTCTGCTGTAGAAATAAGAAACATATCAAGAGACGTAGCTATTAAATTTGCTCCTAATTCTGAATACGGTAAGTTTTCTTTAGAATCAAAGAAGTATTTTGAAGACGCTCAAACAAACTTAGATAATCAATTAAAAAACAATGAGTTAACTGAAGAGCAATATAAAGAAGAATCTGCAAACTTAGCTGACACAAGAAATTCTAGTTTAAAAATAGCAGCTAATACTGATGAACAAAATAGAGCAGTACAACTAGATTTAATGGTTAAAAGAAATCAGTTACAACGTAGAATTAAAAAAATCAACGACACTGATTTAACCCAAGCTGAACAAGCTGAGCTAAAAACTGTTCAACAAGAATTACAAGATGTTGTAACTGAGCAAAGATTATATAGCACGAATAGAAACGTGAGACAAATGATTATAGATGCTGGGCCTAAAGATTCAGAAGGTAATCCTATGATTGAGTTTAGAGATTTCTCTACAGCCAAGGAAACTCAAGAAGAAGCTGATAGATTAGAAAAGCTAGGATATCAAAGAGCAGCTGCTAGTAAATCTCATGGAGTAGAAATGGTAAATGAAACTACTGGAAAAGAAGTTTTACTTATAAACAACGAAGTAGCGTCAGGTAAAGGAGGTTTTGTAGGTAACGTAAACGTTGCGGCTCATGAATTTTTACATAGTTTATTAAGAAAAACTTTAGTAAACAATCCTCAGCTTGCTAAAGAAATGAGAGAAAACATGGATACTTATTTAGAAAGTATAAATGTAGAAAACATGGATCCTAATTCTAAATACGCTAAAACTTTAGCTCTTTATAAAAACGACAAGGATTCTGTTACTAATGAAGAAGCAATGACTTTGTTTGCTGATGCTTTAGCAAATGGCGATATACAACTTAACGAAAGCGCGTTAACTAAACTTGGTAACGTTATAAGAAGACTAATGCAGTCGCTTGGTATAAGAAATGTTAAATTTGAAACTGGTAAAAATGTTGTTGACTTTTTAAAAGATTATAACAACAGTGTAAGAAAAGGTGGTTTAAATAAAGCACAGAAAAAACTACTAGGAACAGAAGAATCTATGAAAAGAGACGGTGCTACTGCTAAAGAATCTAGAGCAAGAGCAACTGTATTAGACGCTATAAACGAATTAGTTCCTCAAGACATAACTACTAAAGCTGAGTATGATGCTTTTTTAAGAAACCAAAGACAAAGTAAACCTTTATTTGACGCCTTATTGCTTGAAGGCGGTGTAATAAATAACTACGTAAGAAGTAGAACAACTACAAAAGCCGAGGCTGATAAAGCTATAGAAAGTTTAACAGATAGAATAATGAACTTTAATCCTGAAGCTAAAAGAGCAGACGGAAAACCTGTAGGTATGCAAGGTTTTGGCGAAGCTATATTTGCTAATACTAGGTTTGCTAAACTAGATGCTAAAAAATCTTTATTTCAAGAAGGAGAAAAAGCTAAACAACAAAAAAGTATCGACGGTGGAACATTACAAATAGCTGATGAATCTACTACGTCTAAAAAAGATGATACTAAATTAGCTAAAAAACCTAGTGAAACTACAGTTTTTGACAAAGCTACTGAAGCTAAAATTGATGAAGCTATAAACAAAAACTTTAAAGGGCCAGATGTTAAATTTTCAGAAACTAGAGACGTTCCTAATGATGTGGCTGTTATATACGCAGAGAAGCTTGGAATAAATCCTCAAACTATAACTGATAAAACAAAAAATTACACTAAAAAAGACGCAGAAGGCTTAACTAAAGCAAAGCAACTTTTACTTAAAAACGCTAAAGATGACTATGCTCGTTTGCCTAAACTAAAAGATGACTTTGGTAAAGGTACATTTGTACCTAAAAATGTTAAAGACGCTTTATATACCGATGGTGAATTAACAGGTAGTTTAAAAGACTACATGGATCTTATTAGGGAAAAGCCTACTAAACCTATATATAGAGACCGTGTAGGTCAAACTATTAGAGGTTTATTAAACTTAGCTATTAGAAACCGTATAATAGAAACTGCTCAACCTTCACAAGGTAAAAGATTACAAGGAGGGGCTATGTTTAGTTTAGCTTTGGTCGAGCCTAGTATTAAAGATTATATGTCAGATAGGGATCTTACAATGTTTGCGGTAAAAGGTCAAAAATTTTTACACGACGAATTCACTGATGAGCAGATAAAATCAAGAAACGAAAGCGTGTTATTGACTATACCTGAATTTGGTTTAGATTTTTATGAGTCTATTAATCCTAAAACTAGAAAAACAAGAAGTTCAGATTCTTTCGGCGCAAGCAGCGGAAGAACTATATTTAATTTTAGTAATGCTAACAATATTAATGAACTAAAAGACTTGCTTGATGCTCCTTTAACTGATGAGTTTATTAAAGCTAATCCAAAATATGTAGAAAAATATACAAAAACTGTTGGTAATGATATATTTTTAGATAAAGCTAAACTTAAAAAAGGCTCTGCACTAAGCACTAAAGATATTACCGTATTAAAAAAAGCAGAATCAGAACAAGGGTCTTATGCTGTTTTAACTCCAGAGCAAAGAAAAGAAAAGTTAAAAGATCCTGATTTTAGAGCTAGACAAAAAGAAAAAAGCAAAATATTAAAAAAGATACTTAACGTTATAAGTAAAAACGTAAGAACAGACGGAAAAATAATAACAGGCAGAATGGAGTTCTGGGCTTCTTGGATAAATAGTCAAGTTAACAATTCAAAACACGTGATGAGAGTTTTAGCTCCTATTGAATTCTTTTCTTTGTCTAAAATGCCTAAACGTACTAGAGTTGAAGGTTTTAAAGAAGTAGACGGCGTAGTAGTCTCTGGAAATCCTTTAAACTATGTTGCAGAACATTTAATGCCAGCTAATAACACAGCTAAAATATCTGTTGATCTTATATACAACAATACTGTTAACGAAGGTTTTAGCATTATAAAAGATAACTATGTTCAAGGTCAGTTATTAAAAACCGACGACAATGATGTAAATGATAAAAATATAGGTGAAGGTAGTTTTAAATCTCAGTTCCCTAGTGAGTTTTGGGATATGGATAAGCCAAATGTTTGGATTAGATATTTATTAGGTAATCCTAATATAGATTTAAATTCCTATATAATTTATAAAGATGGTAAAATAATGACTATTGCAGAAAGCTTAGGCTTACCTTTGCTTGATTCACAAATAACACCAAATAGCATAAGTCTTCAAAATAAATTAATATTAGAAATTTTAGGATTATATAAAAACAAAGACGGCAGTTATAGAATTACTACTCCTAGAAGCGTTAAAAGTGCTAAAGCAAAAATGAATGTTTATATAAACAGTATAAACACACCAAAAGCAAAACAAAGCAAGGCTCTTACTAAACAATACACTCCTAAATTACCTGAAAACGTAACAACAGAGAAAAAAGTAGAAATTTTAAATGACTATGACACTACTAGTAAGTTGTCTAGAGCTTTAGATACTCCTAAAAAAGGGATTAGTGTTTTTGATTTTGATGATACTTTAGCTAAAACTAATAGTAAAGTTATTGTTACCATGCCTGAATCAGTGCAAAGCATAACAAACACTGGTGACGCTAAAAAAGTAATTAACACTGTTTACAAAAGTGTTATAAATTCTGTTGCAAACAATAGTAATATAAACACAATAAGTTTTAGTTCAGAGTTTAGCGAAAAAAGCAGGGTTAAATTATATAACTCATTAGCTAACAAACTTTCAAAAGATTTAGGTTGGGAATTAGAGGTTTTTGAAACAGTAGATAGCACTGGAAATACTGATGTAGTTACATCCGAAGACTTTACTTTAACTAAAGGCAAAGATGCTAAAAAAATAAAAGGCAATAAAAGCGATATAAAATTTAAAAAAGACGTTGCAGGTAATTTAAAAAGTTCTTTTAATATAAACGGAAAAACTTATGATGTTAGTTTAGATTTTCGCGGAGAAGGAGATTATAGTTTAGAGTTTAGTTTAAGAGGTAAAAGTAAAGGAAAAACATATAAAATAAACGCTACAGAATTTGCTGAGCAATCAACAGATCTTGAAGCTCAAGGAGCTGAGTTTAACTTTGATGAATTTAATAAAGTTATTAATGGTAAAAAAGGACCATTAGCAGACCTTGCTTTAAAACGTCAAGGTAAATTTGGTAGCAAAAATATATTTGTGTTAACAGCTAGACCACAACTTGCCGCTGAAGGTATAAAAGCTTTTTTAGATGGCATAGGTTTAAATTTACCATTAGAAAACATTACAGGTTTAGAAGATGGATCACCACAAGCAAAGGCAACTTGGGTTATAAGTAAAACGGCTGAAGGTTATAATGATTTTTATTTTGCTGATGATGCAATTAAAAATGTTAAAGCTGTAAAAGAAATATTAGATCAAGTAGATGTAAAGTCAGACGTTCAGTTAGCTAAAGCTAGTAAAGCTTTGACTTTTGACAAAGTAATAAACAATATTCTTGAAGATAGCACAGGTATAAAATCTGAAGCTGAATTTTCTAAAGCAAGAGCACAAACTGTTGGCGCTAAAAAAAATAAATTTACTTTTTTCAACACGCCATCTGCTGAAGATTTTGTAGGTTTAATATATAAGTTTTTAGGTAAAGGAAAAGTTGGTGACGCTCAGTTTCAGTTTTTTCAAGATAATTTAATTGATCCTTATAATAGAGCGGAACTAGCAGTAACAAGAGCTAAAATAACTGCCGCTAATGATTTTAAAGCATTAAAGAAAAGTCTTAAGACGTTACCTAAGTCACTATCTAAGTTAACAGGTATTGGAGGGTTTACATTTGGTCAAGCTGCTAGAGTTGCAGTATGGACAAGACAAGGCATGGAAGTTCCTGGTTTATCTAAAAGAGACGCTAAAGAATTAAATGCTTTTATAGATAACAACGCTGAGCTAGATGTTTTTGTAGATGAATTAATAAATATACAAAAAGGCAAACCTTACCCTGCACCTAGTCAAACTTGGCTAGCTGGTAATATAACATCAGATATTGTTAACGAAATAAATAAAGTTAACAGAAAAGAGTATATGCAAGAGTTTAATGAAAATGTTGATATAATATTTTCAGACAAAGTAATGAATAAACTTGAAGCTGCTTATGGTTCTAAGTATGTAGAAGCTTTACGTGATACGCTACGTAGGATGAAATCAGGTTCTAATAGACCTGTTGGTAACTCAAGAGTTGTAGATGAATTATTAAATTGGTTAAATAACTCTGTTGGTGCTATAATGTTTTTAAACACAAGGTCTGCAGTGCTACAAACTATATCTGCAGTAAATTTTATAAATTTCGGTAATAATAATCTTATAGCAGCTGGTAGAGCGTTGCTTAATCAAAAGCAATATTGGAAAGATTTTATGACGCTTATGAATTCACCTTACTTAGTTGAAAGACGTGATGGATTAAAAATCAACGTTAGTGAATCTGAAATAGCAGACGCAGTATCTGAAAGCTCTAATAAACCAAAAGCATTTTTAAACTTATTACTTAGCAAAGGTTTTGTTCTTACAAGAATAGCAGATAGTTTTGCTATTGCTGCTGGTGGCGCTACTTTTTATAGAAACCAAATTAAGGCTTATATAAAAAGCGGTATGGATCAAAAAGCCGCAGAGAAAAAAGCGTTTGATGATTTCTATGCTGTTGCAGAAACAAGTCAACAATCAAGTAATCCAAGTAAAATATCACAACAACAAGCGTCAGGTGCTGGTCGTGTAATACTAGCTTTTGCTAATACGCCAATGCAGTATGCTCGTATAATAAAAAGAGCTACTCAAGATCTTGTAAACGGAAGAGGTGACTGGAAAACAAATGTATCTAAAATAGTTTATTACTCAGCAATACAAAACCTTATATTTAACGCGTTATCTAACGCTTTATTTGCTTTAGCGTTTGGTGAAGAAGATGAAGAAAAAGAAGATAAAACAGGTAGAATAGCAAATGGCATGGCTGATTCATTATTAAGAGGTCTTGGTATAAGAGGAGCTGCTGTTGCTGCCGTTAAAGATGCTTTAGTAACTATTTATGAACAGGAAAACAAGGAAAAAGGAGCACCTGAACTTAGAAAAGCTGTAGCTGATTTATTTGGTTTTTCTCCACCAATTGATTCTAAGGTTAGAAAACTAACAAGTGGTCTTAATACATTATCTTGGGAGCGTGAAAAAATGAGTCAAGAAGGTTTTAACTTAAACAACCCTGCTTATTTAGCATTTGCTCAAATCTTAGCTGGTTTAACAAACGTACCGCTTGATAGAGCTATAACAAAAATAAATAATTTAAGAGCCGCTACAAGTGATAGTTCTGCTAAGTGGCAAAAAGTTGCTTTATTAATGGGTTGGTCTGCTTGGGATCTTGGTCTACCTTATTACGGTGTTGAAGATAAAGTAGAAATGACACCTCAAATGATACTGAAACAAAAGGTTGATGTTATGAAAAAAGAAACTAATACAAAAGAGCAAAAAGAAACTTTATTAAAATTAGGTCTTACTAAACAACAAATAAAAGCTTTAAAATACGAAGACGCAAGAGTTAAAAAAATAATTGAACTACAAAACAAATAAACATGATAATGAAAATTAAAAAAGCCTGGAACTCATTAATGTATAAATTAATGTTTAAGAACTACGAATGTGAATGTAAAAATAAAATTTCTAAATAAAAAGAAAAAATGAGTAACAAAATTTCGGAAAACACTGAATTAACTTTAGATTTAAAAACACTTGCTATCATTGTAAGTTTTGTTGTGACTGTTGTAGGTATGTGGTTTGCTCTTCAAAAAGACATCGATCTTGCTAAAGAATTACCTAAGCCAGAGGTTAGCAGAACTGAGTATGATTTAAAAGATCAGCTAATTAGGGAAACAATAATGAACACGCAAGAGAAGGTAGAGCAAAATAGTGAAAAATTAGACAAAATTGATGAAAAGCTTTACCAAATAATTAAAAAATAAAATTATGAAAAATATATTAACTTTAGCAATGTTATTGCTTTCTAGCGTATTATACTCACAGAAATACGTTTTAATAGAAATAAACTCTGAGTGGAATTTAAAAAACTCTGCTAAAATTGACAAAGTTAAAAATGTAGAATATAGAATTACTTATCTAGAAGATCAAACACCTTCTTTTAAGAAAAAAATTAAATCTGTTCCGCTTGCTATATTATATAAAGATAACGATGCTATAGCTCGATGGGATGCTGACATAAGTTTTAAACTTATAGTTACCGAGGATCAGATATTAAAAGCTATAAAAGATAATGAGTAATATAAGCAAACACATAACTTTGGCTGAAGCAATACACTCAAACACAGCTAAAAGATGTAATATAGATAACACACCTAACGAAGAACAAACTAACAATATGAAAATGTTAGCTGAAAAAATATTCGAACCATTAAGATTATGGGTTGGTGGACCAATAAAAATTAATAGCATGTTTAGATCTGAAGAATTAAACAAAGCTATAGGAGGCGCTTCTAGCTCACAACATTGTAAAGGTATGGCAATGGATTTAGACGACGTCTATGGACATAAAACTAACGCAGAGATGTACGAGTGGATATGCAGTCATTGTAATTTTGATCAAATCATATGGGAATTTGGTGATGACAAAAATCCAGCATGGATACATGTTAGTTATATAAGTGTAGATAAAAATAGAAACAGAAAGCTGCTCGCTGAAAAAGAGTTTGGAAAAACAACATATAAAATAATAAAATAATGAGAAATTACCCGTTAAAACAAACAATTAAATTAAGTGACAAAGATTTAAAAAGTAAAAAATCTGCTTCGTCCACAAGACCACAACCTTTACCATCAGCACCTGATGCATATGAGTTAGCTTATGAAAGCATGAGTGAAGAAGAAAAAGATGACTCTACAAGAGGTGGTGATTTTAGCTTTATACCTAATTATGCAGGAGGAGAAAGAGGCGCGCAGTATGACAGATTTGGTGAGCAAGAAGATGGTCCTTTATACAAAAGAATGACTTGCTGGAAAGGATATGTAGCCAAAGGCAAAAAGAAATCACCTAGTAGTAAGAAAACTAAAAGTGGAAAAATTAAAATGGTTAATAACTGTGTAAAAAAATAATATGAAATCACCTATCAAGCACTGCAACGCTACTGTTTTACATTCAAAAGAAATGAACAAAATGAGAAGCAGAACTAGTGAACTATCTGGTCGTGGCACTGGAAACAAAACAGCTATGATAACAGCTAAAAAAGCTCGTACTGCTCCATTTAAATTAACAGATGAGTCTTATGAGAAGTCTAATAAAAAAATGCGCTCAGAATATAAATCTGAAACTGGTAAAACACTAGGATCAAGACAAACCTCAGGTAAAGGAAAACGTAGAGTTTCATTTGCTTGTAGATTTGCTGGTATGAAAGGCGCTATGAAAGGACCTAACGGTAAACCTACTAGAAAAGCTATAGCTTTAAAAAAATGGGGTTTTGGTAGTGTAGATGCTGCTAGAAGCTTTTGTCAAAGTAATAAAGAAAAAAAATAAACTAATAACTAAAAATTAAAACAATGGGATTTAAAATACCAAATTTTGTAAAACAAATGGGCGGATCACCGTTTCCAATGAAATCACCTTTAACTGCTCCAACTGGTAGTTCTGGAAAAACAAAATCATATGACCAAGCATATGATGCATTAAGTGATGAGAAAAAAGCTGAATACAGAAAGTCTGATAAAGCAGGAGACGGCAAAGGAAGAGAACGTTTTAAAAAAGCAGCCAAAGATTATAATACAGAAAAATACGGAACTACAGAACCTACTAGAGATTCTAAAAAAGCTGGTAAAACTAAAGCTGAATTAGCAAAAGAAGTAAAAGCAAAAAAAGTATCTGAGTCTTCAGCTTCTAAACCAGCTGAAACTAAAAGTGATAAGCCTAAAACAAAAACTCGTAAGCAAATGAGAGCTGAAAAAAGAGTTGGTAGACTTAAAAAGAAGCAAGAGAAAAAAGGAGCTTTAACACCTGGTCAACAAAAAAAGTTAGACAGAAATAAGTCTAAAGCTAAAGGAGAAAAAGTACAAGAAAAAGATAAAACAAATGTTGGTAAAGCTATTAAAAAAGGAGTAGATAAAGTTAAAGACGTAGCTAAGTCAGAAAAAGAATAAGGAACAAAAATAAAACTGGGCGTACCATACCCAAAGTTCCTGTAACCAAGAAAGGGGATCTCTTATGAGGTCCCCTTTTTTGACTTTAGCAACTAACTAACTAACCATCACACGCGGCGCAATCTTCACTCATTGCTTGCTGTGCAATATCTCCTCTAAGAACAGATTCTGTTCTCATATAATATAAAGTTTTAATTCCTTTTTTCCAAGCATCTAAGTGAACTTTATTAATCCACTTAGGTGTTGCTTCGCTAGGAAAAGCTAGATTTAAACTCATGCTTTGATCTATGTATTGTTGTCTTATAGCAGCTTGACCAACTAATTCTAATTGATTTATTTCTTTAAAAGTTTTAAATACATCTTTAACTGGTAAATCGTGATCACCCATTAAAACATTGTCTAGTTGTTTAATATCTTGTATAGATCCACCGTCGGCTAAAATTTTATCCCAAATTTCTTTTGTATTTAACCCATTATCTTCCAGTACACTTTCCAAAGTAGGGTTTTTACGTATAAACGTACCTTTTGCACTTTGTTCTGTAAAGATGTTAGCAGCCCAAGGTTCAATACCTGGCGAGACATTTCCACTAAGCTTAGAATTACTAACAGTAGGAGCAATAGCACGTAAGTGAGTATTACGCATACCAGTTCCAGTACACCATAAAGGTTCACCATAAGCGTCTGCCAATGCCATACTAGCTCTTTCGCTTTCGATTTTAATTTGACTAAATATTCTTCTTGTTTCATATTGTGACAATAGACCTTCAAATGGTAAACCTTTATCTTGTAAGTACGTATGCCAACCTAAAACACCTAAGCCTAATGCTCTTCCTTTTTCTGCTGATCTTACAGAGTTTTCAAAGCCTTTTCTGTATTTAGCTCTTTGTATAAACTCTTCTAACACACCGTCAAGAAACCATATCGAGTCGTATATTATATTAGTATTTTTCCACTCATGGTATTTAGCTAGGTTTAAGCTAGACAAGCAACATATAAAGCTATGGTTTTCATCTGTATGTAATGTTATCTCACTACAGATATTAGTCATATGTACTTTTAATGCGTTGTCTTTATAGGCTGAGGGGTTATTTTTATTTGTGTTCCCTTTAAATAACACGTAAGGTTCTCCAGTAGCTTTACGCTTTTGAAGTAGTTTTCCCCAACGTCTTCTAGCTTGCTCATCTCCTTGTTCAAGTCTTCGCATGAACTTATCGCCGACAACAGCGCACTGATGCAAGTTAAGTGACTGTCTATTGACATCGCCTTTAGGTTCACGTATTTCAATCCACTCTTCGAAATCGGGGTGATCAATGTTGATATTAACTGATGCAGCTCCTCGTCTGACAGATCCTTGGTTAGTGGCAAGTATTGTTGAATCGTATATTTTACAAAAAGGCACAACGCCGTCACTTGTTCCATTTCCTTTAATTTTAGCTCCAGCGGGTCTGATTTGATTTATACCGATACCTACTCCACCGCCGTGTTTAGCAAGTAGCATCATCTCTAAGTTTTTCTGTCCTATATCTATTATGCTATCAGCTACATCGATACCAAAGCAACTAATAGGAAGGCCGCGATCAGTCCCAGTATTACTGAGAACAGGACTAGCGAGACAGAGCCAACCATTCCATATATACTTAAAGAAAGTTTCTTCAAGCTCAGGTCTGTCAAGTCTACCTGCGACTGTTTTGCATACTCTTTCATAGGCATTTTTAGGAGACTCGCTGCCAAGAAGATATCCCCCTGCGATAGTTTTTTTGTAGACTTCAGTGTCTCCCCACTCTGGATAGTCTTTTCCTTTTTTCCATTCATTATTCCACATATTATAGTTCTAGTTTTTTCTCTTTAGGTTTTGATTCTTGTTCTCTTTCTTGTAATTGTTTCACTATTTTATTCCACTCTTCTTCTCCAATAAATAATTGAAAAGCAGTAAGAGTACCTTGTGACAAACTAGTGTTTGCTTGTATTTCTTTAATTAAAGCTTGAACTACTCTGGTTAAAGCCTCTACTTTTTGTTTTAATTTGTTTTGTGGCATTATATCATTTTTATTGCGTGATTAATCCAAGCTACTAAACCGTTCATGTTTAAAGCAACTAGGTTCCATTGTTTTCTTGACGCTGTCTGTATCATTACACAGATAAAACCTATTATAAATAATTTAGGTTCTAACGTCCATTGTCCTGCTATCAAAAAAGCTGCACCAAAGTATCCTATACGTGATGCAAACTTTTGATATGATGTAAGCTTATTTGTATAAGCTAATAGTTTAAGTAATTTTCTTCTTGTTACCATATATCTTCGAAATCTTCTCCTTCATTTGCTTTACTATAGTCAGTTGGCCTAACAGCGAAAAAATCAGTGTGAGTGTGACCCCCAGTAAGATGGAAGAACCAATCCAGGTTAGCCGCTCCTTGTTTGTCATAGTGGAAAAATCTTCTCTTGTCCGTGTAACCAAGTTCTTTAAGTTTTTCATTTGCTCTTTTTCTTATAAATTGTTTTAAGTCAAAAGATCTCATACCTTCTATATCACCCATTTCAAACATCTTGTCTATATACTTTTCTTCTAACTCAACCATAGTTTTAGCAGCAAGATAAATATCTTCTTTACAAGCATCTAGTAAGCTATTGTCTTCTTCACACATGTGTCTAAATAACTGACAACCCATTTTGCTATGTAAGCTTTCATCTCTTACAGACCATTTCATTTGTTGTCCGATACCTTTAAGTAAATTACGCAACTGAAAACTATAAAGAACTGCAAACGCGCTATATAAGCTAACGCCTTCTGCAAAAGCAGAAAAGATAGCCAAGCTTGTACCGATGCCGACACTACTAGTTCCGTCATAAGCAACTAAGTTATCAAAACGATCCGCTGTTGCAGGCTCGTGTAAAAACGCTTCGTAATCTTCTAGTTTTAATGTTTCATTTAAATAGCTATATGCTACAGCATGTACAGTTTCCTGTGAGCCAAACATCATAGCCATTTGTTGTATTTCATGTTTAGGAAACCAGCCAACTACTTTTTGTGTCCAGTAATCACTTACTGCACATTCAGTCTGAGCAAAACCTAATAGTATATTACCTACTAAACTTTTTTCTTCATCTGTTAGTTTTTCATTCCAGTCCTTAACATCTCCTGACATAGGTATTTCAGTGTGTAACCAAAACGCCTGTGCTTGTTTTAACCAACCTTCTGTGTAGTAGTCAGGGTACTCAAAAGGTTTATACGGTATTCTTTCATCAAATAATCCCATTAGTTGTCGTGTATTTCTAGTGATATATCAACAAAAGGTATATATAAAACATAAGTTGTTTGATCTGGTTCATCGTAAGTTCTTATACCTAGACATATTCCAGGATAAAAGCCTACGCTTAGTGTCCAGTTTTTTATTTCTTTATCCATTTATTGTTTTTTTATTAATTACTATAGGTGAACCATCTTTGTGAGATGATATAAAATAAACTACATCGTTTTCTTCTACTATAACATCACTAACATCTTTAAATGTTTTAGGATAATTTGTTACAGCATATTCTTTTATTTTATCCATATACTTTTATTTTATATTTATCTTGTTGTTCTACTAATTCTTTGTATTTAATTCTGTTTCTCATGTTCCAGCTCCACTTCCACCATTTTTCTATTTGACGCTCTGCGTATTTAGATCGTGCTAAGTGTTTTGCTTGAGCAGGATTAATCTTATTGTCTCGTCGCATTCTTTTTGATTTTGTGGTTTATATAAAGTCCATTTAATTGGTGATTGAGTTATAAAATTACTTTCTGTTAGTAATCTTTTAAATAGTTTCCATCTAAGTGGAAAAGACTCGTTGGCTCTACCTTTTGTTTCGATTATAAAATCTTTACCGATAAAATCTGGTGTATACTTTATATTAAGTATTTTTTTATTACCTCTATTTTTGTATTCACCTTTGCCATTGCTTTGTCTTTCTATTGACTCAAGCTCAAAATCAAACGCTGAGATAAGCTCAAACGTTTGACCTTCATATTTAGCCTTGATCTTTGCTTTTTTAAGAGCCATATACATATATCTTTCAAGACCTGATGCAAACTTAATTCCATCGTATGTTATCTTCTTAGATTGTACAGGACCTTTTTTACGTTTAAAAGATCGTTTCATCGTAAATGTTTATATCATTAATGTTTTCATTAACTCTTCTAGCCTTAGCGTATAAAGCTTCTTCGATCTCATCTTTCAAACAATGTCTAGCTGATTCAAGATATAGTATTGCATCCATTAATTCTTCTTGTACATCAACAATAAATCTACCTAGATCTTTCTTTTGACCTTCAATTTCTTGCATCATTGTAGCTCCATATTTTTTTTGGCCTATTAAGCTACGTTCGTCCATCTTCCTTAGTACATTTTGTACTATCTTATCTTGTGTTTTAATCTGCATCTTTCACGAATGTTCCGTTAATCATTTTACCTGTTCTTGTTGCTATAACTTTGTAAGCTTCATCAATACAATATTCTATATCGTATCCTTGTAAGTGAGCTAAGTTTGTAAGCACTACAACCATATCACCTATTGCATCTACAATTTCTGGTTGATCATTTTTAAGTAATGCTTTAGCAAGTTCACCAGCTTCTTCTTGTAGCTTAACGTATTGCGTATGTGGATTACCTTGTTGGTATAAACCTCTTGTTGCTGCCCAGTCTCTTATAAGATCAAATCTTTCAGACGTTTTATATGTATCTGGTGTATGATCTTTGTTAAGATAAGCTTCATAAAAAGCTTTGTTATAGATGTAGCATCTGTCATTGTTAAACATAGATGTTTTAACGTTCGCCATTATCCATTGTATGTTCTCTTGTGTAACTGTAAAGTTACCATGGCTTGTTTTCCATGTTAAACCTAAGTTATCCATCAATTGTCCTTTAAGTTTATTCTTAGGACACGGGAAAGTTGAGGTCTGCTCTGTAGCGTTTATTTTCATTTTATTAAAGTTTAGATTTTTATATTTTTTTAAATCAACCTTATAGCCATAAGACTTTTGAAGTTCTATTTCACGGTCTGATATATAATCTATATCGTCTGACTGTTCAAGAACCTCATACTCTGTCTCCTTATAGCCTTGTATAAGGGTTACTCTGTTATTAAGATTACGTGTTACGCCAATCTTTTTACCTGGTATGTGGTATATATAATACATATTTATAATTTATTGTTATATAGGTGCATATTGTGTGCATGATGGTAATACCAACCTACTTTTCTATTTAATCTCTTAGCAATCATTTGTTGTAACATTGAGAATTGATACTGATCATTGCAGAAACCGTACCAGATGTCATTAGAACGCATATAGACAGACATGTTAACTAGTTCATTTATAATTGTAAACTGAACTGCATAAGTACATGGCGTGTCTTTTTTGTAATCATCAAATTCTTTGCCATCATATATACTTATTGCTGCGTGTCTAGTTTTAGGATTTTGTCTTAGCTTTGCAACAACATAATCTATTTGGTTGTTACGTTTCCACTGATAACCATAATTAGAATTTACTTTTCTATTGCTGTCTGCCATCTTTTCCCATATCGGTGGTATCTTACCGTATAGTTCTCCTAGCTTGTCAATACTAGGATTACCTGATAAATACCAAGCCCATTCAGCTTCAGCATATTCTAAACTCCAGTTACGTTCTTTATTTGTAATTAAATTTTCCAATGGGTTTCTAATATAGAACCCACAGTTAAACAAAGCTTTTGTATCATCAAACTCTACACCGTTTTGTATAACGTTATCTAGTAATGATTCATAAGCTGCGTTTGCGTTGTAATAACTATTTTGCATATTTGTTGTAATAATATTTGTAATAATTAAATATTTGCTCCCATAAGTCTTTTTTAGTATAAACTTGCGGGGATTTGTTTTTCTTATTGTTAATATCGATATCGATATACCATTCGTATGTGTTACGAGCAAATGGAGATATTTTAATTCCATTGTTAATGCACCATTGCATATGTTTTCTTTCTTGCGATGTAGCCATGTATTGGCCCATGTTAATTTTTCTTATTCCCATGGCATCGCTTCTGTCTCGCTGACAGCAGGCTCGTTAGGTATAAAGCAACCAGATCTTGGTTCCCATTTAAAATGAGCTTCAGCACCGTTTTCACCTAAGTTTTGAAACTTAACTTTAAGTATCTTAGCTTTAACAGTTTTATTTTCATAATCTCTGTGAACTAATATACCGTGATAACTAGCATCGTACCATTCACCGCCACCTTTTATGTTGTACATTGTAGGCTCTTCAATTTTACCGTCTTTGTCTTTGTACATCTTAGTAGGGTGAGCTACTATAAACACTAGTACATCATACTTCTTAGCAAACATTTCGATCTTAGTTAAATATTCCATCGTATATCTATTAACGTCCTCAGTCTTACAGTCTACGTCTCTGACCTTATTAAAAGGATCTATAACTAGACATTTAATACCTTTACGCTTTACAAGCTCAGCACCTTTACGTAACACAGACTCTAGCGTGTAACGCTCCATATCAATAAAGAAATAATTATCATTAATATGATCTGCTACTTGATTCCACTTTTCACCGTGTATATCTTTAGATGATGGCATACCTTGCCAAGTCTTACGCATTAGCTTGTGAGCATGTAAATACGTAGGAGCATTTTCAGGTGATGCAAAAGCTGTTTTCCAGCCATAGTTATTATTATAACCTACGACCATCTGATCAACAAAGTCAGACTTACCGCTACTAGGTATCCCAGTAACAGTGATAAACTGACCGGTATACGTGGAAAAAATATCGTCGAAGTTTTGTAAGCCAACTTGAAATCCTTTCTTGAAACCATTGCGTACAAAATCTGTAATCTCGTCTTCAATATCTTTAAACGTCGTGACGTTTTCAAGCGGTACAGGCCTTGCTGTAGATATACGTTCTTGTAATTTTTCTTTGCCATACTTTTGTAAATATTCATTAGCATCTTTACAATCATCAAATGATACTATAAAACATACTTCAGCGCCTAGTCTACGAACTAGCTCTGATTGTAATGCTTGACCTGCTTCATCTGAATCAACAGCTAATATGATTTTTTCTTTATCTTCAAAATAATCTATACAATTATCAAGATAATCTAGGTTGTTAGAATTTAACGTAGCACCATTAGGAACTGATATTGCATTTTTAATACCAGCTTCATGTAACGCTAACACATCCATTTCACCCTCGGTTATAACGCAAGTGTCATAACCTACTATACTGTTTATATTATAAAATACTTTCTCAGCTCCTTTATATAGTTTAAAGTTTTTTCTACCGTCTCTATATTTAATATTAATAAGCTGATCGCCCATTATATAATTAAACTGAATCGTATTCTCGGCCTTACCGGTCTGAGGCATATATTCAGAACCTTCTGTTACGTATAAATCGTCTAAGGTTTTCTGTGATATACCTCTTGTTTTAAACCATTCATATACTTTTGATCCTAATTGCTCAGGGTCTACAACATGCAACGCTGTGGGCCTAACGTATACTTTTTCGCTAGCGCCCTTGCGTTGGTATGTATGTAATTGAAAAGTTGTATTACAATTGTGACAAGTACCGAGACCACGTTCCCAATCATAAGACGCGCATTTGGCCTTTTGATTCTTGGGTTTCCTATCGTGAGAACACAAAGGACATATGCCCTGTGTTTTCTCTTCTAGGCCATGTTGATTGAACGTATCAATCAAGAATCCATTGATCTCTGTTGTCTGCATTTAATTTAATTTAAAATGGTAAATCGTCCTCTACTTCTTGTTTTGCCGGTGCTGCTTGCTGTGGTTGATCTGTTCTTGGTGCCGCGGCTACATTGTCTCCGTTGCTCCATACCACTTTTACATTTCCGAGGTAAGTTTTAGCTACTTTAGCTTCTCTTTCTTCTTTTGTCTGATCCACTATTACAGGACCTTGATTACCAAACTGATCAACTTCGTCGTTCAGTGTAATCGTAATCGGTAAGTATTTACCTTTTTTACCTATGATAATCTTATCTTTAGGTATTTCATTAAGGTTTATACTAGCTTTAATTATACTTGCCATATTAGTATGCGTTTACTTGATTAAACATTCTTGTTATTTGTTCTTTTGTAGCACCTGTATTTCTTCTTAGGTTGTCTACTGCTTTAACGTGGTTTTGTCCTGTGTAGAAATTGTTAACGCTTGTGTTAATTCCTGATACTGTACAAATTTGTTTTCTGGTTCTTGCCATGGTTTAAAGTGTTTTAGTTAAAAAATATTGTTTAGGATCAAAGTCCTCAGACTTATAAAATAACTCATAAGCCTGTACTGCTCGCTCTACTTTATCTTTGCCTCGAGCATAAAACTCAGGTGAGCAATCAAAGATACCTATTTGATGTGTGTTCTTGTCTATTACAATGAATAGCATTTCGTAACCAAATAGTTTACTGTAAATATAAGCTTGACTGTCATAGTTGTATTTAGACGCTGAATACTTAAACTTTGTAATGTCTGCTGTTGTCTTTAAATCGATAATCAGTCTTTCATCATGGTTTACAATATCAGCTTTGCCTTTCCACATATGGCCTTCAAGCTCTGTAATTCCAGGTTGTTCATATTCTACATTGCCTGATCTTATTAAATCACTACATACTAAGTTGTCTAGCATCTTTTCTGTCATTAATTCTATTTGATCAACCTCATGTTTCAATAAACACATTTCGCCGCCTGAAATCTCCTTATACGCTTTAGTGTTTCTAGTTGTAGCTTCTACGATCTTAAAATTCTTAAGCTTTTCAGGCTCAAGTATTGCTGTGTGAAAGTATCCGCCGACTAGAAACGCAGGTCTGTTTGCCTGCTTTTGGCCTAGAGCTAAGGGATTGGTTAATAACGTAGAGATGTCTGAGTTACTTAGATACTTTTTGCCAAAGTCTCCATAGTATTTCTCATCGTCTTTTAACGCTGTTAATACCTCTTGCTTGTTCATACTACAGTGTTGTTAATTCTTGCTCTGCTTCTTTAGACAGAGCATACTTTGCTTTAATAGCATTAATTTTACCTCCAGCTTTTACATAGTCTTTAGCTTTAGCTAATTGTTCTGCTGTTATTGAGGCTTTTGTTTTTGGCACAAATTTCTTTTTGCCGTGATCATTTGTAGCGTCGCTATCTGCTGTGTCATCAATTAAAAATAAATTACCTAACGCATACTTTTTAGCGTAAGATGATGCTGAACCAAATTGCTGAGGCACGTTCATACCTTTTTGATTTAAGTCTACACCAACTACAGCTTTAGCACTTATAGTTTCTTTACCGTCACTTACAGTGGCAGTCGATTCCATAATAGGCATTGTTTCAAATGCTGTGTTAAGTTCTTCATTGATCGTAACTGATACTCCTAACTCTAAGAGAAAGGGTTTTGTTGCTTCTAGGATGTCTTCGGCTGATCTGAAGTTGTACTTGCCGAAGCTGTTAAATCTACTCTTTTTCGATTTAAACTTTGTTTGGATTGTCGCTAATTTTTCGTTTATGTTCATTCGTTCTTAGTTAAATTGCTTATTAATATAATTACATGTATTAGATTTAATTTACACAATGTCAAGCACTTGCGAGTGATCTACGTTGTCAATTAGTTTTTGCACTGCTTGTTTTTTAAGCTCTGATACTCTTACGTAAGAGCTTATACCGTTTATTTTTAAATGCTCTGCTATTTCTTTAGCTGAGTGCTTGTTACAGTCTAAACCGTAAGATAATCTAAGAGCCTCGTATTCATTATAGTTTAAATGTTTTTCCATTAAACTTTTTAAATATACATTTAATATCTGTATGTTGTATGGCTCAGACTTGTCAGGTATTTGATACATCATATTTTCGTCGTCATTATTTAATGGTTGTGCATCTATAGATAAGAATATACTATTAAAAAACATAGCTACCATTTTTTTATCTTTACCATTATCTTTTCGTATTTCGTTTAGTTTATGTTCTGGTATTCTTATATCACCTCTATTTATATCTATAGCTCTACGTATACTACCTTTAACTCTTTTGCTAAAAAAAGATTTTAATGTTTTTTCTATATCTTCTGATTCATTAAGCATTTCCCAGTCTAATCTATCAACTGCTTTTGTTAAGCCTGCTCCACCTTCTTGTAATATATCTAATATACTCATAACGCCTGAAGCTTGCTGTGTTGTTGAAAACTTACGCGCTATATTTTCTACAAGAGGTAGAAACTTAATAATAAGCTCATCTCTTGTGTATTGATTATAAGGCTTGTCATCAGGCATAGATGCTTTAACGTCTTCTTTGTACCTTATGTAATTCTTAATATTGTATTTTTTCATTTAATAGTTTTTTTTCTTGTTTAAGTTCTTTGTTAATATTTCTTAATACTGTTCTTACTGAGCAGTCTAATAGTTGTGCTATTTTAGACCAAGTTATTTTCTTACCTGTGTCGTTTAAATTTATCATGCACTCATATACATCTTCAGTGTATATAGTTTTAGACTTACCTAATAACTGTCCTACTATTTGCATTTTTTGTTTAAAATCTAGCTTACAATAATCTTTAAATATAATTTTGCGAGCTTTATTCTTAGGAGCATATACTCCGCCCCAGAATGTTTGTTCTATTACTGATTCAATGGATTGTTCTGCTAATTTAAATGTAACAAATCCATTACGTTTGTCACATATAAACCTGATGATTCTAGCATGTTTCTGCGTGTCCCAACGGTTTAAATAACATAATACTAATGAATGCCAAGTTAATGATCTGTAGGACGTTATTTTAGATTTACTATTAAATAAATGATAATGCTCATGAGTACCATCCTCATAGTAGTCGAAGTGCTCGGTACTATAAGTAGGTTCATCATTTACAGGACTACGCTTGTATATAATCCTATTGTCATTTAAATATTCTAACTTCCTATGTGACATTAGCCTTTTACTCTTTTAGTATTATTGGCTGTTGTCACCCTTGGCTTAACAAAATTTTTAATTTTGGTTCTAATACCAAGGAAATCGGTATCAATAATATGTTTGTATAATTTTCTTCTCATCTGGTCTAAATATTAATTGTTCGTCTTTTGCTGCAACTGTGTGCTTTTCTTGTTCGTAATAATTCCAATACGCTGTTATGCTACAACCTACTACTTTGTAGTGTTCTGGCATACATTGAGGAGGTTCTGTAAAAGTACTTTCCGGTATTGTGGGTGGTAATCGTTTTAAAGCGTCTGCGCATTTTGTAATTGTTAAATGTGTTTTGTTATATCTTTTAGTATATTCATTGCCTAGTGCTATCATGTGATCGTAGAGCCATTTGTATTGGCTAGCATTTTGCCTACACCATATAGTTGACGGATGATTGTAATGTGCTTTTTTATATGGCACGTTATGTCCGTTGTCATAATGATGATGCGCGGTACAAAGCATCTGGGCTGATTCTAAGATCATTTTAACCACATGCTTATTGTATTGTACCTGTGCAGCTTTTACTGGATCTCTATCTAAATAAAATATATTCATTTATAATGTTCGTCTAGTAATTCATTAGCAATTTCTATGCTAATCATATTGTTATTGTATAATTTCCATATTAGTCTACTCATAGTTACGTAAGGTTTTAAATAGTGGATGTCTGTAACTACCGGCTTTAGTACGTTCGAAGTACGTAAACGTTGCACGCTTGCCAATATAGTTATGAATATTTGTTAGCATATCTGCTAGCATTTTGTAGTTGTAACCTTTACCTGGTGGACAACCGAACGTAATACCGTCATCATCTTGCATTAAGAATTTGCCGAGAGTACCTTCACGCTTGCCTTTACCGTCTACATAGCCTACGATTGTAGCTTCTGTATCGTGAAAGTCTTTGAACTTTTGTAAGCTGTAAGAACGTTTGCACTGGTATGGAGTATCTAAACGTAATATAGAGCCTTCGTAACCTGCTTTTAGATTTAGTTGGTGCATTATTTTTGCAGCATCTTCATTTAAAGCATATTGAGTTTTTACATACTTAACACAGTCAGAATACATGTCGCTTGTACATAATTGATCCATTCTGTAGCTGTATGGCATGTTCATTACTGTTTCTACATAGTCATAGCAATGAAACTGAACTAGTTTTGCTGCTTCAGATCTGTCATCGTATGTAGGTTTTTGTTTACGAACAAGAGATATAATCTTTTCGAAGTCATTACGTAGATCGTGGTTGTATAATTCACCGTCGAGTACTACGTCAGGATGTATTTCGAAGAAATATTCTAGATCTTCTAGTATGTGCGCAATGTTGAGCCACGGTTTACCAGTACGAGAGTATGCATATACTTCGCCTTTGTCATTAAGTTGAATTAAACAGCGTACGCCGTCTAGTTTTGGTTGCATATAGACTTTTTTAGTCCAGTCGACTGGTTTTGAGTCAACCTTATATGCGAGCATTGGTTTTATCATTTATATTTATTTAATTGGTTTTCGATTATTATTATTTGTTTTTGTAATTCTGCGCACCTTGCATAGTCTTCAGCACTTAAGCTAAAATCTAACTGAGTCATAAACGATGCTAATTGTGCTAGCAATTGTTGCTCAGTATTTTGCTCGTGAAGATCAGCAACGAGAGCTTTGTCCCACTCTTGCTGCTTGTCTTCGAGAGCTTGTATAACTATGTCGGCTACACGTATTGCTATTTGTTCAATTTGTCTGTCTGTCATATGTATATTATCCAGCTTTGTTTGTATTATGTTTGTAATTCCAGTCTGTATATTCCATATCAGGTTTAGACCATTTTTTAATTATTTTATCAGGAGTTGATACAAATACACACTCATCAGCGTATTGATTCCAACAACTTACCCACACGTCAGATTTACCTACCCATATAATATAAGTGTAGTTATGATCAATGTTGTCTATGTTAGAGTACAGGTATTGAGAGCTGTAATGCATATCTTTAACTAAATGAGCTGCAATTCTTGAGCCATCGCCAAAGTTTACAAAACCTTTAGTATCTTGCATGTACTTAATCCATTTAGCTGTCTGAACACCTTGGTATTCAGGATAACCATCATGATGCAGGTACATATTTACATAGCTTTTGTCTGCTACTTCGCTTGGATTTACAGCAAAACCTTTTACGTATTTTTCTGATTCTTGTCTATGGACTACCATAGTTACGTTTCTTGTTGCCATATTATTCGTTGTTTGCTATTAAGTTTAACATATCTACTGATTTAGGCTCGTCAAAACCTTCGTCAGTTAGCTCGTCTTTACACATATCAGTGTATAGTTCTACTAGTTCTAAGTATATATCGTTAATAGTATCTTGAATCCAGTATTCACCGTCATGCAACATAGATAAGTATATTTTAACATCTTCATGGTCGTTATCGTAGATGGCTTGTTTAAGCTCTGCTGATAAATCATTATCATAATAAAATACATTTTCGCTTACACATACGTTTTGAAGTGCTTCATATAAGCTTACATACACAGTATAACCATCAGCTGTACTTTCTTCGTATATGTAATGATCACAGTCGCTTGACCAGTCATCTGTTAGTTCCATATCGAAGTGTTTACACACTACTTTCATTACGTGTTCTTCATCGTGTGAATCTATTTCACCGAAGCCTTTGCTGATCATTTTTTCTTCCAGCTTTTTGTCGTACAGTTCTTCGTACTTTTTAATTGAGTCTGACATAGTTTATATTTAATTGTTATTTATTTAAGATTTTAGTGCCGAATAAGAAATCAACAGCTTGCCAATTACTAGTATCTAGGTTGGCAAAAGTAATTATATCTCTTACATCTGAGATTTCTAGTTGGCTGTATATTGCGCTAGTACTTAGCTTGTCGTATACGCTGTTAACGCATAAGTTATACTCTTCATAGTTTTCATCTAGTTTAACTAGAATTTCTGGTTTAATTTGGTCTATTAGCATATTATTGTTTATTATATTATCTATTAGTTTTTGTATTTTGTTTGTAACTAGATGAGGAATCGAACCTCAATACTCGTCAGTAGTAGTATACAGAGCAACTCTCTTTAGAACTATACAACCATACCTAGTTATTCAGCTAGTTAGTGTGACTTTTGTCTCCTATTTTCTAGCATGTGCTCACCTTTGCTTTCGCCGCGGTTGAGCTAGCTCCATTCTTGGAGCATTATAATTGCCATATCTTTTATGGACTTCATTTCTTCTTCTGTTAGATCATTATAGTTTACTATACGTTCTAACGCTTGTTCTATTGTGTCTATTAAGTAACACGCTTCGCGCTCCACTATTTCTATATCGTTTATTATTCTGCTATCCATGTTAATCCTTTATAGTTAAACCACTGTGTAATTCCGTAATTTTCTTTGTTCTCATTATATATGAAAGCAAATGTTGGTGGTAGTTCGCCGACAGCATAACCTTTATACTTTAGTCCTTCGCTAGTTTTAGCGGTAGTTTTTGATGTGAATTTTATTCTTTGCATATTTATTATTTTCTACGCCATGATTTATGTACAGCAGCTGATAGTGATTGTGACACTATTTGAATAGTATTACCTGTTTTGTGCTCGATGATAGGAATATAACTGTATAATTCTGTAGTGCTACAGTTGACACAGTTACGGTAACCTAAGGCTAAGCGACCTTCAGGAATTACATTTGTACATTTACATTTCATATTGTTTGTTTATTATATTATCTAATTGATGTCATATTCTGTTTGTAAATCTTCATTTACTATAACATACATTTCATCCCAAGTATGTTTTTTATGACAAGCAACACAAAAACCTTTGTCTGTTACTTCTACTTCAACAGTTTTTTCTACTATTATAGGATCACTTTGGCCTAATTTATAACTACTATATGACAATAGAGCTATAAGTATTGTTGCTTTTATTGAATCTTTTTTGTTCATATTAATCTCCTGTATAATTAGTTGGGTTATTGTCGTACATACTTTGCATTGCTTGGTCATGTAGTTCTTTAATTTCTTTGATATACTCTGCATTTTGTACATTTTCATCTCGCCATTTCATTACACTGCTGTAATCTGGGCTAGTAAATGAAGTATTATTTACTCTGCAAGTATATAATTCTTGTGATTTATGTTTAGTTATTTTCATGATATTAATTTGTTTAGTAATTGAGTCATGATATAGTCATGAGCTTCTTGATAATCTCTTACACACTCTGAACCATCTGGTTCGAAATCAATATCACTATACTCCATCTCGCGATCGACTATTTTATATATTTTGTGTAGTACTTGAGGAACTAGTTTGTCTGTTAGTTCATCGATTTGTTTCATTTTTGACATAGTTAATTATTTATTGTTTACGTATATACTATCGATATAGCATTGAATTTAGTTTGTGATTATTATACCTTTTCCAGTACTGATCTTCCATCATTTGTATTTGTTGTTTAGTTAGTTTTAATATAACTTTACGAGTTCTTTTCTTACCTGCCATATCTAGTATTATATTGATAGTATGGACCATTTTGACAGTTCTTGTTGTCAAAGTCAAGTAAGAATTGTACTCTGTCTGTACAGTTAGTTATTAATTTT
>JACKZZ010012880.1_pt1 | contig 26564 bp, 37 predicted proteins | sample 8027871 | NCBI WGS metagenome assembly JACKZZ01 (sample SAMN15724774, study PRJNA655200) | protist metagenome | isolation source: fluorescence activated cell sorting (FACS) single amplified genomes of... | place: USA: West Boothbay Harbor, Gulf of Maine | collected 2000-07-19 | reverse complement strand
AAATATGTTCGATATTAAACAAGACTTTTGATTTTGATTATTTAACTCTATTAATACAATAAGTTATAGAACACTTGAGCCTATTTTGATTAGTTCTAAGCTCGATATTAGGCGATATACTTACCGTGTCTGTAGGTAAAGACTTACATTTTGAATGGACCTTCACCCTTAAAAGGTGATTTTATCATACTCGTATGCAAGTTAATTGCTCATGTTATAAGGCTTGGTTTTGCGCTAGGAGCAAATCAAGATTGAATTTTTTTATATATACTGAGCCCTTAAAAAACAGGCAAAAAAAAGGGCGGTCATAAGACCGCCTTTGAGATGCTCAACTCAGGTATAAGCAATCCTTGCTTAAATATCCATCCCTGGGCATACAAAACGAGGAGTGGTTGCAAGAATCCTTTCAGTAACCAGCTTCATCCTTGAAGCAAAATCATTATATCAAGTTGCTTTCTTAAAGTATTAATTAATAAGAGGTTTTTTTTAGGAGTTTATAAATTAAACTATCTGTGTAGAAATAAAAACGTGTAAAATCATAGAGTTATGAAAAAGTAATAAATACAGTGTATAAATAATCTTACACGCCCCGTAAGCAATCACCTACAGGGCGCCGGGGCTTAATTGCTAACTTCTAAGGCATTAGGCAGGGTTACATTGAGCTCCAGAATGGAACAACCAGCTTGCCTGTCTAAATCTACACATACATCATCTTTATTAATATTTACATATTTTGCAATAACGTCTACTAGTTCTTTTTGTAAAGAAGCCAAATAGTCCGGTTTATCTCTCTCATTTCTTTCGTGAGCAATTATTATTTGCAAACGATCTTTAGCAAGCTTAGAGGTTTGTTTTTCGGGGCCCTTGAAGTAATGGAGAACTTTGCTTATTTTATCTGATATCTTCATGCCATTTCCTCCTTAAGTCTAAACATACGCTTGAACCAGTTTTCTTTCTCCTTAGAGGTAAATCGCATTGTAACATCTTCACCTAAAAGCCTAGCAACCGCATCACTATAAGCTTTACCAGCATCTGAGTCGTCATCCATAATAACAGGATCACCTGAATTTGAAGCGCGCAAAACTGCCTGCGATTCGGGGATAACACCAAGCAATGGTATTGAAAGAATATCGTTTATATCAGACAGACTAAGCATATCTCCTCTTTGAACTCTATCTGGAGAATATCTTGTAATTAACAAATGTTCAGATATTGGATCTTTCCCTTCTTCTGCTCTTTTGGTTTTACTAGAAAGCAGACCTAGAATTCTATCTGAGTCTCTGACAGAGGATACTTCAGGGTTAGTGACAATGATGGCACTATCCGCATAATACATTGCAAGGTGAGCCCCTCTTTCAATTCCTGCGGGGGAATCACATACAATATAATCAAATGTTTTACTTAATTCTTCTAGAACCTTACCAACACCTTCAACAGTTAATGCATCTTTGTCTCTTGTTTGAGAGGCAGGTAAGATATATAAATCTTTTACATGTTTGTCTCTAATCAAAGCTTGGTTTAAACTTGCTTCTTCTCTGATTACATTTACAAAATCATAAACTACTCGGCGTTCACACCCCATTATTAAATCAAGGTTTCTAAGCCCAATATCAAAATCTAAAACTGCAGTTTTAAATCCACGGCAAGCTAGTCCAACAGCAAAAGAGGCACTTGATGTAGTTTTACCTACCCCGCCTTTGCCAGAAGTTACAACAATCGTTTTAGTCATATAGACCCTCCTTATTTGATTGCTTTAATACAAACCTCATCATTTTCTAAGAAAACCTGCATCATATCACTCTCACCATTAAAAGATTGAAGATCTTCCTTAGTTAAATAATATCCTGCAATAGAAATGAGTTCTGCATCAAGTGAACGACAAAAAATTCTTGCGTGCATATTCCCTTGCACACCAGCCAAAGCCCTACCGCGCAATGCTCCATAAACATGAATGTTTCCTGTAGCAAATAATTCTGCACCAGAACTTACATGAGATGTTACAACCAAGTCCCCTTCTTTTGCATAAACCTGCATTCCCGAGCGAATTGGAGTCGTTACTATTTTTGTTGCACAGTTGGACTCTTCTTTTTTATTTGTAGAATTAATCTCTATAGAGCTATCTCTAGAGCTAGGAATAATTGCAAAACTACCTGTCTCAGCAATCTCTTTAGAACCCTCCTGGTGGCTTCTGATACCTATAGGAGACATCCCAAATTCTTTTAATAATTTTTTTAAGCGAACGATATCAAGCTCATTCAAATTTTGTAAACCATTCAGATCAATTATTACTGAAGCACCATTGAATAAGTTAGGCGCACTATTGACTAATCCTAATATTTGACCTTTGACCCTGTCTAAATCTGTATCTAAAACTCTAATTACCATGCAATTTAAAAAGCTAGCTTTAAGCTGAATACAAGTTTCATCAAGTTTTGAGTGTGCACTTATCATTGTTTAATCTCGAAAGTTTTCAAATTGAAAAGGTTGATTCCATTTTGCCTCTTTTAACTTTGACATTACAAGTTGTAAATCATCTCTTTTCTTTCCTGTTACTCTGACTTGTTCACCTTGAATCGCAGCTTGAACTTTTAACTTAGATTCTTTTATAAACTTTACAACTTTTTTTGCTGTTTCAGAATCAATTCCTTGCCTTAACTTAGCAATTTGCTTTGCATCTTTAAGTTTTATTTCAGGTTCTTTGTAATCAATAGCATTTAATTCGACATTTCTTTTGGACAATTTGGCTCGCATAATTTCATCAACTTGTTTAAGTTGAAATTCATTTTCTGCGGATAAAGTTATTGTGTCTTCGGCTAACTCTACTTTGGCATCTGTTCCCTTAAAGTCAAATCTGTTGGTTATTTCACGGTTTACTTGATCAATTGCATTAGTAACTTCGTGAACATCTACCTTTGAAACAACATCAAATGATGGCATTTACTACCTCTCTTGCACTTGTTAGCAAATTAACTTTAAAATTTAAACTTAGATCTGTTCTAGAGACTCTAATAATTCAATAGCAGTATCTATCGAAGACCTCCCTACATTACATTTTTTCCCACCAGCACGTGCGTATGCTTGCTCTTGATTGTTTGTAGTTAACACTCCAAAAATTACTGGAATATTATATTGTAATGCAACTTGTTGACAGCCATTACTAGCTTGCTCACAAACATAGTCAAAATGTTTGGTTTCTCCCATTACAACAGACCCTAGTGTTACAATTGCATCATACTTTTTAGTTATAGCAAGTCTTTGGGCAGCTATAGGAATTTCTACTGCTCCTGGAACAAATATAGTTTTAATATTCTGCCCTTCAAAATCATACTCTTGCAAACGCTGAATAGCGCTATTATATAATTTATCAGTAATATCTTGATTAAACTTACTAACAACAATAGCAATATTAAAACACTTTGAAGTTTTTTTCATTTTTTCCTCTAGAACTTGAATAAACAAATGGGTAGTTTTAAAAAATCTTTTTAAGCGCTAAAACTATAAAAGATCTGACACTACAATGCTTAAAATCCATTTTTGGGCACGCGTGTAACTTAGAATGTGAGTTCACACAGTACGTCTTCTCCATATTGCCTAAAAGCTTTTTTGCCTGGCAACTTTTCAACTTCAAATCCATTTGGAAAAGCAATTTTACCATGGTTTACCCACTTTGGGGCAATATAAATAAAAGCTTTTTGTAATAATTTCTGCCTAAGCAAGGAGGCAAAGAGCCTTCCGCCCGCTTCAACCCATAAAGAGTGGACACCATCTTTACCAATTTGTGCAATGATGGCCTTTAAGTCCAATTCTTTATTACTATTACTAACTTCAACCAATTGACAACCTTTATTACACAATAAAGATTTTTTAGAATCACTAATAGGTTTACTATAAAAAACGGTTAAAGAGCTTGAAGTCTTAAAAATGTTTGCATCTTCTGGAAGCTTTAAACATCTATCAATAATATATAATTTCTTTTTCGTATGTGTATCACCAATTCTAGCATTTAATTTTGGATTATCAGAAATAATTGTTTCAGCAGTTGTTAAAATAGCATCAGTAGACTGCCGGTTTTGATGGGTAAATTTATTTATAATATCACCAGTAATCTTAAATGGTGTTGAATCATGATTTGCGATCATTCCATTAAGTGTGATTGCAAGCTTTGCCGTTATGAATGGTTTTTGAGTTTTTAACCAAAGCTTGTAAGGCTCATAAAAGATGTCTATTTCCTTGCAGGAAACATATTCACATTCAATATTATTGTTAACTAAAAGATCTGCACCCTTGCCAAGCACATTTGGGTTTGGGTCTTTATACCCATAAACAACCCTAGATATAACTTTTGATTCTATAATAGCATTAACACATGGTGGCGTTTTGCCAAAGTGGGCACAAGGCTCAAGTGTTACATATAAAGTAAGCTCAGAGTTTGTTTTATAATTATTTGGTAGATTTTTTAAAGCATTGACTTCTGCATGGGCTTTACCAGCAGCTTGATGAAAACCAACTGAAATAATTTCTTGGTTTTCATTAACAATAACACTACCTACGGCAGGGTTTGGATAACAAAATCCTTTACCTTTGTGGGCAAGCTGTAAAGATTCTTGTAAAAATCGAATATCATTGAAATTAGGCATTAAGGCTTTTGAAATATGGTTGGCAGGCATTTTAGAATACCTGCCTAGAAGTGACTTGACTACTCTTGTAAGGCTTCTTTTTCACGGCCAACAAGCTCAATAATAGCCATAGGGGCTTTATCACCAGGTCTGTATCCGCACTTTAAGACTCTCATGTAACCACCAGGTCTAGTTTTAAAGTGAGGTGCAATATCAGCAAAAAGCTTAACGACCATATCTCTATCGCGCAACCTAGCAAAGGCTAATCTTCTAGCGTGAACGCTATCTAGGTTGTTCTTCGCTAGAGTTACAATAGGTTCAAAATAAGATCTTAGCTCTTTAGCTTTAGCAACAGTAGTTGTAATTCTTTCGTGCTTCAATAAAGATACCATCATATTTTTGAACATAGCCTTTCTGTGGCTACTTGTACGCCCTAGGTGTCTTCCACTTTGTTTATGTCGCATAATTAATTTCCTACACTTTGTCTTTAATTGATTCTGGCGGCCAATTGTCTAAACGAGTTCCTAATGACAATCCGTGCGAAGATAAAACATTTTTTATCTCTGTCAAAGATTTTTTACCTAAATTAGGTGTCTTTAATAAATCTGTTTCAGCTCTTTGAACCAAATCACCAATATAAAATATACTTTCAGCTTTTAAACAGTTAGCTGATCTTACAGTTAACTCTAAATCATCAACCGGCCTTAAGTATATTGGATTAATATCATCTTCTTCATTTTTTTCTGCAGCCACAGGTGATGACTTTAAGTCAACAAACGGAGCTAATTGCTGTTGCAGAATTGTAGCTGATCTTCTGATTGCTTCTTCAGGATCTAATGTTCCATTTGTTTCTAGATCAATTACTAATTTATCTAAATTAGTTCTCTGCTCAACTCGCGCACTCTCAACTGCATAGGCAACTCTTCTTACAGGACTAAAACTAGCATCTAAGCGTAAAACTCCAACACTTAGCTTATCTTCTTCTGCATTTTTATCTATAGAAACAGCTTTATAACCCCTGCCAACTGCAACTTTAAGAGTCATATTGAATTCTTTATCTTCAGTCAGATTTGCAATAACAAGCTCTGGATTTACAACTTGAACATCATGTTCTAGTTCTATATCACCTGCTGTAATAGGTCCACTGCCTTTTTTATAGAGTTTTAGAGTAACTTCTTCTCTACCTAAAAGTTTTATTGCTAGATTTTTTAAGTTTAGCATAACTTCTATGACATCTTCTTGCACACCTGGAATGGTGCCATATTCATGCAGTACGCCATCAATTTTAGCTTCTACTACGGCAGCACCTGGCATAGAAGAAAGCAAGATGCGTCTTAACGTAGTTCCTAGGGTGTGGCCAAACCCAGACTCTAACGGCTCCAATGTCACCTTGGCATGAAAAGGAGTTAACGTATCAACTGCAATTTCTCTTGGTGTTAAAAACTCATACGGATTATTTTGCATGAAAGAACCTCAATTAACTCCGATCATTACTTAGAATAAAGCTCAACAATTAGCTTCTCATTAATTTCTGCTGGCAGATCTGCTCTGTCAGGCTCGCTTTTATAAATCCCTGTGAAATCGCTAATCTCTAGCCAGTCACTTACTTGGCGAGATTGCGCTAAAGCCACAGAACCTTGTATGCGGTCTTGATTTCTAGCTTTTTCTCTTATTGTAACTTCGTCACCAGGCTTTAAAGAATAAGATGGGATATTGACTAATTGACCATTAACTAAAACAGCTTTATGTGAAACTAACTGCCTAGCCATAGCCCTAGTCGAACCAAAACCTAGTCTATAAACAACATTATCTAATCTTGCTTCAAGAAGCTTTAAAAGATTTTCGCCGGTAGAACCTTTTTTACTTGATGCTTTTGCAAAATAGTTACTGAATTGACGCTCTAAAACGCCATAAATTCTTTTTACTTTTTGCTTTTCACGAAGCTGCAAACCATACTCAGTTTCACGGCCACGTCTTGCACCATGCATACCTGGGGATGTATCCAACTTACATTTATCACCAACAGGTCTTACACCACTAGTTAAAAAAAGATCTGTTTTTTCTCTTCTTGATAATTTTAATCTTGGTCCACGATATCTAGCCATTATATTCCTCTAAATTATACACGACGCTTTTTAGGATCTCTGCACCCATTAAATGGGATACCAGTTGCATCAGTTATTGATAGAATTTTTAATCCTGCTGTATGTAGAGCTCTTATGGCTGACTCTCTTCCAGGACCTGGTCCTTTAACTCTAACATGAACGTTTTTCATGCCAAAGTTGTCCATAGCTGTTTGAGCAACTTTTGTTGCGGCTTCACCAGCAGCAAATGGAGTTGATTTTCTTGAGCCTCTGAACCCACAACCTGCGGCAGTTGCCCAGGTAAGTGTATTGCCTTGAACATCAGTAATAGTTACATTTGTATTGTTAAATGAAGCTCCAATATGAGCCACACCATCAATTACTAGCTTTTTAGGTTTTTTCCTAGACTTCACAACAACTTCTGGTGCTTTAGATGCAGCCTTTGGCTCTGCTGGAGCATCTACACTAGAGTTTTCTGCCTGTGGTGCAACCTGGCTTTTACTTAGTTCGCTATCTTTACTACTACTTTTTACTTGATTATCTGTCATTACTGATTAATCCTGAGTTACAAAACCTTTATTCTTCATAAGTTAAATTAGATCACTAAATCCTTATGGTTTTTTCCTTTTCCCCTTACGGGTTCTAGCATTTGTCTTAGTTCTCTGGCCTCTTACTGGCAATCCACGTCTATGACGTATACCCCTATAAGAGTTTAGCTCCATAAGCCTTTTAATATTCATGGAGATTTGTCTTCTTAAGTCACCCTCTACAGGGAGTTTTGCTATCTCATTACGCAAATTATCTAGCTCAGCTTCAGATAGATCCCTTGTTTTACTTACAGGGTTAACATTTGCTGCAGCACAAATCTTTTGGGCTGTGCTAGTTCCTATCCCATAGATTGCTGTTAGCGCAATTCGAATGTGCTTTTGAACTGGTAAGTTTACGCCAGAAATACGGGCTGCCATTAAACGCTCCTAAATTACTTCAATTTATAATTTATCATTATATATATTAAAAAAAGGATGATATTTTAATCTTGATCACCCAAAAAATCAACTTATTGATCTATAAACTTATCAACAAAGCTTTATATGCTTAATAAAAGTTATTAACCTTGTCTTTGCTTATGCTTTTTCTCTTTGCAAATAACTCTAACCACACCTTTTCTGCGTACAACTTTGCAGTTTCTGCATAATTTTTTTACAGATGCACCGACTTTCATAAAAATCTCCAAAAATAAATATAATTGCTCATATCTTGGTAATTTATTAAATTACTTTTTATTACCTAGTTAAACCCATGCCACCAGTCTTGATATTAGCCTTTTTAATTAATGACTCATACTGATAAGACATTATATGGGACTGAACTTGAGCCATAAAATCCATTACAACTACTACAATAATCAACAAAGATGTACCACCAAAGTAAAATGGGACATTCCAAGTTAATATTAAAAACTCTGGCAATAAGCATACTAAGGTTACATATATTGCCCCTGCCAATGTAAGCCTGGTCATAACTTGGTCAATATATTTTGCTGTCTGCTGGCCAGGTCTTATCCCAGGGATAAAAGCTCCTGACTTTTTCAAGTTATCGGCTGTATCCTTAGGGTTATAAACTAATGCTGTATAAAAGAAGCAAAAGAAAATTATCGCTGCGCCAAACAGTAAAATATGTAAGGGCTGTCCTTGCTGTAAAGATAATCCAACTTTTCCAATCCAACTCCAACTTTGGCCTGTTCCAAACCACTGAGCCAATGTTGCAGGAAATAAAATAATACTAGATGCAAAAATTGGTGGTATCACACCTGCCATATTTATTTTTAGTGGCAAATGACTAGTTTGTCCTGAATAAGAATTACCGCCTTGAGTTTTTCTTGCATAGTTAATAGCAATCCTACGCTGACCTCGCTCTACAAATACTACAAAAGCTACAACCGCAACAACTGCCAACACAAGGAAAAGCAAAGATATTATCTGAAGCTGGCCTTCTCTGGCTTGCTCTAATGTTTTACCTATAGCTGATGGTAACCCTGCCACAATACCTGCAAAAATTATCATTGATATACCGTTACCAATGCCTCTTTCAGTCATTTGCTCGCCAAGCCACATCAAAAACATTGTGCCAGCAACTAAGGTAATCGTTGTAGTTAAGTAAAAAGCTAAACTTGGAGCTATTGCAATGCCGTTTGCTACCAACATTTTAGAGACGCCCAAAGCCTGAAAAGTAGCGAGAAACAAGGTTCCATATCTTGTGTATTTGTTAATCTTTCTTTGACCAGCCTCACCTTCCTTCCGAAGCTCGGAAAGTTTTGGAGACATCACGGTCAAAAGCTGTATTATAATTGACGCCGAAATATAAGGCATAATCCCAATAGCAAAGATACTAAATCTTTGCAAAGCACCACCAGAGAACATATTAAATAACCCAACAATATTATTTTGCTGGGCATTAAAAAGGTCCTGTAGCCTAAGGGGATTTAATCCAGGAACAGGGATATAAGACCCCATCCTAAAGATTACAATTGCTATTAAAACAAAAAGTAACCTGTTTTTTAAATCCTTAAAACCTGCTTGTGGTGTACCTTTCCTGTTAGATGTCATTTAAGTTAAGCCTCAACTTTACCGCCAGCTGCTTCTATTAGTTTCTGTGCCCCAGCAGTGACTTTAATTCCTTTAATAGTTACTACCTTTTCGATAGAGCCTGAGCTAATAATTTTAACTCTTTTAATGTTTTTATTTACTACATTAGATTTCTGAAGAACTTGTAAATCTATCAGTTCTTCCGCAAGTTTAGATAGGTCTGACAATCTAACTTCTGCAGTGTATTGGCCTATTCTTGAGCTAAAACCTGATTTTGGTAGTCTTCTTTGAATTGGCATTTGACCGCCTTCGAATCCAACTTTTGTAAATCCACCAGATCTAGATTTTTGACCTTTGTGACCCTTGCCGCAGGTTTTGCCTTTACCAGAACCAATACCTCTACCTAATCTTTTACCTGACTTTTTAGACCCTTGAGCTGGTTTTAAAGTATTTAAATGCATAATTAAACCTCCTCCACTTTAAGCAAGTGAGATGTTTTATTAATCATACCTCGATTAATTTTAGTGTCTTCTAAAACAACTGAGTCATTAATCTTTCTTAAGCCTAAACCGATAATTGTGCCTTTATGTTTTGGCTTAATACCTATAGTGCTTCTGCTTAATGTAACTTTAAGTTTAGTATTCTTTGTCATCACTAACTTCCAATAATTTCTTCTAGTGTTTTGCCACGCTTAGCGGCAGCATACTCAGGTGTAGATACACTTTGCAGCGCATTCAATGTGGCCCTTACTACGTTAGTAGGATTAGTTGATCCAACTATCTTGGCTAATACATTTTTTACACCCAAAACTTCTAAAACAGCGCGCATCGCACCACCCGCTATGATTCCAGTACCATCAGAGGCTGGCTTCATAAAAACTTTTGTGCCAGCATGCTTGCCATGCAATTCACAGTGAATAGTCTCGCCATTCAATACAATTTGCTGCATATTTTTTCTTGCAGATTCTAATGCTTTTTGAATCGCAACAGGCACTTCTCTTGCTTTACCGCGGCCTACTCCAATTCTACCATTACCATCTCCAACAACAGTATCTGCTGCAAAACTAAAAATTCTTCCACCTTTTACTACTTTAGCGTTTCTTGAAACAGCAACTAGCTTTTCTTGCATGCCGTCACTTTTCGTTGATTGATCATAGCTAGCCATACACATTTACCCTTAAAATTGAAGTCCGCCAGCTCTTGCTGCATCAGCTAAAGCTTTAACACGACCATGATATTTAAACCCAGAACGATCATAGGAAACTTTTTCGAAGCCTGCTTTTTTCGCTCTTTCTGCTACAAGCTTACCAACCAATTCTGCTGCTTCTGTATTGCCTGTAGTCTTTAACTTACTTTTAATGTCTTTTTCTACTGTTGATGCTGCTGCTACAACACCTTTACCACAAGGAGATATCACTTGTGCATAAATATGCATAGGTGTTCTATGAACGCAGAGCCTAACTACACCTAGTTCTTTTTGATTTGATCTTAAGCGTCTTGATCGTCTTTGCCTTTGCTGTTTTCTATTCATAATTTCACTCTACTATTTCTTCTTAGTTTCCTTGCGAACCACAGGGCTCCTAGGATCATTAACACCTTTACCTTTGTAAGGTTCGGGTGGCCTAAATTTCTTTATAGCCGCTACAACATCACCAACAAGCTTTTTATCTGCGCCTCTAACAATAATCTCAGTGGCAGAAGGTGCTTCAATTTGGACGCCATCAGGTATTGCATACTCAATTGGATGTGAAAAACCAAGTGAAAGATGCAAAACTTTGCCCTTTAATAGTGATCTATAACCTACACCAACTAAATTTAATCTTCTTTCAAATCCTTCTGTTACACCAATTACAGCATTGTTGATTTGAGATCTAGCTGTACCAGGTAAAGAGTTGATTAATCTCTGGCCTGATCCATTCCTTCTATAACCTGAATTATTTGTACCAATTAAAACTTCAGAGTCTTTAACAGTAACTTCGATTATCTCATGTGTTAAAACCTTAAGATTACCCTTAGGACCTTTCACATCTACTATACTGCCATCAATTTTTACTTCTACACCTGTTGGTATAGTTATTGGTTTTCTAGCAACTCGTGATGTTAACATAGTTTCCTCCTTACTCTACAATGCAGACTATTTCGCCGCCAAGTTTTTGTGCTTTAGCTGATTTTGCGGTCATCACACCTTTAGAGGTAGAAACAATAGCAATCCCCATTGAAGCTTTAACTACTGGAAGTAAGTCACTTTTACTATATGTTCTTAACCCAGGTCTGCTGATTCTTTTGATTTTTTCAATAACAGCATTGCCTTCAAAATATTTTAAATCAACATTTATATTTGATTTGTTATTATCAATGATTTGCTCAAAACCTTTAATATAACCTTCTTCTTGCAAAACTTTTAAAACTGAAAGTTTAAAGTTTGAAGCTGGCATACTGACGGTGTTATCTCCGACATTTTGCGCATTTCTAATTCTTGTTAGCATATCGCTGATTGGATCATGCATTGACATTACAATTAACCTCTATTTGTTTCTGGTCTATTAATAAATCAGAGTATCTATGGCTCATAATGATTACCAACTAGCCTTATGCATACCTGGAACTTGACCTTCCATTACATATTTTCTCATATGTATTCTGCAAAGGCCTGTCAATCTATTATAAGCTCTTGATCTACCACACTGACTGCATCTGCTTCTCTGCCTAGTTTTACTTGAGTCTCTTGGCAGTGATTGCAGCTCATTCATTGCAATAAATCTTTCATCTTCGGAAGAATTAACGCTGGCTACTATTTTTCTTAGCTCATCTCTCTTACCGTTAAACTTTTTATTTAATTTAATACGCTTTTTATCGCGCTCAACCATTGATGTTTTAGCCATGTCTTAGCCTATGCCTTTTCTTTAAATGGGAAACTAAAAGCTTTTAGTAAAGCTTGAGCTTCAGCGTCATTTTTTGCATTAGTAGTAATAGTGATGTCCAACCCTCTTAGAGCATCAATTTTATCATAGTCAATTTCTGGAAATACAATTTGCTCTTTAAAACCAAGACTATAATTTCCTCTACCGTCAAATGATTTAACTGATAAGCCTCTAAAATCTCTAACACGCGGTAAAGCAATTGTTATCAATCGATCCAAAAATTCGTACATTTTGGCTCCGCGCAAAGTAACCTTACAACCTATAGGCCACTTTTCTCTTAATTTAAACCCAGCAATGGATTTTCTTGCAATTGTAGCAACAGGTTTCTGCCCAGCTATCTTTGCCATATCACTCATTGCAGCTTCAATTACTTTTTTGTTATCCATAGCTTCGCCAAGACCCATATTAAGGGTAATCTTACTAACTTTTGGAACTTGCATAACTGAGCTAAATTCAAATTGTTTAAATAGCTTCTGTACCACTTCTTTTTTATATACATCTAATAATCTTGGCATAGTCTCACCCAATTTACACATCTATAACTTCGTTAGTTCCCTTGATATAACGTACTTTTTTTCCGTCTTCTAAGGTTTTTATTCCTAACCTAACACCCTCACCTGATGGTGAATAATACTTCACATTTGACCTATGAATTGGCCTTGTTATTATTTTGATTCCACCTTTTTCACCTGTGTTGGGGTTGGCTTTAACATGTTTTTTAGCAGTGTTAATTCCTTCCACAAGTAATTTGTCGCTGTTAATTAACACACGCTCAACAGCGCCTCTTCTACCTTTATCTTTTCCAGTAATTACTACTACTTCATCACCTTTTTTAATCTTATTCATTACTATACACTCTTAATTAGGTACCCGGTTAAAGCACTTCTGGTGCTAACGATATGATTTTCATAAAGTTTTCACCCCTAAGCTCTCTTGTTATTGGGCCAAAAATTCTTGTTCCTACAGGCTGCAACTGAGCATTAAGAAGAACAACCGCATTTCCATCAAATCTAATGATTGAACCATCAGGCCTTCTAATACCTTTACAAGTTCTCACTACTACAGCATTAAGAACATCACCCTTTTTAACTCTTCCACGAGGGCTAGCTTCTTTAACACTTACTTTAATAACATCACCAATACCAGCATAGCGCCTACGGGATCCGCCTAATACTTTTATACACATTACTCTTCTAGCACCGCTATTATCAGCGACATCGAGTATAGTCTGTGTCTGAATCATGAAGCAACTCCAAATTTTTTGGCGAATTCAAGGACCGCCAATACTAACATGTTTATTATTAAAATAAATAAAATACTTTACTAATTTCTGTTTTTACCTAATTTACAGTCTGTTGTACGCTTTTTTCAACTACATTTACTAGCGCCCAGTTCTTAGTTTTAGAGAAAGGACGACTTTGAGTAATTTCTACAACATCACCAATATTACATTGGTTACTTTCATCATGAGCATGCATTTTAGAAAATCTCTTTACATACTTTTTATATAAAGGATGTTTTACCTTTCTTTCTACTTTAACAACTATGGATTTATCCATTTTGTTGCTAACAACCTTTCCAACAACTGCACGCTGTGCTTTAATTTCATCTGCCATTTTATAAACCTTCTTTTTGTCTCAAAATAGTTTTAATGCGAGCAATTTGTTTTTTTGCATTTTTAAACAAGTGAGACTGAGGCGTCTGACCTACTCCTCTTTGCACACGAAGATTGAACTGTTCTTGTAAAACAGACAAAAGTTCCACATTTAACTGTTCAACAGTTTTATTTCTAAGCTCACTAGTATTCATTACATTATCACCCGTTCTTCTAAAGTTGTTCTAACAGGTAACTTAGCAGCTGCTAGCTTAAATGCTTCTGCAGCAACTTCTTTTGTTACACCCTCTATTTCGAACATCATTCTTCCTGGTTGCACCAAAGCTACCCAAAACTCTACATTACCTTTACCCTTACCCTGTCTAACTTCTAAAGGTTTTTTAGTAATAGGTTTATCTGGGAAAATCCTAATCCACACTTTACCGCCACGCTTCATATGCCTTGTCATTGCACGTCTAGCTGCTTCTATCTGTCTTGCAGTAATCTGGCCAAAGTCTGTACATTTCAAGCCAAACTCACCAAAGCTAACTTTATTACCCCTAGTGGCTAAACCACGATTTCTACCCTTAAACTGCTTGCGAAATTTAGTTCGCTTAGGCTGTAACATTATCTCTTCTCCTTCTTGCTTGGAGTTGTAGCTGGCTGCTCTTCTACTGCATCACTGATGTTATTGCCTATCACTTCGCCTTTAAATATCCAAACTTTTACACCGATTACGCCATAAGTAGTAAATGCTTCGCCTACTCCATAATCAATGTCAGCTCTAAGTGTATGCAAAGGAACTCTACCTTCTTTGTAGGATTCACTTCTAGCAATTTCAGCGCCACCAAGTCTCCCGCCAACGTTTATTTTTATGCCTTTGGCACCTAAACGCATAGCTGAGTTAACCGCTCTTTTCATAGCGCGCCTAAACATAACTCTTTTTTCTAATTGTTGGGCTATAGACTCTGCAACTAACTTTGCATCTAGCTCAGGTTTTCTTACTTCTTCTATGCTAATGTGAACTGGAACATTAATTATTTCAGAAACTTCTTTCCTAAGTTTCTCAATTTCTCCACCACTTTTGCCGATAATTATACCTGGCCTAGCAGCAAAAACTTTAATCTTTGCATTTCGCGCTGGTCTTTCAATTTTTATTTTACTTACACCAGCTTGAGCCAATCTTTTTTTCAAGAATTTTCTTACAAGTAAATCATTTGACAGCGTATCAGCAAAATCTTTCGACGGGGCATACCACCTGGAGTCGTAGTCTTTTACTATTCCTAACCTCATTCCTGTTGGGTGTACCTTCTGTCCCATTATCTGCTCTCCTCTTTGTTAGACACAACAACAGTTATGTGACAAGTTGGTTTTAAAATACGGCACCCTCTGCCTTTTGCCCTTGGTCTCATTCTTTTGAAGGTTGAAGCAGAGTCAGCAAAAATTGTACTAACCTGTAGCTCATCAATATCTAAACCCTGGTTGTGCTCAGCATTAGCAATTGCAGAATCTAAGACTTTTTTTACAACTCCGGCTGCTTTCTTTGTATTAAAGCGCAAAATATCTAAAGCACGATCTACAGGTAATCCGCGAACTAAATCACAAATTAATCTTGTTTTTTGTGCTGATAGCCTGGCATACCTTAACTTTGCCGCGACTTCCATTACTGACCCCCTGATGTATTATTTATCATATTAATTCTCAGTTTACTTACCATCTTTGCCCTTCGCCTTGCGGTCACCGGAATGGCCCTTAAAAGTTCTAGTAGGCGCAAATTCACCTAATTTATGGCCAACCATATTCTCAGTAACAAATATAGGAACATGGAGCCTACCGTTATGCACTGCTATAGTTATACCGACCATCTCAGGCAAAACCATAGATCTTCTAGACCATGTCTTAATAGGTTTTTTACTTTTTGTAGCTATTACACCTTCAACTTTTTTAGCCAGGTGTTGATCTACAAAAGGTCCTTTTTTTACTGAACGTGGCACTTATTTCACCCTCATCAATTAAATATTAGTTAAACTACTTTTTGTCTCTGCGACGCACTATAAATTTATTGGTTCTCTTGTTTTTTCTAGTTTTGTAACCTTTAGTTGGCACACCCCAAGGACTTACTGGATGACGGCCACCAGATGTTCTACCTTCACCACCACCATGCGGGTGATCGACAGGGTTCATTGCAACACCTCTTACGGTCGGCCTAATGCCTCTTCTTCTGCTTGCACCAGCAGTACCCAAAGATTTTAGACTGTTTTCAGAGTTACTAACCTCTCCGATAACTGCCTTACAATCAGCAAGGATACGTCTCATTTCCCCAGACCTAAGCCTAACTGTTGCATACATGCCTTCTCTTGCTACCAACTGCACATAAGTTCCCGCGCTTCTTGCTAACTGAGCGCCTTTTTTTGGTTTTAATTCTAAACAGTGCACAACTGTACCAATCGGTATATTCTTTAGCGGCAAGCAATTACCAGGCTTTATTGTGGCTTCTTTTCCAGACATGACCATATCTCCCGCTTTAACTCCAGCTGGGGCGATCATATATCTTCTTTCACCATCCGCATATAGAACTAGCGCAATATGAGCAGTCCTATTTGGATCATATTCAATTCTTTCTACTTTTGCAGGAATACCATCTTTATCTCTTTTAAAGTCAATTTCCCTATATTTTTGCTTATGACCACCACCTATGTGCCTGCATGTGATCCTACCTAGGTTGTTCCTACCACCGGACTTGGTTTTGCCTGACACTAATGCACTGTGCGGCTTACCCTTATGTAGTTCTTTATTAACAACTTTTGTAACAAACCTTCTGCCTGGTGAGGTTGGTTTTGTTCTTACTAGTGCCATATCATCCTCAATAAATTGTGCTTATATCATAAATAGTTTTTAAGCAAGATCCGGTATTATAGTCTGACTTAAGGAAATTCCAAGTTTTATTTCATAAATCATAGGTAAAACCAATATTTATAACTTTAAAGCTTTACCTATAGCTGAAAATAACTGATTGCTTCTTGCTCTTTAAACAGCTATGCAGATATCAAATCTAACTTTTGATCAGCTGCAAGTGTTACGTAGGCCTTTTTCCAGGCTTTTTTTGTGCCTGTTATTTGACCAAATCGCTTTTGCTTACTCTTCACATTCACAACTGTAACTGCCTTAACTGTTGTCTTAAACAAAGACTCTACAGCCAACTTGATTTCGAGTTTGGTTGCGGTTTTTAAGACCTTAAAAGCATACTGATTAGCTTTCTCACCAACCAACGCTACTTTTTCTGACAAATGTGGAGATAATAAAGTTTTTAAAGTTTTTTCTTTGCTAATCATGCTCATGCTAATGACCCTTCTATTTGCTGCAATGCTGCTGCAGTAATCACAACTGTATCTGAACCTACTAAAGATACAGGATCAACTGCTGAAACATCTGTAACTCCAACGTTAGGAAGATTTCTTGCTGCCAAATAAAGCAACTCATCAACCACATCAGAAATAACCAAAAGATTTTTGCATGGAACGCCTAGCTTGCTCATTAGTGATTTAAAGCTTTTAGTTTTTGGTTCTTCTATCTTTAAGTTATCAACAACGACCAATCTATCTTGCCTTATAAGCTCAGAATAAATTGATTTTATAGCAGCGCGGTACATTTTTTTATTTACTTTTTTCTCAAAGCTTCTTGGTTGAGCGGCAAATGTAACACCACCTTTTCTCCAAATTGGACTTCTAATTGTTCCAGCCCTAGCTCTGCCTGTACCTTTTTGTTTCCAAGGCTTTATGCCGCCGCCGCTAACAGCTGCTCTGTTCTTTTGAGCTTTTGTTCCAGCCCTAGCCTGAGCTAGATAACTAGTAACAACTTGATGAACGAGGGATTCATTATACTTTGACTCGAAAACATCAGTTTTTAGTGATAGCTTTGCTTTAATATCAATTATATTAAGTTCCATTATTTAGTCACCTCTGCTTGTTGCACTGTCTTCTTTACAGCAGGCCTTAAAATTACAGTGCCTCCAGGTGCGCCAGGAACCGTGCCTCTTACTAAAACTATTTTTTTATCTTGATCTAACCTAACAATTCGCTGTGATAAAACTGTGGTTTTTACATTACCCATTTGGCCAGACATTTTCTTACCTTTAAATACTCGTCCAGGCGATTGGTTTTGACCAATAGATCCAGGAACCCTATGAGATAATGAATTACCATGAGTAGCATCTTGCATACTAAAGTTATGGCGTTTTACAGTTCCTGCAAAACCCTTACCTTTTGATGTACTAGTAACGTCAACCATTTGGCCTTCTGAGAATATATCTATATTTATTTCAGCGCCAACTGCGAAATCATTAGATGCTAAACCATCAAGTCTGAACTCCCAAAGCCCTTTGCCAGGCTCTTGCTTTGCCTTAGCATAGTGACCAAGAACCGGCTTAGTCAATCGAGATGCTTTTTGTGCCCCTGTTGTAACCTGTATAGCGCTATACCCATCAATTTCTTTGGTCTTAACTTGAACAACCATATTAGGCTGTACTTCTATCACAGTCACTGGCACAGATTCACCGCTTTCAGTAAAGACTCGCGTCATGCCACGTTTTTGTCCGACAACACCTACTGTCATTTTTTTTGCCTCTTTATAACTTTACGCATAAATTAACTAAATCTAGCGATATTCAAATTAAGATCTGTAGAAATTAACTATCAGCATCAACACTAATTTGAACATCAACACCTGCAGCTAAATCAAGCTTCATCAGTGCATCAATTGTTTTATCAGTGGGCTGATTAATATCAACAAGCCTTTTGTGAGTACGTATTTCGTACTGATCTCTCGCATCTTTATCAACATGCGGTGATGTTAATACAGTATAACGTTCAATTTTGGTTGGTAGCGGAATAGGACCCCTAACTTGAGCTCCTGTACGCTTTGCAGTATCAACAATTTCTTTTGTTGATCTATCAATTAACCTATGATCAAAAGCTTTTAACCGTATTCTTATTCTTTGACTCTTTCTTGCAATAGACATATTAGTTTACTCAATAATCTTAGCTACAACACCAGCACCTACTGTGCGGCCACCTTCACGAATTGCAAAACGCAAACCATCTTCCATCGCTATCGGACCTATCAAGGTCACTACCATCTTAACGTTATCACCAGGCATTACCATTTCAACTCCTTCTGGTAGCTGGCACTCTCCTGTAATATCAGTTGTTCTAAAGTAAAACTGTGGTCTGTAACCTTTAAAGAACGGAGTATGTCTTCCACCTTCGTCTTTTGATAATACATACACTTCAGCTTCAAACTTTGTATGCGGGTTTATTGAACCAACATGCGCCAATACTTGGCCGCGCTCAACGTCTTCTCTCTTTGTGCCACGTAGCAATACACCTACATTGTCACCAGCTCTTCCTTCGTCAAGCAACTTACGGAACATTTCTACACCAGTACAAATTGTCTTAACCGTAGGTTTCAAGCCAACAATCTCTACTTCTTCACCTACTTTTACAATTCCTCGTTCCACTCTTCCTGTTACTACTGTTCCCCTGCCAGATATTGAAAACACATCTTCTATTGGTAACAAAAATGGCTTATCAATTTCTCTTTCAGGTTGTGGAAAGTAAGTATCCATATTTTCAACTAACTTATCTATGGATTTTGTACCTATGTCGCTTTTATCTCCCTCTAACGCCTTTAGCGCTGAACCTACTACTATAGGTGTGTCATCTCCTGGGAAATCATAGCTAGACAATAGATCTCTTACTTCCATTTCTACTAATTCTAAAAGCTCTTCATCGTCTACCATGTCAGCTTTGTTTAAGTATACTACTATGTGCGGTACACCAACCTGACGCGCTAGCAAGATGTGCTCTCTAGTTTGTGGCATAGGGCCATCAGCTGCTGATACAACTAATATAGCTCCATCCATTTGCGCAGCACCTGTAATCATGTTCTTTACATAATCTGCGTGTCCTGGACAGTCAACGTGGGCATAATGCCTGTTATCTGACTCATATTCAACGTGCGCTGTCGCTATGGTAATACCACGGGCTTTTTCTTCTGGCGCCTTGTCAATTTCATCATAACCTAACTTCTCACCACCGTGCTTATCTGCCATACACTTGGTTAGTGCCGCTGTTAGTGTGGTCTTCCCATGATCTACGTGACCTATCGTTCCTACGTTTAAATGTTGCTTAGTACGGTCAAATACTGCTTTTGCCATTGGTTTCCCCTTTATATAACATTAATTACTATGCTGTACTTTTACTCACAACTTGCTCAGCAATACTTGCTGGCGCTTCATTATATTTCGCAAATTCCATTGAGTAAGTTGCTCTACCCTGGGTCATAGACCTGAGGTCAGTAGCATAACCAAACATTTCACCCAAAGGAACCTCTGCTCGAATTACCTTACCTGAAGGAGTATCATCCATTCCTTGAATAATTCCTCTTCGTTTATTTAAGTCGCCCATAACATCACCCATATTTACTTCTGGGGTTACAGCTTCAACATTCATTACAGGTTCTAATAAAACTGGCCTAGCTTTTCTAACACCTTCTTTGAAAGCCATAGATCCTGCTATTTTAAATGCCATTTCATTTGAATCAACATCATGGTAAGAACCATCATAAAGAGTAACTTTTACATCAACTACTGGAAATCCAGCAATTACGCCGTTTTCTAGCTGCTCTTTAATCCCTTTATCAACTGCAGGAATGTATTCTTTTGGAATTGCGCCACCAACAATAGAGTTAACAAACTCATAGCCTGACCCAGCTTCTGTAGGTTCAATTTTAATAACAACATGGCCATACTGACCTCTACCACCAGACTGCTTAACATATTTACTTTCTTGGTCTACTGCTTCTCTAATTGTCTCTCTATAAGCAACTTGCGGCTTACCAACATTTGCTTCAACTTTAAATTCGCGTCTCATTCGGTCAACAATAATCTCAAGATGAAGTTCACCCATGCCTTCAATGATTGTTTGACCAGAATCGTCATCTGTACTTACACGGAAAGATGGATCTTCTTGTGCAAGTTTGCCAAGCGCTATACCCATTTTTTCTTGGTCTGGCTTAGTTTTAGGCTCAACAGCCACAGCTATAACCGGCTCTGGGAATGTCATTTTTTCTAAGACAATCGGGTCTTTAATATCGCAAAGTGTATCTCCAGTTGTTACCTTCTTCAAACCAACTGCTGCTGCTATATCACCAGCTAAAACTTCTTTGATCTCTTGGCGAGTATTAGAGTGCATCTGCAATATACGACCAATTCTTTCTTCTTTATCCTTGACTGGGTTGTATACGGTGTCTCCAGACTTCAAGACTCCAGAATAAACCCTAAAATATGTCAATGTTCCAACGTATGGGTCAGTTGCAATTTTAAATGCAAGCGCAGAAAATGGTGCTTTATCAAGAGACTCACGTGTAGTTGGAGTTTCAGCTGCATCTAGCATATTTCCCTTTACTGCCCCAACCTCTGAAGGAGACGGTAAATAATAAATAATAGCATCTAAAAGAGCCTGAACACCTTTGTTTTTGAAGGCTGAACCACAAAACACTGGAATAATTTCATTCTTGATAGTTCGATCACGAATACCTTTACGTATTTCATCTTCAGATAAGTCGCCTTCTTCGAGATACTTATTCATAAGTTCCTCAGAAGACTCAGCGGCTGTTTCTAATAAAAGCTCTCTCCACTTGTTACATTCTTCTTGCATCTCAGGCTTGATGTCTAACGCCTTATAAGTCATGCCCATGTTTTCTTTATCCCAATGAATCGCCTTCATTCGAACAAGATCCACGATACCTTCGAACTGATCTTCAGCTCCTATAGGTAACTGCATAGGAATAGCATTTGCGCCCAACCTATCTTTTGCTTGACCAACAACCCTTAGGAAGTTAGCACCTGACCTATCCATTTTATTAATGAATGCAATTCTAGGCACACCATAACGGTTTGCTTGACGCCAAACAGTTTCGGTTTGGGGCTCAACACCACCAACAGCACAAAGTACAGTACAAGCACCATCTAATACTCGCAAAGACCTTTCTACCTCAATTGTAAAGTCAACGTGGCCAGGTGTGTCAATTATGTTAATTCTGTGTTCTGGGAACTGCTTATCCATCCCATACCAGAAACAAGTTGTCGCAGCAGAGGTAATTGTAATACCACGCTCCTGCTCTTGCTCCATCCAGTCCATAACGGCAGCGCCCTCATGAACCTCACCGATCTTATGGGAGACTCCAGTGTAGTACAAAATACGCTCTGTTGTTGTTGTTTTACCAGCATCAATGTGAGCCATGATGCCTATATTTCTGTATTTGTCAATTGAGGTTGTTCGTGCCACTTTGGTTATCCCTCTTTAAAATCTGTAATGAGCAAATGCTTTATTAGCATGGGCCATTCTGTGTATATCATCACGTTTTTTTACAGCAGAACCCCTGCCTTCATTAGCGTCAGCTATTTCAGCTGCTAATCGTAATACCATAGTTTTTTCACCGCGAGATTTAGCTGCAGCAACTAACATTCTCATAGCTAGCGCAACCCCTCTTTCGGTGTCGACTTCAATAGGCACTTGATAAGTAGCACCACCAACACGCCTTGACTTAACCTCGACTGTCGGTCTTATGTTGTGTAAAGCTTTCTCGAAAGACTGCATGTTTGCCTCTAGCGCAGCTTTATCTTGAGAGTCAACCTTCTCATTGTCTATGCTGCCTTTGTCTTTTTTCGACCGTCTAGCAACATCATCTAAAGCCTTGTACACTATTTGCTCAGCAACAGACTTTTTTCCTTTACGCATAACTACGTTAATGAATTTAGCTAATAGGTCGCTGCGATACAATGGATCTGCGAGAACCTCTCTCTTAACTGCGGCTTTTCTTCTTGGCATTGATTATCTTTCCAAATTATTACTAAAAATATTAACTACTCTACTCTTTAGGCTTTTTGGCACCATATTTAGAGCGACCCCTTCTACGATTAGTCACACCAACCGTATCCAGGCTTCCACGAACTACGTGGTATCTGACACCTGGTAAATCTTTAACACGACCACCCCTGATAAGAACTACAGAGTGTTCTTGTAAATTATGGCCTTCACCACCAATGTAAGCAGTTGTTTCATAACCATTTGTTAACCTAACACGAGCAACTTTACGTAGCGCCGAGTTTGGCTTTTTTGGTGTAGTTGTATACACACGTGTACAAACCCCACGCTTTTGTGGCGAACCATCCAAAGCGGGAACTCTTGATTTAACTTTATTCGGCGCGCGCTTCTTACGCACAAGCTGATTTGTTGTTGGCATTTCTAAAACTCCAGCCTAAATTATAAATTATCATAAAGTAAAACAAATTATGAATCTGGCGCACTCCCCCTAGAAGTGAAAAGGAGGAGGCGAGATTCTAAATAAGTATCGTGGTGCGTGTCAAGCTAAGTTGCACAAGAATGGTAAATTTATTGAAAAAACCTAGATTTAAGGTTGGGTTTTTCAATAAAACGGTTAATTTACCATTTTCATGTCTTCTTATCAGGAACGATCCCTTTTCTCTTTAAGAACCTTTCTCTCATCGTGATAGGCAAGCCCGGTACCAGCTGGAACTAGCCTTCCTACTATCACATTCTCTTTTAAACCGCGTAATTCATCTGATTTGCCACTTACAGCAGCCTCAGTTAGAACACGGGTTGTTTCTTGGAACGATGCTGCAGAAATAAATGACTCTGTAGCAAGTGAAGCTTTGGTGATACCAAGCAGCACAGGTTCATATCGTGCTGGCATCTTACTCAACTTAACCTGCTTCTCATTCTCTTCACGCATCTGACCAAACTCAACCTGCTCACCTTTGAAGAAGCGAGTATCACCAGCATGCTCGACAATTACTTTACGCAACATTTGTCGAATAATAACTTCAATGTGCTTATCATTAATTTTCACACCCTGAAGCCTATAAACATCTTGAACTTCATTCACAATATAATTAGTGAGAGCACTTGCCCCTCTCAATCTTAGAATATCATGCGGATTCAAGGATCCTTCGGCAATAACTTCACCCTTTTCTACGTGCTCACCCTCAAAAGCATTTACATGACGCCATTTAGGAATTAACTCTTCATGAACAGTGCCATCTAAAGCCGTAATCATTAAGCGGCGCTTACCTTTAGTTTCTTTACCAAACCCTACTATTCCAGAAGTTTCTGCCAAAATAGATGGATCCTTTGGTCTTCTCGCTTCAAATAAGTCAGCTACACGTGGTAGACCACCCGTGATATCACGAGTTTTTGATGTTTCTTGTGGAATTCTTGCAACAACATCACCAATTTTAACTTTTGCTCCATCCTCAAAGTTAATGATGGCATCTTGCGGCAAAAAGTATTGCGCTGGTAAATTGGTTCCGGCCAGGTTGACGTCATCGCCATCATCATCAACTAGCTTGATCATAGGCTTCAATTCTTTCCCGCCAGGACCACGTTGCTTTGGATCCATTACAACAATACTACTTAGGCCTGTCATCTCATCTGTCTGGCGATTCATACTAACGCCGTCCATAAGATCTGCGAACTTAATATTACCAGCAACTTCAGTAATAACTGGATGGCTATGCGGATCCCAACTTGCGACAATCTGACCTGCATCTACTTTTGAACCATCAGCAGCAGTAAGTTCTGCACCATAAGGTATCTTATAACGTTCACGCTCCCTGCCATTCTCGTCGACAACAGCAAGCTCTCCTGAACGTGAAACAGCAATATAAGTTCCTGTATGATGCTGCACAAGCTTAATGTTATGTAATTTGATTTTACCTGAAAGCTTAATTTGAACATTATTAGCAGCTGTAGCTCTTGAGGCTGCACCACCAATATGGAAGGTTCTCATGGTTAACTGAGTTCCAGGCTCACCAATTGACTGAGCGGCAATAACACCTACAGCTTCACCGATATTAACACGATGGCCTCTTGCTAGGTCTCTACCATAACAAGCAGCGCATATTCCAAATCTAGCTTCACAGGTAATTGGTGATCGTACGAATACTTGATCAACTGACAAGTGATCCACTTCATTAACTAATTTTTCATCTAGCAGCATTCCTGCTGCAGCAACAACCTCGTTACTAACAGGATCTATTACATCTTGCGATGCCACCCTTCCAAGCACTCTTTCATGTAAAGGCTCAACAACATCACCACCCTCAATCAAAGGTGTCATAGTTATACCTTGATCAGTTCCACAATCTACCTCGGTTATAACCAAGTCTTGAGAAACATCAACCAAACGTCTTGTTAAATAACCTGAGTTAGCTGTTTTTAATGCCGTATCAGCAAGACCCTTTCTCGCACCATGAGTGGAGATAAAGTACTGTAGTACGTTTAGACCTTCGCGGAAATTCGCAGTAATAGGTGTTTCAATAATAGAACCATCAGGTTTTGCCATGAGCCCGCGCATTCCGGCTAACTGCCTAATCTGTGCTGCTGAACCCCTAGCTCCAGAGTCTGCCATCATATAGATAGAATTAAATGACTCTTGGTTGACTTTTTCACCTGCCGAATCTTTCACAACATCAGTGGATAACTCTGTCATCATCGATTTCGCAACTTGGTCATTAGTTCTAGACCAAATATCTACAACCTTATTGTAACGCTCACCCTGAGTAACAAGACCTGAAGAATATTGAGCCTGAATCTTCCCAACTTCTTTTTCAGCGCTTTGAATAATACTAGTTTTTTCTTTTGGTATAACTAAATCATTAATACCAATTGAAACACCAGATATGGTCGCATATTTGAAACCTGTATACATAAGCTGATCTGCAAATATAACAGTAGCTTTTAGGCCAACGTCTCGATAACAAGTATTTATCAAGCCAGATATAGCTTTTTTACCCATAACTCGATTTACCAATTTAAACGATAAACCTTTTGGAAGTATTTCTGACATTATAGATCTACCAACGGTTGTTTCAACCAAGGTAAATTTTTCATTATATTGTTCTGCCCCATCTCCTGAGGTTATATACTCTCTAATTCTAACTTTAACTTTAGCTTGCAACTCAACCGCGCCATTATCATAAGCTCTGTGAACTTCGCTAACGTCAGAAAATATCATTCCTTCGCCACGTGCATTAATTTTTGCGCGAGTCAAATAATAAAGTCCCAAGACAACATCCTGTGACGGCACAATAATTGGCTCACCGTTTGCAGGAGATAAAATGTTATTGGTGGACATCATTAACGATCTAGCTTCTAGCTGTGCCTCTAGCGATAAAGGAATATGAACCGCCATCTGATCACCATCAAAGTCAGCGTTGTATGGTGAGCAAACTAGAGGATGCAATTGAATAGCCTTACCTTCAATAAGCAATGGCTCAAAAGCTTGAATACCCAATCTATGGAGTGTTGGTGCGCGGTTTAGTAAAACTGGGTGCTCTCTTATGACCTGCTCCAAGATATCCCAAACAACAGGGTCTTCTCTATCAACCATTTTCTTAGCAGCTTTAATGGTTGAAGCTAAATCATGTAGTTGTAACTTACTGAAAATAAATGGTTTAAATAACTCAAGCGCCATTTTCTTAGGCAGACCACACTGGTGTAGTTTAAGTGTTGGGCCAACTACGATAACCGAACGTCCTGAATAATCTACACGCTTTCCAAGTAGATTTTGGCGGAATCTTCCAGCCTTACCTTTGATCATGTCAGCAAGGGATTTTAAAGGTCGCTTATTTGAACCAGTTATAGCTCTACCACGTCTACCATTATCTAATAGTGCATCTACTGA
>JACKZZ010005685.1_pt1 | contig 26621 bp, 21 predicted proteins | sample 8027871 | NCBI WGS metagenome assembly JACKZZ01 (sample SAMN15724774, study PRJNA655200) | protist metagenome | isolation source: fluorescence activated cell sorting (FACS) single amplified genomes of... | place: USA: West Boothbay Harbor, Gulf of Maine | collected 2000-07-19 | reverse complement strand
AGACATAATAGAAGCTGACAGGATTAAAATTTTTAGTAATAAATCTAGGAGTTGTTACAAGTTTTATTTCATCAAATTCAATATCAATTTTATAGCGATGTAAAAGATCTTTAAATTTATGAGTTAAAGACTCTTTAGTTCTCATTAAGTAATCTAACTCATAGAGACTAAAGAGATTAAGCCGATTCAAACTAAAAAAACAGGATACCGGCTTTCTTTCTAGTTCAAACAAGTCAAAAGACATCACATACAGAGGGTACTCAAACTGATGGTGAATGGGTGTTCTGCGTGTATGAACCGTTTTTCCAGTGTAAATGGTGTGTGTCATAAATGGGTTCCTAACGCGTTCCCCACCATAACCGCTGAAGTGACCGCATCTTCGTGAAATCCATATCCTAAATAACTTCCAGCATAAAATGTTCGGTTATGGCCACTTAGTTTTTTTATTTTGTCTTGGCTTGCTAATGAATCGAACGTAAACAGTGGATGGCTATATTTGATTGTTTTAATTATATGGTTAGGATCAATATCCTGATCTTGGTTTAATGTGACAAAATAATCTGTTTCTAGATCTAGATTTTGTAAACGGTTCATATAGTAAGTTACTCCGACTTGATCTGAATTTTGAGAGTTATAGCAAACATTCCAAGCGGCCCAAGATTTTCGTTTAGGAGGTAATAATGAAGAGTCTGTGTGTAAAATGGTTGAGTTCTTAGAATAGTTCCATGTTGAAAATAACCCCGCTTCTTTGTCCGTAGGGTCAGACAGCAAGGGCAGTACCTGGTTAGCATGTACAGCAAATACTACAGCATCCATTTTATGAGTGGCGCCATTTGAGTCAACTATTTCTACGTGGTCTTTATAACGAGTGACATTTTTTATAGCTGTATTTTTTAAGAGACTTCCCTTAAAGGTTTTTTCGAATGCTTTGACATATTGAAAGCTACCTTGTGAAACGGTCCTCCATACAGGTCTATTCTTTATTTGTAGCATATGATGATTTTTCCAAAAGTTAATAAACGCTTTTGCTGGAAACTTTAGAATCGCCTCATACGAACATGACCAAATAGCACCTCCCATCGGGACTAAGTAATGATCAATAAAAGGTTTTGAAAAGTTATTAAGACGGAGAAAATCTTCTATCGAAATAAGATCTATATTATTAGACTCTAATGCCTCATAGGCAAGCCGATGGTATCTCCAGATATCAAAAATCATACGGTAAAATGACAAGCTAAGTAATTGTTTCTTTTGAGCAAATAAGTCTAGGCTTGAATAGAAAAAATGATCTTCAGGAGAATATAGACCAAAGGTCATTTCTGATTTTTGGCTAGACACATTAAGTCGATCTAGAAGTTTAGTAAAGTTTGGATAGTTTGGGGTATTAAATACAATAAATCCAGTATCAATATTTACTTTAGACTTACCAGATGTAACAGGGATTGTATTTGTATGACCCCCAATATAGTCATTAGACTCAAATAATGTAACCTCATGCTTTTGAGATAATACAAAAGCGCTAGTAATACCAGACACCCCCCCGCCAATGACTGCTATTTTCATGAATATCCCCCTTCAATTAACACAGATTTAGGAGGGGTTTTTATGTCCCATAACAAACCTATTTTTTCCATTGCCTTTATAAAATAGTGGGTTATATCTATTTGCCACCATACAAAACCCTGTCTTTCTGAGTGTGGGTATCTATGATGGTTGTTATGCCAAGCTTCTCCTAAAATAAATATAGAGAGCATGAAGTTGTTTCGACTAGAGTCTGGCGTGTTGTAGTTTCTTTTCCCGAAGGTGTGTAGTACTGAGTTAATAGTAAAGGTCAGGTGGTAAAGAAGTACCGTACTCACTACAAAGCCCCAAACAAGGGCGGGGTAAGCGCCTATAGGAGTGACGCTTCCAATATAAGAGATTAGGAAAGCGTAGCCTAAAATTACTAGGTAGTAATATTTTTCAATAATTACTAATTCTGGAAACTTGGTGAGGTCTTTAATATATTTTGAATCATAGTACTTATTCTTTGTATTAAATAACCAGCCTAAATGAGCATAAAAGAATCCATTTTGTTTTGGTGAGTGTATGTCTAGTTCAGTATCAGAGTGGCGATGATGATGTCGATGATGAGCAGCCCACCAAAGGGGGCCCTGTTGAGCTGAAAAAGTTCCTAAAAGTGCGAGTATGAATTGAAATAGACGACTAGTTTTATACGTTTTGTGAGAAAAGTAGCGGTGAAATCCAGCCGTAATTCCTAGAAGTCTCAAATATGTTGAGGCGATACAAAAAACTAAAAGTGACCAAGAGAAGTTAACTGTGATTACTAATACACAAAGCAGATGTAATGCTATAAATGGGGCACGTTTTTTAAAGCTTAAATGAGTGTTTTTTATTTTCATATCCATTATGATTCATTAAAATCTTGGAAAAGTCTATTCTTTTGATCACAAGTAAAAAAAAAGAATAGTAGTATTATAACATAATTGCTTGTTGTAAGCTATAAGTATGGAAAAATGGATTGTATATGGAAGTATATATTGTCTTATAATTCAGGCTATTGCCCAGATCATTGGGAAGCCAGAGGCAAAAAGATGGACATTGGCCTTCTTGTTATTATTAGGAGCCTATCTTCAAATTCACTTTTTGTTTTTCTCAAACTATGAGCTGCTAAACTATCCCAGAATGTTTATGAGTTATGTCCCTGCACTTTTATTTTTGGGTCCTTTGTTACGACTCTATTTTAATATGCTTTCAAAAGATGAGACGGTTTTTAAGATTAAGAATGTAATGCATGTACTTCTTCCTATTTGGGGGCTTTATGAATATCTTAGGTCAATTAATATCTCTGGGGACGATTTAATACTTCATATTGAACAGTTATATCAAGGCGTCAATTTATCAGAGTATTATATTTATACTATCGTATGCGGGGCGTCTTTACTTTTTTATGGGTTTTTAATATTAAAAGAACAACCCTCTATAAAAAAGCCAGACAATATTTTAAATAAACCCGTCTTATTAATATGGGCGATAGTAAATATATTATTTATTATAGGAATGATTTTGGGTGGATTCTGCGTCTACTTTTCTTTAAAGCTAACTTATACCGGATGCTTAATATCATCGTTTGTTTATACGAGTATTTTTATTATACAGCTTAGGTATCCGTCTATTTTAAATAATTGGCTATTTGAATATAGAAAGTCGCAACGCTCTAGGAAGTATTTAGGCAATATTGAACCGTATTCTTTTTTGGAAGATATAAAAATAGCAATGATTAATGAAGGCTTGTTTAAAGATATGGACATTTCTTTGCAGAGTTTGGCAGATAGGTTCAAGCTAACTAGGTATCAGCTGTCTGAGTTATTAAATGATTACGCTAATCAGTCGTTTCACGAGTTTATTGCCCAGTATAGAGTTGAATTTTCAAAAGAACTTCTCGTTTCTCAATCGTGGAAAAAAAATAGTGAAATTGGGCTAGAATCAGGGTTTGGTTCTCAAGCTATGTTTAATAAGGTGTTTAAAAAAAGTGTTGGAGTTACTCCTACTCAGTTTCAAAAAGTTCATGTAATCAAGAACTAGACTGCCGGATCAACCCACGTGGCTATTCGCATACGTGCCTAGACCTATTAATTATCTTAAGAACATTATCCTTATCCCCCATACCTTTATTTAGTAATGATGTTCTACAGATACCATTATATCTTCTCCCAGTTTTCAATGTCACCTTCAAGTAGTTTAAATAGTGGGTGTTGGGAGATCTGTTTTACCCCTTCATATTGTTTATACAACAACTGGTCTCTTACCTGTATTTTTTTAATAAAATGGGCCCATTCGTAATAAAGTTGACCTTTAGTGACAGTGAGTTTATCAGGGTATGCCACTTCTAAAATTTTGGATGAATTAAAATTGTAATTTCGTTTGGAAGCTTCATTTGCCACAGAATGTAGGTAAGTAGAAATAGCCCGGATGGGATGAGACGATTGCTTGAACCGATCTAACTGTGGGTGGTTATTATAGCCTTTTGTTTTACCATCCAAGCAAGCTTGGGCTAATAGGCTTTCTCTCCACAGAGCCACTAGCCCTTTTGAATCTAAATATTGAGGATGAAAGCTCCATAATCGCATAAGTAAATATATTTTAGCAGATTTTTTAAGTTAAGCTTATCTGCAAATATTCTCAGACTCAACTAACTACGTTAGTCCACGTCAGAGAATATTAACAAATCTACAGTACTGTGTTTGAGTTTTATAGCAAGTTATTAAAGTAAAGGTTGAAAAAAGTAAGAATAAATAACTGGAGCGGGATACCAGGATCGAACTGGCGACCTTATGCTTGGCAGGTGTATTGGTTAGTCGGTTTACGCTCGAATTCTACTTATACTAGCGCGCGTGATTTTGTTGTTTTGAGTTCAAACTGGTTTGGTGTGGGTTTGGTTGTGGGGTATGTGTGGGGTGGAAATTTACTTAATAGTTTTAGACTTAACTTTTCCATCAGGCATGATGTAAATGTGCTTGTTTCCAATAACATAATCATTAGGAAGCCCCATTTCAGTATTCTCTTTTTGAGCATTTCTTATAGCTTCGCTACCTATTTGGAAAATAGCTTCGCTACGTTGTTTGAATGTCTTAAGTTCAGTTTTCTTCATTTACTTGCTCCAAGTATAAGTTATATAAGTCTTTTTCAACTATAGTTATACTTTCTTTATTCCCAGTTGCCACGCTTACTAAACGTTCTGATGAATTATACAAGAGTACCCAATTTTGACACAAGAGCCTATAAGTATTCCAAAATTGCTTTTTACTTCTGTAAAATCTGCGTAAAACATCTTTATCAGATACATGATGCCCACCCTTAGTCACTCGAGTTTTAATTCGACCGATATTCGAGCTTGGATCGTGTAAGAACATGTAAACTATATTTACATTAAATCCTTCTGAGTTAGCTTTTTTGATCAAATTACCAATAGTTTTGCCAGAAAGTGTGCTTTCAATCGCAAAGGGTTTGCCTTTTTTAATTCTTTTATCAATTTGTTTTAAAAAGTCTCTACCTGCCGATACAATAGCTGTTTCATATCTACCATCCATGGAAGCAGCTATTTCATCTGCATTAATAAAAGGGATTTTAAGTTTTTCAGTAAACAATTTTGCAATTGTAGTTTTACCACTGCCGTTTGCTCCTGCAAAAATATAAAGTATTGGTTTTTGCATTAGTTCATAATACCTCTTTAGTTAGTTTCATTGAAGTCGGCTTTAAATATGTGTAGGAACTTATTTGATAAATGAGTTATTCGTTTCAGACTTATACATAAGTCCATAGGCTGGCCCCTAAAAGGCCAAGCCTGTGGGCCCTGTGGGTAAGTTGTTGATTAAATCACACAAGAAAAGGTTAAAATACACAAAATATGGGTATAAATAAGGTGAGTCTGATATAATAGGAGCATGGCTGTGAAACAAATAAAGTTACTTAGTAAATCAGAAAGAAAAGCATTATTCCTTAGAGTAGCTGCTTCAAGTAGTGCTATTGAAGGTTATCACGATGCTGCGAAAGTTCTTAGAAAAGAAGCAAGAACAATAGAACAAGGTATTATTCTGAGATCAACTGATCAAAAAGCGAAATAAGTAAGTCGTAATTCTTCTCATTCCAAATTGATTTAATTGCCTTAAAATACTTTTCTTTTCCTTCATCCGATTCCAAAAGATTTCTATCTATAGGCAATCTACCAGATTGCATTAATAGAAGATCACAAACTAAACGAGTAACACGGCCGTTACCATCTCTAAAAGGGTGAATAATTATAAGTTCACCATGAATTTCAGAGAGTTTTTGAATGACTCCTTTTCTAGTTAATTTTTCAGTAAATGGTGTATGAGTTAGTAATAATTTATCTAACTCATCCATTTGAGATGGAATGAATTTAGCATGACACCACCTAATGTCAGCTGATGAGATATCAACATCTCTATATTTTCCGGCCCATTCATAAATGGAGCCTAAAAATGTTTTATGTATATATTGGATATCGGCAGATTCGATTTTGCGGTTATCAATAAATTCGTCTGTTAAAGTTTCATATGCTTTTACTAAATGTTGAGTTTCGGTAATTTCTAGCTCTTTAGAATCAGTTATCTTAAGAAGATTTTTTAAGATATCTTTTTCTGAATCAAAATACTTGTCTGCGGTATTGTACTTATCACTCATAAAATTAGCTCCAAGCTTCCGATTTAATCTTTCTTCCTAAACTTCAGATCATACCCAATAGCATCAGCGATCTGCTTAGCCACATCGTACCGAATAGACCGTCGTGACAGCATATTAGACAAACTAGTACTAGAAATACCTAATGCCTCAGCAACCTGATGTAAGGTATGCCCAGACTCATAAATAACAGCCTTAATTTCATTTTTAATATCGATATCTGACATACATATAAGAATATAACTATTCATTAAGATGTACAAGTTTATGTAAATATATTGACATAATACACGTTTTCATATAGAATAATATGTATACATAAACAATCGGAGGTTCGAAATGAATTTATTAACAAAAAACGAAGTAGCAGAGGGATTAAAGTGCCATGTAAAAACAATAAAGTACTACGTAACAACAAGGCAGATACCGTTTATTCTAATAGGAAGGGTAGCAATATTCCGTTTAGAAAGCATTGAAAAATGGGTAGACTCTAAAGAGCAAAAACACGTGGCCTGGACGTAATGGCGTCATTAAGAAAAGTAGGGCTAAGTTATTATATTAGATACCGAGTGAATTACAGGCAGTTCGAAAAGAAAATTGGACATAAAATAACAAAGGCGACAGCTCATAAAATTCTAAGAGAATTCGAAGAAAAACTAGCCCTACAAAAAGTAGGAATAAATACCCCAGAATCAATAACCTACAAAGAATTTTTCAAAGATTATTTAATTTGGGTAAAAAGTAACCAAGCTAAAAACACATACAGTATAAAGTGTAGTGCCAGAAAACGATTCGAAGAATTTCTAGAAAATGAATTCAACACCATTTCTCAAATACAACAATTCACAACACAAGTAATTGAAAAGTATAAACTACACAGGCTAGGGCAGGGGAAAGCAAACCGAACAATTAATATAGAACTTAACTTTATTTCAAATACATTAGTTATGGCAGAAGAGTGGGGGTACTTGGTTCCTAATATTAAAATAAGACGACTAAAAGAAGATAAGAAATTACCACGATATTTTAGTAAAGAAGAAGTAAGCAGAATGATAAGTAATTCTTCGAATCACTTAAAACAAGTAATTACTATTTCGATTTATACGGGGTTAAGAATTAAGGAGTTGTTAAACCTAAAATGGGAAAATATTGATTTTGAAAATAACGTGATTAAAGTAATCCAATCAGCTACTTTTAAAACTAAAAATAGAAGAGAACGATACGTTCCTATTCACCCAAATTTAAGAACGTATTTAGTGTATCTAAGAAACCATTTTATTGACCCACAAACTGATAAAGTTTCGACAAGAAATGAAGAACAACAGATTTATGTTTTGTGTTCTAAATATGGATTTCCTATTAAGTGCGTTAGAAAGTCGTTTGTGAATTTACTAAGAAAACTAAATATTAAAAACACAACGCTACACACATTAAGGCATACCTTTGCGAGTATGTGTGTAATGAACAACGTAGATTTATATACTATTAAAGAATTTTTAGGGCACTCGAAAATAACTACTACTGAAATTTATACTCATATAAATCAGACTCACAAACACTCAAGTATTCAGAAAATAAATATTCTAGAAAGTTTGTGATAGGCGACGAGTTTACCACATAACCACAACTACGAATGAGCTGGGTAGGGCTCTAAAGTTGTGGATATATGGAAAACGCTTTATCTGTTTATAAATTTTAGTGCACATATATTTGGAGTTATATCAGACTCAACAATTGTGAGTTTATTATTAAAAAATGATTTAGCTTTACTTTTCTTATTTACACTCATTTTAACTGCAGTACCATATATTTTTACTTCAGAATTGAGAATAATATCTTTGAAGATTTTATTTAAAATATCATCATGGTAATCAAACCCAAGAAATATGATTTTACTTGATTCTGAAATTGTAGAGTTGATAGTTTCAGAATAGTTAATAATGTCGTTTTTAAGTAGTAACTTGGAATCGATAGCTGATAGATATTTGCCCCAGCTTGAATGTAAATGTCCATATCCAATGCCTATATTCTGTGTTTTGTCTTCATTTTCTGGTTCAAAATTAAGCCTATGTAAACGACCATGGGGATGAGAGATATTTTTTAAAAAGTCTTTGTTTTTGGATCTTGGATCTTGGCATTTATAGAAGTAGTCTTCTAATAGTCTATCGTAGTTTAAAGATATAATCTTAATATTCTTAAGTTCAGGACTTAATTGAGATAAATATTTTATCCAATCATCAGTTATATTTTGATGATTTTTTTCATAACTAGATATTATTGTCGCAACCAAAGTGGAGGGAAAGCTTTGGTCTGCTCGTTTACTCAAAAATTTATCAATAGTTAAAAGGTCATCATTTTTTAAATCTTTTTCAAAGTCGCATTTAAATTTATCAATTGTTGATTGGTCCCAATTAAAAGCGGTGTTTATCACGCTATCAGTGGTGTTTAACTGTTCTAATATCAAGTGCGTTAACTCTTTTCCTAAAGGATAACCATAGGGTTGGCTTGCACCTGCTCCAACAATAATCGTGGTCTTATTATTCATTGTTTTAGTATATGGAAAGTTCTAATTTATTTCTAACCAAAAAAAACCTTCTTGTTCAACTTTATCAAAATTTTTCTGATAAAGTATCTCATTAATAACCAACTTAGTTACGAACTTAACACTATATAGAAATATTTTCTTCAGATAATAAATTGAGATTTCATACCTATTATTATCACTAACTTTTATACTAATGTCTTTAGTCTCAGTTATTGTAAAAAAATATTTAGTGCCCGAGGAATCAATATTAATTAGGGATTGTTTATGAACTAATCCGTGGCGTAAATTTGATAAAATTTGAGCCGTATCTTCAATGTCTTTATTTATAAAATCTAAAAATTGTATTTTCTTTTCATTATTATTAGTCTTATAAATTTTCGATAAAACTTCTAACCCATTAAGAATACCAGTGGCTGTTAATAGCGGGGCTTTGATTTTTGAGTAATCATCATTTTCAGGGCCATATAACTCTATTAGGTTTCTTCTGAGTATATAAAGATTAGAACGTCTATTTGGATCAATTCGATTAGCTTTAATTTCTTTACCATCTGCATCAGGCGAAATAAAATATTCTTTATATTTGTTTTTTTTATTATTCATAGCACTCTCCAAAAAAATAATGTGGGAAATACGTGGGGTACTCCCAAAAAGAATAATAATAATAATGAGATTAATTTTAATATTGAGGCTAAATATTGGAGCGGGATACCAGGATCGAACTGGCGACCTTATGCTTGGCAAGCATACGCTCTACCAACTGAGCTAATCCCGCTTTAGTAGAGACGTATATAATAGTTAAAAAACAAGCGTAAGGCAAGGATACGCTCTAGAAACTGAGTATCTCATACCCAAAAACCACCGCGCCCAACACTGCAAACTACCAAGTAACATCCCACAATCAGTCAGTCTCACCCTCTCGTGACACTCGTAAGCATGGCAGCAAGTCCAGCTGACTCCGACTTCACTGCAGGACTACCCTACATAGACTCATTCTCTTTCGTTAAAGTGCCTTGAAATCATCCACATCAATAAACAACCGGGATCTAGATAAGTTTAGAAAGTGCATTAATACTCCGAGACAATTTCTCAGGGTTTAATAACGCATCCTCTTTTTCAAGTGCCATTAAAGACTCTCGTCTTTTTGCCGTGGCTTCAACGTCTTCTATTCTTAAATGCTGAATTAATTTAAGAGTAGTCTCTTTTGTAATGTCAGATAACTTCACTGAGGTCTTACGACTAATAAGGCGTAGCAAAATATGTTTTAAAGTCAGACCACTCTCGCCAGGCTTTTTACCCAAAACATGATTTAATAAGGCCCAGTTATCTTCAGAGCTATCCGAAAATAAAGCTGAAAAATGACGCTTCCAAGCTTGATTAGGCGACTGGAAGATCATAAATAACCTGTGCTGAATATTTAATACGCTATATATAATACCTCTTTTAGACTCCAATACTTTATACAAATGTAAGTATATTTTCTTAGTGACATCTACAGAAATAGATTTTAGTTTAGGCTGGTCTTGGTAGATACTCTTATTTATAAGAAAATAGTTTGAGGTGAGAACCTTGTTGTCTATTAATAGGTCAGTTAATTCGTCTTGGTTTTGAAATAATTTAACTAGTGGAGCTAAGTCATTTATCGAAAATTGTAAATTAACATGACTTACAAAATGACGGGCAAAATAGGTGTCATCTGATTTTTCAAATAAGGTGCTTTCTTGAAAAAATAAGCTACTTATAAATGTCTGTAACTGAGGGTTTAATAACTTTTTAACATCATAGGTTTCAATCGCCTCATTGATATCCTTAAGGACACGGTATTCCATCTGCTTATGATAAATACTATAAGAGGGTAGTAGCCGACTCAAGAGTAACTGAAACTCTCCCAAATTTATTCCCTGAAATTCTTGGCGTGCCTGGATAGAATTAGAAACAGTAGTCACAAAATCATTTTTATGAGAACCATATTGGTCTTCTTTAAATGGGATAGGGTACCTCTTTTTATACAATTTTAAGAAATAATCGTCGTGCTCAATTTTAGAGAGAGCCTCAATAATTCTGGATTGCGACGTAATAAGTATGACCCCATTTTTATCTATTATTTTTTCCGAGTACAAAATTTGCTTAAGCGTAATGCCATGAAATTGATTTAAAAAATAGTCGGTAGAAAGTTTTCCTATAGGTAGGCCAGGTAATAATAATGACAAACATTGTAGTGGCAAACTAGACAGTCCTAACGGCTTAAAATGACTGTTAAGTCGGTCATGTAAAAACTGTTTATAATGATATAGCGCATCAGAATGCAAAGGTATTAAACTGGCAGCGCTGGTAAAGGTGTCTAATACAGGGACCCCAAGTTGCACAAGACTAATTAAAAATGGGCTGATTTTATCCATAGGTATTAATGTCTGTACAGGAAACTTCTTTTGAAATGTATTCAAGCGAGCGCTAGCTGTTTTAAGGCGATCAATATCAAAATTTAACTTCTTTTCAAATATGTCTTTGTACTCAGACATAATAGGGTAAAATAACTCGGAACTCACCGCAAATATACTATGTAATACATCCAAGAATAAGGACCGTTTAGCCAAATTTAACTCAGACTTATCAACCATCACCGCCATCTCTTTTACAAACACTTTTGCCAAGTCTGTTCGCCAATCTTTATAGTCTAAACGTTTTTGGTCTGTTGGAGATTTAAATAAATAATTGAGTAGTAATAATCGGCAATTAAAAAGACGTTTGTCTGAAAACAAAAGAAGAAACATTTCATTTAAAGACAATGTTTTTAAACCATCAATTAATAAAACATGATGCTCTTTTTTGTTATGAATACTCAGTACAATATCGTCTATTAAACGCTCAATTCCAGCCGAAGGAGAACTAGACACTAAATGGGGTACTAGTTTTGAACTGACCATCTTAAAATAACTAGCTTTAGACTTCTTTGTTTTTTTAATATTGGTCTCAAAGAAAAGTGCAGGGCAATGGTCAAGCAAGACTTCGATAAAAAGGGCCTGGTTTTCAAGCTTAGATGTTAAGAAGTCTGAAAACTGAGTAACAAAATGTTGATAATGCGACTGACTAATTTGTTTCGCCAATTTAGGTAACTTTAACTGTGTAGTCGTTCTAATATGATGCGTAATAATACCTTGATAGTCTACATAATTAGCGTCCAAAAGATATTTTAAAACAGCCACAGGATGTAAAGATTTATTGTCCGATTTAATTTTAGAAATCTGTATGGAATCATAAGTAGGTAAATCTTTTTTTACGACAACTCGACCCGTGTCTTTTATTAACTGGAACAACCAAGGAATAGGTTTTTTATGATAGGCCAAATGCCGATTTAAAAAATGACTAAAGAGTATTAAAAATGACTTGTTATTTTGACTCAAACTGACTTTAACAGCAGACCGTAAACTTTCCAAACGGTCTTGAGGGACATGAATTTCTTTTAGGACAGGGTCATGGTCCATCGACTCATAAGCAGTATATAAACAGTGAGCAAAATAGTGTTGTAAGTCTTCTGACTCAGTTCCTAAGAAGTCTACTATGACCAGTGAATTAGTTTTTAAATAGGACTTAATTTGATTGATAATGAAATCGTCAAAATTGGTACCAGAAACAAAGTCTTCACTCATCAGTGCTTTGGGGTCTTTACTGTGTAAATAACTTTTCCAAAGTGGAATGAAATAATGACTTTTACGTAAAGTCTCCAACAGCTCTAAACATAAAGACGAGTCACATCTTGAGATAAGTGTTTTAAATACAAAAAGTTTATCACTAGAACTTAAGTAATGATTGTCAATTAAACGTGGAACCACTAGTGCAAGTTCTTGGTCTAAATTATCCGAGAGCTTTTCTATAAATAATTTTAAAAATTCTCTTTTTTCGATCACATTTCTACTGTATAAAAATAAAAAGACATCAATATGCTTTTCGGTAGAATGACTAAGATCTTTAAGTGGTTTTTCTAATAAAGACACTTTAAGGGCATTAATAAGATTTTGAAAAGATAGTTTTTCTCTAGGCGCATTTAATTGGAGTTGTAATGAATCTATTAATGACGACTGGCTTTCCCAACCTGAAGTAAATAAATCAAATTCAGGGGTCCAACACGTACTAAGTTGCCTACTTAAATAAGAAAAGAACAACCATCTTGTTGAGTCATTAGAGATCAATAATTCCATCTTTGACTCTATTTGCATTAACTGCGCCACAGACAACAAATGTTGATTTTCTGAATTTGGCTTGAGATCAGAAAAGAAGGACGAAATAGAACTTTCATTTTCTTCAGAAAATAGTTGTTTAATTTGTTTAATTACAAATGGGTCTTTTCCTGGATCAAACTTTTTTAGTGAAGGGCCAAGCACTTTCGTAAGTGAAGAAAAGGCCTCTTCAGCACTAGGTAATGGCTTTAATGATAATAATTTGTCTAAAGTAGAGGTGAAGTTTCTACGCTCTTTTTTAGACTTAAACGGAACGTATTGACTTAGGAATTGATAAGATTCAGCACTGTAAAATTGACCGAAACTAGACATAATTAGTTGATACAACGGCTGTTTCTTTGTGAATCCGCCCCTCAAATGAAACTGATATATAGATGCTGTAATGGCTGGGTGAAGCAGTAAGGATTTAAACACATAAGGTTTATTTTCAGCTAAGTCTTTAAGCAGGGGCACCAACTCAGCCCGTTGAAATGCCTTTGCCAATTCTTCTACGTGTTTAGTATGCAGTGTCCCAGGTAAAAATTGAAGTCTACTCAATTGCCCTACAAGTTGGCCAGCGCTTAAGTCAAAGGCTTTATTAAGCTGGTACAGAGAAAAGATATAACGGATATCCGAAGAGTTTCCAGAAAATTCGCTCGACTCAATAGTTTCTCCAAACAGTTCAAAGAAACGACTGAGATAAGAATAATGATTTTTGTTTAAAGTTAACAGTGATGTGTTTGCTATAAAGGTATTAAATAAAGCGGTTTCTGACACTTTATATTTTTTCTTTAAGTCTTGAAAACAGGACGTTAATGTTTCTTCAGAGATATAACTTAAGAGTCGAATTAGATCGTCAGTTTTCAACATGAAAAACTCAGTTTGTGAGTCAAAAAAGATCTTGTAAATCAGTTTAGTTAAACAATCTTTTTCTTGTTCAATAAGCGAAAGCATGGGCTCAACCATATGATAACTAATTAAATAATGTAGCCAAGTAGAAAGAACCGTCAGCGAGACATCTTTAAGAGAAAGGGCTCTATTGTTTTCAAGTTCAAGTGTCAAAAAGGGGACAGGTACGTCGTTAATATTGATATCGTTAAGTGTCAAAAATTCAGTTAACGATCGTTTTGCTAGGCACGCTTGAAAGTAACTGTCTCTTGCCAATACATGACTTAAAAAAGGATGAGAAAAATAATGGGGGTGCTTTTTATTTAAAAGCATTTCAAAAAATTGAGACTGAACCGGCTCCGAAAGCATAGACAAAACCTGAGAAAAAATTTCTTTATTTGTAAAAAACATGTTTGGAATTGCTTGCCTGCATTTCTCAGGAGTAGTTGTAATAAGCTGTGTAAGGTTCTTTTTACAGCCTTTAAGCGGTCCTTTTTTAGAAGAGGTTAATAACAACTTTAAGTTTTTAGAATAGTCATTACTAATTAGTTTTGTTTGATAAAAATTTCTATTTCGTCTGGGTAGCTCCCTAACTAAGTCAGTAGACGCTTCAGGACAAAAAACTTGTAACTCATCAACCAAGCTCTCAATTTGCTCAAAACTAACACATGCTTCAGCGAGCAGTTTTGAAGAAATGCCAATGCTAAAACAATGTAATTGTATGGGTAGCAAAAAGGATCTGTCTACTTGCTCAAATAAATTAATACCTTTAACTAAAAATGGTAAGTATACAGACTGGTCTTTGGAGTCTAGACGAGAAAACACAGAGAAAAACTGGGTGCACTCAATAAGCGATGAGAACTGGCCATCAAGTACAGGTTTATATAGATGATTACCTTGAGAAGACAGCGTCTTTAAATAAGAGAATAGTGACGTAATTAATGAGGTCTCTAGTAAATAAGAGTGGGTGTAAAAGACAACTACAAATAACGCAGATCGACTTAAATTCTCAAGCACAGTTTGTAAAATATGTTGAAGAGCGGGGTCTGGATTAAGTGAGCTAAGACCTTGTTTCAAAACGGTAACAAGATGTAGCAATTGAGTGTCGGTTTTAGCTTGTGTTAGTACTTCCTTTTTATCGTCTAGGTCGAGTGAAATAGTTTTATTCAGAACATGCTTGAGCTCTGAAAGTGACTCCGAAAAGTCGAGATAATGGGTAGACATTTCATACACTGTTTCTGAAAGCTGAATCAACCGTTCATGTTGATATTTCTTTTGTAGAGTGAGCTCTTGGATAAGTATAAATAACTGACTAGCAATCAAGCTATACTTACTATTTTGAGTTTTAGAAAGAGACAAACATGCGTCCTTGTATACTTTGTTTAAAAGGGCTGTCTTTTCTGCAAAAAGAGAATGATCTACTTGAGTTGGAAGTAAGTTTTCTTGATGACATATAAAATGTTTAAACAATGAAAAATCAGTTAAGCACAAATAAATTAAACCGCGCTTCTGAGAATAGTTCTTTATTGTTAATAAAGACTCAAGCAACTGTAACGGAGACACTTTATGGTCAAACAATTGAGAATATAACGTTAAAAATGAAATGTCATTTAATTCAACATCTTTTAAGTCTTCTGGGAGTATGAAAAATAAAGTCTGTGATAGTTTTTGGCAGAGCACTCGGTCGGCCTTATTTTGTATCTTAGGTTTGATGTAACTAAAGAAAGAAACAGTTTGAACAAACAAGCGTGGATTTTCTAATTCAAGTAGAGGAAGTAGTTCTTTTTTAGTTTTTAAAATGTCACCAATAATATTTTTTTCACTTGCATTTAGCGCTTCTTTTCTTGGAAAGGTACACACCATAGAAAAAAATTGGGCCATAGAGTCAGACTCATTTTTAATTGAAGTTACTAAAGATTTTTTAAGAGATTTAACCATTTCAATTTGTTCAATTAAATAAGACAATTGATCAACCGCATTGTTTATCTTGCCTTGTGATACTAACTTAGAAAGACAGTCTAAAACGTTATTTTTTCTGTCCAAAACTTCAGTTAAACTAGGATCAGAAATAAGTTTAATCGCATACTCAACACATTTATTTAGTGTGTTTATTTCTAAGTCAAAAGTGGCGTTGGTATGGGTAATAACAAAGTCTTGGTTTTGTAAGTGTTTTAATAGCAAAAGTACAAGGTCTAGAGACTCGTTTTGAAAAGGCGATTTAAGCATTTGTTGCGCTTGCGTTACGATATGATTACCTAACTCCCAATGTTCTCGTTGGTAGTGCGTGTCGTTAAAGTAGTTAATAAACAATTCCTTAAAGGGGCTAACATTAGCCGGTGAAAACACAACTCCTCTATTTACAAAAGCAGTGATTATTGAAATAGGTGGAATAGTATTTATAGTTTGAATATGAGAAAAAGAAAGCTGAATTACATACTGCAATTGAGACCAGATCTGACTGTGTGACTCTTGCTCTAAGAGCTCTTTTAAAATGCCAGAGCTTACCTTTTTTGATTTTTTAAATGAACGAAGTAACAGAATAAACGAATGCTGATTGTTTTTAGTTAAGCCTAGTGCCAGCAATTTGTGTCTGGCTAATAAAAAAGTTTGTGCTCGCTCTTGAAGCTCTGCTTTTTCTAAAGTCCCTAAATTTGAAATGATTTTCTGAGGCCCAAAATAGGTAAACAATGACAAAATAAAGTCAGACAGTAAGGCCTCAGGAGAGACACAGTCGAATTCTAAAAAGTGACGAGTATTTAAGGGTTCTTCATAGGTTTCTAAATAAGTAATTTGTTCAGTAATTTCGTACATTAAAGCCGAATAAATTTTCTTTTTTATAGACACGCTTTTAAGACCTTCTTGTTCTATAAATTGAAGGATAGCTTGTTTTTGAGGATGTTGTTTTATAGAAGTCGCCGTGACTTTAACAAAGCGAAATAATTGAGATTCTTGAGCATACAAAAGAAATTGAAAAGAGGTGAGCAGTAAATCTGAAAGCGGTCTGGCATTTACAATGCAGGTTAAAAACATGTCAGAAATTTCTTTGATACTTTCAGTTTGCAATCCACAAGACAATAATAAATAAGACTCACTGTGCCCTAAATGAGCGAGATATTTGGCCAGCTTTTGAATATGATATTGCAACCAATGAACATTACCTTGCTCACCATTAGCCTGCCCCGTACAAATGATGGTCCAATAGTCTTTTATTTTACTTTGAAACGACTGGACTTGAATGTGATGTGACATTAAATCTGGATGATCTATTTTAGATTGGATAAACAACGCAGAGACATTCTTCAACCTAAGTTGATGTTTATAGCTACTTAAATGGTCATTTATAACACGATGATTTAAATAGGTAATATAATCATCAATAATTACCTTTTCTAAATATTGAGGTTTGTAGTAACTAATAAAACTCGTCAGTAAATTCTTGTCTTGTAGTTGTGAACTGGTGATTCGATCAAAGATTTGAAACCACCACAAATTAGATAGCGATAAGGTAAGTTTTCTAAATTGAGAATTCCAAGAGTTTAAAAAATAAACTGAGTTCCACCATTTTTGAGGAGATGTTTCATTTTTCCCTCCAGTGACAGATTCTGCTGAGTGAATGTCTTTGTTAGTAAGCAACGAAAAAGAAGAAAATACCAACTCGCCAAGTCTTTGACGCTCAAATGAGCCAGATGACATCAGTAGCTCGTCTAGTAGGGCTTTGGATACTACAGGCGTTAAGCTTAAAAAGAAGCCCTGAAAGAAACGCTTAACCAGGCTAGCCATTACAGGGTTAGGCGTTTTACAAATCAATGACTTTAATGAGTTGGCGACCCAAACGATCCTATTCTCGGCAATAAAATGTGTATATATATCAAGTATAAATCGTTCCTGATTTAATAATGACGAAAGCTCAGCACAAAACTCTTCTTTATGACTTTTAGTAAAGTCGATACTTAAAAATGGAGTAGCGGTTACAAGTCCCTGTATAGAGGACAGCGAGGCAAGATGCAAAGACGCAAGATTGTCTGAAAATACTTCCCATTCAATGGATGAGATCAACATGGAAATAGTAGATTTGAGAGTGCCCTTATGCAAAAAGGGGAAGGCGTTAGAATAAAGTTTTTGAAAAAACAGTAATATACCGTCTTTATACATACCTAGGAGTTCACCCTTTTTTTCTTGAATAAAAGAGATATAGTCTTGCTGTAAACTATAATTTATATGATTAGTATCAATTCGCTTTCCTACATGTTCAACACATCGTTCTAGCTCTAAGTGTAATGATTCAAGAAAATGCTCCGGACCTGTAATCTCATCCAGGATATCTTTTTGTTTCTTATTTGTTTTTTTCTCAATGCTAACAGTTCCAGTGAGTTGTTTTTCTAAATATGAGAGTAAGAGAATAGTAGAGAGACTAATAACTACTCTTAAAAAAATAAGAGGTTTTCCGATGTCTATTAAATTATTAACCAGTGCATATAGTTTTTTAGAATCGTCTAGATTGTGTTTTTGAGGATAGAAATCATACTTCTTTAGCTCTTGAGAGACTAAAGACAAAAGCGACTGATAACGCTTAGTTAGCTCAATAATTTCAAGCATATTACATTTTTTATTACACTTTTTAATTTGAGTATGTAAACTTTTCAAACGTGTAGAAATACTCGCCTTCGCTTGGAAAAATGATGGAAAAATATCGTTTTTCTTTAAGAGTCGACCAATAGAAACCTCAGAGTTTTTAAGCTCGGTAATACCTGAAAGTTTAATAGGTAATTGGTCGCAAGTTTCTATGTAATTAAGCGGTGACTTTAAATAGTCCTTCTGTTTCTTTTCATGAAACAATGACGTTAAAATAACATCGAAAATAACGTCTATCTGTTTATTTTCAGTATGTTTTACTTTAATTAATTTGGACTTCTTTGTGCTTTCAATTTGGCTTAAAGTAGACCAGATAGGAAGTTGGTCCAGTGCAGCATAAAGGTCGTTTAAGCCGGTATGCGAATACCAAAACATGCTCTGATTATCATTAAAAATTGACGACACAGCGCCCTTCCTATTTATGTGAGTAAATAGGACCGACACTACCTGTATTGTAATTAGTTCTCTAAAGTACGATTCAAAATTAGTCATGGTTTTCCAACGCTACAAAGCGGAAGTCAAAATATTCAACAATTCGTGCTACTTGCTTCACTATATTATCACCAATTCGCTCATCCATTAATTCCTCTTTTTTAGAGATAGTTACTGTGACAGGAATAGGCGATAAGAACGTCGCGACGTGGTAGTGTTCCCATCCTCGAAATCTTAAAAAGTAAGTATCATAGTCTAGCTCTAGGATAGTTTGAAATAAAGTAGAAAGATAAAGTCTGTTGTTGTACATCGTATTGCTTGTATCTTGATTTAGATGGACCACAACGCTGTACCCTTTCTTTAACAAACCCTTCACTCGGTCTACACACACATCTAAATTTTGGTCAGGATAAGAAATGTGTTTTAAAGACGACCCAATAAATTTACTAGGGATTAACAAATTGTCTCGAAACTGTTTTAGCTTTTCTAAAAGGGGGATCAACACAGGACTTTTAAATAATTGATAAGCAAACAAAGACGAATACATATCGTATCTCGGCATAATAATGAGGGTAGGGCGTTCAAAGGTTTCTGGGATATTTCCAACTGTATAATAAGTGATTCCTTTTAGGCTAAAGTACCATTTAAAGTAGTACCGAATATACTTAGCCAGTGCATTTTTTTTACTGGATGATGAAAAAAGGCCCACGATACTTATTAGTAAATACACTAAAAAAAATAGAGGACTGAGTATCGAAAACAATAAGTATGAAGAAAAGCGTCGAGACTTCATTTTTCCAAGGTTCTGAGTAGCGGCACGTGTTCTTAAAAGCTTTTTTTCAAAAAATTCTTTACTATCGCCTTCTACACTCACTACGACACATTTCCTTTGTCTTTATCAAATATATCTTGAATTTTCTGTTGTCTGTCTTTAAAACGTTTTTCCATTGACTCTGCGTCGACTTTTTTAGTTTTAGGTCCTTGTGAGTCGACAGCTTTGAGCACGCCTGGCTCTTTTGAACCTTTTGCTTTTTTAGTTCTTTTCTTTGGTTTAGGAACAGACTTTATTACAGGTTGTTGGGTCTCTTTTTTAGGTGGCGTAAAGTCTGGCGTCCTTGTCCGGAATTCAGGACGTTTGGGCGCTTTGTCTGCTGTAGAGTCAACTAATGGGGGACTTTCTTTTATATCAGACTTAGGAGCAGCCGGTGGGGGCGTAGGCGTTGTTTTCTTACTATATTGTGAATAACTTGGTGCTGGAATTAAGTCATCTTGATTAAAGGGAATTAATTTTTCCTTTGGTTTTTTAGAGTGGTCTATAACTCTAAGAGCATCGTCTAAGTCACGTCTCATCGTTTTATTGGTAGTGTCTATCAACTTGTTCATATACCCTTCAATATTTTCTTGAGCATTTTCAGACTCTAACAGTTTTTTTATGGAGTCAGGGTTTAACTGTTCAAATTCTGGGATAGGTTCATCACTTTTATATTTCATGTGTTTTTAGGGGGAGGCGTTTCTTCCGAGTTTAGGTCTAAACTCTTAATGTCTTCGAGTAACTTCGCCCTATTATTTTCAACGGTCCTCATCAGCGTTTCAACTCTACTTTCTGTGTCTACTAATACTTCTCGTTGTTTTTCTAGCTCTCGTCTTCTTAATATAAATAAAAATAAATCGCGACAAACAATATAGGCAATGGGCAAAAACACCATTATCATCAAAACGGGGTGTGATTTAATAAATTCCCAAGTAATTTCCATAACGACTCCTTAAATTGGGCTAAAGGCTTTTTTTACTCGATCTGCAGAGGAATTCTCCAAGTTATCTTGGATACTCTTTAATAGTTTACAATAGATATTACGCTTCTCAAACTCTCTAATCTGCTCATAATTATTTAAGCGATTCAATAGGATCTGTATTACTTTTAAAGGGAGTTGATTTAAGACTTTAAAGACCCAATCAGTAGTCGGGAATTTTTCTAAACTAAATACTAAACGCTCAAGACTTTTTTCTACCTTTTTGTCTAATTCGGGGTATAACCTAAAGAAGGGGAATAAGAAATGATAATATTTTAGATGGATCGCAAATTCTGACGCGTTTCTTAATCCAATATTTAACTCATCAAACCGATGGATTAGCGTATTAACAAAGGTTTCTAACGGCTCAATTTCATATTTTCTTTCGATACGTATAGACAGTGCTTTCATTTTTTTAATAGCTACTTGAGTACTTTGAAAGTCTCTTAAGAGCCTATCTATATCTGCTTCTATGAGTGTAGTCATTTCAGATATTTTTGTAATTATAACGCCTTCAACAATACTAATGCTACTGTCCAAAGACGATTTTAGGGCGTGGTATTTCTCTTTGTCACTGTTGTAAAGTCGCTGGAGTAGTTTTGAAAGGCGAACGTCGTCAAATGTTTTAATCAAAGATTTTAAAATGATGAGATTGTCGTAGTAATCAAATAGAGCATCGATATTTTGACTGTCTAGTTGTTGAAGTAGTAGATATTGGTTTTGATGGTTTAGATAGTTAAGAAGAGTTGCTTTCATGTTGTTTGAAGGGACAGCCATAAAAATAGAACGAACGGTTTCTAGTTCATTCTCAATAAAGGGTTTGTCATAAATTTCTTTTTCAACAAAGACTTTTCTAAGAAATTCTGCTGAAAATTTTAACTGATCTTGATTTAAATGCCTGAGTGCTTCAGAGTCAATTTGCATAGTTGTAATTATACTCTGTTGTGGCGGTCTTGAGAATTAGTTAAGTCTATGTAGTAATTGATCTCTAAAGAAGTCGGCCATCTTTTTGTGTTTGGAGTCTCCAGTCATATCATTTACTTTCTTAAAATCACCGCTTTCAATCGCTCCTTGTAATACCTTATCAAAGGTAGCTCTCTTTGCTTTTTGCTCTTTTAATTGTTTGTCTATATCTGCTATCTTCTTTGTAATTGGCTCAATAAGCTTTGGTTGAATGTCATGTTTTTGGGTCCCTTTTCCCGTGTCTTGAAAATCTTTTAGTGCTTTCTTTAGGGCCTCTAACTTTACTCTCACCTGAGCTGGACTTCCCTGAAATGTCTCTTTACTAATCTTAACTTTACCTTTACTTGTGTTTATTCCATTCACAGATCCTATGTTAGTTCCACCACAATTTACCACTTGAGCTTTTATTCCTATCGGTTTAATTGCCTCTTGATTAGCTTCCTTATACGCTTTTGTATATTGACGTTTAAGCTTACCCTCTAAAATGCCTTTTTGAGCTAGCGTATCTGCGGCAAGCTCTTTATCAACGGCTTTTGTAACAAAGTCATTCTGTTCTATGCTGTCTTCACCAGCACAGTAAATTTTGGTTTCAATATTACCTAATCCACGATACCGTCTCAAGTTTTGGTAAATATCGTTAATTTTTGGATTATTATCTTTATATAAAATAGCTTGTTGTTTGCACTCTTTATTACTCCATTTCCCAAAGTCGCCACCCACACTGTCATTGGTGTACATACAAATCACTTTTTTATCGTTTAGTTTGGTTGAATCTTCTTCATAAACGTACCATGTCCCATCAACTGCCATCATGATCTTTCCTTTATGATGGCCGACCTCATGACGCATGAGTATTGCCGTATCTCCAGTTCCTTTCTTTTCAAGAGCCGCTAAATCAACATCACTTTGAGGACAACAGACCAATGCACTTTCCCCTGTCTCTATCTTGAGTTGGTCCACAACACCCATTGGGTCCACAACATCCATTGGGTTGACGTTCTTGCTTCGAACAAGCTCCGTGTCATGTAACCTAGATTCAACTGCCTTTTTAGCATCTCCAATTATTAAATCATTGGCATTTTTACTAACGCGATCAAGATACCCTGAAAAGACGCCATCAAAGCTTTTTTCTTTATTCTCTTTGGATACAGCCTTATCCTTTTTGGATTGAACCGCTTCAATGTCTTTATCCTTAGCCAGTTGTTCTATTTTAAATGCATGTTTATTTAACTCACCAACAAAATTTTGAACAGCTTGCCAGTTTCCCGCTAACACGGCTGATTGAAGCGCTGTTGTTTTATCTAGTATGTTGATTGATGAGGTATCTTCAGTAGAGACAAAAACACCCTTATTAGATAGCTCTTGAATCTAAGAATTTTGGTTTGGCTAAGGATTATTTTGATCGGGTTGTTAGTATTGTTCCTTATCATTATTCGGGGTACCTTTATTTAGGATTTTGTGAGGCTTCACTTGAAAATAAGCAGGCGGCTTTAAATAATTATTTAAAAGCGTTTGAGTGTGTTGATAATCAACGATATAAAAATATTAGCTTAAGACATGATTTGTTGTTATTAGTTGCTGATATGTATGTTCTTTTTCATGATTATGAACAAGCATTATTTTATTATAAGCAACTTAGAGTTCTTTATTATAAAAATGAGAAACTTTTTAGTAAAATTGTTCAGTGTTATTTTGTCTGGTATCAATTTACAGGAGATCAAGAGGTTAAGAAACTAGTATTGGATTTTTTAGATGATGCTAGTAAGAATGGTCGTTATTCTAAGGAATATATTCAAGAGAAACGTCTTCGGTTTTAACTGGTAAGTACAGTCTTTTGTTGATTCATATAAGCTAATAACATTGTTTTATTTTTATTATCACCCGGAGAATGGTTAGCTAGAAAGTCTTTCGCGTTGTTCGCTTTCTTTAGGTTTTCTAAAAAAGTTGTTTCTTCAAGTTCTAGTGCGCTTATCAATTTTTCAATGTCTTGAGTAAAATGTCCTTTACTATCATTCTTTTTCATTTCTGAATATAATATTTTGTAATCTTCCACAGTATTATGGTTTCTACCTGCAGCTTTTTTTAGTTCTTCTAGACGGTCTTCAGTACTCTTGGTATCTATCTTGAACATTCCATTAACAGTTTTAAAATAGTTTGTTTTATATACTGCGCCCCTACCAGCTTTTGATTTAATTTGTATCTGCTCATAATGCTGTTTGGTCCTATATAACTTTTTAGCCTGACTTCTAATTTTATCTTCCATTAATATTTTGACATCATTCTTATCTTTTATTTCCTCTAGTTCTTTTGACTTGGCTAAAAGTGTATCTGTATCTTGAGGTTGAGCTCCAGAAGGCATATAAATTGTTGTGTTAACTCCAACTTTTGCTCTTAATCTTTTAAAATTTTGATAAAGAGTATTAAGAACGGGGACCTCATTATATCTCATAGCCATACTTTTTACGTTAGCATTACTCCATTGATCAAAATCTCCGCCGACACTATCTTTTGTATATAAACATACGACTTTTGATTCTCCTAATCTTTGATCATCCTTATTATAATCAATCCATTCCCTCGTACCTTCGTCATTCGTTATCAACATCTTATTCTTTCCTATATCTTTATCATCACCTTGTTCAAATCTCATGATATAGACAATGTTTGTGTTATTATCTTGTTTAGGATAATTAGCTAGAACATCTGTCGGATTAATCATATTGTCTGGACTAACCAATAACATACTTTCACCTTTGCTTACTGTATGTAGACCTTTAGTAATCATTTCGTTTTCGTTTTTAAAGGCTTTTATTTTTGTCTCTTCAAGTCGTTTCGTAGATGTATTATAAGCTTCTGAACTATCAAGAGCTTTGGCTCTATCTTTAACCACCTCTAACCATCTTACTATTTTGTTATCTTTATCTTTTGGAAAATCTGATGCATTTCCAATCAAACCTAAAATTTCAATTGCTTTGTCTTGAATTTCTTTACGGTTGGTCGTTGGATTCATCGATTCAAGCTCCATTAATTCTTTGTAGATATCAGGATGTGACTCTTCAATTTTTGGAGCTTGAATTTTTACTAATCGAGTCTTTTTAATAGTTAAATCTAGTCCCAATTGAGCTTCATTATTAGTAGCTGACATACTGACACGTGAATTAATGTTTAGTTTTTGTAATAGTTGTTTTAAATTATCAAATGTTTCTTTATTTTTCTGGGATGCTTTTGGTTTTTCATAAGTTTTATCATCATGTTCATCCATGAAGACAACCGCATTTTGTAATTTGTCTAGGAAGGGAGCGAGTTCGGCCATATTTTCGTCACTAGACCAATGTTCTAACCATTCAAGAAAGTTTCCTGCGCTCATTTGAACGTCAAAAGGCTCATCTTTAAACATTTCTTTAGGTTCAATTGTTTCTGGCTTGAGTTTTCCAGTAGTCTGATCTCGTTTGTCTTCCGTTACTATTGAGGTCCAACCATCTTGGTTATCTTCAAATGGGGATAAATGAAAATATCCAGGTGGTTTTTCGGATTTAGGAAGGTCTTTGATTATTTCCCCAAAGTCTATAGCTAACATTGTTTTTCCTTGTCCTGCACCAAGAGATATATCAACGGATTTTCCTTTAACACAAGATTTCATCATATCATTTAAGGCATCTACTTGTTTTGGACTATAAACCTTTTTCATCGTTAAAATATTATCTAATACCTTATTTTTATGATTCTCTCCTATATTGTCTCCCATTGTATTATAGATCTCTAGTACTTTTTCAGCAGGAGCTGGATCTTGGACATATCTTAGGAGATCTGGTTTATTATTTTTTGTAGCTACTTCTATTTGATTTGATTGTTTTTCTAATGTTTTGTAGTCATACAACAACTTAAAGGCATTTTCAAAATCTTTTCCTTTTTTAAATATTGATTTTAATTGAGAACAGGTTAATGTTTCAAGATGTTCTTTCGTAATACCTAACTTTTTTAATTCCTTTGTTACTGTAGCTAACTTGTCGTTAACATCGTTTTTAAAGTTTTCAGCTTTTTCTGTTTTATCAGCCGGTGTATCATCTTCTAATTTAGCACTATAATCTGCATTATCTTCTATTGTACATGGTTTATCTAATGATACAGTAAAATCTGGAAAATTATCGTTACAGTTATCATAGGCTTCAAACTCAGTCATTAGAGTCTCTATTTCTCGAGGTATACCCTTACCTTCCCAATCTCCTAATCCATGATTACCATCTCCCAATTTTTCCAATGTAGGTTTAGCTAAATCACCTGTTAAACTCATTCCAGCTTTTTTTAATACCAATAGAAATAGAGCTTTGTCTTCATCAGTTTTTAAGTCTATTGGACTTCCAAAGATATTTTCCAAATGCGTTTGAAGTCCTGGTATTTTAGCCAACATCTCTTTTGTGTTAGCTTTGGCCATACGGATTGTTCCTGTTGGGCAACCTTTTGTTATTGCTTTATTCTTACTTTTCATTTTATCAAGTTTTGTTTTCTTGTCCGTATCATTTAAAGTTATCTCAGAAATACCATTAAAACAATGATATTCAGTATGTTCCAAGAGTTCTTGACCTAAATTTAAATCGCTTAATAAAAGCTTTAGCTCCGGACGTGCTTCTGTTAGCGTATCAAAATTGGAACCCTCAGTAGCAAAGGCATTCATAATTTCTTTAGCACCGGTTAGATTATTTCCTGAACGAACTTCTTGTATCAATGCTATTAGCTCATCAGTATCTATAGGACTTTTTTCTAATACACTTTTTTGATCAGTATTTAACGGTTGGTCTGTTCTATCAGTCTTTGTTAAAATTAAACCTACGTCATCAAGAACAGGACCTGTAGCCTTTTTAGACGCTCCAGTCTCGTCAGTCTTCTCGTCAGTCTTCTCAGCAGCAGCAGCAGCAGGATTAGAAATTTCAGCTGCTGGCGTATCTCGACTTACACTCGCAG
>JACKZZ010020370.1_pt1 | contig 26624 bp, 15 predicted proteins | sample 8027871 | NCBI WGS metagenome assembly JACKZZ01 (sample SAMN15724774, study PRJNA655200) | protist metagenome | isolation source: fluorescence activated cell sorting (FACS) single amplified genomes of... | place: USA: West Boothbay Harbor, Gulf of Maine | collected 2000-07-19 | reverse complement strand
TATCTTAGTACACTTTTCTCAAATTAAAAATAATATTTTTTACCACTACTGACAAAAGCTGGAAAGAGGAGTCGCGCACCGATTTCAAAATTTAAAAAAATTGGCCAGGAGAGGGATGCTCTTTATTCTATTTTATTCTACCCTGTTCTAATCTATTCTTATCTAATCTATTCTCATCTTCCAATGAAACGTGCTTTGAATGTGAATGGAGATGGAGAGAAGGAAATGAATGGCAAAGGATTATTAAATGGAGAAGGATTGAATAGTAATGGTAATGGAGAAGGTGTCAAAAAGCTACGGGTTGGAAATGAAAAGGGACCTGAAATGCTGTCAACCTTGAAAGGTACAAGGTTTTCATCTGCAGCTCCATTGATTGCAAGAGAAACGATGGATGAAACTTGGCACTTGTCAAATGATAAGCTTTCGGAATTACTTGAAGCAGGTGGCGGTTCATATAGTAGTAATCTCAATAATAAGACTGATTATTGTATAATAGGGGATGTCCGTAGAGAACACACCAAAAAGGTTGGCAGCGATACATGGACAGGGTCCCGTAAGCAAATATACCTGGAGAAGAACAAGGATAAAGTTAAGACTCTAACTTTTGATGAGTTTATGGATAAATTTCATATCAGGAATCTTGTTATGGGGGCTTGTAATATTTGCAGTTTTAAGCCCAAGGCTGGAAAGAAAAAGGTAGTGGTTCCACCTGGAAGTAGTCGTTCTCGTGGCTTGTTGTATGGGAATGTATTGCTATGGGAAACCATTCCCCCTCCTCTTACAAGTACTGGTAAACATCGTCCTTGCTTGGTTCGAGAAGTTTACCCTCCACAGCAGTACTGTATTAAACATATAGACAATCAAGGTGCGTTCACCCATCCCTTCTCATGTGGGATCTGTGCTTCTAATGAAAGACAATCAAGTTGTGTATGTGGTGTCGGTACAGCTTCTGTCCAAAATGGAGGTGTTGGTGTTGCGCTTTGTAGCGATTGTTGTAAGAAAAGCTGTAAATGTTTCCTTCATGAGACGCCACAGTTGGTCAATTTATGGAAAGAAAAAGAGGGAGGCAGAGAAAGAGGATACCCTGGATACCCCCCCCCCAGTGTCTCAGTTGGTTCTCATGTTCATGATTCAATAAGGGGATCTATTGGGGCTGTGTATGATGAACTAGAAGAACAAGTGCCAAGTAATGGTCTCAATTTTGCAGTAGAAGAGGCCATCCTTGAAGGCGGTTGGCAACTACAATTCGATAGTCAGGAATTCGAATTATATGTTCAGATAGGGTGGATAATGTCATTGTGGAAACTACTACATTAAATCGTTCAATGTCCTTTTTATCGAGCATGGAATTTATTAAATGAATGATTATTGAATGAATTGTTTGATTTTCCTTCGTAAAATTTCCTTTTTAAAAACGTTACGGTTTAAAATCTATAATAAATGAAACGTTCGTATACTTGTATTTATGCCTCCTCGGTAAGAGTGTTGGCTTCCTCTTCAGGTCCATTGTCAATCTCCATCTCTACCTCAGGTGCATCTTCAGACTCCTTTGCCTCTCCTCCATTGCCACTGTCATTACCACTGTCACTGCTATAACTATTATCACCTCCATCAGCGCCTGATGGTAATACTGGTGCTGGTGCTAATGCTGGTTCAGTGGGTGCTGACGCCGATTTGCCCGATGGTGCGACGGGTTGTGCTCCAGTTGCAGGTGAAGGAGGTGGAGTCTTCTTGCTAGCATGAAGGGAAGAAGAAGAGTCTTTGCTACTATCAGCAGGACCGTCAACGTCATCGTGCTTACGTTTAGCTGAAGGATTTGAACTCTCCTTTTCCTTCAGCTTTTCCTCAAGACGCTCTTTCTCTTCTCTCTCCTTCCTCTCCTTTTCTTCGGCCTTCTTCTTTTCCCTTTCTTCTTTCCGTTCCCTCTCCTGCCTCGCGTTCTCTCTCTTCCGCTTCCTCCTCTTCTTTCTTGGCATCGTTATTCATGTCTTCCACTGCAATTTCCATGTCATGGCCATTTGCATCCTCGCCATTGGCATCGTCTAATAAAGCTTGTGGAAACTGATTCATATCAATAACTTGCACTACACCACAACTGAAGCAAGAACTGAGCATTTCACCGTCGAAGCTCCAGCTGACATCGAAAGTATCCCCATTGCCACGTAATTCACGAACAATCTTTCCTGTTCGTAAATCCCAGACGGAAACAAATCCTCCAAGACTTCCAGTAGCTAGAAGGGTACCATTAGGAGAAGGTGCAATTGAATATACTGGTTGATTGTGTCGTCGAAGTGAATGGACTACTTTTCCTGTAGTTGAATCCCAAACATTAACACTACCATCGAAACTAGCAGTGCAAAGATATAAAGGCACATCTGGATTGCTACTTCCAGGCCCTCCTGGAGTCCAACGCACTGTGTATATCTCTTTTTGATGGCCAACAAGATCGAATTTAATTCCTGTAGTATTACTAGTATTCGAAGGCTCCCAGATCTTTGCTGTACCGTCATCAGAACAGGATGCAAGTAGTTTGCCATCAGGCGACCAACACACTGCATTTACTTCATTCTTATGGCCTAACAAAGTACGAGTAGATGATGAACCAGCTGAAGAAACGGAACAGATATGGATCGTATGGTCGGAAGAGCAGGTGGCGAAAGTATCGTTATTCTGCCAGTCTACATCTAGTACTGGTGCTGTATGTAAACCGTCATAAGATTTGATGACTGTCCTAGCATCAACATCCCAAACTATTGCGCGCTTGTCATATGACCCAGATAACAATAAATTACCCTTATTATTCCATTTGAGGGAGAATACAGGTCCGCTGTGTTCCTTCAGTGTCGCTCTAAGAGATAAAGAAATGGTGAAAGATTTGAGTATTGCGGGTGGTTATAAATCAAAATACATGAAAATGGAGAATATTTTTAAGTTGGTTGAGTTCGGATTTGACTCTTTTGGCAGGGATGTCACAAATGGTAAGAATATACAGCAATTCACAGATGAGTTGTATAGGAATGATCCCTGGGAAGAAGTCGCTGGAAATCTAGTTATGGCTCAATTCCTATCTATGCGCCTACGATCGATGGCGATGCAAATGGGCCACCCTATTCGTTGTTCCCACTACTGGGGGGACTACGCGGAGCAGGTATTACGGGAGGAGGGTTGTCCTTATGAGATGTGGAATGAAGACTTTGCCAGACAAATTATTAAGGACGATATAAGAATGTCGTCTTCAAAGGGAGCCCTTTTCTAAATTTAATATGGACTCTCTTATCACATACGAAGTATATACTTCATCCTGGCCATTAGTATATATTTTTTTATTACGAAGTACTAAAAGTAGAAGGTTTGTTATATCTGGATTTCTGTTTATATTGAAAAACTATTTAAAAACGAACGAAAAGGTTAAATATGTAAATATATACCGAGCCGTAAATTAATGAACAATTTCCTCTTTTATTCATCGATGAGTATTGCCATTATTGCATACACTACCGCTACCACCACTACTACCCATCATACCTTCCAATCGCTTTATAGACAACTCTTGTTGCTTAACAACACGCACCAATTCATTCATCCCATCCATTTGCTCCAGATCATACAGTGCGTCTCCTATGCGGTCTAACCTCGATTCTATCTCGTAGGATCGCTCTACCTCGTTCCTAAGGCGCTCACACTCTACCTCTAGTACCGCTAGTTTCTCCATTACAACGTCTTTGTCACCACCATTGGGGCTTCTTGCATTGGCATTGGCAGTGGCAGTGGCAGTGGTGGTGGCAGTGGTAGGGGGGGTACTAACAGATATACCCTGCATACCAACACCAACACCAGCACCTCTCCGAGCAGCAATGGGTACTGAAGTTTGCTCCTTAGGATGAGAAGTAGTACTACTACTAGTAGGAGTAGTAGCTTTTGCGACCTCAATAGTACGGTGCGAAGAAATAGCAGTAGAGGAAGCAGCAGCAGCAGCAGCAGCAGCAGCAGCAGCAGCAGCAGCAGCAGCAGCAGCAGTAGGATTAGGATTCGATAACGACTGAAGGTCTTCTAGAAACTGGTCCTCAGGGCTCTTTTTCTTCCCGCCGATTTTGCTGTCTCTTGTAGCATATAATACACCTACAACTCCTACTCCTCTCCTCGTCTTGCTACATGTATTCTGTAATGGGATAATGAACCCTTCTCCCACCGTCCATAGACGACAAACCAAAAATAGGAAAAATAGCAAAGCTAGTAGCATTCTCTTATAAACTTAAACATACCAATGACAACTCCGTTTTAAGGTTTAAGGGTGCCAAAGTGCAACCTTCGGTGAGAACCATGGAAAGCAATGCCTGGAATGCCATTGAATAGCAGATCGAGAAAGCAGGATCAAAAACAAAAACACCGGTTTAAGAGGTATCATAGTCTCCAGCGAGTGTAGGTGTTATCAAAAATATTAAATGAGTAAGGTTTGCCCTGTGGCTGTAGCACTTGATATTGATGGAGTCATATTACGTGGTGGAGATGTCCTTTCTGGTGCAGTGGATGCTGTTCGGCGTCTGAAGGAGAATAATGTTCCAGTAGTATTTATGACGAATGGAGGTGGAGTGACTGAAGCAGAAAAAGCACGATCTTTGCAATCTAAATTAGGTATAATAATACACGAAGGACAAATCTTGCTTGCACACACTCCTTTCAAAGAAGTGGCATTAAGATACGAGAGAGAGAGTGTGTTGGTGTTGGGCCATCCAGGATGTGCATCTATTGCTTGCAATTATGGTTTTGGTGATCCATGGACGTGCCCTCAAATATATACAATAGATAATGATATATATCCAATTAAAAGAGAATTCCCTCCGCATGATAGACCAAAGCCGAACATTGCTGCTGCTTTTATTTTCCACGATCCGGTGGATTGGGGTTTGGAGATGCAGATTCTTACTGATGTTTTACTTACTGACCCAACAGCTAAAGCGAAACCAACCAAGAAGAGTATCTTTAGACTCGGTAGTAGTGATAAAGAAGACCCTGGTGACCAGGGCCAGGGCCAAGGTCAGGGTTTGGGTGCTGATTCTCGGACTGGTTCTGTAGATTCAACTGCAGACATCGCTGGTTCTCATACTGGTTCAACTGACCGCCAACAAAAGATTCCTTTATATGTCTCAAATCTTGACTTGGTATATGCAGCAACGTACCCGACTCCACGATTCACACAAGGTGCTTTTTTGACTGCATTTGCATCCCTATTTCAAGCCTATACTGGTACTCCTCTACGGATGGAGGGCTATGGTAAGCCTTTCCCTACTCAGTATAGATACTGCGAGAAGCTTCTTGAATTACAAGCTGTCAATATGGATCAATCTATCGAGATCAAAATAACTGATGATGATGATGATGATGATGATGATGATGATAAAGAAGGTGGATCAGAGCATGACGAATCACGTAAAAAACAGCAACAGCACTCCTCTCCCGCGAAAGGTCCAGAGATAGGTGCAACAACAGTGTTTTGGGGGATCGGAGATAACCCAAAGTCTGACATTAGAGGGGCTAATGCTGCCGGACCGCACTGGAAAAGCATACTGGTTAGATCAGGGGTGTATAAAGAAACAGCAAATGACCTAAACGACCCGGCCACTTATGTAGTTGATGGTGTATTAGAGGCAGTAGATATTGTATTAGCACAATTGCATCGCGGAACTCCTGCAAGCTGGTCTCCTGATAAAGCAAATACAGGCTGCGCTATTTGCAAGAAAGCATTCACACTTATCAACAGGAGGCACCATTGTCGGCGATGTGGTCAGTGTGTATGTGGTACATGTGCGCCAGCGGGGAATACTCGTGCGATAGCTGAATGGGGTATCATGGAGCCGTCCCGTCACTGTAAAAACTGTTACAAGAGTCCACACCTACAATGGAGCTAGCTAGCTCTACTGTGCTGTAACCATTTATTTTTTGTTAAAAAGTAAAGATTATTGTTTGTCCTTTTCAAAATTTTTCGGTTTTGTGAAATTTATTTGACTATGAAATGGTAAGTATTTTAAAAAAAGGATATAGTAAGGCAATATTTCCATATTACTACTTGTAACCAAACCTACTTTGTACATGTATCTCAGACTCAGAAGTAGTTCTTGAATTTAAATATGCTGTACATGCTATATTTTAAAATTATGTAGCTTACTTATCAAAAGTACATCTTAAAAACCATCCAGCCCACCCTACATACTATTCTCATCCTCCCCACCCGGCATACTCTCAAGCTCCTCCTTCTCCTTCTCCTTCTCCTTCTCCAATAACTGCTCAGGAGTCATAGGAATAATTTCAAAAATGACTTTGATTTTCCCCGCTATCCGAATGGGGGGAATGACGAATAATTCGTCAACACGTTCAAGTAATGCATCAGAAAACAACTGCACTTGGTCTTCAGGATTAGTTACTGAAGACCTTTTCAAACCTACAATTGAATTTCGGCTATGGCTATGGAAGCCCTCATAACTAGAGATTCCATCAGATTGGTGAATATCGTACGGGTCTACATGAATGTCATTCACTGTCACAGGTTTCCCCACACAAACATCTGAATCAAGAGAAGTTAATATATTATTCGCTTTATCGTGAGCATTTAGTATAGCATTCTCGCGTGCTCTGTGTCTGTGCTCTGTGATTAGTGATGAGTCATAGATTGGACTTTCATGATTTGGAATGCCCATTTGCAATAAAGTGAACATAATGCGAGGGAATAGTGGCACAGTCTTAGCTTCCCCAGTCAGTTGCACGCGTAGAATGATGCACGGTTGATATACCACAACATTAGTAGTTTCACTCTTTTCTTTTTCTTTCTCCTCTGTTTTCCTTCTTTTAGATGATTGTGGTTGTGATGATCCAGAGAAGCCGAAGCCTGATGGACCGCCTGATGAAGAAGGTCCATCATCATCATCGCTATCAGGAGTAGGTACGATTTCCCCATTACGCATTGAAACATGTCTCTTATTCACTCTCAAAGCATCGCTTGAAATAGCATCATTTGAAATACCAAGACCTTTTATCTTACTGCGTACAAAGTCTAAAGAAGACAGACAAGAGACAATTGCTTTTTGATAATCTAAGTCCTCTTCCATAATCTTGAAACTAATCGAAACAATATCCACTTCAACATCAAACTCATCAGTGCCAGTCACTGCAATTGTACGAGTCTGTGTTGCATTGTAAAGCTCGACTAAAGTTGATTGACTTGTATCACCGTCACTCCACCCACTTGACAACACTTGCCTGGGAGCTTTCCCTCCAGTACTTTGTCTTGCCGTTTGCTTCGTACGGGCCATTTGTAAATCCTCCAATAAAAAAATGAAATGATTCAATATAAAATATTTCGGGGGGATGGCGGGGGGGTGAATGCCGGAATGCCATGGAATGTCTGATTTTCCATGTTTGTTTGGGCAATGAACCCGTTTGCTTGCAAAATAACGATTTGTCACTTTTAACTGATGAAGATTCAGTTGTTCGTTTTACTACTCGTACTCGTGTGTGTTAAAGCGTTTGCACTTCATCGAACAGTAGGAAGAGGTATAGAAAGTTTGCATTTGCATCGTACAGGTAGCGATTTCGTTGATATAATGGGTACAAATAAAAGACAAAGCAGATCAACCAGCAGCAATACTCCTTCTGTTCGTTCAAGGAGCTCGACAAGGGATTCTGACTCCAAGATGCCTCTCGCGGCTGTTTCAGCCCAAGCAAGTGCTGTTGCTCTTAGTAAAGAAGATGCAAATGCTAATTTAATGCACAAGGCAAAGACTGCATTCTATGTTATTTCTTGGTGGTTTCTTTCCGCTCAGTATACTACATACAACAAATTGGCAATGAAATTGGTGACTGATTCGACCATGACCAGCTGCCCTGCTGCTGTCACTATTGCTATCGCGCAGCTAGGTATGGGTTTTTTGGTATTTTTACCACTTTGGGCGTTGGGCCTTCGCGAGAGGCCAGCAAATGATTTTAAAGGTTTTAAAGAAGAGGCTAAAGCCCTCTCCAGTGTTGGTCTTTTCCAAGCATTAACTCATGTTGCTGGAGTTATTGCTATGGGAGCTGGTGCAGTCTCATTTTCACAGATTGTTAAGGCTTCTGAGCCTGCTTTCACTGCTCTATGCTCTGCCGTGTTCTTCAAACAGTTCCTCCCCTGGCAAGCTTATGCTGCTCTTATCCCTGTTATTGCTGGTGTGATCATTTCATCTGTGAAAACTCTTGATTTCACTTGGTATTGCTTCTACGCGGTTACTACTGCTAATATTTTCGCAGCAATGAGAGGTGTCTTCTCGAAGAAGAAGATGACATCTGCCCCAGCGAAGGGTGCTAAAAAACTCTCTGCCGAGAATCTATATGCTATGCTGACCATTCTATCCTTCTTCTTCCTCCTCCCAGTTCTAGCTATCATGGAACCTAAGGGCGTAGGAATTGTGCTTGGTAACCAGGAATGCTTGAAGAATACTCTTATTAGTGGTATATTATTCTACCTATATAATGAGTTCTCCTTCAAGGCCCTATCTAGCTTTACTGGACCCTCTGCACCAGTATCACACGCTCTCTCTAATACCATGAAGCGCGTTGTCATCCTTCTCGCTGCTGCCTTTGGTCCTCTCGGTGAGACCCTGACCCAAGAAGGTAAGATCGGTGCCGCTATGTCCATTGGTGGTGTTGGCCTTTACTCTCTCATGACCATTTGGTACGGCAAGAAATAAACATACGAAGTATTATTACTTGAGTATAATTTCTCTTTAAAAGTTAACTAATAAAAATAAATAAAATATAGACAATAGTTTAATCTTTCACTTGGTCTAGCTAGCTTTTTGCGTGACATCTCAAAGCATTCCAATTTTAATTCGAAAAAAATGTAATAATCATAAAAATCAAATGAATAAATAAAAGCAAATCAAATCAAAGGGTATAAAACATATCTATCTAAAAGTATCATCGCACACCCGACTTTGTACCCGTAAACAAATCCTTGCTATCTCCACCTTTCTCCTTTGTCGTATTATGAAACAAATTAAGATAAACACTTGAACCTTCTTTTTGCTTTAAAACCTTAGCAGCAGCAGCTGTCACAGTACCAGTGTTATTCGTTAAAGATAATATACGGGACGGACCGAGAGAAGACACAGACACAGACGTAGGCATAGGCACAGACATGTCTCCTTCTTCTTCTTCATGCTGTCGAGGTCGCTTCCGAACATCCTTTTCCTTTTTTTCCTTCTTCTCTTTCTTCTCGCTTTTGCGAACCTTCACTTGCTCCCGTCTTAGGTTCATTTTCTCCATTTGAGGAGGTACAGCATCACTGAGTGGAATAAGCGGTATAATATCTGATTCCGTAAAAGGACCATATTCAGATTGTAAACCTTCAATTCCAATTTCCCTAATTGCCTTTTCTGACAATATTGAACCAGAAGTCCAAATGAGAACAAATGGAGTTAAACCTGTAAACTCCATCTGTGTAACAGGACAAACATATACTATAGAAGAAGATGATGAAGAAGGATACATGCTAATAACTTGCTTGACGTCTTTCATGCTTCGAATATGCTTCACATTAGGACCAGAAGTCTTGTCTAGCAAGATGGAAAGAATCACATCTTTATTATATAAGTCACCAAGCTCACAAGCCACGATTGGGTCAACTAATGGTTCAGAACTGAGAGCGCATATTCGTGCCCTCTGCTTCTGGACTTCATCCACACGTACCTTATCTGGACGGACATCATCGCTTCCACCACATGCAGCACGAAGAAACCTTCTATCATTGGTAGTACTACCTCCGTCTCCTCCCATTCTGGTAAGCAGTGCCCAAAATTGTGTTTGTGTTCAATTTTCTCTGTTTGAGCAGCTAGTAATTTGATTTTGATTTAAGATATTTGATTTTGGGTCGAAATGAGCGCCATGATAGATGTGGAACCGGTTGAATCTTCAACTACAGGTAGGAAAGCTAGTCGGATTACACCGTGGGTTGAGAAATATCGTCCAGAGAAGGTTGATGATGTGTCTTATCAGAATGAAGTAGTAAGCACCTTACGTTCAGGTATAGAGACAGGTATAATGCCGCATTTGTTGTTTTACGGACCACCAGGTACTGGTAAAACTACAACAATGTTGGCGCTAGCTCGTAGTTTGTATGGACCAGAGTTATATAGAAGTCGTGTACTTGAACTTAATGCTTCAGATGAACGAGGAATTAAAATCGTTCGAGAAAAGATTAAAACTTTCGCACAAGGTGCAGTTGGAACACAAAAGACACCTGGATATCCTTGTCCTAGATTTAAATTCATCATTTTAGACGAGGCGGATACCATGACCCCAGATGCTCAAAGCGCATTACGTCGAGTTATCGAACAATATGCGAGAGTAACAAGATTCTGTTTGATTTGTAACTACGTGACTAGAATCATCGAACCGTTATCATCGAGATGCTCCAAATTCAGATTTAAGAGTCTAACACCAGAATCCATGGTGAATCGCTTAAATTTCATTGCTACATCAGAAGGCGTACGGCTAGCGGAAGGTGCGCTGGCTTCTATCATGCATGCTGCTAATGGCGACATGAGAAAAGCGGTGACTTATTTACAATCGGCACATCAATTATCTGGTGAAATCAATGGCCTAGTAACCTCTGCAGCTGTGGTAGAGATGAGTGGTGCGATACCTGATGATGTACTGCTGTCTCTATGGACCGCAATGCAAAGCGGATCATTCAATGCAGTTCAAGAGAAGGTACTCGATGTAATCGCTGAAGGATACCCACTAGCATCTCTTCTATCCCAAATGCACGATGAAGTCGTACGAGCGAGTACAGAGGGATCTAGTCTTACCCTGAAGGACTTAGATAAAGGTTTGATCTGCGAGAAGATCGCAGCTGTTGAGCAATGTCTTGTTGATGGTGCATCAGAGACATTACAACTCCTCGACCTTTGCGCGTACATATCTAGAAGGTTATCTTCAGGAGGAGTGGAATGTGACGCACGGCCCATGATACATTAATTAATATAAAAAATTAGAAATACAAGTTCAAATAAAAAGTAATAAAACTGTAGATCCAAAATGAAGACTAAAATTCACAGGAAAAAATGGAAAGGTTGCTTGTTGTGTGTTTGCTTGTTGGTTTTGCATTCAAGAAGGGACCCCAGCATGGGACCCTTGTTAGTTACTTTCCCTGCTCCAGCTCCATAGCGTAGGTATTCCAGAGTATTTCTTCTCTTAAGCAGGAAAAATATGACCGAAGAGCACAAAGTGTATGTGGGAAATGTGGATCAATTTACACCAGGTAATTATCTCTCTTTTCCCCATTCAATCTATCAATATATTATTCCTATTCCTCTTGTTCTTTTCTCATCCCTCTTTCTAAACCAACACTTGATCTAACTTTTCTTAATTTAAACCTTGAAATTTTGTATAACCCACCACACAACTAATAGAGGATGCATATAAAGTGTTTTTCAAGGACTGCGGAGTGGTGACAGGAGTTTTTAGACCCCAACAGGGAAATTTCGCCTTCGTTTCTTTTGAAGACAGAGCCTCATGTGATAAGGCTATTGAATTTTCGAGCACCAACCCTGAATTGGACGGAAAAAGAATATTTATAAAACCAGCAAATAGTCGTAGAGGTGATGACCGTAGGAATAATAGTTTCAATGGTGGTGGTGGTGGTGGTGGTGACAGGGATAGATCAGGCCCAGATAGAGACAGAGCTGGCCGTGATGGTGACCGTTATGGGGATCAGGACCGTGGCAGGTATGGTGGCGATCGTGATCGTGATCGTGATCGTGACCAGAGCAATAACCATCAAAGAGGAGGGAGAAAAGCCTCTAGGTCCAGGTCCAGGTCCAAATCTAGAGATCAATGGGACGAAGAACTTTCAGACGAAAAAAGAAAGGCAAATATCATTAAGGAAGTCAAGGCTCTTTGTGGTGTTCAAATGTCCTTTGCGAAGGTTGACGAGATGATTAATCAGATTAAAGCTGCGAGGGACAAGGCCAGGGGTGGAGACAGGGACAGGGACAGGGGTGACAAATAGTGCGCCTAACCACAGCACGCATCGACTCCCTTCCGTACCTTGACACCACTCTCGATCGATCGCATTAGCATTCATTCCCTTCCTTCCTGTTTGCAGAGGTGGTGGGTCGTGGAAAAGGCTTCTTCTAAGCTCTGAATCACATATTCATTTTACGAATCCCATTTCAATACATAAAAAAATAATTTCATCAATCAAAGAACAAAAAAAAATGTTGAGTGAGTTTTAAAAAATACAAAGAGATTTATTTTGAAGTAAATAAAACTATACTACAGTAAAAAGGGTTTTTATTCTACGATTTTTTATTAGAGTTTCTTGGGAGTTAGAGCTGTGCTCATTTCCTTGACTAAAACACTTCCCATATCAACTTCAGGCTCGTCCAAACCATCCAAAACAACATCACTAAGAGACCTCTCTAGTGTCGACTCTTTGACTGGAGTCATTGGTGCTATATCTGTAGCTGACGGCCTTGCACGTGCAATCATGCCCGCTACTTTTGTCTGCATATTCGTGCGGTTGCGAGGAAGAATTGCATGGATTAATACATCATCAATAGCTGCTGCTTTAATAAAATCTTCACAATTCATCTTACCAGATATATCTTTGCTCGTAATTGCTTTCCAATCAGTTGTACTAATAGTCAAACGAGCTGAGCTTTCAGCCCTATCCCGACCCGCTTCTAAGGTGGTAGGATCACCCATATCAACACTTGCATCATCTACAGACTGTAGATTCAATACACGAAGGGTGCAACACAAGGCTTCAAAGATCTTGGTTCCGTCAGTAGAGCTATGGCCACATTTGCCAAATACAGCGATTATATGTTTGGCAGTAATGAATTTAGGTGGTTCTACTACATCACCACCAAGCTTATTACTGGTAGGTTGCGCCATTATACCTCTGATTTCTTCTGAATCAAGCCGTGACGATCCCCGGTTAGTCGACTCCCCTCTTTTCATTTGGAATTGATTCATCTTCTGCCCAGGATACCATACTGACTCTTGGTACATTCGAAATACAGCTCGTAAAAACACTTCATTTCGGTTGATAATAAGTGCTTGTGTGGTGACTACATCTTCTACAGAGATCCAACCATCACCATCCTGATCAATAAAGTTACAAAGCATATTGGACGAGAAAGCACCTTCAATACCAAAATGAGCCAAAACATGAGAAAATTGCTCTCTTGTAAGTTTACCATTCTCACCAAGAGCATCAAATGCGACTTTCATGTTATCTTTAGCCTGTGGATTGAGAACACCATTGAACATAGCATCCGCCTCTGTAGGAGCACCGCCATCTTGCCTCATTAGTTCTGGTAAAAGACCGTCGCCTTCTGAAGTGCGTTCCAGCAAAATAGTCTTTAGAACACCATATCCTCCACTTTCGTTGAGATCTAAAGGACTACCATCGCTACCCTCTCCAGGCTTCACTTTTGACATATTTCGCTGGAATTGTTGAATAGCTTTGTCAGTTCTACGGTCCATCACATGATTAGAGAGTAATCGAATTGCATTCGTTAACACACGAGGCTTGACAGCAGTAGCACTACTACCTGCTTTCAATGAGGGAGATGGTGTTGCCATATCACTAACCTCATCTTCGGTTTCCACTCCACCACCATCGGCCAACATACTTGCCCTGCGGGCAGCAATCTTCTTCTTTTTCTCCTTGGCAGCATGTCCAGGACCAGAGGTACCTGTGAAAGACACTAACCACGGATGCTCAAGAATACCTAAAGTAGTAATTCTTTTTGCATGATCTACAGTAAGCATTTGTATGATCAAATCTTTAGCACTATCAGGCATGGCTTGCCATTCTGCCGAGTCTTTCGCATATTCACCTTTCGCTGAACGCTCCAAAACTTCACGATTCGATTTGGATTGGAATGGAGGACGACCACACAATAAGATATATAATACGACACCTGCCGCCCATACATCTGTCGCTGTACCATAACTACCAGTAAGGATCAATTCAGGTGACATATAGCCTACCGTGCCTCTCAATCGCTCCCGTTGCAGCTGACCGCTTTCAACAAATGCTTGTAGACGCTCGTTTAACTCGTCCATGTTAGGCATCTTCTGTTCCTCTTCCCCATCCTCCGTCAATATCCTACTCAAACCAAAATCAGTCAACCTTATCCGTGCATCATCTTGCATAGAATCAAATAAAATATTTTCAGGTTTGATATCTAGATGCAATATACCATTCGTATGTAATGTATGCAATGCATCAATTAGATCTCTAATAATAAAGGCTGCATCCATTTCAGTGAAGTGACCCCGACGAATGACATGTTCGTACAGCTCACCACCAGTGCATAGCGGGAATACTAAATAAAACTTCGATCCTACTTGAAACACCTTTTCAATACGCATAATACATTGATGTGAAATATTTTCAGTAATATCTTTTACCATTTCTGCTTCTTTCATCGCCATGGTCATTTGCGCACGATTCTTAATCTCCATTTCCTTCATTGCAAAAGCTTCCTGTGTGATTTTATGCTTAAGTTCATGAACAATACCAGTACCGCCTACACCTAAAACCTTTACCTTTTCATACTCTTCAAGCCATCTTACGATAGTATGTACATGAGCCAAACGCATGATCCAGGCTTTCTTTTCACGAACATCATCTGCTCTTAAATACCACGTTGGAGACTTACCATCATTAATATGTAAAGCAAAGCCATTTGGATCACCTCCAAGATCATCACGATCTATAGATGTAGCAGATGTAATTTCTGCTGTAGTTATTGTCATGGAATCGTTATTACCTGAGGGTTGCCTCTCCATATAAGCGATCTCTGTACCATGCAAAGCAACCCAGCGTTTTTTCCATAACTTACGCCAATGAAACCCGCGTTTCATCAACCAACCACTAAACTCTGGACTAGTCACCCATATACTTGATTGGATTGCTTCATCCATTGCTCAAGTTGTTATTTCTAGACGATAGCAAAATGCGTAAAAAAAAAACACCTTGTACTAAAATTTATATATGGGGTGGAAAGCAAGTGCCTTAAACTTGCAATTATTGAGAAACAAAAAAATGGGAAGTTATTGAAAGTATATTACAGACAAATCCACAATTTATACTCTGTAATTTTTCTTCCTTCCAGCAGCAGTGGTTTCCATGGTTCTCCGGACTTGGCCCCTTTTAATCCTGACCGACATCCTTCTCTGATGGGACGCATGACTGGCCACTAAGGCTGCCACGTGGTACAGTGCCCATTGCGCAAATACCCGAACACGACATTTGCACCGACCAAGTGGCCAGTTTTTCTAGGAAGGGATCCACCCATTGGGAATTAAAAAACAAACTTTTATCGCACTTTTTTATAACTTTTAATAAAAAAGAGAAATTCTACTGTACTGTACTGTACTTTTAATTTTACGGCATATTATTTTTATAACAAACTTTAGGAAACTTCAACAGTAAAAAAAATCTCGCTCTAAAGGACGAGATAGTTGATAGATAGGTTATATCAGTATGATTTGGAAGAAGAGAAGCAATCAGGAATCCACTTCTTCGTACACCTTCATTTTCATAATATAATATTGAGACTATACATAGTCACAGAAAAAGAAATTACACTCACAACACAACCATAACCATAAGCATAAGATTGATTGATAACGGAAAATAATTCAGGGTCAAGATCAAGGTTCACAAAATCAAATGAGTCTACAAGTATCTAAAAAAGACTCATGAACGACGAGTTCAACATGGATACAGCTCTGCGTTCGATTTCCATGTCGCGCTCCTCCCTTTCACGTACCTCTCTCTCTAGTTCCTGACGCTCTTCGACGTCGACGGAATCGGAATCGAAGGTCAAGTCAGTTAGAGAGGGGAAGGCGAAGAAAGCAGACTTCTTTTCCAAGTTCTCCTTCACTACAGCAGCAGCAGTAGCAGAAGCAGTAGCAAAAGGATGAGCCATTGATAGACCAGGTGGAGCCATCGCGCGCTGGTGTAGATGTAAATCCGACAGACCGAAAACTGATGCCTCTGTATTAGTAATAGAGGTATGAGTAGTGGTAGAGTGAGACACAAGGGGAAATGCTGAAGGAAAAAGCAAGTCTCTGTCGCTCTCTCTGTCCCTAGCCTTGCGGTCCCTACCCCCACCAGGGGAGAGATTGAGGTCGATAAATGCTCCTATAGTAAGACCCAGGCCTTCAGCACATTCAGGAGACATTTGAGATGGACGAGATGAACCATCAAACTCAGCGATTCCAGTTGGTGAGGAAATAGACAGCACTCTAGAGAAGCCGTCTTTCTCGAGAATCGTCTCCTCATCTTCTTCAGGATCCGAATCAACGTCAGCTGAGTCCTTGCGCTTGCGGGAGAGAGAGGTAGGAGTCCCTATAGGTGTTTTACAGAATGTGGAGCATGTGGAAAGGTCACTTATGGCTCTTTCCCTGGTACATAGAGATGGAGATTTAGTAGTATCTGAGCGCATTGAAACAGATTTCGACAGAAAAGAGTCATCAGAGTCATAATCCGACGCCGAATCCATCTCAGTGTGTTCAGTCGAGTCTGTGACAAGACCCCTACCTCCATTCTCCTCAATAACGAGCTTTTCATCCACCCTTCTCTTACTATTGCTGTATTCTCGACCCCTTCCATTGCCAAGTTTGACAAGTTCAGGAAGACGACAAGAAGAACCAAAAGGGTTAACATCCTCGGACATACTTTCCATACATAACCCTTCAGAAGGATACTTCATGACATCTGAGTTGCAATTAATATCACAGAAGGTAGTGAAATGACCCCACATCGAGTAAACTGAGCTGTCCTGTACACCTCTGTTTTTGTCGGATTGATGAGTGGAGTTATTACCAACACTACGAGTACCAGGCAAAGGAACAATATAGTTTTGGGACACATGAGGACATTTAGACGAATCTAATACTCCAGAAACTGAGTTTAATGACATTACAGGCCAGAAGAAAGCATCTTCTTCGGAGTGTTTTTCGGTCGAATTTGTTTTTCGAGATTTAGCCTTTGCCGATAGAGATAAGATTCTAGGATCGTGTAAGTACTGGCATCGATCACGGTAAGGACATGATCCAACGGTGATGAAAGTTTTGCAAGGGAGTTGTCTGTATTTGTTCATCTCACTTTCTTTCCTGAAACTTTGAGTTTTTTTCGTATTTCTTCTCATAATCTGTCTTTTTTCGCGGAGATTTCCGGTTTGCTAAATGTTCAATACTATACTGATACTCTCTCCAAATATGAAAGTGATCAAAGAATTACAGCAATCGCTAGAATTTACTGAAATCTTTTTAGTCCGGGGCTCCAAAAGGGTTCCTTTGTTCGAAAGAGGCAATTGCAAGACCCGCGGAGGGGCCACTCACCACCCATCCACCTTGGGTCATCGCCTCAAAATCTCTAACCTAAAACGACCTTAACAACCTGTTAGACCAGTCTTACTAAATTTGAGATTCACCCTCATCTTGCCAAAGGGTTGAATTAAGAATAAAGTAGATATTTTATTAGTATTTCATCAAAATGTCAGATGCAGTAGGGCATCTGAGAGTGACCATTCCTAGCTCAGAATGGGATGTGTCAAATGTGACGACAATGTCAGGTGGTATGTCACGAGATCATTACAGTTTCGACAAACATATCCAGTGTGTAGAGATGGGCCGGTATACTATACCGGCGTGGTACTACTCACCCTATCCAGACGATGTATGTGGAGGGGCGGAGGAGGATAAGTTATATCTCTGTGAGTATTGCTTGTGTTATATGAGAAGTGCATCGATGCTACGACGCCACTGCTCTAAGTGCAGTGTGCGCACTCCACCAGGTAAGGAGATATACAGGGAGAAAGGGCTATCAATGTTCGAAGTGGATGGTGAGCAAAACAAGATCTATTGCCAAAACCTGTGTCTATTATCCAAACTATTCCTTGATCATAAGACTTTATATTACGATGTTGATCTATTCATATTTTATATACTTTGTGAGGTGGACGAGGAGGGATGTCATATGGTAGGTTACTTCAGCAAGGAAAAGATTTCCCAGGAGAATTATAACTTGTCATGTATCCTCACCTTCCCACCTTATCAACGGAAAGGATACGGCAAGTTCCTCATCTCAATATCATATGAACTCACAATCGTAGAGAAGAAGGTCGGATCACCCGAGAAGCCCATCAGTGACTTAGGACGCATCAGTTATGAATCCTACTGGAGCTACGTTATACTTCAACACCTTTGCTATTGCGGAGCGCCTCAAATCACTATTAAAGACCTTTCCCAATCTACCGGTATATGTATAGAGGATGTTGTATCTACCCTCCACGATCTCAACATAGTCAAGGATTGGAAAGGACAAGCAATTATAGCGTTGCATACCAGGATGATGGAGCAACACCTGGCGAGGAGAAGTAGAATCCGTCTCGCTAACCCTGAATATCTGCACTGGACCCCACCAGTAATAGACATTAATTATAAGATTAATTAAAAAAGGATTTTAAAATAATTTATTCAAACTTTCATTGAATTTTGCTGTATTTTCTTTGTTTCTATTATAATTTAACTTTGAGGGTGAAGGATAACTATCGTAAAATCTGTAATGACAAAAATCCTTACTTCTAATTAATTTTGATATTTGATTGAATGATGAATGAATTATTATTACATCATCATCTGCTTGAGTTTCTTATCTACCCTGGTAGCAGCAATATGGATAGGGGTTCCAGTAGGACTGTACTTGCGGCAATTATCCAAGACCAGCTGCACATCACTCTTGAAGTCGCTTAGCATATCATCATCATTAGTGCCATAGTAGTCACTATGTACACGTCTAGATACGGTGAGTAGATCCATAGGCTTAGAGACGAAGTCGAGATAATCAGTGTAGACTTCAGTGTCAACTTCCTCCCAGAAAGCGACAGTATCTCCATCTTCCTTCAACTTCTTGAGAATTTGCAAAATTTTCACTTTAGCCTCTCTGTCGTTCTCTTCCGCTTCTCCAATAGCACCATCAAAGTCAAAATCTACTTCAAACTCCTCTTCCTCTTCATCATCCTCCTCATCCTCCTCTTTGTCAACATTATCTACCGCATCTTCAACACGATCGTCTACTTCAGCATAACTTACACGCGACTTTTTACGACCAGAGGATCGTACGTTTTCCTCCTGAGCAAGGTCATCTTCGTCATCATCATCATCATCTTCTTCTACAACCGTTTTGCGAGGACGACCACGACCTCGACCACTGCTAGGCTTTGATTCAGTTCTCGATGAAGCTCGGGCGTTCCTATCAGGTTTACCATATGAAGTTACCTGAGGTTTCTTTTCACCACAAACATCACAAGAACGAGCGCGAGGAACATTCTCGGCAGAACAAGTTGAGCAGGCCCAAGGGAGGGGACCAACAGCTTTGTATTCAGGAACTTCTTCGAAATCGTCATGTTCTCCTTTACGTCCACGACCACGTTTTTTACGTCCTTCATCCTCAGAATCAAGATCGGCATATTCGTCATTTGCATAAGACGGGCGGCTATTCTCAGCAAGCGACTCTACTTCCTCTCGAGAGAGGCCAGTGGAGGCGGCGAGAGAGGCACGCGACTGACGAGGCTTAGGTGGTGCTGGTTGAGCAAGATAGGATGGTACTGGGGCTGGTCCTTTTTTCTCTTTCTTGTCTTTTTTCTTGCTTGTTGTTGGTTCATTAGCAGCACTTCTTCGTGCACGCGAGGGCTGCTCTACTTTGTCATATAACATTGCTCGATCAAGTGAAAATACACGTAAAGCAACTGCACTATAAGTAGCAGAACGCAAAGCGAAATGGGGAACAGGGAGTGCGGCATGTAATCGTGCGTATTTTGGATCAAGCCAAGATTTGTTGAGATAATGCTCCAATAGTACACAAGCTTCCATTAGCGCTATAGGTGAGTTTGAAGTCAAAATGTGTTGTCTGAAGCAAATATCAAGCTGATCGTTCCAACCATCAGTCTCTGCCAAACTTACAGACAACAAGTCAAATTTCGACAATGTTTCGGTAGAACACAATTCTAGACAACCAAGAGGCAATGCTGCATAGAAAGCCAACAATACCGATTTGACAGCTCGCGCCTCTGATCTAAGATCGTGGAGCGAATTCAAGAGGCTTCTGCGCTGATTGGTCACTTGACGATGGTTCGCTTGAGTGAAATACATAGCTCTCAAATTGAACATAGCACTACTAGCACCACAGTTAATTGTCTTCGCTTCCACAGTGATAGGGAATACTAGTGGTTGGATTGCACTAAGCCCTTCTCCTTGCACCAGAAATGAAACCGTATAACGACCCGAGCGTTTGAAATTCAGAGTGGCGAAGTAGTAGATATGATCGCTCCATGGCTCAGACAAAGGTGTGTACGCCAACGGCTGGGCGAAGCCTTCACGATGGATCTGGTAAGTGACAGTACAAGTATTCTTAGTCACTTTCACCTTCTGTCCATCGGGGTTGACTAGAGCTACTGCATAGTACTTGCCTCGCGCATATGAGAAGTATTGCTGGAATGTAGCATCATCTTCATCATCTGCCACAGACAAATCCTCTGCAAATGCATCTTCAGCAGCAATGGACATGTAAGGCGGAACTTCCACACCCTTAGAACCACGTACTAGGGCAAGTGCAACAGGGACCTTGGACATGTCTCGAGTATGCTCTATGACTGGCATTTCTAGCTGGACCTGCTTACGTTCACGACTACCACGCCCAAGGGATTCCTTGTTCTCGCCATTTTTCTCCTCCTCTTCCTCCTCTTCTTCTTCCTCTTCTTCTTCTTCTTCCTCCTCCTCCTCCTCTTCCTCTTCTTCATCCTCTTCGTTCTTCTCACCAACAGGTGAGCTACGAGATTTACCCATTAAGAAAATACTGAAAATGTTCTGTCGAAGGGCTCCTTCAGCTCTAGAAAGCCCCAAGAGTTCCGTCAGTGCTCGAATATCACGAACACCAGCAATACGCCGCCAGTTCTTCTGGCTGCGTGCGAAACCAGCTAAATGCGTTTCTTGCTTAGTTCGAGCCACAGTGCGAGAATGGATGATCTTAGCTTGCTCATAAGCAGCACTAGCATCTTCTGCTTCTTCAACAGCTTTTCGAAGAGACTCTTCAAGTTCATTCATTTCTTCATCTTCACTCTCCTCCTCATGCACACCGACTGTAGAAGTAAAAGCAGAATCAGAAGCAGAAGGAATGACCTCTGAACCTAAAGCAGAATCGTCATACTGACCAGAAGTTGGAGATAGCACTTCCACTTCCATTCCACCTTCGCCTCCATCAACTCCAGCAAAGTTGTTAGTCACAGCCACAGCATCACCCGAGCCAGACCCAGGTGTGGCGATGGAGATATTTAGTCCCCCCTTAGGCTGTCTGACCTTAGGAGGCTGAGATGCAATTCTCTCTCGTAGTTGAGTGACTAAGGCATTCGCAGATTGATACTTACTTTCGAGCAATTCCTCCATATCAGCCGCGAGTTCATCACGTTCCCCTCTGCAATCTACTTGAGTCAGTTCACATACCCATAAGTCATCTGACGCGGGGAATTTCCAGTAGGAGCGCAAGTTGCGATCGATACCAAGAGGAGTAATATCCACTCCTGACATTAAAATGGCCTTTTCAGCGACAAGTCTACGGCGGCGACGGGTGGTATGTCTACCTCGCTCCAGACGTGCTTGGAACATCTGCATAGCACAAGTTTCGTGTACGATTGGGCAAGGGCAAGCAGTGGCCTTGGAGCGCTCGGTAAAGGCAGAAAGGTCAGTGACAAGGGGCAGAAAGGGAACGGTGAGAGGTGGTGGGGCTACTGGAATACCAATGATACTCATACGAACGGGAATATTGACCATTTTCATAGAAGATTCATCTCCCATTTTCTTTTTTGAGTTTGCGAAATTGGCTGGAACCATAGCGTGCAAAGGGTTTGAAATATCCAAATGAGCCTCAAACTCCTGTCTTGTTTGTCCAAAGACAAGAGGAGAGCATAACTCTAGCTCATTCAATCCACAGTATTCACACTTAAGATACGAGTCACGGATGTAGTCGAGAATAGCTTGGTCCTGGGCCATTTTGCGGTTACCCTTATAGGCAGTAATCAGCGATTGACTAGGTTGAATGGTACGCGGCATCTTAGTCGTTCTTGTGAGCCACTGCTGTAGAGCGTTAAACTCAACCGATCGTTCATAACTAATCGCAGTAGACATAGTACGTTTGAGATACTTTTTGTCAATGAATTCATTTATGAGATCATTCTCCAATTCTTTTCGCACTAAACCTCTGATACCACCCTTTTCCTTGACTTCTTCAATATCACTAATTTTCTTGGACCCTTTAGCATCAGCAGCAGCACGAGCTGTCTTGCGTTCAACACAAGAGGAACACAACCAGTCACCTTGAGGTACTACTTCGAGGTCCAGGCATTTAAGATGAGCTTCACTGTTGCATCCGTCACAAAGAAGCACTGAACCCTGCTCCTCTTCATTAGGATCTTGGTCTTCCTCAAATGTTGATCCTTTACAGACAAAGCAGCGTCCATCGATAACAGAGCGGGCCATATCTTTATTAGCTTCATCACTATAGTCTGTACCATCTAATAAGGAACGGCACACTGAAGCACCATGATCACCAGCGATAGATCTAACAATGCGCATAAAGTCTGCTTCCTTAAAACTATCCTGATTCGCCATACGTGCCAATTTCTGTCCATCCCCAACAGCTTTCATCATTGCTTCTTGGCACTTACTCTGAGATTTCACGAGAGCAAGTATAGCATTCAATACGGCTAGACGTTGGCGAGAATTCCACTGGGTCATATGGAGATCTGAAGCAGATAAATCATGATCTGTAGACTCACCCTGTTCTGCAAATTTACTCTTATTGGGCTTTTGTTTGCGAGCATTCTTCATATCTTGAGGGGAAACAGGACCCACGCAAGTCACATTAGGATTGGATAACACACTAACAGCAGTGTTCAATGCTACAAGATCAGAGCGTTCATTAGTAGTCAATTGTGAGGCAGCCCATTTACAATGCTCAGGGGATAGGATCCAAGGAGCCACTGCAGATGAACCCCACTGATCAAAGTAGAAAGGCAATTCATCATCTGTTTGTTCGCTAGTAATAGCACCAAAACTAGTATTAGCACCACTTGAGGGTGGGATTTCAGGCAAAGGAAGGAAGTCATCCTCTAAGCAAATAGGACAACACCACTCCTCACTGGCCTGAGAGCAAACCTCTTGTGTGATTTCGAAAAGGGCCAAACTCGCTTTTTGAAGCGCTGAGACAGAAGCAGTTGCAGCACAATCTCCTTGGCCTTGGCCCTCTCGGACATCCTTTAGTTGTAGCTCCGTCACCGCTGCCATACGAGCTTCCATCTGCTCTATGGAGAAAATACCAGCGCAACGACCACATCTGATAGACTTGATCTCATTAGAAGACCTGAGAGGCACAGGAATAGTGGTTTGAGTAAGAAGGCAACTATTATCATCACATTTCTCGATAGGTGCAGGACCAGAAAGTGTACCATCAGGACTTGAACCGACAGTGCAGCCTACAGCCCATTGGCAAATATAACGTGATAGTGCCGCTAGGAGCTTCTGTGCATGTGCTACTAGAACAGTGACTTCAGTATTAAATGATATACAATTGAAGCACACTTGACGCACATCACGATAGAAAGATGCTACAACAGGATGTATAGTGCCAGAAGCACGAGAAGGTAGAGCTCCACCTGGACCATACTTTTGTCGCAATAGTTTTACCGTAATATCACGAAGACAAATAGGGCGATCAATTAATTCAAAGTAACTGGGATAAATGTCAGGATCAACTTCATAAATAAGATTCTTTGCACAATTCAATTGAATGAGCTTATGCATAATCTTGATACATCGCTGATAGACATCTCCACCAGACACTGTGAGTTCTTTTGCAGCTTCAGAGATAATATGGAATAAACCCAACTCTGTCGACAATTTCTCTAAAAACTCTTCTTCGCCTTCATCATCGCTTTCGTCTTCTTCCATGGTTGCTTTTGGGACAGAAGTTTGTTGGGAACGAGAAGCACTAGCATGGGAAGCAGCATCAGCTGGAGATGGAAGTTTGACTCTCATTGCGGTAAGACGTGCAATCATTAGCCTATCTTGCAAATCAGATTTATTGGTACTAACAACAAAAGCAGCAGCAGCAGTAGTAGCAGTAGCAGTAGCAGACGCGGGCATGATTTCAGGCACTGATAAGCCAGCCTTAGCCATAGCTTCACGATATGCCATCTTATAACGAATAACTCGAGCAATGTTTTTATTAGGTCGAGAATATGAAAGCTTACCACCCCGTACAGCATGTACAACATCATCCTTCGCACGGTCACAATCTTGCATAATTCGTGCAACAAGACACATGCGCGCGATCTCCTGCCAGGTCAATTGATTCAAAGGGAAGCGAGTAGACCCTACACGGCCCGTTTCTTTTCCTACACCTGCACCTCTCTTGTTCACCATAAAATGAGCTTGCTCTTCATAATCCTGTAAATCTAACAAAGAATGCAAGTCATCTAATACAAACTGTACAGCACACAGCTGTAAACGATCCAATTCTGCTTCAGGATTCATAATTTTGGACTCTTGTTTGGGTTCTACTACAACAGCAGTTGGATCACCACTCCCTTCTGCAGCTTGAATAGTCGAAGCAACAGTGATTGCATGAGCGACATCATCATCGTCATCATCATCATCGCCGTTTTCCTTTGCTTCCCCATCACCATCAATTTCCATACCATTTGATTGATCATGAGAAGGGGAAGAGCCGCCTTCAATCTCCATACCTTCATGACCATCATTACTTTCCTTTTCCCCTTCATCCTCATCCTCATCATCCTCCTCTTTAACTCCATCTTCGTCATCATCATCACCTTCTTCTTTTTCAACCTCAGGTGGCAGACAGGCGTGCTCCATTGCTTGCAAACTAGCAACAAAGCAGTCCAAATCCATACGATTCAGATCCAACATATCACGAAAGGTATGAGCGAAGTTAATAACCTGTAATGCGGCATCCCATTCGGAATCAGAAAGCTTAGGACTTTGAGATGGTTTTTGAGTAGTATGACAATCAAGACTAACACCACTACCACTTAGATCAATCTTTTCATCACCTAAATCTGTATGAATATTCATGGTAAGACCAAGTTTTTCGATACGGGAAGTTTGAACTTCATTGGGTGATGGCATACGAGAGAGAAAAGAAGCAAGCTTATCGCCCAAATGAGCTCCACCTTGAGCAGATGATCCTCCATCAATTTCACTTGCATGTTCAGAACCATCTTTAAGTCGCTCTTGTTCTTCTTCTTCAAAGTCAAACTTTTCGATAACAATAGTGACAGCTTCTGCTCTATTTCTTTTGATTTCTGCATTAGCATCTTTACGAACAAGAGCCCTTTGTTTATCATGTCCTTTGACTCGTTCTCTATTCTCCTTTTTAGCTTCCCTTTCTGCTTCTTTACGACGCTTAAGTTCATCTTTTTCTTTTTCTTTACGAGACTTTTGATCATTTTGCTGTTTTTTCTTTTTAGCTTTTGCAGCATCATCTTCTTGTTTTCTAACTTCTTGAGCACGTTTTACATCAGCTGTAGTAACAACACTATTACGTTGTACTGAACGTTTTGAACGACCACCTTTAGAGAAATAAGTTTGCTTGATTTCAGTAGCTTCATCATGATTGAAATAACGAGTACCATATCCTCTTTCACGATGGAATTTATACCCCAATACTTTAGTAGAATCAGGCATACCTTCAATACATAACTCAATATCTAAATTAAAAAATGAAGGACGAGGACAACTTTTTGAGAATTCCATTGCACCAAATGTTTGAGGATCGAAATTTGCCCAAGCTTCTTGTTCAGTGCTCCCAGTATAAACCTCATCTAAAGGAGGTTCTGAAGTACGCACAGCAGCTGATCTATGCTTTCTTGTAATACGAAACTCTGGCCTTGTTGAAGAAGAAGATGAAGATGGGGAGTCTTTTTCTTTACTACACTCACCAATTTCACACTCGATAATAGAACCGGCAAGAAAGGAAGTATTATTCAAAATGACGTTCACAATAGGATTGTATTCCATTTCACATTTGTAACCAAAGGGATAAAGTTGATATTCTGTACAAAAAGAAGGACGAGGATCTATCTTACCAAAATGTTTCACAACAATACCATGCATATTCCTGGGCAATTCTGATAAAGCTAATTCATATTCAGGTCGTAGAGCATCATGTGCAGCTTTACGTTCAGAATTAATCTCTTCAAATTTCAACAATTTACGGTGTGTTTGTGCATCCTCATTCTTAATATGACTGAATACATCCTGTTTTGAAGCACAAATGGCACCATCTGGTGTAACATATTGAACTAAAAAACGATATCCAGACTCACCATTTGCTTTTTTCTTCGTACGTAGATTTATCTTAAAAGATTGGCTTTTTAAAGGATCCATACCCTTTTTAAGAAGGAATGATTCCAAATCTGAACGAGCTATTTGTTCATTTTTGGCATCTGCATCATCATCATCAGAATCATATACAAAGCCTTGACCACCACCAC
>JACKZZ010016925.1_pt1 | contig 26637 bp, 12 predicted proteins | sample 8027871 | NCBI WGS metagenome assembly JACKZZ01 (sample SAMN15724774, study PRJNA655200) | protist metagenome | isolation source: fluorescence activated cell sorting (FACS) single amplified genomes of... | place: USA: West Boothbay Harbor, Gulf of Maine | collected 2000-07-19 | reverse complement strand
CACATTTTTCACCCAACAAGCAAATCAACACAATGATTTCTGTATTCGCCATGAAGAAACTGCCTTAGTGCAGCATCTAGACGAACTAAACGATCCTTAGTTTTAACAAGCGGTTCGAAATACATTACATTAAGTACTCTCCGCTATCAAACCTCCGAACCGCTATGGTTCTGCTTCGTCATCATAAGACTGACGAACCACAAGACTTAAGATAAACCTAGGTTTATTTATTGTAGCATAACTTGCTTTAGAGCCTTATTAATCAGATTATTCATCTCGCTTTGTATCAACAAACCTAATAAAATAATATATTAAATTTTAGACAACAGCTTGGTAAATACATCAGCTAACATATCATCAGTATGACAATATACTGGTTGTACATCACCATTTTTTAATAAAATTTATTAACCAAAAATACCTTATCTTTATATGATTAAGACTTACGTAGATTTAACATTTTCCATCATAACTATACAAGATTGATTGGCATTTGATATATAATTAAGGATTCTTGCATATGCTTATTTTCCAACTTAACATCAGAGATTCAACGAAATATTGGGACCATAACATATCCGAAAACTTATCAGACAATGCTACTATTTCAGCTTCAATAGATGATTTAACATACAACTTTTGCCTCATAGATCTAGTCCAAATGACGGCACCCCTTAATGTTAGAACAATTCAGTATGTCACGACAATACGTCCAAATACCATGTGGTGCATCAACATAAACATTTAAATTTGTATCTTTAGACTAACTACTAATTCATATTTCTTTTCTGTCATTTTGAAGGTAACAAGAACTCTTTTTTAGCTTGGACCAATCTTGATGAGTGGAACAACTAGTACGAGTACACAGAAAAGACAATGGAGTGGCAATATCAGATCTAAACTTCTGTGCTATATACAACGATACAGCAGCGGCCTTTTCTTTATGAAATAATTCAGACAAACAAATTTTCATAAGCTGTTGTTTCAAACATTTTATTACCTGGGGTATAACCCTCAGATAAAGGATCTTGCACTTTTTATTATGCATTAAAATAACTGATTTTCCTTTACTAAAATTAATTTGTCAAACAAGATAAGTGAGAACTGTACCTTCCTGTATAGTTAATTTCTTAGGAAATATTTTTTACAAACACATCTAGAAATTCAAACCGTACATAGTGTTTGCAGTAATAAACAAATCATCCAACATGGACTACCAGCAAAACGTGCTCACCATTTACATAACCATGAAGAGTACACTCATCATGATCATTAGGTTTTAAACCAAGTTTACCAAGTACACGCTCTTAATGGTTATACCATAAACGAGCCGCTTGCTTAGATACATAGACAGTTTTAACACATTTTAGTTCAAGATCTCCTTTAGCATTGGAATAACGATCAAAATCATTATCGTATAGAATAACCCTAGCAAGAACTGTTAAGTCCTTACCAAGTGTAGCATTTAAGGTCTTCCATATACGCATTTAGAAATGCAGTTTTAACATCGACAACCTTACATACGCGCTTTAGCACTATAGCAAGACACAATAAGACATTAAATGAGAACCATGTTCTTTGCTTCACCCCTGAAGATGAAAACACTATAGCTTCACAGCTGAAGCTACATTTACTGGAGTCAGCTCCTGGCTTACCACCGGGAACGAACTTACCAGCATCATTCTTACTTATCCAATTAACAGAATAAAATAAGAAACAATAACACATAGTACCTATGTATTATCATGGCATTAACACGATCCTGTAACAGAACCAATCTTGTGCAATGCCTATGTCACTGCGGAGCTTTGACAACAACTCTTTGTGCCGAAACCCATCCCATCGGAACAAGTATCTACGAAATTAGTAACAGAATTGCAGTCATACTTTGCTGCCGCAGCCCATCATTTACTGGAATCAACTCCAATAAACGACATAAATAACAACGGTAGTTATTATTGAAATTCTCTCTGGTGTATAGTAATACGTTTGTGAACCGATAATCTCGGTTGTGGATAAATCAATTATAATATAGATTAATATAGTATAATTTATTGCACTTACTCTTGCGTTAGAATAACAATACAAACGTATTAGTTTCACCAGAGAGAAAGTACACAGACACACCGACTCTAGGGAAAATACCCTGACGGTGATACGCGTTTCTCACATGTGACTTGAAAGTTACTTAAGATTCTCGTTGAATCGATAATTTATTACATCCCAAAATATACCCTTTGCAACTATCCTAGATTTTAGAGACATAAAGTTTCTTTTTTTGTAGATTTTTGATTGAAATGAGTGATAATGGAGCCACTGAAGGTAGTAGACCTGGCCTGAACCTTTCAAAGATGATAAGGTTGGATCAGGTGGAAGACATCATGAACAGTATGATGCATCGGCTAGATAGACAAGAGGCTACTATTGTGCAATTACAAAACTTATGTAGTAGCTTATTAACAAAGAATGCTGCTAATGAACAATTTGAAGAGATTCAAGACACAATGAGAGATATGACGGAAAGAATGGAGCAATTGAATACAGCGTCAACATCTAATATTGGTCAAGGTAGAGTCATACCTGCAGGTGAATTGGCATATATGAATCATATCAATTTGCAAAAATTAAGTCAGCAGGTAGCAACTTGTGCGCGAACCACCGATGTTGAATCAAAATTACAAGAATTATCAAATACAACAGAAGATGGTTTATTAAAAGTACGCACACAATCTACACCAGCTGAATTAGGTGAATCAATGAGAAGATCACAAATAGATATGTCTACAAGAATAACAACATCAGAAGCACTATTATCTCAAAAAGTAGACAGATCTGAAGTGGGACAATTAACCAATTTAGCTGTAGAATTAGAAAGTTATAGTCAATTTAGAATTGATACTGAAAGTACACTACGTGGACAAAGCGAATGGAATGATAATACATCATCTATTATTGCAACACACAAAATTGACATTGATAAGGCCACAGAAGATAGAAATTGTATTAAAAATGAATTATCATTAAAAGCTACTATTGATGGTTTAGAAGAAGTAGCAGCTGCATTACGTTCTGTAACAGGTATGACAAACTTATGTGCAGCTAAAAAGACAGTTAATGAATTATATGAAATTGTAAGAGGCGAACAACTTCGTGCTAGCAACAATGAAAATGTCATATCATCATTGAAGTCACAAGCAATGGCAGCTGATCAAATAATAGCTACAAAAGCATCCATTGAAGATAATAAAAAGAATGTATTAAGAAAACATTATGATGAAGCAATAACTGCATTAGGTAATGATTTAGATACAAAAGCAACACAAAAAAGATTAATAACAACAGATAATAGAGTTGCAATCTTAGAGGCTGAATTAGAAGTGGCAAAAAACAGATTAGCTGTAGCTATGCGATTTGTTGAATGGTTTACAACACGTGGAGAAAATTATGAACATAATTTAAAATTAGTTGATAAACATTTAGGTAAATTAGCCAATGCAGCTGATCCAAAGGAAAGATCACCATATACAGGTCAAGTGCGATTTACTGGAAATAGTATGTCAGACCCGCCACCACATACGTCCTTTGGTGGAAATACTGCAGCTAATGCAATAAATACTGCTTTACCTACGAGTAATATTGGCACATCATTTTCTCATCTTATATAGAGTAGATTATGTCAATAAAAGTATGTATATTATATGCATGTATGTCTTGCATCCGATGCACAAAAGACACATGACTCATTCCACACTGTGTGAAACTATGGAGACAGTCACTTGACGTCTACTCGGTATCGCACGATCTACCAGATCTGCACCGACAACACTGGAACAGCGGTGTTTATATATTGTAAGTACATAAGAGAAGACGGTTGGTTGATAATTAATGGAAATGATATCTTTATTTCAGAATTAACTTATTTTGTTATTTTACTATATCTACAATGGTGAATCAATGAAAGAATCAAAATCTTTTCCAATAAACTTATTTCTATGACACAACGTATTGTCTGTCTGTCTGTCTTGACTGACTGATCTATATAACGCTTTCATTTTTTTTCTTTATTATTCTTATTATTATTGATTGTTGTTTTTGTTGGGTCATTATCACTACCATAATGTGCCATTATAGTAAATACAATAAATATAGATAAAAAGAACATGATAATCATGAATGGCTCTACGAGCATACGTGATTGTGTGAAAGAATAAGTTACTACCACTTCGCTTTCTAATTCAGAAACTAAATTATTACCTTTTAATATTAATACTGGACGACCGCCATTTAATTTAGAATCTAAATAAGTATAACGACGTGTCCAAGATTCACTAGCAGCATACGGTAACTCTACTTTAACATCGTGACAACCTTCAGGTAACACTAATTTGACTTCCATGTCCGACACCCATACGTCTTCAAATGAGGTATAAAAATCATATACAAAACGATAACGTCCCGTATCTGTGTCAATACTAAGCATTGATTCAGTAGGTACTTTATAACCAATATAAAATTGTGTTTTCCAACCACCAAATATTGGAAATCTAGGTTGAATTTCTAATTCCATATCACCTTCAATTAATCTTAAGTCACTTGAACTAATATTACCAATTTGATCTCTATAAAAAATATCATGTGCTTGTCCTGGCAATACAGCTAATAAACTATTAAACCCATGCGATCCTTCTTGACGCCTCATTTGATAATCAAATCTACTAAAACCACCTTTCAATATAGCACCAGCATGTTGTAGTTCTACCACCTCCTCTACACTCACGCTTCCCCAATGAGATACTTCAATATCAGTTTGTACAGTATTTAATCTTGCAAATGGTTCGTGATTTTTGGAATGTACAATACATTCTGACCATGATTCAGGTTCAATATCTAAATAAGGTCCAAATGTAATTAGAGCTCCACGGTTGGAATGTGGGACTTTTCTTGTATAAGATTCCACATTACTACTGGCTAATTTAACAGATGTCTTCTGCGATTTTGTGCTATATTTACTATAAAAATAGTGGCTATCAACTAATTTAACTAATTGTTCATCATTTTGTTTTATTTCAGCTGGAAATGGTTGTAAATAATCAGTAAGAATTGCCACAATTTTGATGGTTGGATTACTTTCATTAGGTAGTTCTATATGATATGTAGTAAAATTACCAGTACCAATAACTTGTTCTGGTGCAGATACAGATAGTAAAGTTTTTAAGCCTTTTGCTTTTGCACCAATAAATGATAATTTCTCTGCTTGGGTATTTGGTATCATATAAATATATTCTTTATCTTTTCCAGTTATTTTAATTTCAGTGCTTACTTTAAGAATGCTTGTAGATGCATCAATTGTACGTATGACTTCTTTATTTACTAATTCACCATTGGCTATTATTGCCAAATGTGCCAAGCACATAAGAAAGAAGCACCAAATCATTGACATAGTGGAAGAACCTTCGAAGCTTCGATTGTATATTGGAATCAAATGCAAAACCTGTTGCAACTCAAAAATTTAATAATTAAGAAGTGGTTGGGCTCTTTGAATGTGTACGATTCCAGGATCTTCACAACTCTGCACTTACTACCTTGCCTCAGGCGAATCGTAGGTACGTCGGAGTCGTGTGTACGTACGGTAAAAAGGAGTGAAAAAGGTTTAGGGTCTCTTGTCATCAAGTAAGTCCCAATTAAGTTTATTGATTATCTAACAACGATGTTCACTCGTGTGTTAGTCTTATTAGCTGTCATAGCTGTAGCCCTAGCTGGAAGCTGTGATGATATCACTTCTCAAAGTGACTGCATGAGTGCGGAGTGCTCTTGGTGTACCAGTGGTAAGTTCATGAATATTTTTATGATATGATGATTGGTTTTGTTTTTATATGATATTACTGTTGACTGATGTTTACAATATAGTCACTAACTTTCTTAATGAATACTTAATTCTATCTTGTGTCCCTCTCTTACAATTCAAGGTGCTGTTGGAAATTCTTGTGTATCTAATGAAGATGCTGCAGCATTACCTTCATCAGTTTTTACTTGTTCATCAAATACTGAATTAACTTCACATCATCATAGTGGTTCTGGTGGAAGCAGTGGTGATGATACAATGTATGTATTTGCCTACAGCTGGACACCGGGTTTCTGTAATACACAATCAAATGACCCTGGATGTAGTAATCCTGAAAGTTATTGGACAAATCATTTTACAATTCATGGTTTATGGCCACAATATGTTACAGATGGTTATCCTCATGATTGTAATAATACACCATTTGATATCAAATCACCAGAAGCAGTTGGTATGGATCTTATGAATCAGTACTGGCCTAATGTTCAGGCAAAGCCAACTGACAGTGATTATGATGATTTTTGGACACATGAATGGACTAAGCATGGTACATGTTCTGGTTTAACACAAACAAATTATTTTAATACAACTATTAATCTTGCACAACAATTTGGTACACCTTCAATATTTACACAAAATACAGGTAAATCTGTCAATGCAGACGACTTACGTACTGCATTAGGAGGCAAAACTAAGGCAAGCCTTATCTGTTCAGGTGGTAATAAATTAACTGGTGCTTATACATGTTGGAGTCAATCTAACGGTGAGCCAACCAAACAGACCACATGCCCATCATGTGTTCAACAAGAGGACACATGCTCTTCAAGCACAGTGTCTATCGAGGGAATGTAAATCAGCATAATAATACAATTCTGTTATAACGAGTTATATTCAATCAATATGCATATTATAATATAATACATTTACTTATAATCATTTACTATCACTATAAATGACGAGTTGTGGCTTGAATGTCACGAAAAGGCTTTGCAATATCATAAGAGCAACCTTCATAACCAAATTTATAAAGTCACGTCAACTTTTTCAAATTATTAGATTATCATTTCAAAAAATATTCTATTGAATTGAATTTGTGTAAAATTGACTGTGAAGAGGGTCATAATTATGGTAATTCGTTTTATTCCTATGTTAATATTTACTTAAATAATGAGAATGAAATACATATAAGTTCTCTTTTATTAATATCTGTGACATGATGTTCATAGATATTCTTTTAATGCAGCATAATGTGCATCACGATGACTATTCAGATTATTATATTCTTCCCATGTTAATTGTATTTGATTTCTTTCACAATCACCAATTTCTCTTGTATTATCATGAGCTTCAATACCCTCAGCGGACCAGAGGACCTCGTTATCAATGATACTGGTATTGGGATATTCATCTTCCGCTTGACGCTTCCAACTACGAATGTTTTTACCATAATCACGTATTTCAGTAACACGTGCCATACGTTTTAGGCATTTACCATCATGTCCACAGAACATATACCCCTGATACCCAGGACTCCCCTCGTAACAAAGTTGAACACCCTCATAGAGCCCGCAAAAATGATTGGTGTGATCATGTCCAGCGAATGTCGCTTTAACTGACCCCTCTGATACTATTGCATCAAATAGTCCTGTTTGGCCATTATAACTCACAGGTTCATGGAGCCCCCCACATATACCTACTTTCTCACGAATCATATCTTTATATTCAATTAATGGTATATGAAAAAATGCTACAGCAGGTGCTTCATATTCAGATGATAATTTACTTGCTGTATTACTGAACCAACTCACTTGTTCAGCGTTTATTGATACATTATTTGTAGTAGCATCTAAATGAAATGTTCTGAATGCTGGATTTTTTTCATTTTCATTCGCAAATATTTCTAGATAAAAATTTCCGTAACTCATATCTGCATCGTCCTCTCCTAATGCATTCAGATCCGCTAATCCTTTTGGTAAACTTAATATATAATCCATAACCTCATGTCTTGTTAAATTGCCTTGGGCATCATGATTGCCTAGGGTTGCTGCCCATTCAATACCAGCACCGAAACTGACCCCATAAATTTCATCCATGCCTTGTGGCTGTGGATGAGTCGAACCATCTATAAGATCACCAGTATGTACAACAAGATCAGGCTTTTCAATTTCAATTAAACGTTGAATAAAATCAGTTGTATTTTTTGCACCATCAAGACTGTAAGGTACTTGCCAATCTTCAATATCGTTCGAGGGTTGACTTGGACCGATTCTATAATGTACATCACTGAGATGAAGGATCTTGAATGTGCCATCTTCTTTGAATGTAAGCCTTTTCTTTTCTACACTACTACTTTCACCATAAATAACTGCAAACAGTGATGCAACAAACAAGAAAATAATATGAGACATCTCTCTTCAAGCTAAATACCTAAATTTGGGTTTCTTTCAAATTTCACGTTTTCAGCCAAGTTTTGATGCAGTGCTATGTTAACTTATTAAATAACACTTCAAGATGTCTTCAAACTGGGCAACAACATGCCGGGTTTCAACCCCCGGCGGGTTGTCCCTCTGTTTTTGTGAGCTACGCAGTTCTAGAAACATACCATCGAATTGATTTTCAAGTACATGAGTGCTCAACCTAATGCATAGCAGTAAGTATGGGGACTGCTGATGCTGGAAATAAAGGTGAAGATGTAGTGGAAAATGCCAAGATTCCTCTTTTGGTAAGCCTTTTAGCTGGAGGTGCTGCAGGGCTAGCTACTGACGTTTCTTTGTTTCCTCTGGACACTATTAAAACTCGATTACAGAGTTCTCAAGGTTTCTTGAAAGCTGGAGGCTTTCGAGGAATGTACTCTGGTTTAAGCGCTACAGCTGTAGGCTCTGCTCCGAATGCTGCTCTATTCTTTGCTACATATGATTCAGTTAATCGTTATCTAATACAAAACCATAGCTCTGATGTACCATTACCAGTTTCTCATATGATTGCTGCATCGTGTGGTGAAGTTATGGCATGTTTAATACGTGTACCTACAGAAGTTGTCAAGCAGCGATTACAGGCTGGTAATGAAACAAAATTTCGTTCTGCTATGTATAATTGTTATCATAAAGAAGGTATTATGGGATTTTATAGAGGTTTTAGTATCACAATCTTTCGTGAAGTACCATTTTCTTTATTTCAATTTCCAATGTATGAATATTTAAAATCACAAATAAGATTACAAAGGTCAGATGGGCAGGTACCGGCTGCATATGCTGCTGTATGTGGATCTATTACCGGAGCTATATCTGCAGCATTGACTACCCCTATGGATGTCATAAAGACAAGAATTATGCTTGGATCGGATAAGCATGGTGTGGAATATCACGGGGTTCGCAATTGTTTTCAACGAGTTGTTGCTGGTGAGTAAACATTTTGATCGTTGCTTTGTTGTTTTGTTTGTTTTTCTGTTTAATACATGCTTGCTAGTGATGATAAAAATTCCTTTTTCCTGAGTGGTCTCAAGATTAATGTCCGCAAAATGTGTGACATGTTACAGTGAGGAAAATAACACCAATCAGTAGGGTAAAATCTGATGCAAATGTGGATCGAATAGTGCGAAGGCGTGCGTTTATATATAATATTGATTGATAGCAACACTGATATATCAAGCATACTAACCCATATTTCCTTCTTTACTTATATATATATTATATTATTCACTATATTTTACAACTTAAAACAAACAGAGGGTAAATCAAATGGTGGTACAAGTGGTGCAGTCAAGCTGCTGTTCAGTGGCGTGACTCCTCGTGTGACGTGGATCGGCATTGGTGGTTTTGTATTTTTTGGTGCTTATGAAAAAAGTAAGCAACAACTTATGAAATTGTCATTTTTTACATGATAATAACTTTATTGAAGATTTGATACTTAAGATTTTAGTGGAGAAATAACTTTGTTTTTTTACTTTTCGAGATTATGATCGCCATTGAGCTCTAGATTTGTTGTGTAGATGCATGCAGACTGGCTGAATTAGGTGCTCTCTTCTCATGAATCATAGATTAAAGCTTACGCAGATGAAAAGAATTCAGAAATTGCTGGCACGTCGCTCAATAGCTTGCTTCGAAGTAGTGTGATCAATCACCATGGTTATAGGAGTAAAACTCACACAAGATATATTTTGTTATAGTGAGAAAACTGTAGATATAATGTGAATAAAACTTCTTAACAACAATATCATTCCAAATAAACACAAGATAATATCTTTTCTATCAAATTTTTCTTCAACTATCGTAGCCTTCAGGTTTTTCCCATTGTGTTATGCGTGTTTCTGTGTTATAATAATATACTGTACCACTTGAGGACAAATTGGTTCTCCATATACCACTACTATTACTATCAGTATTTTTATCATTACTAGTATCAATATATTTACCACCTTTCATAACTTTTTTTGGTGTTGCTATAATTCCATTGGACCATAAATTCGATATATCTCCAAATTCAATACGACCTTCAAGTACAGCTTCACTTGGTAGTTCCATAATTGATGCTGCTTCAGCTTTGACATATTCTGCTAATTCTAATACATGATCAGGTTCAATCTCGTTATTACGTTGATATACACCACGCCATAATGATCCAGCTACTTCTTCTAATTTTTCATCTTCTGATGGCATAGTCATAGCAGCGTCTAACTCCATACATGTACGAAATGAATAACCTTGAACGTCTTTTAAACGCTTATTAACCATCATTTCGTGTATACCAGCATTTCTAATTCGTATACTTGTTTCATCCCATAATTCATCAAACATGCATTCTTGTAGTGTAGTACCACGGCTACCTTCTGTAATTAATCTACGATGTATCAACCATACATGCACCATTATCATTTGCTGTCTTGAACGAAAATCATTGGATACTTGTCCTAAATTATACCAATGTCCATGATCTGCAGCATTCTTACAATTGAAGAACAAGCTACGTGCAATTCCAATAGTTGATTTCCCTCTACCAAAAAACATAGCTAAAATTTTCTATGTTCGATAATTGTAAATAAATAGCCAGCACAAACAACTTGAGTTAATTCTATTACCTGAGCAAGCCGTGATTCATCTCTGACATCGGAACAACGCCGGCTCCTAACCCCCCCTAAGCCGGGGGAACATTAGAAATCTCCAAAATTTCTTTTCTTTCTACTTGTTTCCCGGTGATCATTAAATTGTATTTTTATTAGCTGGTAGCATGGCAGACATGGAGGATGACTTGTACGGGGATTTTGGTGATGATCAGCCACAAGGTGACGGCTTTGATGAGGAAGGTCTCAATGCAGATGCACTTGATGATCAAGTAATGCAAACAGAGGATGGTCAACAAATTATACCAGTTAGTGAAGATGGTGGTGCTAGTTCAAGAATTAATGCCAAGGCTGTCAAAAAAGAAGATAGAATGACGACACGATATATGACAAAATATGAGCGTGCCAGAGTATTAGGTACAAGAGCATTGCAAATTAGTATGAATGCACCTGTTATGGTAGATATTGCTGGCGAAACAGATCCATTAAAAATTGCTATGAAAGAATTAAGAGAAAGGAAAATACCTATGATTATTCGGCGGTATCTTCCAGATGGACATTACGAGGATTGGGGACTTGATGAATTGTTCTGTGAAGGGTAAGAAAAAAGTCTTCGTTGTCATCCTTTAAAGTGTCAATATACGGTACCTGCTATTGTATTATGGTACTACAACATTGTGCTTTTCGGGGTCATAAAGTAACAATGAAATATAGGCGTATACACGTGGGTCCCTGTCAAGTTCTTTGCTTGTACATCACTACGTTACGTTTGATCACTGCATAGGGAAAAATAGCAATATCTGATGACAAAACTTAGTTTTTTTCTTTAGTTTCTTATATACACATAGTAAATTATCAATCTTTGTTCATTTCAATTCAATTATCAAACGCTTTCGCCTTCCAATATCACTGTAAGTTCTCGATAAATTTTAGACATCATAGTATTCTTCAATTTCGCTTTTATTAGGACGATATGGAATAACACATTCAATATCTAATTTAATTCTAACTTCTCTTATTTTTTTACGACCACCTTCTGAAAATTCCTCTTCATCATCCGATGTTCGATGAGCAGCGGCAGCAGCAGCAGTGGCTTGTTGAGTGGCACGTACTTGTGCATCTCGTTGTGCACGAGCTCTTGCTAAATTCGCTTGATCTTCACGACGAGCTCTTTCTCTTTGTTCAGCTTGTTGTTGAAGTGCTTCTATGGCACGTTTATCAGTAAATGCTTTATGTTCTTTTTTGAGTAGATCAAAATCACGCTCGATACCTTGAGGTGGATTGTACGATTGACCAACATGATCATGAATATCTCGTATACGAGAATAATTTGGTTTACTTGTTGTCTTATCAAGACCACATTTTGTTGACATATATCCATCAACACGGCATTTGTCAATGTGAAAGAATGGTAATTGACAATTAGGATTAATCATACAACGTGGTTGTGTTGAATTTCTAATAGAAAATGCTTTTTTGTGGGACATACCAGTATGTTCTAATAATGGCATCATTTCATAGCGTAAAAATCTATCCAAGCAAAAGATACGTGTTGCAACATCAGCCAATGTTAAAGAATCATAAGGTAATGCCCATCTATTATATTCGCGTTTTAATGAGTCTGGTACACAATTTTCAATGATATGTACACATTTCATTAATTGATGCGGTGTAGCACATTCACGAATTTTATCAATAATAGAATTAATAGCAATTTTAATTTTTAAATCATGTTTTTCTTGTTTTATTTCTTTTCGTGATTTTTCTCTTTTGACTTCTGGTATATCACTTGTGACAACATTCATCGCCACAGGTGCAGTTGCACTTTCAGATTTTATCACAGCTGTTGTAGCTGATGATGTATCTTCATCTGGTCTTGCAACTTTACATGTTTCAGTATCATCTATAACACCAGCATCAACAAGAGAACGCTTGCGATTATCATCATCATCATCATCATCACTATCACTATCATCAGCTTTGATGCCAAGATCAACTATGCGAACAAGTTTTGAATGGTCTATCTCACAATCTGCAGCATTTGATGCAATATTTTTAACCATTTCGAATACATTATCCCATATAATAGAATCTTCAGGTAGCATATATAGTAATGCAATCATTTCATTTTTCAATATTAATGTCCTTGCGGATGGAATGAATTTATAAGCTAATGATAATGCTGGTTTTACTGGTAATTCTGTAGTATATGTACGTAATTCTGGGAATCTACACAATTCATGTTTACCAGTGACATTTTTATATGTATAACATATATTAGATGATGTTGCTTGAAAACTTGGTCCAGGCATAGGAGCAGTGTCCCGAGGCAAGTCTTCCAATGCAGGTCCATCATCTGAGCTAATAGTTACATTTAAACCAGTAGATGAAGTATTATTTGGATTTGAACCAGATATACTCATATCATTATCATCTCTACCTTTAATTGGTAAGAAACCCTTCTTTTGTTGTAATTTTAATAATTCTCTTCTAGATAATTGAAAATTTGCTGTTGTTATCAAATCAAAATCAAGAGGTGGACCGTTATAAAATTGCCAACGAAATCCATATGCATCAGTTTGTTTTGAATTACAACATAATGATATACCAGATTGACTGACACCAAAGAAATCAGCTGCATGTTTTTGACTTTCATATATGCGTAATACTCCGTTAGTATGCATGTGACGCTGCTCAACAATTTTACGATAAACACGATGACCAGCAGTTGTAAAACCCCAACCAGCATTCATTCTTTGTCCAGCAAATTCTGTTTGAATGGCACGACCATATCCACAATAATGTTGTGCATTAATATCAATAGTTTCTGCTAAATATGGTTTAGGTGGTTCTACCATCTCTAATGTCGTCGCAGGATGATCTCCAATATGTTGTGTAGAAGTTTCTGCTAGTTGATTGAAAACGCGAAGTTTTTCATCTGCAGCTGCTGTAGCATCAGCTTCACTGATAGCACCAGAAGGACTGTCACAATTTTGTTTGTCATCTGCTTCAGTACTTATTTCTTCGCCACCAATATATACCGTAGACATTTTTAACCCAGATAACTTAGATAGTTGAGGAGAACGAGAAGATCGGACTGGAATATCATCAAAAAGAATGGCGATATTAATACCATCAGTATCAACTTCCATTGCTTCTACGGTTTCACGTCCATTCTTACAGGGGGCTTCGTCGCTTTCAGAGCTTGTATCTGGTGCATCAGATTCTTCTTCTTCCATTGCTGAAGAGCCTGATGCTGCAGATGCAATTTTAGCTGCATTTTTTGCCTCCCATTTCTCATCCCTTTCATGTCTTCTAAGCTTTCTTGCATATTTAGATGAATGTAATTCCTTTAATTCTTCTTCTTTTTTAGCATAATGAGGTGCAATTTTATTTAAACGTTCTAGTGTTGATGATAAAGTTTTAGCTGGTATTTCAAATATATTTTGAAGCAAATCAGAATCAATACCCTGAATATCAAGAACATCACAAGGTGGTAATGAACCTACATAAGGCACGACATCATCGTTGCCTGATTTATATTCATTTAAATGCAAATCTCGTCTACGCATTGAATAACGAACCCATTCTGTAATATTAGCTTCACTATGCATGCGTGTAGCCATTGTACATGGCATGTTTTCACGAATACGGGTAATGATATTACTTCTAATATAACCCTTAGCTGGATGATAATCTAAACTATCAAACCCCCATTTTCTATGAAATTCTCTTTCACGTTTATCTTGATAATCCTCAATCCGTTTTGGACCAGTATTCGGGTTAATATCACATTCTTCTCTGTGTAACCATCCGCTAAGTGCAAGTGTACGAGATTCTTGTCCACGTGCGTATGCAATTTCAATACGATTATTTAGTTCATCGGGGGTATATTCACCACTAGTGAATCCATTATACTCTTCTAATTTGCCTTCATTATTCTTACGAGGTTTGAAATCTTCTACTAAACCTTCATGAATAGCTTTTTCAACTTCAAAACGTCTTTGAATAAATTGGAATGCAACATTTTTGACACGAAAGACACCATCTCTCCATAATACCATCATCGTATATGCCATTCTTTGTAATATAGCTGCTCTTAAATCATTTTCAATTTTTAATGCTGATTGCTTGAATATATCGCACATTTTCAAGAAACCTTCAGATGTACTACCTGCATCTAAATATAACCATAAACCATCAGTATTACGAATCATTAAACTTGGTTCATGGCGTGTCTGATTTGGTCTTTCATGCATATGCGTCACTTGGTGACCGACAGAACGACGTGAATATTTTGTCTGTACATTAAGCATCCAATACTGCCAACCTGCACCATCTCTACCAAGACAAGTACCACGGGATTTTACAATATCTTTATGACTTGTTCCTTTCACTCTAAATTTAGGTGTATAAAAACAATCATTTTGACCAAGCATAGATTCGAGACCTGTTAAGTATGATTCAATATTACGTTCTTCACGAATACTTAGTAATCTAGCAGCAGCAACTAAAAGAACTGCACTTTCTAAAGCAATACATGATGATGAAGGGGATGTTTCAACTTTAACAATATCCATAGAATCCTCACCACCACTAGCAGCAGCTTCTGGGAATTGTTCTAATGAAGGCTCATCGGCTAACCAAGAAGGCACTTTGACCCAGCCATGCACAAAGTCAACATTATCAGCACTCATACCGGAAAAATGGCACACAGAAACATGACCCATATTTGCTTCGGCATCATTAGCACCAGAACGTGATGGTGTAACTGAATCTAATTTCCCAAGTAATTGACGAGCAACCGGTAAAAGATCATACACTTCTTTTCTTATACTATTAATAGAAATATCTTCCATATTTTTACTTGCAGATATGTCTTCATCATCACTATCAAACTCATTTTGTTCTATTGTTCCTGCGACACCAGCTGCTGCATCTGATTGAAAAATTATTTGTTTTTTTAATTTTTCATAATCAGCTAGTACGCGTTTTTCATTAGTAGCAAGAAGAGTACTTTTCTTGGATTTTTTATTACTTTTATTATTACCAATATTAGATGAATCATAAGTACGACCTATTTCACCTGAAATATTAATAGGCTGGTTAGCTGCAGTAAGTGCTTTATATTTATGACCATCAATTCCAGTTTTAAGTAAATAAGCTAGAATATGGGAGCGCAACGACGAACTCATCATGGTTTCCATAACACCAATCTTTTCATATGATGACCAAAATTCAACGTTTTTTGTACGTAAAGTTACAAAAGATGCTTGTAATTTAGTCATATAATCCAATTGCTCCTCATATCTGTCAGCTGAATATTCATCACTAGAACGTGTTTGTGCTCTCAATTTATTTAATGTTAGTATACGTTGATTATTATGCACAGAAAGTATATCTGGTGTAAATGATCCTTTTATACCACCATTTTTAAGTTTAGAATAAGATTGACGCAGTTCTTGTAATGACGAAGTATGACTCGCACATGTACAGTAAACACCTCGTCGACATGCACTAGATTCTGAACAGCATCCTGTTCCTTTAAAATCACGCAAATGTTCGTATGAAGTTTTCAAATTACTAGATAATGTAAATTTATTATTTTTATGATTAATAGCTAAGTCTGCGTATCCATATTTTGTTAGTAATTCATTGAAATAATTGAACAAAGTACTGACGTGAAATTGTGACATTGAATCTTTTGTTGATTGAAAATGTGTGATCATTACGTGATAAACATCATTTATAAAACTACTGATAGAACTATAGTGACGTCCTTCAAAGAGGCCAGACTTCCACATACACAATGATCTAATACTGTACAAATTCGTAGGTTTATGATCTTCATGAACAGGTTTTGTAAGTTGTCGAATAATTTGAGGTTCCTGAACTTCTTCATTTACTTCATTAGATAAAGACTCATCAATTGAAATATTACCCTCAGTAAGAATTTCACCACGATTTTTAATAGTACCAAGCATTTCAATTGCTAATGGATGTAAACATAATAAGCATATGATTTCTGCACATATTGCGGAATCACCAAATAACGGATATTTAAATGCATGACGTGCATCTTCAACAGAAATTTCATTATTATTCACGAGTAATGCAGATCTTGCAATAACTGGCCATGTAAGTGCATTTATTGGTTTATAAGTTATAAGATCTTGCCATAGAGCATCAGCAATATTTGACATCTCATCAGAACTTATTCTACCACCATCTGTGGTAATTTTACCATCAAATCCACATTTAACACGAGTTTCACGAATTAAAAAATGGGTAAACATAATCCCAACATCATCAAATATAGCTTGTGCTGGTGTAGGGATAAAACCTTTTGCTAAACTAGGCAATGTAGCTTGTAGCAATTCTTCAAGAGATAAAGCAGAATCACCAACAACTGGCTGAATCAAATCCAATAAATCCCATACACCAAGGCATATTTCACCAGCATACGTATTAAGTTTCACTAATTCTTTTGAAACCATACCATTTACCTCAAAAAGTTCTTTAAGTGTACTGACACCTCTATCGACGATTGATGCTTGCCCTTGCACAGTCATAGCGTCGCTGTTACTGACACTTTTTTCAAGTTTACTTTTAAAATAACCCAATTCAGTACATATTTTATTACATAGTATTTTTTCTGATTCTTTGGTACCAATACATGATGATTCACCATTTTCAATTTCTGATAATAAATATTGATAATTTTCTAACGCATTATGAAAACGATAATTATATGGTAGACGTGAACAATTGGGAAGGCCTTCTAATGCCAATCTAATTTCTCTTAAATGAAAACCAAAGTATCCAGTAGCAGGAATATGATCAGGATGTATACTACTATAATATTTGGGATCCGCAACACATTCAGCACTTGTGGCATTAGTATCATTTTTAAAGAATATTTTTGTTGGTGTAGCAGGATGAGCATTGCTGACTAAACGCATTTCGCGGACACTAGTATTAGTATTAGCTGCTTCGTCTGCATTATCAAATACTACATGATATGATCCATCACTATTGCACTCTTTAATATAACCTTTTGACTTATTTAGTTGTACTGCAAATGTATGTTTACCAACATATACTTCATCACCAGTTTTATAAAGACGTCGGCTAGACCCTTCCGCATGATTATAATCATTATTATTATCATCATCTTTATTACCAAACCAAACCAAACTGTGTCCATGTGGTTTATTATAAGATAATAGTTGTCCGATAGTAATACGACGAGGTTCAGTATCAGAACCTATAGCATTACTTACATCCTTGTATTTCTTACCCAAGCCAGCAACACGTTCAGCTTGGAAATCATCATGACGTTGATCAATTAAATTTTTATTAATTTGTCTTTCAAGTTCTTTTTGTGCAGGAACATTATCTTTACTATCAATAGGATATCCTAATGGAGAAAAATAAAACAAGCGACGTTTATTAACTTGTCCCGCATCTAATGCCTGACACCAACCATGACCTAAACTTAAGGCTGGAGCATATCGCAAGCCGTCATTTGGACTAACGCCTTCAACGGTATGTGCAATGTCCTTGCGTAGCTCTTTTAGAGCATCTTCAGATTTTGCTTCTGTGCATCGACTGCAGAGCCATTCACTATTCATAGAACCTTCAACTGCTGATGATAAGTACTGATCTTGACACATAAGGCACTCAACAAAATCACTATCATTTCCACTTTTTCCTGTTGCCGTACATACGTTCTTCGTATATTTATCATTAAAGTAACGTAAATTATTCCATTTATTCCATGGTCCAGGAGCTCGATCTGTAATACTCTTATCTTGGGGATTATATACCCAATCACATAAAAGAGAATCAAATAATGCCATGCATTGGCTGGCTGCATCATGAATTTCAGTACCTGGTGAATTATTCGACATAGCATTACTGAATATTAGCCTCATATCCCATCCGAAATCAAATTCATTTTCATAGGCTCCAGTAGTGAGACGATAATGTACTTCACGTAGCCACATTGGAGCCTTTACATTTGCACAGTATTCATCCATTTCTTCTGGTTTTAAATCAGGGGCTTCTAAAAAGAACTTTGCTGATTTTTCACAACAAAGACGATTGAATAATGCCAGACAACGATGTTGTTTCGCACTTAAAAGTGTTAGTAAATCATCTGGAAGTGTTAATGCTTCTTTCCATGCACCTCTAGGTGTACTACTCGACGCCAGTACAGTGCCATTTGCCAAACAAACATTAAATTGAGGTTTTTTAACACCAGTTTCATCAGTAACTGTACTAACTTCAGAATATAATTCAACAGGAACGTACTCAAATGATTCATTATTTTTACTTGGATCCACAATAGAAATAGGTGTTACCATCATACCATCAGAATAATTGGGATGTTGTTGTGGTTTTGGTACAAGGTGATCAGGTACAACAGCCAGTCTCATAGAACGTGCCACTTTGAAACCTGAAGGATATAAAAGATCCTCAGTATTATAATGATTATTGAATTTTATATCACCCCATTCAAGTACATCATACATTGCTGCAGCAATTACAGCACCTGGGCCATTCCTTTGGTAACCACCACAAGCAGAGATAGCAATTTTACCATCAGAAATACATGCATCACGAATTAAATGACTCATACAAATTTGATCAATACCATATTGATGAATATCAATGCCACCAGTTTCTTCAAGGGTAGGTTCAGTATTATGAGGTTTAATACCATTAGCTTCACGAATATGATTAATAGCATCTTCATAAATTTTATGAAATTTTTGCCCTAATTCATTGTACGGCATAGTTATTTTACCTACTCTAACTTCAGTCAATTCAGGACTAAATAATGAGCGTAAAGTTTCTTTTAATCTTTCAGGTAAATTAGCATCATCAACATCTGCTAAGTTATTACTATCAACAATACTCAAAGCTTTTTTTTCTAATTTTGTTGGTTTTTTATCTTTAATAGTACTTGGAATAATAGCATCAGGAAATTGTTTTAAAAAGAATTTATGTGAATCTTCTTTTAAACCTGACGCTAGTACGGCGATTTCACTACCGTCCTGATTAAATAACATTGCATTATCAAATATTAAATTAACATCATCTAAAAATTCCATTTCATCATTATATAAGTTCATTTTTTGTTGTATATCATTCAAACATATTGGCTTAGCAATAACATCATTATAGCCAGGAATCGCATCAGGGTCTAAAAATTGAAATACAGCGGACCGACCATCCATCCATATTTTTTTGCATACTTTGTATAATTTTGATTGTGTTTCATCTAAATCTTCTTTTTTATATGGTTTTCTTTCAAGTTCAGTCCCTTTTGTAGAATCTTTATTTTTTTCAGCTCGATATTCATTCACTTCTGCTTCATATTGAGAATATAATTTATCATATAATTTTTTAGAGAATTTTGATAATTTTACTGCATCTTTGTATAATTGTGAATTATCACTATTATATAACATACAATTATCCCAAATACGTTGCACATCTTCAAGAATATCATCCATACTTAGTCCATTTGTTTTTGTTTGTTTTTCTTGTTTACATACTGTTTCAAGATCCATTGGACGTTCAACGATATCAGTATAGCCTTCAAGTTCATGCCATGCAACTGGATGTAAGAATCCTGCAGCTGATGGATGATCTTTAATTTCTTTAATATATTTTTTCCAAAGTTTTTTAGATAATTGAAGTTTACCAGTAGGATTACCATGAGAATCTTTTCCAAGAGGAACATATATAGGTCGAGAAATGTCGGTAGGAACACTAGTATCTTCAACATCAGGATCCCCATTCGCATCTCCTTTTTCTAAATTATCTTTTTTATTTTTTTTATTATTTGTTGATAAAAATTCATCTAATAATTCAGTAACAAGATTTTCACTTATTACTTGACACGCTATAGCGACATCATATATTGGACTACCTTCAACGTTATATTCAATAGCATTTGACCATATTAATGCTAAATCATTTAATGCATCATATAGATTCTCATATTCATTACCATTAATATTTTTACTGAATGTACTTAAATCCATAGGTCTATCGACAGCTTCATAATATTCAGGATATTCTTTTTTAGGTACTGGTTTTAAAAATACTTCACAACTTTCATTTGATTTTAATGATTTAACAACATTTTTCAATGCTTTTGTAACAGCTGATGTCATTAAAGTCGTTTCATTAACTGCTTGTGTAATTGAAGTGGATGTTTCAATGACAGCAAGTTTCTTTGGTCTACCTTTAGCACCACCTTTTTTGCCTTTAGATTTTGCTTCAACTTCTTGATCTGACATGTAAACACCACCAGGTATATCATCTTCATCAGGTTCAACATAAACATTGCGTGAAGCTGTTCCACGTTTCGTTCTACCAGAACTTCTTTCACCATCAACTTCCATACTATTTGGATCTAGCTCACCAAATAAATCAGGAAATTCTACAGCTAATAATGTATTCATTTTTTCTTCAACAATAGTTGATAACTCATCATCATTTAATGATTCAATAGCATCGTCAACACAACTCTTAAATTCAAATGGATCTTCTTCAAATTTACTGACATTAGCGTCAATTAATATAGAATTTACTTTAGATCGAGTCAAGCCTGCCTCTAACTTAGAATGGATACCGGGAAGTTTTAACACAGCTCTCAGGATTTTATCCATCTTACGCTGTTTAAGGAGGTTAGTTTAATAGATGCAGATATAAAATAATATAAGTTAGTATAAATAGAAATTGAGAAAATTGGATTGCAGCGAATGTAGAAGGAGAGAAATACACTTAGGAGAAAAACATGCGAATAAATCTAAACTTTATAATAACCTCACATACCTGAGCTGGCTTCACCATGATGCGTAATAAGTAGTATCCTTGCTAGAAAGAAAAACTCGCGATGGCTTCCAAACTCGAAAAGTTCACCGCCGGTGCCCAATAGACAGCATAGGACCTTTTAAGGAGTATTGTGACGACATATAGGGTTATTTGTAGTTCTTGTGGTTCCCTTGCATACTCATCTATGGGTAAGTTGGATAAAGGCGAATATTATTTATTATAATACAAATTATAATCTGGGTTGAATCTTTTCAAACCACAGGCATCACTTGCTTCCATTTTTGGTGATTAAAAAGAGAAAAATGGGTATCAAAGATTTACTACAAAATGTAAATGGTATCGTAGAGGATAAGCATATTACAGATTTTAGTGGTGGGCGAGTTGCTATTGATGCCAGTGGGTGGCTGCACAAAGGTCTCTATGGTGCTGCAGAAGATCTAGTTGACAACAATTTTGAAGATACTCAACTATACGTCGACTTTATTTTATCGCGTGTCAGAACATTAATGCTTAATAATGTTGAACCTGTTGTTGTATTTGATGGAAAACGATCAACATTAAAGAACGAAACAGCAATATCACGAGGTGATACACGGAAATCTTATATGGACCAAGGTAAGCATCTATTAGATAATATGCGTAAAGCATCAGATAGTACAGTTAAAGCAAAATTTCGACGAGAAGCAATAAGTAATTTCCAAAAAGGATTATCAGTAACAACAGATATGGAAAAGAATACAATAGGTGCATTGAGGAAAATGGGTGTAAAAGTTATTGTTGCACCATATGAAGCTGATCCACAATTAGCATATTTATGTCATACTGAATATTGTCAAGCAGTTCTTACTGAGGATAGTGATGTTCTCGTATATTCAGCAATATGTGGTACACCATTTCCTGTATTGTATAAGTTTGATAAATGTGGGTCTGTAGAATGTATACGAATGACTAATATTATGCCAGCAATACATCAAGCATCCGGTGAAGTTCCTCCAGCACAATCTGATATGGGAATAACTATAGGTGGAAGTGTACATAATAATAATAAGGCAAAGTCATCAAAAAAGAGTACCAAATCAAGTTCCAGTTGTAAAATCAATACACCACCAGTAAAAGGTTTTTTAAATTTGTTAGCATTACATTTTGCTGGTTCACAAGGAAGAAGAATGTTTTGTCAAGTTTGTATTTTAGCTGGATGTGACTACGTTGATTCTGTAACTGGTGTTGGTTTAGTGACTGCTTTACAGGCTGTAGTCAAATGCCGTGATGGTCCAGATGATGAAAGATTCGAAAGAGTTATTGATCTATTTCGTAGTTTAAAAAAGAAAATACCTGAAAAATATTTAATACAACTTAAAAAAGCGGAAGCTTTATTTCATTATCATCCAGTATTTGATTTAGATTCAGGTGAAGTACTTTCGTTTTGTCCGGAACCTCTATTAGACACACCATTTCCTAGATTAATCATGGACACCGATACAAAATTTAAGAATGAAGAAAAAAATATGACTTGTCATTCACCTTTACTTAAGGGAATGAGAAGTAGTCCAAGAAAATCTCGAAGTGATTCCATTGAAAGTATTGATGACGACTGTGATGACGACTTTCAAAATAGTAAGATAAATAATAGTAATAATAAATTTGGTATTCAATTAAAAATAGAAATACCCACACCAATAAGTTCAGAATTCATACCACCCATGATATCACAAATAGAACGAGCCCAGCTTGGTTGTTTCAATGCAAATATTGAATTATTACGAAATAGTCCATCAAACATAAGTATATGTGATATATGTTTAGGTATTGTTTCATGTAAAGATTATTTATCTATTACTCCCAAATATCCATGGATACAATATTCAAAACCATTCAATGCAAAAAAAGGATCATATTGGTCTGGATTTTGGGGGACAAGGAGAAGTTTAATGGAAGCTGAAAAAAAGAACAATACATTAAATATTCCCATAAAAATTAATTCTAATATTAAATCTATGAATTTAAGGCAAATATTTCTTCGTGGTGGAATAAAAATTAAATCATCTTCGAATGTATTGGAAACAAATAACTGTAGTGTGTTCCAGCAAGCACCAAGGTATGGCGAAAAAAACCCATCAGATCCTTTATTCACGATTGGTAAATCTGAGGGTATTAAAAGTATACTTAACAATTCTTCAGTTTTAGATGAATATAAGATAACTGATTTGACTTATATATCAGATGACGAAAGTGCTGGTAGTACCAAGGTAACTTTTGAGTACGACTGTGATAGTAAAGAATGTGATGAGTATGAAGGTAAATATAGTGATACATGTTTATCAGATAAAGAAACATGTGATGGTAAAATAAATTCCTCTAAACTTAATGAAAGTGGTAGTAATGTTACTGATGTGATCATTAATGAGACCAATGATGATACTCCAGACAAAATGATAGATGAAGAATTGTTTATTCCTGCTACAAATACTTCGATAGTTACATTAGATTCAATCGATAAAGTATTCGCTACTCCATCTACAGGTGGTACAGGTACAACAATATCTACGGTATCTACTATACCAACACCAGAAATGCCTTTAGAAAGAATTATACCCGAAGAATTAAGTCCTGATGCTGAAGAATCGGCTAAGAGACCATATAATCCATTCAAAAAAAACGCTGGTGCTGGAACACCTTCTTTAGCTAATAGAATGATTTCCGATACTGATTCCAGAAGTAGTCCTAGTAAGTCCCCTATGACCATGAAAAATCCTACCTGCAATGCAACTACTACCAGAATGTCCCCAGAAAAAAGTCCGTTACGCTCAAGTACGAGTCCATTGCATACGACATCTCCAGTGAACTTAAGTCCACTTAAAAATATAACTAATCTTAACTCAAATGTCGTTGATCTTACAAATGGTAGTAATAGTAGTAGTAGTGCAAATAGGCACCATCATCTTAATTTCATGCCTCCGCCACCAATACCTAAGTCTAATTCAGGTGAAAAACGTAAAATTGTTACAGTACAGGCTAAGGCTAAAACAACTAAAAAAGGGAAATCTTCGACTGGTAGTGCATTTAAGTCAAATACCGTAAGTATGGTATCAATAAGTTCATTCTTTGGTAAAAAGTAATTAAATTGATAATATTTACTTACTTGTATCTGGTGTTATAAAGTATAATAATTATGTAGACACTGATAACTGCTCGCTGCCACGTAGCTTACACTTCACACTTAGTAATTTTATATGCATACAAGATTTATGTAACCATCTCTCATAATAACTAACCAGTTTAATTCACACACAAAATGCTCCGAAATCAGAAAATATGATTACGGGAGATATGCAAATCTGTGATTATTCCTCTACTTTAGTAAATTCTCTGGTCTTAATTTCAAATCCCATATGAACCTGTCGCGGCATAATTCTTCCGATGCATGAGTCGAATAGGAACACGACGAGTCTCTTGCATACTAATGTTATGGTCATAACGAGTTCTACTATAGTTGATAAAATTGGACAGGATGATAATGATGCTTCGATATATGACACATGGCACTCGATCTTGAGTTACATGTTGATATCAATACGAACAAACAATACTTTCTTTCTACACGAAATCACATACAATGTCTTAGTACCGTCTGATTGTTCGTATAACATTTGTACTTTTCGTGTCATGAATAATGCTCATTCACAAACACAAAGCCACCTTGAGTTCATGCAAGATAATTCACAATACTAGCTTGATGATTATTCCGGTGATTCCCATTTTCAATGTTGAGGGTACAATAGGAATATTTAAACTTATTAAAGTGCACTCAGATTAGAATGCATGTTCTTGAGTGCGGATAATATACCTGTGACCAATCTCCGGCTTTTGATTTGAGAAAGGATTGGTTCTATTACTCCATATTATACTCAAAAATAACCAAGCTCAACATAACATTTGTTAAAGCAAGGTTGAATAATCGCTATGATAGTTGATTGCAGTTTTAAGTGATGTTCGATGTGAGTCTTGTTGAATTCAAGCTCGGAGAGACAACTTGATGAATCGTTCCTTCCTCATTCTTCATGACTTGCTTTATAATTCACACACAACATCAACACGAGCTAGTAGATATCTTTATATCTAAGAATCATGCATACGAATATGGATTGGGTCATTATAAGTTTATTTTAGATGATGATGGCCGACGACCTACGAACCAAATTGACTGAGTTCGTTTGTAAGAAACACTCTATTGTTAAACATAACTAGGCTCAACTAAACTTGTAAGTGAATTAGCGTGCATATTGGTAACGTATTTGACCTTTTAATTTTGATTGAAGTACTATATTGAGTGTAATATGAGGCAGTCTTCGTGGCGAAAACTTTTGTGAATATTGAGTGTGTTACTGTAGAATGTGTGCTTTATATTCTTATCTATCGAGATAAACCTATATAATGTTGCAGTTTACATCGTCTGTATGATCCATGTTTTTATCGTACTCAACTTAATGCATGCACCAAGTACTAACTTTTTCGACTCGTTCGATTTTAACATAATTCTCTTTCCAATTTGCTTTAATACAATATATATCATTTTAATAGGAAGGTAATTCGATTGAATTAATAAACCAAGCGATTACTTTATTTAAAGTGTATTCTTAATAACATCCTGTTTGAAATTATCATATTGATTTCAGACGGAGTTTGTACTAGAAATGAGAAATATCAATTCTAAAGACAAGAGGACTACCATGTCGCTCAAAAGACCAGATTCGTCATATATGCACTTCTATTTGGTGCTTTTGACTTTTTTATGTATTGTGAAGCCGGCGGTGGGGGCGTGTAATCCTGGGCAATATTGGAACCCATATTCGCGCCCGTTCTGCTTCGGTTGTCAACCCGGTAGATA
>JACKZZ010016299.1_pt1 | contig 26637 bp, 20 predicted proteins | sample 8027871 | NCBI WGS metagenome assembly JACKZZ01 (sample SAMN15724774, study PRJNA655200) | protist metagenome | isolation source: fluorescence activated cell sorting (FACS) single amplified genomes of... | place: USA: West Boothbay Harbor, Gulf of Maine | collected 2000-07-19 | reverse complement strand
CTGCGATGCTCTAATAGCTGGCGAAGTGCGAAATGCCGCATGTATGTCTGTGCGAAAAATCGTGTGTCGCGAAAGTCTGTCGGCTCTGGTGGGAAAGCTCCCATCAAAACTAATCTTCTCTCGTTCTTCTGCGTGAAACGTTACCGCGATTCTCATGTTATGCGAATTTCTTGAACCGTTGTGTGGTACTCATTCAGTACGGAAGTTCAGATTTGGGTCGGAGTAGTTGAGGATTGGAATCCTAATAGTGCCAGACAAAGATGTCGTCCATGTCCGAGCAACAGCAGAAAGAGTGGTCCGAGCTCTTTCAAAACCCACAGGCGGAGGACTTTCCGTCCATTGCAGAGGGTTTGAAGCGGAAACCCGAAGCCGATGATAGGAAAGAAAGTGGGAGTCAGGGATGCTCGGCAGACGAGCCGTCGAAGCCTCTCGTCTCGGAGCCTCCGAAGGAGTCTAGCACTGCAGAGTCCGCAAACGAAACCGTAACGCCCTCCAAGAGCAGCACAGCAACGGAGTCGACCAGCGGAACGCCAACAGTAAAGGAAGACTTCCCGAAGATTGAGCTTCGGTCGGGTGCCAATGGGGCTACTGGACAGCCGACGGTCACGAATGTGATGTCTTTCAAGAACTTGGCGCTGGGATCTAAGGTGCGCATCACCGGTCTCCTCTCAGAAGCTGGCAAGAAATTGAACGGCAAGGTCGGGATCGTTCGCGCGCTGGATTTGGAGAGTCCAGGGCGCTGGGCAGTCGAGATAGATGGCGTGAGAAAGTCGCTGAAGGCAGATAATTTGGAAGCGGTGGAAGAAGGTGCCCCCGCTGCGGTGGACATGCAGGCGGCAATGGCAAACGCGATGGCAGTCCATGCCGCGCAGCAACAGGCCGCGCAGAAGAAGGCTGCTGCACGGTCCGCCAAGCTCAGGGAAAATGCTCCAGTGGAAGAGGGCAAGTCCTATGCGGCGGCTGCTTTGAAGGCGCTCAATGAGGAGGAGAAGACTCTGCTAGAGAAGGACGAGAGCGAGGACGAGCTGGACGGTACGATCAAGCAGCGGGAGAACATGAATACCTTCTTCGATTTGGATTCAGCGATCAAAGCGGGTGCTGTCCCGGAGGATTTGCCGGGCTTAGGCGAGATCTCGAAACTGCAGAGGGCACTCTTAGAGAAGGATCAGAAAGATGAGGAGAAGGACGATTCCGAAAAGTAAATCTGAACTGCAGAGAAGAAAACATGTCAGCATAGTATCGTGATGATAATAATCCACCGAGTCGCAGTTGTCTCTTGAGACTTGAAAGTGTTGTTAGCGCGGCATGTCGGTCGTTGCGCGCAGAGTCTAATGCGGTTCTATTCATCGATCGGTTGCGTCCCATCAAAGGCTAAAGAGTAAAACATGAAAAGTGAGCAATACGAAATCATCAAATAATCGCAGGGATGTGGTATCGTTAGTCTTATTCATATTCCCTTGTGTCGTTAGTCTTATTCATTCACTTAATTTTAAAGACAAAATCTCAGAAAGTAAATGTCACTCTTCTTCGGCGGCAAGGGAGACAACAGTGTCTGTCTCAGAACGCTCGCAGGGGAGGTGTCTTACGAGACACTGGCTACCATCCTGCGGCGAAATAGCATTGTGGAGACGTTGAGTCGAATAGAAACGTCTAGCAGAGGAAACGTTACAACGACGGTGAATGGCAGGGCTGTGACAAGTACTACTCTTGGTAAGCGCGTTGGCTTGTTATTTACGCAAACCGGGCTAGCAAGCGACGCCAGTGCTGCTGCCAATGAAGCTAACACCGCAGCCTATATCGAGCTGTGCACGCTCGTGGTCGCCCTGCTGTCCATTCTTTCTTCGGAGAACGGCGACGTGACTGTATGTCCCGTGGACGCCGGCAGCAAAGTTCCTCTTCCCGAGGCACGGAAACAAATCGTGGAGATCTTCCGCTGCGATATCGTATTGCTCCTCGAAAGCGCGCTGACTGGCAGCATTGGCCAGACATTTTTGTACGAGCTCCAGCGAGAGGGCGTGCGCGTTTTCGCTCTGCGGGTGCCGAGGAGCTTGGACGAGTTGGAAACCACCGACCTCGCCCCATACGAAGTTGTGGATCACCGGATTTCGCCGTCGGCCTGTCGTGACGAGGCTGTGCCGCCGGCGGCACGGCCCTTTTCGAACTGCGAGATCAAGCTTCTGCTGGCCACCTCGGGCACGACCGGCGAGCAGAAGCTGGTTCCGTACTCGCAACAGCAGCTTCTCCGTGCGGGCAAGGGCATTGCGAGGTCCCTGAGCTTGACGGGCTCCGATGTGTGTCTCAACGCGATGCCGCTGTTTCACATCGGAGGTATAGCCTGCAACTTCCTCGCCGTGTTGTGGTCGGGTGGGTCGGTGCATTTGGTGCCCGGCTTTGACGCGAACGTGTGCGCGCACCTGGTGCTGAACGGGTCGCCGAAGCCCTCCTGGTATTACATGGTTCCGACGATGCACCGGGCGATGGTTTTGGTGCTCTCCAGTCTGAACGCAGTCGAGAGCGACGGCGTGGAGAAAAGGTCTCACAACCTCCGCTTCGTGCGGTCGGCTTCGGCCGCCCTCCCGCCCGAGGAGGCGGCGCGCATCTGGGAGTGCTTGAATCGAGACCTGGCTTCGGACCAGAAGCAGCCCTGTGCGGTGCTGGCAACGTACGGGATGACCGAGGCGATGCCCATCTGTTCGCCGCCCATCCTGAATTCGATCACCGACAGCGAGGCGCAGGCGCGCGGCGGGTCGGTGGGCGTTCCTTGCGCGGGTGTCGAGGTGCGCATTGCCGAACTCGAAGAGTCCGAGGAAGGTTCGCTCGCAGCTACGCAGCCCAGAGAAGCCCCCGTCTTCCGAGAAGAGCCCGGCTTTCTGGGAGAAATTTGCGTGCGCGGAGAGAATGTGTTTCCGGGGTACATCGAAGAGAATCTCGAAGAGATGCCGTCCTCGGAGAAGGCTGAAACGGGCAAGGCAACCCTCACGGCAGACGGTTGGTTTCGAACCGGGGACTTGGGATTTCTCGAGTCAGCACCTTCGGGTTCCGGCGCGAGTCAGCACCTTCGCATCCAAGGGCGGGCGCGGGAGATGCTGAAGCGCGGCGGAGAGCAGGTCAGTCTGTACGACTTGGATCGCCACGTTCGGGAGAAGTTCCGGAGCTTTCTCACATCCGTGTCGCTCGCTGAAGATTTCAACAACAGTGCGTCGTGTGTCTCTTTGGTCACCTTCGCTGCGCCCTCGGCGCTCTACGGCGAGGAGCCATGTGTGCTTCTGAGTTTCGCTGGACACGAGGGAGTCGAACTGTTGCGAAAACTATTGGAGATGGAGCACAGATGGTTTATGGGCGAGCGAAACAATAGCACCGGTAGCGACGCTGTAGCAGTCGCGGGCGAAGTTCTGACGGGCGCTTCGCTGGTGCTGCTTCTGAACAAACTGGGCGCCAGACTTGCGGCTGCACAACACTTGAATCAGGACTTGGCGGAGCATCGGAAAGTACGACAAATCTTCTTCTACGCGGGGGTTAAGGAGCGCAATCTGCCGCAGACGGCCACAGGGAAGTGGCAGCGTCGCAAGATGTACGACTGGGCGATCCAGGGCACGATATCGGTGATCGCTGAGAACGAGCACTCCCTGTGGTGTCCGCCCCTTCGCCCTCAGAGCTCTGCTGCTTCTTCGCCGCCTGCTACAGTTGGAGCACCGGTCGGAGCACCGGTTCAAGCGGTCGCGGGATCGCATCCGGCGGTATTTCTTCCCAAGGACGCAAAGAACCCGCTCATGTACTGCAGTTTCGACCCCTCCAACGTGAGCAGAACAGCCATCATGGAGGGTGTGGCTCAAAGCGCGCTGGTCAAGTACTGTCGCGGGCTACTAAATCTGGAGAAAAGCGCCGCGCCGGCTGCGGAACACAGGGCCGACGGACCGGCTGAAGTCCTGGTGTCGAGCACTGAAGATCCGTTGATTTACATGCACAACAGTGCGTCGACCTTGGTCGGTCTCGCGCCGCAAGACTATAGCGATCGTATGCTCGCGTCCGGGTGCAAAATAACGGTGGATCTTTCGAGAGACACGGCTGTGGCGGTGCAGAGGCCGCAGGTCGTCGCGAGGACATCCGCGGCTGAGATTGCCCCAACTGATGCAAGAACGCAGCAAGAGAGACTATCAGGAGGGGCGGCGGTTGCTTATCAGGTGCAGTACCACGCGTTCTCCGTTCAGCAGCCGAATGCTGCAAATTATGGCGCACCCTATGTAGAGCAGGAAATCCCAGAAGAGGGCGAGGTGAAATCTACCGGGGCCACTCCAGCGCTGCGGGCAGTCCGGTTCTTTATCGCATGCTGGGTGATACAGCTGCATGTCGGGCGGTATCCGACGGAGTTCCTAGCGAAAATGCAAAGTCTATCCATGGACATGGCCGCGTTTACCTTCCTGGCCGCATTCCTGATGGCGAAGGCGACCGCGAACAGCACAGGTATCCGCCGCGAAGCTCGCAGGAAATTTTTCATCACGCGGATCGGAATGGCGCACAGCCTCTACTTACTGTCTCTCCTCTTCGCTATACCAGTCTTCCTTCTGCGCTGTGGCCCGGGTCAGTGCGGGCTGCTGCCTCACAACAGCAAGAAGGTGGACCATCGCACACCCCAAAGCAGTGACAGTAATAAGGGGAGCCTGCTGCGTGGCAAGGACAGCATTCCCAAGGCGCCAGATGACGGCGATACAGTGTCCGAATCCGGTCTTGCATCATCGGCGCCGGAGCGAACTCTGAACGAGCGCTTAGAGGATTTCCAACCCTGTTCAGAGCTTGTGAAAGCAGGTTTGACATACGCAGATTACATCTTCGCTAGAGAGGACGACGCATCCAGAAAGTTGACGATGCGAGCGGAGGAGCGGCTGGACCACCAGGACGTCGCGACATATTCGAAGCATTCGGGCGAAATCACTGAAAAAAAGAGAACGGATGATGGTGGGAGCGCTGCTCAAAATGAAATGAAAGATGAAAACCCCCCACAAGGAAGTAAGCCTAAGGAGCGTACGGCAGTCTACTATTTGGAAGTTGCCATCCGGTTCCTTGTGATGTCCTCGGGTTTTATTTCCGCGATTTTTGCGGGTCCGGTTAATCCGGTATGTTGGTATCAGGCGAACTACTACTTCTTCCTCCTTCTCTATCCCTGGTACGACACGTTCGTCCGGGACCAGACTACGCGCAAGACGTTTTTACCGCTCGCGGAGGGTCCGGAAGCTCGCGGAGGGTCCTCCGGACCCGGCTCCGGCAACGTCCGTTTCTTCCGCAGGGACTTCTTGCCGGGGCAGACCCTGTGTGGGTCCTGCGGCTTCGGCTGTCTGGCGACCGTTTCTATGTTCCTGCTGATCCCCCTCGGTCCTTTCCTGCTTTTGGCCAACTTTCTGCATTTCTCCTGGGTCCCGCTGTTCCTGGCTGGCATGTTCTTCTGGCGCGTGCACGATAAAATGTTTTTGCCAAGAATCTTATCGTGTACCGTGCAAGACGAGGAGACCACGCCGCTGCAGGATTCCAACTATGTGGAAATGGGAGAAATGGCCGCAAATACGAGGACTACGGTTCCGAACAGTACAACGGTTATCGGTTCGTCGACTAGGAATGATGCCAGCATCCGTGAGGCCAGGGATCTGCACCGTGCAGCGCCGAGTTGTGTCAGTCTTGTGCTCACATCTCCCGTCCTGTGGGCCTTTTTGACGGATCTGCTGTCGGTTTTCTTCCTGTTTCTCTTCTACGTGAATTATCTGGACGAGTGTGCGCTTCGGGACGACGGGAAGGGGGAGGAGTGCCGGCCGCACGGAACTTGGGAGCAGTACGACAAGGAAGCCAACCTCCACATTAAGAATCGCGGTCCCGAAGGCAGTCACGCAGTATGGAAGGACGGTCGGTGGAATACGAGATTTTCAGTTCTCTGGGGTTTCCTTCGTCTGCACACGCCCTTCCTGATTGTGTGGTTGCTCGGACTCGCGGGAATAGGCTACCGAAGCTTTACGTATAAGTTCTTGTCTCAGCCCTTCCTCGTGGACACTCTCGCGCCGCTGGCGTATCCAATGTACCTCCTGCACTACAACGTGGCGTGGTTGTACTGGATGCTGACGCGAGGGTTGTCTGAAAACCGAGAATGGAACGAGGAGGGGTGGTGGTACGATCACGCGGCTGCATATCCCTTTCCGATTGCCTGGTGGGAACTGCTGCTCGTGATTTTCGTCACGGTGTGCGCTGCCGCGGTGGTGAATTTCCTGTCCCCGAAATTCGTTCGAGCCGGCCAGGCTTGCATCAGCTGTCAGGTCGGCTGCGCATCTCTGGTCATGTCGCCATGCTGCGACCCATGTCCTGCTGAGGACGAACATGAGGAGAGCAATTCTCATGATGGCACGGGTCGTGAGGCTCTCCTTGCCAGTATGCTTTCGCCACACGGCGCGAACGAGCGCAGCGTAACACCTTCGGGCCAGAGCCAGAATGCTCAGTCAATGTCGACGTCCACCACGTTCCCCAGATTGTCGAAACTCGTGCGGGAGATGTCGGGAGCGGTTGTGTCTTCCAACTCGCGAATTGAGGAACTCGGTCTGGATTCGTTCGGTTTGCCGGCCTTCGTTGGGGCACTTAGGACGCGATTTCCAGGAGTACGGATTGAGTTACGGGACGTGGTGCGCCTGCGAACAGTTGGTGAGATCGTCGCTTACCTTGACCGACAGCGGGAGGGAGTGTTGCAAGAATGAGTGTGTTTACTTTGCTATCTGGAATCAACCTGGTGTCACGTGCCGGAATAGAGCATCAACTTGGTCCTTACTACAGTTACTGCTTTACTCATTATCGAAATAAGGATTTACGTCTTTACTGGTGAGAAGGATGACTCTGATTCTGTGCACGAGCAAACTGGGTTGGACACGTGCGTAAGATTTCTGTCTTTGGTCGACTAGTTCCGAAGTTAATTTGGAAATTTTGCATTTTTTGTATTAGCTTTTGCAGATTCAAGTTTGAAGTTGGGTCTAGTGGCTCCTACACGTATAATTATTGTGAATATTGATTCGGATTTTTGGGCATCGTGATGAATGTTAGCCACAAGAGGGCTGGGTCTGGTTTGAGTTCGACCAGTATCTGGGAATGAATCGATGCCGTTCGTGGTGCTTGTCATGATTTGGTCCCCTGTCGGTCCAACATAGGAATCTCCCAGTATTCCCAGTCATGATTTGGTCCTGGAATGTCTGTTCCTTCCTAATTCGATGATCAGTTGCTCTAAAAGTGATTTTTCAGTTTCTATAGCTCGTATCTTCCGCAACCACGTCATGCTCGTCAATTCGTTTCTTGAGTAATCTCATTTGTGTGTCTTGGTGAAAGGTCGTAATGCGAGTGAGGATCTTGCTTTTAGTCCTCGCTCAATTCGTTGTCGGCGAGAAAACTTGGTTGAAGAACTTTGGGGTGTTTCCTCCTCCCGGTTCGCTGCAGACTGTCGGCTTTTTCTTCGTGGACGAGCAGGATGTTCCACAAATTCGGTTGAAAGGACCGATAATCGTACGAAACGAGGCCGCGGTCCCTCTCAGAGGGCTGCAGCTCTCCTTGATTCCGCATGAATACCTGAAGGATTTGAAGGTGGGGTCGGTCGAACCGTCGGAAGGCTCTGCGAGCAGAAGCTCTGCGCAGGGCGATGCTCCTGGCGAGACTAATGAGCTGAAAACGCTGTGCTGCACGCGGGCAGAGGCGGAGTCGGGGGTATGTGAAATGGGTGGGCTGAACATCCCCGGCGCGCTTTCTTGGGACGTGACCTCCAAGACGCTGCAGTTTGGGTTTGCGGGCAAGATCTTTTCGCCGTCGGTCTACAGCAACGCCGGCTCTGGCAGCCACGTGAATCCGGTACGATATTTTCCTAGATTATTGTGTCGCTCCTGCAAGTGTCGGATGGCTCGGATGTTTCGAGGGCGAGACTCGCATGGGCCCAAGTTTCGAGCTCGAGCAAGAATTTGGCGATCGTGAGTGGTAGTAAGATGCTCCCGAAGGCTTTGGCGAGGGCCTTGGCATGCAAATCTACAAGTGATGCTCTGAAGCGTGCTTTATTCTTGCGTTCGACGGATTTCATTGTATCGGATCTTACAGGACCAAAAGACACGTATCTCGTTCCATCACATAGCTCTATCAAATTGCGCCGTTCCTTCGAAGACCGCACTCTCGGAGCCCACGCCAGCCCATTCCAACTGGGATCATGCCGCGAAGGTTTCTTTCGCGTCGGGAGAGCTGGTCATCGAGAGCAAGAGCGGCCACCTGCCGCCGGAGGAGAGGATTAAGCTGCGGTTCTTTCAGTTGCAAACACTTCTATACCTCGGGCTCCTGGTCCTGTGGCGTGTCTGGTGCTCGAGGTGGAGCGAGGCCCTGTTCAGTATCCACCACTACATCACCTATGCTGTGGCCTTGGGCTTCGCGGAGAGCGCGTGCTGGTGCGTGAGCTTGTCCCACTGGAACTATGTGGGGCATCGGTGGTGGAGCATGATCGCGCTGGCAACGTGCGGAACCGTGATCAGGCAGGGTCTCACGTACGCCCTGGTCCTCCTTGTCTGCTTAGGGCTTGGTGTGTGCAGGCCCAAGTTGGAGACAAAGCAGACTGTGTGCTGCGCGCTCCTCGTGGCCAGCTTCATCCTGACCGAAACGGCATACCAGATGGTCAGCATAGCGGCCCCCGGTTGGCAGATGAACCAGATGGTGGGGGTTCTTCCCGGCAGCTTTGTGGCCACCGTTTTCTGCGTCTGGATCGTGCAGGCGTTGGACAAGACGATGGCAGCCCTGGAAAACACCGACCAATCCACGAAACTGGAAGTATACCAGAACCTCCGAAGCCTGCTGTATGTGGGATTCGGGCTCACGGTCGCGGTGCAAGGGTATCACACAGCGACGCCAATTGAAGAAGGAAAGTGGAAGCTTGCGTGGCTGTCCAGCGATGGACTGGTGCGAGTTTGTTTCTTCGTTGTGCTCTCGGCGATCATGTTTCTGCTGCGGCCTTCGGAGCAGTCCTCGAAGATGGTTTATAGCGAGCAGCTGCCGTCGGGTGAGGAGGGGATCCAAATGGGCAAAGCCGTGGATTCGATGGAACTCGGACGCGATGCGATGGAAGTCGAGGGCAGTGACTATGACTTCGATGGCGACGCGGGAAAAGCCAAGCAAAATGCGGCGTTTAACTTTATGAATCTGCGCTAGTGTTCTCCCCGTTTGTGTCGTATGAGAAAACCTCGACGTGTTCCGTTCGTGTTCGATCCCCGTTCACAGCAAATGAGTCCAGTGCTCTCTGAGTCTAGCCATGTCAAACCTTTCCTCTAATGATTTGGGGTTGACATTGTCCTGTCGATACTAGTAGCGAGCGCCGGAGGAGCCACGAGTAGCTATCTCAATTCCGAGAGCTTCAGAGCGAGCGGGTCCGGAGAATTTGTCTGCACTGGACGCGGAAAGATAGGTTGGCTGTCAAAAAGAATCGACGCAACATCGACTCCGACGATAGCTCGAAATCGTTTATGAACAGATCGACCAAGATAACCAACTCCTTAGAAGCAACGTATCCAGAAGCAACGTCCCCGGTGGGTGAATCGGCCCACGCTGTGGCCCACAGCGCGCAAGTTCAGGACGCGCAAGTTCACGACGCTGAAGTTGAAGCCCCGGTGTGTCGGATTGTCCCGGCGACCCGTAGCGAGATCGAAAGCTCTAGTATTATGACGCAGATCGAGGTGGCCGAGAAAGAAATGACTTCTGTCTTAGACAACAGCCACGTGGTGGTGGACCGGGCGGCGCCCGGCGATACCAAGAAGCCTGGGTCCAGCGGGCACGTGGTCGCCCCCATCCACGACGAGGAGCCCAGCAGCCCCTTCCTGAAGCTGGACCACTTCCTCTCCACCTATTTCTACCGCATCGGCCTCGCTGCCGGGCGACGGCCCTGGGCCTTCATCGCGGGGACCTTCGTGTTCGCGCTGATCTGCCTCAGCGGGTGGTCGCAGAAGGACGACGAGGAGCGGCCGGAGCGGCTGTGGATTCCCGAAAACGCGCAGTCGCTCACCGATGTGGATTGGACCGACAAGGAGTGGCCGTCGTACCAGCGCATGGAGCTCGCGATCTTCGAGTGCGAGAACGGCTGCAACCTCCTGACGAAGGCCCATCTGGAGACCTTGTGGGCGCGGTTCTACGCCATTGATCAGGTGGAGATCTCGGGGGATAAGGTGAAGGAAATCTACAACAGCGAGCGCGGGGTCACCAGCGGGCCGTGGGACCAGTACAGCGGCACGTACGTGTACGATTTCACGACCACGAAGCCGGACACAGCGACGCGGTCGAGAAAGTGCTTCGAGCGCTTCGGCCAGTGCGTGCGCAGCGACGTGTTCGAGATTCTAAACGCGGACCGCTCGGACCCAAACTGGGTCGCGAACAACATCGCGAACGATGCCGACCTCCTCGCGAAGCTCAACGCCTACGATTGGGGCGGCCCGAACAAGGCCACGCTGGGGTCGGTGTTCGGCAAGGTTTCGACGAGCGGAGGCGCGATCACCAAGGCGGGCCTGATGATGGCCCGCTGGGAGGTCGCGCTCGAACCCTTCGAGGATCCGGACGACGGGAATCGGCGAAAAGTCCCCGTCGAATTCTGGTGGGAGGCCGAAGCGATGTGCATTTTGGGCTATTCCGTGCAGGCGGACCGCGACAAGATCACCGCAGAGAACAATTGCGACAGCAACAAACTGCCGAGCCCGCTGCGAACGTATCTGTACTTCGGCCGCAGCCTGACCGACGAGTTCCGACGGACGCTGTCGTCGGACATCGGGCGGATCGGGATGGCGATCGTCCTCATCATCTTCTACCTGATCCTCACTCTGGGGAAGCGGGACCGGGTGCACTCCATGTTCGCCCTCTCCCTCGCCATCGTCGTGGGGATCATGATGGCGGCGGCGGGCGGCCTGGGCCTGTCCTACTGGTTCGGCATCAAAAACTGTGTGCTGTCGAACAACGTCTACTTTCTCATTCTCGGATTGGGGGTACGATTCACTTTGCGATTCATTTTGGATCCGGTCAATTTTGGTCTTTAGACTTTTTTGGTGTAAATGGAATTGGTATACATATTGTTCAGGTAGACGACGCGTTCGTGCTCGTGGCCGAGTACAATCGGGCTACGACGTTAAACCCGGACGCATCCATTCCCGAACGGATCGGGCTTACGATAAAGACGGTAATAAGATTCTTAAATCAAGGACATCATTAATCCAAAAACTTTCAAGTTTCTGCTGAGCTCAACTCACACTGAGGCTCGCTGTCAAGTGTGTAACTTTCCTAAAATCAGGGGGGCATGTCGATTCTCGTGACCAGTCTTACAGATGCGATCGCGTTCTACATAGGAGCGACGAGCTCGCAGCCGGCCTTACGGTTCTTCTGCTTCTATGCAGCCTTCGCGGTGACTCTCTGTTTCATCTTTCAACTGACCTTGGTGGCGCCGCTGCTAGCACTGAACGCCAGGCGGACAGACGCTCAGAGAACTGACTGCTTCTGCTGCATCAAGGTGCTATTCAACCCTCAGATTATCGTAAATCGAACTGAATCATGATTCGTGAAATTCCGTGGAGCAATAACAGAGTAAATACCTCCTAAACCTCTGTTCACAGGCGCCCAAGCCACACCCCTTCAAAGAGCCCACCGGCTGTCTGCTCATCCCTGGTTGCGATCGGGTGCCTGGTTGTCAGGCGCAACCACTTCTACCACGAGCGATCAAGAAAGGCGCGACACTGATGCAGACCATGCCCGGAAAGATAGTCGCTTTGTCGGCATTCGTCGCTTTTATTGCCATCTCTATTGTGGGCATGGCGAACCAGTACGCAGACTTCAAGTTGGAGTGGTTCTTCCCCGCCGATTCGTATGTCCAGGATTACTTCGACATGGCGGACGAGCATTTCTCGCAGGGAACGCGAGTGTCCGTGTACCTTCGCGACTTTGGAGGGCTCTCCGAGAGCCAGGTTTTCAAATGCGCGCAGGACGTCGAGAACTACCTGGAGTCCTCGAGCTACTTCGACCAGGCGAACCAGCGAGCGAGCTGGTTCGCGCAGATGAGCACTTGGCACACGAGCACCTACGGGTCCGCACTGTCCAGCACCGGCTTCTACGCCAAGCTGAAAACCTTCCAGACTCAGTCGGGCTCGCAGAACATGGCATTCAAGGATGCGAACGCCCCTACCCAGGGCCTCTCGAAGCTTCGGTTTTCGAACGGCATAGTGCGCAAGCACCTCACAACCACGGGGACTGACCGGTGGGACACGATGGAGGCCATGCGGCGCGAAATCAAGGCGACGTGCAGCGTGGCGTTCCCGTTCGGGTTCGAGTTTCTGTGGTGGGAGGAGGTGGGGTACATTGGGGCGGAGTTCGTGCGCAATGCCACCATCTGTCTCGGCGCCATTCTGGTGATCGTGTTCCTGATGATCCCCGAGCTGAAGGTGAACATCCCGGTGATTCTCTCGATTCTCGCGACCGTCGCCGACGTGATCGGCTTCTTCTATTGGTGGGGCGAGACCATCAACGGCGTGATCTGCATCTACACGGTGATTTGCATCGGGTTGGCGGTGGACTACTCCGCGCACATCGGCCACATCTTTCGGCTCAGCAGCGCCGAGGGAGCGGACGCAGAGCAGCGGGCCATCGACACCATGGAAAGAATCGGAACCAGTGTCACGCACGCTCTGCTGTCCACGCTGCTCGCGGTGGTCGTGCTGGCGCCCTCGAAGTCGTTCGTATTCTCCGTCTTCTTCAAGGTTCTTTTCTTGGTGGTCATGTTCGGATTCCTCAACGCGATTGTCGTTCTTCCGGTCTTGCTCAGCCTCTTCAACGGCGGATCGATGAAACCCGCGAAGGCGCCACAGGCAATCAGCGATGCGTAAATCGGCCAATCGTAAATCGGAATCGGAACGTCGAGACTCTCTATGTTGAGGTTTTATACCATCTCGCAAGTTTGTCACGCAACATGCGAGGCTTAGTCTCGAAGAATTCGACGCCGCTGCCTCCGTCTCAGTAGAGGGCCCTGATCAGGAATTACCGTTGATGGGGGACTCATGTTATTTTGCGACTTATTTTGTGCCACCGTGCGAGGCGGCAGAGCCATCATACACATTCGAACTTATGTTCATAAGTTAATCGATAGCACCCAAACAAATAAATTAGCAATCCGAGAAGGGTTCTTAATTAGAGCGGTCTGCGTCGCACGTCGTATATCGTATATCGTATGATAATGATTTGGGCACCGTTTCAGACCCGATGCTGCCAAAGGCGAATTCCGGGTTGAGACATTTTTTTCACGATCGTGACGTTTAGTACTTTCACAATGATGGATTCTCACGCGGATTGTTCGTCTCATCCAATCGTTATATCTCTCATGGTTAGCAGCGTGCTTGGCAGCGTTCGGAGCGTTTTTAGCTCGTTCTGTCGTTTCTGATGTGAAACGGTCATTCCATTTCAGTAAGAGAGTGCGGGACGGTGTAGCTGAGTAGTAGTGTTGAGAGGTCTGCGTTTCCTCGCTCCTTAATCAGAGTAAGTACGAACCACCTGGGGAAACCCAAGAAAGTAAGAATAAGAAAGAGTAAGTGCGTGTCTAGTCAGTTTCGTGTTGAGAGGAGTGTCTATTATCTTGGGTACGTTGGTGAATCGGAGTATCAAGTAAAAAGAGAAAAATGGACAATCCTACGGTGTTTCGGTACCGGGATCCGCAGGGTAAATACGAAGCCGTCATTTTGAAGGGTACGTGGGTGAAGAGCCAGGGATTGGAGTTCCAGCAGGACGTCGGACGCATCTCGAGCATTGTAAATGAAGCCTACTCTGTCGGTGAGGATGGCATTTGGACCGGTGCCGTAACCCGAGCGAAAGATGCAGACGTGCTGGCCAAGATGCAAGAAGAGAAGCTAATGGTTCTCCTAAAATCCTCAAATGACGACAGCGGCGGCTTCAACGGCAGCTCCAGTTCGGGACGCAGAATCGCTTCCGATTGCGTGGGCTGTATCCAGGTGGACTCGGAACTCGGAGATGGGCGCCTCGGACTGGGCATGTTTGCTGTTGACAGCCGCGAAAGAGGATCGGGTTTAGGAAAGCTCCTCATGCGCGCCAGTGAGACGTTCGCGGTGACGAAGGGCAGCGTCGCGCTTCGCTTGGAGCTTTTGTCCCCGCGGGATCACGAGCACACATTCAAGGCGCGTCTGGACAGGTGGTATACGAGCATGGGATTTGCGACGGATCGCGACGACAAGTTTTCCTGGTTCGAAAAGGAGTTCCCGGAACTCGTCGAGAAGTTGGCAGTGCCCTGTAAAGTGCACTTCTATGAAAAGATCCTGCGCTCCTCCTGATGTCGGAAACGAACGCTCCATGCCGGGGTACGACATTTTGTATCTCAGTGTGGATGCGATATCCCGCAGCGCGGGAAATCTCTTCAATGCACAGACCTGATCCACGTTCTGGTGGATATCATTTGGGAGTGTCACTGGTGGAGAGAACACATCAAATAGTGTGTCACTGGTGGAGAGAACACATGGAATACGATTACGACTGCTCGTGCTGACAGGGGGCTGCGTCAGCTACATTTATAACGCCCACCAGATGTTCATTCGGACTTTCAACTGCGAGGAAAGTTAGGCTGCTACAGATCAGAAGCCAGAAGTTGACACATGGAATAGTTTATGAGAGTTTGATTCGTATTCGGGAACGCCAAGAACGCCTAGGAACACAAAGAGCTGCGAGGAAATTGAAATCGGTGGTCGGGAGGTGTTCGCAAAATGCAGGAGCAATGTCAAACTTTTTTATGGGATCTAATTATGACCACACTCCAACGCCCTGTGGCAGTCTAGTCACACCAATCTCTGACCGAGATTGTCTCGGCTCTCTCGTTTAATGCTTGACTGTGAGATTTTGTGTCACTTGAGGAGAAGTCGTAGAGATTGTAATGCCCTTGAGCTTCTTCCGAGTTGAACCGATCCACGCGTGGTGCCGATCAGCACCACTTTTCCGAGTTGACAAATCAGTTCCATAGTGATCAGTTTCCCAGCGGAGTTGAAAAGAACTAAGTCATCTGTGTCATAAGGCTTATGATAAGCAGCGATGATGGCTATTGCGTTGAATCGTTCGGCGTTGCCGGTTGCTCCAGTTTTAAATATGACTGGGAGGTTCAGTCGTGTCTGAATACGTCTAAAGTGTAAAGCTTCTAGCTCTGGTTGAGATCAGAAGGTAATAAATTCTGAAAATAAATTCTGAAGGTACTCATAATACTCTGCTGCTGCGTCAGCACAGGGCCTTAGGCCCGGACTATCGAGCAAAGGATTTTGATTTGTGAATTATGGAGCAGAGTGGAGGGGCATCCGGTTCGGACAATGTGCCTCCGCCGACTGGGCAGAAGGCCTCGAGTCCTCGGAGGAGGACGCGGCTGGGAATTTGCAGTCGCGACAAGAAGGTTTACGGAGACAGCATGCAAGCTATTCTAGCGAATTTGCGAGAGATAGAGCAGGGCGAAATTGAGGTTCTCATCTTTGGCGACGATGCGATCATGAACGACGCTCCGGAGGCGTGGCCCATTGTGGATTTTCTGATCTGTTTCCACACGCATAATTTTCCTCTCGAAAAGGCCATTGAGTACGTGCGACTGCGCAACCCGGTGTGCATCAACGATGTCACCACTCAGGCTGACCTCTTGAGCAGGGTGTATGTCTATGAGACTCTGCGGGAAAATGGCATACCGTGTCCAGACTTCACCATAGTGGACCACGGGAAGGCCACGGTCCTGGATTGCGAGGATTGGATGGAGATAGACGGCAGGCGCTTGAAAAAGGTACCGCTATACTTCTTACTTGTGTTCAAACAATGAACCGTGTCACCTCAAACAATGACGCGTGTTCAAACAATGAACCATTTTCTCAGCCCTTCGTGGAGAAACCGGTGTCTGCCGAGGAGCACGACATTCACATTTACTATCCGAAGACCGCCTACGGGGGCGGTGTGACCGAGTTGTTTCGGAAGAAGCAGGTGGACGGCGTGATGCGGTCCTCCATCCACAAGGAGGAAGGCAGCGTACGACGCGACGGATCGTACATCTACGAGCCGTTCTACAACACCGGTGGCACAGACCTTAAATGCTATGCTGTCGGGGTGGACTATGTTTACGCAGAGGGAAGGAAGGCACCGGTTGTTGATGGATTCATCGACATTGATTCCAGCGGAAAAGAGTCGAGGTATCCCATCGTGCTCACTGAAGTGGAGAAGAAAATGGTCGCGGATACTGCAAGAGCATTCAAGCAAACTGTATAGTCCGGTTCAGATTGAAATGACGTGTATCTTACCATCACGGTGAATACACCCTGACAGGCGCCCCGGGGTGCCACTGGAACATCCTGTCTACGAAACAACTTAGACTAGACTCAAAATGTGCTGATCTCACCTATTCATGGTTCCCACGTATTATGCTAGGTTTTCGGGATTGATCTTTGTGAAACCATAACCATAACCATAGGTTTGCGGGATTGATCTTTGTCGAACTCCTCGAGGGACCTTCGTAGTGGATGTAAATGGATTGTCTTTCGTGAAAAAGCGGCCGCAGTACTTCATGGATTTTGCACAAATTCTGTCGCGTATCGTTCGTCGCGGATCCTTGACGTGGGTTCCCGGGGAGCTGGAAATCCCATCGCGAACCCTGGTGCAACAACCTTTGTCGCAGCCGAAGTCAAGAAGCCCCGCAAATTCGACGGAGACGGTTCTGATGATAATGGGTACTACACTTACATTTTTCCTTCATCGTGAATATTGCAAACTTACTTCTCTGAGCCTTCTCTGAAACTCACGAGCTTCATGTCATTAATGATTGACTTAGGTTGTCTCCGTGCCGGTGAGTCGACGCCTCGAGAAAAGCTTAAAACGCTGGTGAAAAGGATCCCGCCACTGGCCGAGCTCCTGGGCCCACGGGAGGAGATCACGTTGCAGAATTCGTACGAGCTATCTCAATTCCTGGGTATCGTGGAGAATAATCCCGGGATTGTGGAGCCGAAGCATGAGCAGAAGCTCCTGCACGTGATTCAGAACTACAGTTTGCGGAAGATCCAGTTGAAGGTGGACATGGACTCCAGGGTGGACTCGGACTCTTCCCTCTCAGAGCGGCTCTGGTTGGTGATGAAATACGGTGGGGAGCTCACGGACGTGGGGCACGAGCAGGCTTCGCGTCTGGGAAAGCAATTCCAGGAGTTCGCGTACTCCGAGAACGTATTGCGCTTGCATCCAACTTTTCGTCACCTCCTGGACCTCCAGACTTCGGACGACGGCTGCCAGCTGTCCACCGCCGCGGCCTTCGCGAAGTCCTTGCTGCGCTCCCGAGGCTCTCTCACGCAGACAGCCGCGAGTTTCGTGCGCAAAATTGGAATGCAGAGCGAGGAGGACCCGGAGCGGGGCCCGCAGGGGCAGCTGTCTCTGTACAATGCCTCCTGGAAAACGCGCGTGAACAGCAGCAGGAAACGGCTGTACCAGATCTGCAATGACCGCACGGGCAGCAGCCTCTCGTCCGGCCTCTCGTCCGGCCTCTCGTCCGGCCTCTCGTCCGGCCTCTCGACCGAGAGCCAATTCGACGAGCTGCACGTGCGCAAGGCGGTGGAGGAGCTGGTTTCTAAGTATGGAAGCATTTACGCCGCGCTTCTGGCCGTTGCGGAGCTGTGCGAGTGCGTGGCCGCTGAAAGTACGCAGGCCGACGAAGTTCGGAGCATGCGGGAGCGTTGGATCGATCTGCGCGACAGGCTGCTGAATGTCGATCAGGGGAAGACCTGCTCAGCGGAAAAGAAGGATGGAGAGACTACTCCGACAATCACTCCGCTCAACGTCGCGGTTTTCCCCACGGTGCACTGGATGTTTCGCTACGACCAGTCGAAAAACGATGGCCGTCTGGGGGGCTTGCTGAAAGACGTCCCAACGCTGAACCAGCTCGTCCCGCTGCTGGCGAAGGTGATCGTGCCGCAAGAGTTTGGGGTGACGGTTCAGGACAAAAAGCACGTCGCTTGCGCCATTCTGCGGCCATATCTGCGTGAGTGTTTGAGTATGATTCGGCGCCAGAAATTCGATCGCCAGGACGGGGCGCGCCAGGACGCTATGATCGAAAAGTACGAACTCAACGTAGGTTGCATCGAGAAGGGCGTGGATATGCTGCACGAGGAAGAGACGGACATGTCGCACGAGGTGGAGAGGTGCTACGAGCATTACGCTACGAAGTTAATTTTCACCCGAAAGTCCATCCTGTTGTCGTGGGTCCATCTGCTGTTGCACTTCGATTTCGTCACCGATCCGGAGTTCCGCGCGGTATTGTGCGAATCGGCGCACCGATTGGATGCGCTTGCGTACGTTTTATTCAAGGTGGTGGAAGTTTCGAAGACGCAGTCAGCGGCCAAGGAAGGCAGCGGCCTCGCAGAAACCGAAAGCAAGGAAGAGAAAATCGTAGTGTCTTTTAGCCCCTGCGAAGAGGAACACTACGTCATTTGCTCATGGCCATCCAATCAGTTTGCTGACTTGGTCGAACGTGCACTTGCCTTCGAAGGCTGACACCACCCCGGAACTCAAAGTGTTAGGAATTTTGAAGAATTTTTGAGAGGGATGAAGTCGAAAATTCAAATTGTATCGAGTGAGGTATGTCAACTTCGTCGGTGCGACTAAGGGCGCAAGTGAACTCGCATCGGACGCATAGTTGTTGATACTGAAACTCACAAGGTCTTCGTTTTTGCATTGTCAGACGCTCTTGTAATTCTTGTGTCTGATTATCTACACCCTATTTTCACACCCTGTGGTCCATTCTTCATCATTTTGTTCCAAGCTCTTCACGTCTATTAGGCTATCCTCTATTCGTGGACCAGCTGGAATGCGTATGTCCTTTCCGGTATACAACGCTCTACAGACTAGTGGTTCCGCAGGGGCACTAAATCATGTAACAGCTGTATGCACGAAAATTTTATTATCCGTCGCAAGAATACAGGAAAATTTTATTATCCTGTCTTTCTAGGGTTCTTATGAAATGTCTTCTACAGGCTGGCCGCGCGTGCGTCTGCGTCATCACTCATCTCGTAACATCCATCAGGGAAGAGGACGTTCCGTTTCATGTGCGCTTATAGAAAGTCGGCAGCAACAAAAAATGTTCGAATCCGTTGACAGCGGAAATTTGCGGCAATCCATATTGAAGCCATGCGTTTGAATCCTCCCGTCTGCAGTGGTGTGTATTTCTTGAATTTCAACGGAGGATCTCGTTGATCGTTCCGCTTTGTACCGTTTGTAAGACTGTTCCGAAATGCGTTGACCTCGTTTGAAATGGGGAAGGGATCCCAACATCACAAGAGCCACTACGGCGCCAGCGGCAGCGCAGTTTCTAGCAACCATGCTTCGTCGTCCTCTGCACACAACACGCATTCGTACTCTGCGTCCGGCGCTGGCGTCGCCCTCTGCAACCGGAATCGTGGGCGTGCGCGCTTGCGATGTCTCGTCTCGGAGTCCAGAGCGGTGTACAGCGAGCTGATCTCCTCGCTCCTGGAGATCGACACTGTGCCGGACTGGGGTATCGTCTCTGTCGTGGACGTGAATCTGCCGAGCGATAAGCCACCGACCTGCTCCATCTGCCTTCAGGAGGGAAATCAGATCACGGTGCCGCGGATCAGTCAGTGCGGGCACTACTTTTGCTACGCCTGCGTCGCGCGCTATCTGCTGCGGGACGACAAAACAGGGCTGATCGCGGACAAGTACTGTCCTAGGGCGGGTGCACCCAACACTAGCACTGGTGCCAGCCCACTGAACGGTCCGTATCTGATCAACGGGACCCAGAAGCCGCCGTCGCGTAAGTGTCCGGTCTGCAAATTAGAGCTCGCGATGACGGACCTTCGCCCGGTCCGGTTTCAGTCCTCGGAGCGGCGGAAGATGGTGCGGAAATTTGCCCTCGTGAAAGTGGATCCATCCGTGTGCGGCGGAATCACGATTCCGAGCCATGTGGAGCGGTTCTCGACGGGCTCGGAGCTGCCCCACCTGCCCGCCTGCATCCCGCGCGAGTCCCACGATGTGGGCTGGCACTTCTCCAAGATTGCGCTCGTCAGCGACGCCAGCGTGGAGGACATGCGAGTGAACGATGCGATGGGCCTGATCCAACAGGCGTGGCACATCCGGAAGAATCCGGACGGGATCGCGGGCGACACGGAGATGTTGCCATTCCTAGACGTGATCATCGCGCAGGAGCTCGTGCAAAACCAGTGCGCAACCAAAGAGGAGTTCATCCGCAAACACCAGCTTCCGACCACGAGCACGTTGCGGGCAGGCTCCTCGGGCGCAACGAAGCAGCCACAAGGGAAGATCTACGACGAAGTGGCGTACGACAGGAAAAAGAACACGGTGCAGATCGATCTTGAAGCGGAGTTGGGGGCTCTCACTCCAATCGTCGGAAAAGCTAGTGGTAGTAGTGCCGTCCCCGCTGGCAGCGCACCCGGTGACACACCCAGTCGAGACGGAAGTGGAGGACAACGGACGAGCGAGTCCCCAGTCCAGGAGGATCGTGGGCATCTTCAGGATTCTCAGGTGGTGACGCCAAAAACTTCCGATGTCAAGGGCTCGCCACAGCTGGACCGAAAGGCGAGCGAAGACGAGTGGCATGCAGTGCGGAAGGAGTCGGACGATACTACTGGGGCACCGAGTGTCGGAGGCACCAGTTGTCCATCCAAGTCGCCGATTTGGAAGCCGCCACCCAGCCATCGGCACTCAAGCACAGCGTACTACATGTACCAGTCGTGGGACGCCCAGCCTGTATTCATCGCCCCCTTCTTCATGAAGGTATTAGAGTACGAATACGGCGAACGTCTACCTGCCCTTCTGGACCTTGCTGAGCCACCAGGTGGCCCGCCACCTGGTTCTACAAGCAAAAAGAGCAGCGGGAATAATCCGTTCAACTCCCGCTATTACTACCAGGACTCGCTCACAGTCACGGAGGAGCAGCGGCGGTCGATGGCGCTGATGAAGCGCATCGCGGTGTACCAGGAGATCGACTTAGTAGAGTTCGACGTGTTTCCGTTCATCTCAGCGCCCACGAAAGCGAAGTTCAAACAGGATTTCGACAAACGCAGGCGCCAGCACCAGCAGGAGGACGCCCGCCGGAAGTGGGACGAGGATTGGGTGGCAGAGAAGGCGAAGGACGCGGACGAGAAGTATCTGAAGGAGCTTCAGGAGCGGTCCTGGATGAACGTCCAACCCGTGAACACGTCCGTTCCCAAAGCCGAGGAGGACTTCAAGATTTCGTTGGAGGTGTCCCGCTTGATTGCCGATCACGAGCACAAAACCAAAAAAAAGATCACGGACGAGGAGCTCGCGGTTCTTTTGAGTTTGGAGGAAGAGCGCAAGGAGGAGGAGCGGCGTCTGCGCGAAGAGGAGCGGCAGAGGGAACAAAAAGCGGCGGAGGAAGAGGAGAGAAGACGCGCCGAGCAGAAGAAAGCGGCGGCCAAGAAGAGCACTAGCGCCCGCGGCAACATGGTCGTGGATGCGTGGGACTCGGATGACGGCGGGGATCCCGCCTCGGCTTTATGCAAGCTGGGCTTCACGAGCGGAAGTGCCGCATCATCAAACAGGAACGTGAAGAATGCGTGGGGCGCCGCGAGTTCGAGTGCAGGAAACGTCGACACGCCGGAGGCTTCAAACAAACAGTCCCGGACGGGCGCGGAGCGGCTGAAGATGCAAAAGCAACAGGAGGAGGAACGCAAAAAGAAGGAGGAGGCAGACAAATCCTATTTCCCGAGCCTCGCCGATACCACCGCCGGGCTAATGACGATGTCTAAGAAGACGAAGAAGAAGAACGTAAGCCAGGTTCGAGAGGCGGTTTTCGGCACGACGAATAATGCGACGGCAGAAGAGGCCGCGGTCCCGGAGAAGAGCCCGCAAGAAGAGGAAAAGCAGATTGCGTCGAGCAGCGATGCCCCCGGCTCAAGCTCCTCGCAGCAGAATGATACAGCTGAAGCTGCAACAGCGGAAGCGGCAACAGGGGAAGCTGCGACAGCGGAACTTCAGAAGCCGGCGAGCGCTGACAAGAGCGGTGACGATGCGGACTTCTCTCCGTATCTAGGGACTGCGGACGAAGCCACAAAAGCTGCCGGCGGGAAGGGAAGGAAGAAAAAGGCACAGAAGATCCGCTTATTCGGCTGATGTCGCCGTGAATGAATATCCATGTCAATGGCGTTGTGAGGTTGTTTTTTGCGTTTTCTCTGTTTTTGTGCGAAGTTGCGAAGTTTCTGACCCGTACAGCCTTGGTCGTTCCTAGAAAATCAAGAAATGCTCGCCCGCAGTGGTGGAAGTTCCAAATGTGGTGGAAGTTCCAAATATGTGCCACATCCTTCTGCAACGTATCTCTGCAACGTGGACCTCTCCGATACGACTCGTGTTCTCTCGGTTTTGGAAATGGTTTTAGAAATGGTTTGAGTTTCATCATCATCAGGTCAGTGGGCAGCGCTTGGTTGCAGTGTCGAAATTTCGTCCTTGAAGATCTAAAGATCGGGGCAGCAACTGTGGCGTGCGGTGATTTAATCTTCAGTATTCGGGCACGTGAGCACTTTACGCAGAATCTTGGAATCTCCCAGTAAGACTTGGCGTTATGTCGTGGCTTGTGTACTTTTGCTTTCTATTTGCGTCATCAGCATGGGGGCTAGCGGACATCACTCCGGACGATTACAAGGGTACGAACGTGGTAGTCCTTACGTCGGACACATTCGAGGAAACCATTACGAGCAATAAGTGGGTTCTCGTCCAATTCTATGCGCCTTGGTGTGGTCACTGCAAAGCGTTCCGACATGAGTATCTGAAAGCAGCCGAAAAACTCGCGGACAGGGACCCCCCGATCCCTTTCGCAGTTGTGGATGCGACCTCCGAGACGAAACTAGCAGAGCTCTACGGTGTGCGAGGGTATCCGACCTTGAAGTTCTTTCACCTAGGAAAGGACATGGACTACGGAGGTATCTATTGTTTCTATTGTTGCTGACAGACTTCCGGGTTTGCAGAGCAACCTGACCAAAAAACAAGCTACATTACAGCGCAATAATGAGAACTCTCGACTGGCAAGGCAAAAGAGCGGTCACATCGAGTTCGGAGATTCGAAATTCGAAAATGCCATACAAATTGCGAGTTCGGAAATTCCGAATTCAAAACAAATTCCGCTCAGGTGGTCGAATGTGGGACAACATCGTTGCGTGGGTGGAGAAGAAGGCGGGTCCGAGCCTGATCAAGCTGGAGAGCGCGCAGGAGGTGAACGTCTTTTTCGAGTCGAAATCTCGGGAGGCCACGCCCTCGGGCGCCACGCAGGTGATCGGTGGCGGCGTGATCGTCGCCTTCACCGACGACCCGGCAAAGATCCAGATCCTGGAGAGCGTGGCCATCGCCTTCGACGACATCTTCTTCGGTCTCGCGCCGCGGAGTCTCGGGCGGCCCGAGGCCGGCCTCGTTTCTTCCGAACTCGTGACCACGGCGCAGAAGCTGCTGGACGCCGAGGTGCGGGACAAGCTGCGCTACGAGGGCCAGGAGAACGGCGGGGAGAGCTTCAAGAATCCCGTCTCGCTGCAGGACGACGACCTGCTCTACATGCGTTTCCCCTTTGACGCCAAGCACGCGGTGGGCCCGATCGTGAGCGCGGAGGCCCGCGAACTTGGCGCAGGGCACGAGGACTACGTTGAGCGCGTGGGGGATGACGTGCGGTTCTTCGTCGCCATCAACAGCGTCCCCAACGTCAACGTGTTCACGGGCGAAAATGCGGCGATGCTCTTCAATGATCCGAGGCCCATGCTCATTTTCTTCAGAGACGAGAGGAGAGGTACTATGCTGCTAGCTTGGACTGTTTTGACGGTCTATATTTTTCAGGCCCAAGCTGGGACTCTTAATTACCCACGGACGATGCGGACATGCGAATTCCTCGCGCTGATCTTCGCTCTTGCAAAAACTTAAACACAACGACAGGTGTGATATCGGTTTCGCATGCTGCCGAAATGGACAAGGGTACGAAAGCGATGGAGTCCTATTTGGAGGAGTTCGCGGTGAAATACAAGCAGGACTTCGTGGTGGTTCTGGCTGGGGTGGAGCAGCCCATGGATATGCGTCTCATGGATTATCTGACGGTCGACTACGAAGACACCCCGTGCATACGAATCGTAAAGGATCCCACAGATGCGATGGTGAAATACAAGATGCCGATCCGTAAGAAAACTTGCGTTTTTCGTCTGTCCACTGCGTGGGAACGAATGCTAATGTGATGCCTTCCCAATTTGCCAATTTGTAAATTCCATGATTTAAAACAATGATATCGAAAAACAAAAAGCAAGAAAATCTGCACAACCTCTCACTCTCAGCGAGCTTTCCTGAGACCGACGACAAGGACGTGTTATACCTCCAGAACCTGCAGGCGATCGACCCCGCCAAGGTCGAACGGTTCGCGGAGGACTTCTTGACCGGGGAAGCAGAACCGCACCTTAAATCGCAGCATATCCCCAAGAACAACCCCATGGATACGGGCAGCGTGTTCACGCTCGTGGGGGAGCACTTCCTGGAAGTCATCGCAAAAAAGAACGTTTTGGTGATGTACTACGCGCCGTGGTGCGGACATTGCAAGAAGCTGGACCCGATTTACAAGGAGTTGGCGTCGAAGTATTATGAACTACGTCATTCTTATGCTTATTCTGAGTGGTGGTCTGAAAAATACTTTGAGGAAGGAAATTGCAATACGAAACTTACTCTCAGGTACAACGTCCCGGGCAGCAACGTGTTGATCGCAAAATTCGATGCGACCGTGAACGACACCCCGTTGGAAGTGACGGATATCATACAGGGATACCCAAGTCTGAAATTGTATCGAAAGTCACCCAAGAATTCGGTGCACTACGCGGGTGATAGAAACTTAGACACCCTCATTGATTTTGTAGACAGTCACAGTCAAAGTGATCAAAGTGAAGCTGGTCGGGAAGAGCTTTGATCAAGCTTTGATCAAGGTAAGATTCAAGAGTACAGGTTTCATGTGATCGTGTCGCGAGACGGCAGAAGTTCCTTGTTCGTCTCGTTCTGGGTCTGGCTCAGCGGTTCCTTTTTTCCTTGGATTGAAGTTTGACGGCTCCATTTGATTTCGTTTTTGTATGGAAATATTGGAAGTTCCGGTCGGTGTTCGAATTTTAGATTGATTTAGAGAAATTTTGGAGCGAGATTGAGTTTTAGAGTGAAGTTTTCGTTGGACACGGTCGGTTTAGCACTTGTATAGAGAGACGATGTGAAGTGAGAGTTGTGAGCGATTCTAAAACACAGACGAATTCCGAAAATGGTTGTCCTCCCACATGAACAATGTGCTTCCTCCCATTCGAAATTTTAGGTCACAGGAAAACCAGCAGTGAACCCCATGCACAATCTGCTTGTTCGTTTTTTCGAGTTTTAGAAGTCGGAGTAGAACGGTAGATAGGTGTTTAAACTTTGCGAGACACACTGAGCTGAAAACTTGGTGCAGTCTTAAGCGATATAAAGCGCAGTGGTATAGCCCGAAGTCTGTAGGGTAGATCAACTGTAAAAGAGTGTCGACACTCCATGTTATGTAACAAGATTCACTTAAGATAGACTGATATTGGATAAACTGGCATTGTAGTCAGCAGCTATTAGATGAGATGTGGAGACTGGCAAAATCGATTAAAATGAAAGACCATAACAGGTGCGACAAGATTACTAAGTGCTGTGTGATTCGAGCTTTAATTTTGAACAACAAAGGAACCCTGGAGGACGTGTACCCGCCGGACTTCTACGGGAGTGTGAACAACGTGGTGGAGGAGGAGACGACGGACTTCGATTTCCTGGGGAGTCGTGTGCAGGTAGGGGTCCTCGAGGGACGGCAGGTGGTGGTGGTGACACCGAGAGTGGAGAAGATGAGGATTGTGGATGGGAGATCGTTCGGACGACAGGACAACTACGCCTACACCCTGTTTAGGACCGCCAGGAACCAGAGCAACAGCTTGGGATGGTGCCTGGGTGGGACCCAGGTCACGAAACAGGTGGTGAAGAGGCTGATTGATGCGGGTTTCGACGAGGAGATGGTGGCTAAGGCAAAGAAGAAGTTCCTGAGATATTTGGCATCGACCGGCTGGTAAATATTGGAAGTTCCGGTCGGTGTTCGAATTTTAGATTGATTTAGAGAAATTTTGGAGCGAGATTGAGTTTTAGAGTGAAGTTTTCGTTGGACACGGTCGGTTTAGCACTTGTATAGAGAGACGATGTGAAGTGAGAGTTGTGAGCGATTCTAAAACACAGACGAATTCCGAAAATGGTTGTCCTCCCACATGAACAATGTGCTTCCTCCCATTCGAAATTTTAGGTCACAGGAAAACCAGCAGTGAACCCCATGCACAATCTGCTTGTTCGTTTTTTCGAGTTTTAGAAGTCGGAGTAGAACGGTAGATAGGTGTTTAAACTTTGCGAGACACACTGAGCTGAAAACTTGGTGCAGTCTTAAGCGATTGAATTCGCGTTCCATCCAAATTTCCGTTGAATAGGTTTCGAGATCTGAATCACGCAATGTGCGCATCAAAATCGTATACGAGGTATTCTTCACAGATACGATTTCCTTTCCTTTCCACTGCTGTAAAATTCTGAAAAAGTTTCCGT
>JACKZZ010016924.1_pt1 | contig 26665 bp, 7 predicted proteins | sample 8027871 | NCBI WGS metagenome assembly JACKZZ01 (sample SAMN15724774, study PRJNA655200) | protist metagenome | isolation source: fluorescence activated cell sorting (FACS) single amplified genomes of... | place: USA: West Boothbay Harbor, Gulf of Maine | collected 2000-07-19 | reverse complement strand
AAACATCCAGAGGTACCGTATGACTTGAAACATCCGGATGAACCCTGCGATGAGCCACCTGTATCTCCATATCCAGGTCATCCACTCACGCATTTCAAATCAAAAGATAACATCAAGATGAATGGAGAAAGTATAGAGGGGTTATATCTCCCTCCTAAAACGCGCACAGTGCTAGTTAAGTTAGATCCTTCAACAACCCTTTTACAGAGCAGCCCTAATTTACGAGGATACTCTGCACAACAAAATAACGTTCATGGAATAATTAGATTTTTCGAGTTAGCTCAATCAATTGTAGTTTATTTTGATGTGTACAATCTCCCACGGAGTGTATTTCTAATGAAATTACATACTGAAAAGCTCTTTAAGGGATGCGATAATTGTGGTGAAGTTTGGACTGCAAATAATGAATTGGGCAAACCAGCTGGCAATTTAGGATATATCATACCTAACTCACATGGCATAGCATCTGGATATTTCTACATTACACACAAGTTTTGTCTTGACGACATCGTGAAATTACCACTTGTTATTTGGAAGGAGACTACATCGTTCATGGATAAGAAGCCACTTGCAATAGCATGTGGAGAAGTATGCGAACTTTGGTAGCAACATATATTACATCTATTTACAATAAGTAACAAAATAAAATAACAAAAACGTCCTACTTCCACCAAGGATCATCTGAAACACCAGTGAATGGATTTCTCCCCTTTGATTTCACTTTTTTCTTAGGTGGTTTTGCCTTATATAATCCTTGGTAAGCCTGTGCACCAGCTAAGCATGATGCAGTTGGCGACGAAAACATGTGCACAGGTCTAATTCTATCGCTATCGAGTTCAATCCATTCACGGAACATATTACCAAAGAATTTGAACTTAAAAAGTGCACAACCATTCTTACCACCATATGAATCGCCACGATCATTTCGAGCTTTCTCTTTTTTTGTATCTACAGGAGCATAGGGTGCTTTCATCCGTACAACAGTTCCTTCATAATAGATTTCATCAATGAGACAAAAAATATCGCGGTTGTCACCAATATTTAGAGTGCTATTATCTTCACCACCTTCAGCGTTTGTAATATCTTCACAATCCGGATCCCACGCATCACCTTCTACACCACACATAGATTTTTCAGAGTCCCAAGTATTTAAAGCACAATGCCAATTGTCTGACAAAGAATCAGCATCAATATTCCAAGGTAATCTTCTCCATGTATGACATTTATCACATTGAACCCAAGCTGTATTGTCTTCTGGCGGCAAAACATCATCAGGTTGAAGTTCATCCTCACTAAGTTTCATATATTTTTTCTGTGATCTTTTCCGCTTATTTGCACCATTTTCATAATTTGCATTATCTTCTTTCATCAACCCTGTATTGAATTCTACTAGCATATCTTTTACAGCGTGTGTTAGTCCTAAAGATACATCCAGCATTGGAGAACCACATACTAAATGCTCTTCAAAGAAAGGGTCCATTATTTCCGCCTTTGTATCATGAAGTTTCCGTGCACGGTTTCTTTTTTTAATTGTATCGCTTTGACCACTTCTTATTGGTTGAGAAAAACACGACTTAAGCCACTGCGGCCAAGGCAGTGCACACTTTTTCTCATCTCGAAGTAGATTTATAAATTTTTGACGTGCCTCAGCACCATATTGAGATACGCATGCACCAAAACATTGGTGAGGTTGTGGTAATTGCAATGTTCCAAACAAATCTGATGGACGTACTTCTTTTTCACTTCCAGCATGAAACCATTGCATCATTTGCCAGAAAACGAACTGACTATCATATGTTTTGCAATTAGTAAATACAGCTTCATTAGCATCCATATTCACACTCGAAGGATGTGTTTGTTGATGAACATGTTCTTGATTCGGATCTTTTTTATCTTGAAATTTCTCTACATGTGATCTTGAAATACTGCTACCCAATTCTCTTGCTACGATAGTTAAATTTTCACCCTTAACAGTATCAAATAAATTTGCGCGTGAAAAGTTAGTCACATGAGACCATAAAAGTAATATGTCTGCAAGAAGGCCCAAACGATGCAATCTATCGCTCAAGTCTCGTAAATTGTGAATCAGACTTTGAATGTAGCGGCAATGTTTTTTTGCTTCATTATGTTGATTAGGAGAACCTTTGTTCAGTATACATTTAATATCACGCGCTGCTTTTTTTAAGCGTTTGATACCAAGTTCATAATCATCAATATTTTTTATAGATCCGTCTTTAAGTCTAGATTCTTTATTTTTTATATATTCTAAGAGATGCGGTGGGATTTCACTTAACATAGACCACAGATGACTAGCTGATTCTTCACTATTTAAAACTTTCAATGGAAGGCCATGATTAAGAGTTTCACTCGTAATATTATTCTCTAATTTCAATGACCTTTTCAGCAACGTACGAGATTGATCATGAGATTGATGCGATAAAACGCGGTGTGCCATGGAAAATGCAGAGCATAGACTTTGTATACGCTGCTCCATTACCGACCGGGCATCCCAATCAGCACTAACAAACGTACTCACAAAATCTTTCTGATTTCTTAATAAAGCACAAGGCAATGCAGAGCGTTCATGTTCTATATAACGCAATATATCAGCCGCAAATTTTTGCATCCATAATTTATTAGACGAATAAGGATATGATGCATCAAGTAAAACTGGATCGTTAAGAACCCCTAGTGCGAAATCTTTTATACCATGTTTTTCCAAAACTTCTATATCTCTTTTTGCTAGTGGTTTGGCACCACAAGACCGAAGTAAAGCAGCATATCTCCACAAAGGACCACAATGATTTTCAAGAATAGTTTGAACTGGACCTTCATCACTATAATGTAAAAAATATCCACGACAACGAGACATGCCACACAAACAAACAGATGCACGCCATTCATCTTCCGATGCAGTCACAGCGCTGTAATCATGTGTTATTTCTTCACCTGGTGCTATAAATCGGAGCGAAGTTATAACAATTGTTAATTTACCATTTCTTGTAACAACTGCAGATGTACAATTATTATCGCAACTATGAGCTAATGTACTACCTATATTACTCTGTTCAGAAGCATCTACGTATAGGAGCCCGTAACCTTGTGAATCCTGCCGTGGTCTTTCTAATAAAATATTATAAAAATCAGGTAGAGTTGGTTTTAAATGGTATTTTTGTTGAGCTTGCTTTAATACATCTAATCGTTCACACCATTTATATGGAGGATAAAGTTCACCGATGTATTCACAAATTACTTGATGAGGTTTTATACCACCTGGTTGCGCACAAATAACTCCTGTTCCTTTAGGATGTATACGAAATAAATCAATTCCTAATTCTTTTACTGTATTTTGTAATGCTTGTGCAAATTTGTGCTCTTTTTGTGTATACTTTTTCCATATTTCATCAGGATTATTGTTAGTTATGTCATCTTTTATGTAGGGAATAGATACCATATACGAAGCAACATCAAGCATATTGTGTGCACGCTTCGGTGGTTGAGCATTAATAGCTGGCAATAAGCGTGAATCAATAAATCTATGTAAAGAATGATCAATATTGCACAGATCCTTACCAATTCTTAATCGAATATTTACTTCAATTAAATAGCGCGTTGCACAATCTATACCCCAAACAAGTTGCTCATGACATGATTCTTTATTAGCATTATAAAGAGGTTCGCATTGAAGCGCACCAAGCTCAGTACAGACACGATCTTGAACAGAACCTAGTAAATTTTCTAAAGTTTGTTTTGTTAAAACTTTTATAACATCATCATCAGTCGGTCCATTTTGATTTTTATCTTTAAAAGAGCACATCCACTCTTCTGTTAATTGACCATCATCGAAGTCGTATGCTGGGCCGCGAAACTCTGTTGGTAATGATGATTTGAGTTGGGAAAGTACACAATTCTGTTCAAACTCTGGGATAGTACATGTCACTACATAATCTTCGATATGATTGTAAACACGTTGTGTATCCGGTGTTTTTTTCCAGCTTCCAATTACACTTGGATGATCCCCTACAATCTTTTTTAAGAGATTCACTTTATGTTGACTGATGATATGCTCTTTTTCTTCTTCAAAGAACCTATGCTCTTCATCAATTTCTTTTATTATTGTAAGCCATGGTTCCTCATGTAGTATAAACGGGAATGTTTTCGCTTTTAGCAAATTCCATTCAGAAGAGACATCTCCCTCATTCGATGATATTATAGAAGATTCCTCGATATGAATAACTTCATTATTAGGGCTTACTAATAACGGCAAATTACTACTTAGTATTGTTTTAAAAACAAACTTTTCAAATGACGCCCATCTTATTTCCTTTATAATAACTGTACATGGATGAGTAGACAATGGATCAACATCCATATGGTCTGATGAATTCCCAGTGTCATTATCATTATCAATATTATTGTCAGCATCATCATGTATTGTATTTAAACTAGAATCATCACATGTGTTGATATATTCTGTTTTTTCTAAGGATATATTAATTGTAGTATCAATAAAAAGAGTACCAGCGTGTATTAGTTTTTGCAAGTTTCCAAAGTCAATCAAATTATTAGTTAATGAACTGTCTAAATCATATGAAATGCGATAAGATCGATCCCTGACATTAGTTTTTAAATGCTGAAACACAACTGTTTGTAAACGCTGTAGAAGACGCCATAATGGTTTCTCATATCTGGGGGCGAAGGGTATAGAAATAAACAATTTGGTTAGAATGTCATCTGGATGTACATGAAACAACGAAATTCAAGTATATTTACTTTTATTTATATAATATTTTATGTCTATTATACTCAAACAGTGAATTTGAAGTAATACACATTCAAGATATTTTCAACTTGTGACGTACCTCTCAACAGTAGGGTTAGACATTGGACAGTAGTTTTCTATACAATCCCAAATTAATTAATGCAAATCTATCCCTATGATATGCCAAATTATGCAGGAAGCGATTACTAATGGACATAATGTAAAAAGAGGGCCGAGTGGGTCCCCACCGCCACCGCAAAAAGGAGGAGAGAGTTGAATCTTCACTTGTCGGGACTCACTATAAATATCAAAAGTTAAATAAGGTATATCATGCAAATATTATTTTTTTTTTGAAATTTGATGTATTGAAGTTGTCATGGTGTAGCCTATTTCTATGATTGCTGATTGAAAGCGAAATTACTATGATAATAAAGATTAATAGGAGTAGATATATATATTACCAAAATGACAAGTTTTTAATTGAGATCAACACATGACCCAAAACACGGCATTATGTCCTGAAAATCTCAATAGGGTCTTACAGCTTGAAAAAGTGTGGTTTTTTCCTTACTATCTTTAATATAGGTATCAATCAATATACTATACATTTCAGAGTGAATCGTCTCAATCGCGATTTGAAACGCATAAAAAGCACGTGCTTCTGATGGTTGAACTTCACTCATAAAGCGTGTTCCCAGATTATCAGTGACAAGTGCGTCGCTACTAGAAAAGAACGCAAGTATCATTTTTATAAATTGTTGTTCGTCTGAATTCAGTGATTTCCAGTCATTCAAATCTTGAGCGAGTGAAATTTCACCAGTGTGCCAAAAAGAGTCAACCCCTGTCATGGGTAAAAATAATAATATTATCTGATATGGAATATCCATAGATCATATTTAATGCAAGGAATCATCCGTTCCAACTATCTTCGAATTTCTTCGTTAACATGAGGTTAACATGAGAACATTAAAAAGAGCACAATTCCACCAAAGCGGTATGCGCTAGTGTATTTTGCTTCGTGTAATGAACAAGGTGATTTATCATCTACAAGAGATCAAGAGATTATGATGCTCCACAAAGTCGTACTCTTGGACAATTATTATCAGGATCAAATTAATTCTTAGTAGAACAGAGGTATGATTTAAGTAAAGCATTTGATTATATTATATTCTTACAAATTGTTGAATACTCGTCATTATCAATCCTCAATCGTCAATTATATACCATGGTAAACGATACACCAGTTGATAGCTACCCATCTCCATCTCCATCAATACGAATTTCTGATTAAAACAAACGTATTTTAATTAAGAAGACTACTTCAGCTAATTAAGATATCTTCTTGCAAATAATTACGATGTCTACTTCAGCCTTATCAAAAAAGTTGAAACTCGTTTTCTGCAAAAATTTAGGTCAGCCACAACCGGGGATTGTTTGGGACGACTGGATAAGAGTCGCTAACCCGGGACCTTTCGCTAGTTCAGGAAATCCGTACGAAGCGAATGCACTCTAGAGACTCGATATACGATCAAATAACCACTGTGCTATTGGGGCCGATGTTGGCACAACTGGAAATTTTGACCGAGTTGCGTCGTAATCGGAGCGGTGAATAACACAAGTTATATAGATCCCATAACATAAAATAGCCCCGGAGGTGCCAAAATTGCGGCAAACCCAAAAGTCCACCCCAAAATTTGTGCGTGCCTGTCGAGGTTTGAAGACACTCACCACTCTTCAATAAAGTATCATGATATGAAAATTTGGGAGAAGAGGACTCAGACCATGGTTTTGCATAAGGACCTCATCAGAATTGTTGATACTATCATTTTATCCTCAGTCCTCAAGATCCGCCAAAACCGACCTCTCTCGGTGACATTCCAGATCAAGTGCTTTTTCCCGAGCATTAGAAGAAGACACAGGATGTTCTTCAATTCCTGATGATGATTCTTCAATGATGTTGATTTGATTTGTTTGAAACGAAGAATAAGAAACCATTTTCAAAAGATTCTTTTTGTGGATCTTGTTATATTTGAATACATTGCACTTCTTATATATCCAAAGACTTGACACGACATTCAGGCAATTGGTATGTATATCAGGAGCCCAATGTCATGGAAGTTTATAGAGAAATATTGATGTATCATTGACTATGATGAAAGCAATACAAATGTTCTGTTTAATATGTACACAATGTGAATAAAAAATTATATTTCTCTTACAACAAGGCAAGCTCTTAAAGTACCATTTATACCACCTGAAATTATTACCGATATTTCTTCTGATTTTTTTAATGGAATGATTCTTATTGAACTAATAGTACATTCATGTGCTCTTGGGAATCTATACATTTCTTTCATTTCAGATTCACAAAAAGAGTAGACACGAATACTTCCATCATAACAACCACAAAATAGAGTTAATTCATCTTCATGATCTTGCATAGATGTTATACAATATATTTCAGTATCAATAGTATTTGTTGCTAACACTGTATTAAAACCCATTGCAACTGATGCAATAGCAGATGGTGATAAATTTATATAAGATATAACACCATCTTTTGTCGTACATATTAATTTATCATTATTTGTCCACAAAATACCGGTTATTGGACATTTATTTCTAGATATAGAAGTTGATAATACAATACGATTTGTTGATATACTCCAAATTAAAAGTTGACCTTGATCAGTTCCAATAGCAGCCATTTGTATATTATCTTTTAGCACCACAATATGAATACAAATATTTTCAATACTCTCATATTCAGCTAGTGGTTCATTATTTAATAAATTATTAGGTTGTATTTTCCATAATTTTACACTACCATCAAATGAACTAGTTAAAAGTAAATCTGTACCATATAATGAATTTAATTTACTTGCATCAGCTATATATGATGTACAACTAATACTATCATCATGCACTAATTTTTTTCCAATAGCACATGCATTTAATATAGAATAACTATAAACATGATTATCATTACCAGCTACAAGAGCAAATTTCGAATCACTAGTTAACGAACATGATGTAAATTCAGTACCAGTTATACTAAATGTACGTTGTAAATGAAATATACCATCATTCATAGAAATATTAAAACTTTTCATTGAGGAATCTTTTGATATTGAACATACAATAAAATTATTAATACTCGACGATGTTTTGTTTTGTACGACTGATAAGCAAGTAATTTCATCAGTATGCGCATTAAATGTATCATATGCTTGCAATCTTATATTAAATACACCTTTTTTTTTCAATTTTGATATTGTTTGTGGAGATGATGATTCACATGTAATTGATTCTTTATCACTTGATTTGGGACCAATTGATGATGGTGGCCGTGGTGGATGTTGTGCAGATTGTATTGAAGAGCTTAAACTCGATGAAGCCCCTCCTGTACCAACTGTATTTGATAAACTCAAAAATCCATCAGAAATAGTTGATCCAAATGTTCTTCCCAAAAAATTTGCGGTTTTAGTGAATCCACTATTCAATAAAGAACCAACTTTAGTGGTAGATGTTTCATCTCTTAATTTATCATCATTATTATTATTATTATTATTATTTGATTGTATGTCTTTGTTACTTATGCGTTCTTCTAATTCTGCTACTTCAGCATGAAAGTCTGCACCAAGTGTTACAACATTTGTTAGTAAATCCTCATCGTGATGGTGAGAACCAATACCACTACCTCGTGGCATCTCTTCTTGTTCACGCAGATCTTCTTCTTTTGCATCTGCTGCTGCTCGATCTTCTTTTTCCAATTGTTTCTCAATTAATGTATTTATATTTATGTTATCACATAATTCTATATTAGCACCGAAATCATTTCTACTGGGATGTGATCCAACAAATAATTGTTTAGGTGTTTGTCCGAATTCTTGTATTTGTATTTCCAATGCAGCACGCCGCCGCTCATCATGTTCTTCTTCTAAATCCACAGAGCCTTCATATGTTAAATAATAATATAAATTATTTGCTTCAACAGCAGCATCACCTTTTTGTTTATATCCAAATATTAAATCAATCCAATGATGAATATTTTCTGATACATAATCACTTTCAAGAGCTTTTCTATGTTTTCTGATAAAATCTTGTGGACGTTTAGACCATGATGGTAAATCAACACTATCAACTCGATCACCAGTTTGACGTCTACCTAAATCTAAATCATCAGAATTATTCAAAAAATCACCTGTACCACAAAAGAATTCAGGTATTAATTCTTTTAAATCTGTAGGATTTTGTAGACATGATTCCCATGTATCTTTCATTGAATAAAACATACGATCAGGTGCATCAAATTTACCATTTTGTAAGCATAACATAAATTCAGGTGCAACTCGTACTAAATAATGTAAAACATATCCTGGTGTTGAATAATGTGTACCATATAAAAATGGTGGTGGTAAACCTAAGTCCGGGTCAGCATCTGGCATTGATTCAAATCTTTCTTTAAAATGTTCTAAACGTTTTTCATTTAATGCACCTATTGGTTTTGTAAGATCTCGAAATGTATCAGGATCCTCTAAATCTAATTTATCTGATTCATAATCTGCAATTATATGTGGAAATACAGGATATTGTGTCAAATCATTAACAGAACGATCTGCTTCGTTATTCAAATACATTAAGTAATCAAATGTTGACATTTCCCTATTTTGCCATTTTCTAGTTATTGAATCTAATGTTATACCAGACCGATAACTGCCTATATCATTATCTTTCTCTGTTGTCGATAATTTAATATTTGATGATATCAATATTTTATAAACTTTATCACGTAGACTACTAGATGAAAATACAAATAATGTGCTATTACCATCAATCATAAGAAATTCGAGACCAGTTTGACGTAATAAATATCTTCTGCAATATATTCTAGATACTTTTGATAATATTATGCATTGCATTTTTTCACCTATATTATTTAATTGAGATGGTTGAAAATAAACGTGGGCTTCTGTTATCATAAATAAACCAGGATTTTGAATTAGTGGTTTTATTCTTTTTACTGTTATAGCATCTGATAATAATAATTTTTCATGAAAATCAATTAATTGTGATGAATCAAATGCATTTGCTGTAGCCGATGTGATGTATGGTGATAATAATTGATCAGCCACACCTGATGTCTGTTCACTTTCAAGAAAGATTTTCCGTAAATGTTCCACTTTTTGTACTATTTCTTTAATATCACTGTGAACAAGAGATATAATTATACGAATAGGTTCATCTATATTACCATTTATATCAGTACCAGATGAAAATTTTGATGAGGTACCAGTATTATTACTTGATGACCTATTTGATGATGGAGATATAGGACTACCTATCATTGATTTATGACAATCGTCATTACATGTTACTTCAACAAATTTATATGGTCCAACTACATTATTAGCTTTCATTTCATAATAATTATTTAAACTAAATGTAAGAACGTTATTTGATAATGAACTATCTGATGATATTTCAATTATATCAGATGTCATACCCTTAAATGGAAACTTTTGTACAGGTTTCTTAATATCATTTGGTTCAAATATTAAAGATCGCGAACAAACTTTCAAACGTCCTTGAATTTGCATACTATTATGATCACGTAATTCTATACGACTTAAATCATGTTTTATATCAGGAGTAGCACTTATTTGAGAAAGACAAACACTTAAATCTTCAAAAAAATATTCGCCATATTCTAACAAAAGTAAGTTAAATCTAGAACGTGATTTACCTTTCTGTCCCCAGAAAAATTGATGATCGAGCATTTTACTTATCTAAATGGAAGTAGATTCTTGGAGTTATGAATTTCTTCTTTGCATTCGGTTCTTAATAAAATAATCCAATCAAAAAGCATACATAAAGGCAAGTGGTGTATGAAACTAATAACACACCCTAAACCGTGCCTATCGTATTTTTACTGGCATATATAAACTCCTCGGAGCAGTGGCGCCGGTACATATTTATTTGAAGAAAAGAGAAAATGGCTCCAGTTAGAAGAGATTTCTGGTAAATACACATTGAAATTCATATTTATAGTATGCGACGTTTTTAAGGGTAATGTTTTTGTGCATAAACTTTTTATTTCAACGATAATGCTTGCACCCGTCATATCGGCTGCCATTAACTCTCTAGCTCTCGTTTAATAATCATTGGTATCAAAGGGTATTTGCGTGAGTACCTATCTTAAAGAAAAGGCAAGTATGGATCCTCAACAAACATATTTAGGAATTTACTTGTGTATTATTGCGCCGATTCTATGGCTCATTTCTGTAAGAATTGTTGCCCATTATGCTGAAGCAAGTACACCAAATCATACCATACAAACATTAAGAATTGGCTATTTTTGTACATTTGGTATATTTGCGTTGGTACCTATTGATATTGCAACAGCAAGAGTTAATCGTAACCCACTAATTGATCCAGATGATGGCATTGGTTATACACGTGATACACAAACAATAGCGCATTTATATTCATTATTTTATTTTATTATATTGCTTTGGACTTGTGTTGTTTTATGTTATCAAGAATATCTCAACACGGACGGGTATTTTACACCAAATATGAGAGCAAAGAGTTCCGCCAAACGTTTAATAATGGATTATGTTCCATTAGTAGCTGCGGGTATACCAGCATTATTGCTATTGTTATATTTTAATGTTGTTGACGGTACTGTTGCGGGTTTAACATTATTTGCACAATTAGGAGGCAATTCTGGGTATACATTTCTCATTATGTTTGTGTTAGGTATTGGTTTAGTCGAGTTTCCAAGAACATTACTTGCCCAAAGTGATATAAATGGTAGATTATTAAAAGCACAAACAGAAGCAGCTACAGCATTTGCATCAAGTATGAACGCAAGACAAACACTTGGTTTGGAAGTATCATCAGTATTAAAAACAAAAGCAAAGTTAAATTCGACAGATCAAGAACTTGTGGATGCAATTACAATCATGACTGCTGAGTGTCCAAGTGAATTTCGAAGTTCAACATTCGGTGAAATAGCTGAAGATAAAGATGGCAATATCACAATACATACATTAGCTGCATTAAGAACAAGAATGAATGAAAAGAAATCAGCATACAAAATGTCGCAAGCACAATTAGAAACAATACAAATGAATGCATATGATTTAGAAGATATGGTGAATGCTTTAAAATCTAAAGATAATATTATACATTGGAGTTTACGTAATGTTGAATCTACTGAAGAAGAATATAAATGGTTATTAATAACAAAACCTAAATATTATAAAATGTTAGGTTATCTATTAATTATATTATCAATATTTTCATTTATAGGCATAGCTAGTATGATGGGTTCAGTTAAATTATCTATTTTTTTTCAAATTGTTCATGGTAATGAAGAACCAAATAATTCAAGTAGGTATGGAATGGTCATATTTGTATTTATAACATGTTTCTATATTGTTTTTGCAACGGCATGGGGTTTATTTCAAATGAAAAGTTTGTTTGAATTAGTACCACAAAGGACACCACCAATTGTATTGTCCAGTGTTACGCGAATATTTGCAACATTAGCTTTTCCTATTGTTTTCTTTTATTTAGGTTTAATTGGTGAAAATTTAATACAAGTTGGTCCGTGGTTATATTACGATCAAGGCAATACTCTAATACCACAAATACCAAAAGATAAGTTTGGTATACCAATACCGAATGCATTACCTGTAAATTCTACATTGTTAATGGAACCAGCATTTGTACAATTTTACCCTATGGCAAAAGTACCCGCTATTAAAAATGGTTATGGTAAAATATACCCAACTATGTTATTTATATTTTTGGTAATCAATATATGTAGAGTATACAATCGTATTTGCGTTGCAATAAAAAGACCAACATGGCAATTTGGTGATCCTATTGTAACAAAAGAACAACTTGATGAAGGTATGAAACAATTACAAAGGTTTCGTAAAATTGCGGAACGTACAGTACAACGTCAAGAATTATCATTAAAAAGAAAAGGTGAACATGAAAAAGATTATCCTGGATTAAAATTTTGTGGTATATGGATATTTAAACCTAAAGAAGCAAGAAAACAGGTTAATAAAATTAATGATTATTCAAATAATTTAAAATCATCACCTAATAAAGAAATTAATTTACCACCACCTGCATCTATAAGTGGTACATGTCATTATAAATGCATACAAAAAGGTCATTTAAAATTAAAATGGGTTGAAATATATATTAACGTAAAAGAGCCAGGTACTCTTATTTTTGCTAAAGATGAATATTCAGCCGAAAATAATATTATTGAAAGTTACTTACCAAGCCCATTAGATTTAAGTCTTGTATTAGATTTTTCTGCTATAACTAAAGATGGTAAAGAAGGTTATCGTTTAAAAATTGAATTGATTGATGATTGTATAAAATTACGCTTTGATGATGAAGAAGATGTTCATAGATTCGCAAAAGGGTTAAATGAATGGAAAGAACATTGTCTTACACTCGATATGATTCGTGGTCATGGTAGTAGAAGTTTAAAGTCACCAGATTATAATAATAATGATATTGAGCAAGGCGGTGGTGGTAATAATCATGTCGAAAATAATATTGATAATAATGAGATGAATTCTATTGTAATGACACCGATGACAAAAGATGTTATTTCTACTAATAATAATAGTAATCAAAATAATTTAAGAATTTCATCATATGAAAGAGATACTGATGTTGATTTACGATATAAACCATCTAGTTTGGAAGGGTTTTTATTAAAAAAACGTAATAAAATTATGTCACGAATGCCTACACTTAATAAATACCAAAGAAGATATTTTAGAGTTGATGAAGATACTGGGGAATTATTATATTTTAAAGAAAATATTAAAGGCATGGATATACCTATTGGTTCAATTAATCTATGTTCTACATCTGAAATAATGGCATTTGCAAAAGAATTAAAAGCTGACAATACAAGATTTAATGTTGTATTACTTGATGAAAATGATGAAAAGATGTATAAATTAAAAGCTTCGTCTGTCAACGAAAAAAATGTATGGGTTGAGGGTCTCAATGAATGGCGTGATTATTTTATATTAAGATATAGTCAACAACAAGCTCAAGTATATTCACCAATGAAGACTGAACATGAAGTTACTGTATTAGAAACAAGTCCTATTAATAATCCATTGTTAGACGAAGATTATAATAAGAATACCAGGACAACACCTCTGGCAACAAAGACAAAGACTTTATCTGTTAATGGTGTCGAGGAATACAAATCTTATATTGATAGAAATACCAATCATGAAGATGATATTGAAGATAGTAAGGGTGAAGTACAAATAAGTGATGATTCATATGATGATATCGAGGAAGATGCAAATCATAGTATTAACATTAAGAAAGCATTTAGAAAAGATGGACTTGATGACTTTCCAGTGAAACTTTTATCAAATGACAATGATACTGAAAAAGAGAAAACATACGAAGGTCAATATTATGAGGAATATGATGATGCCATTCAAGAAGTCGACGATACGAAGGTAACTATTCATACAAACCCAATGAAACCAAAAATTCTTAAGAAACGAGTGCCAGCTATAATTGAAGATAAGATTAGTGATGAAGAGGTCGAAGAAGGAGAAGAAGATAAAGAAGCAGCGTACATTGCTTTAGTTTCTAAAAAATATAGTCGAATAACAAATATTACTCAACCAGCTTTACCTAAATCATCATTGTCAAAATTTACGATGGGTAGAGTAAAAAAGTAATATTTCAATGTATCTATTTTTATTACTTGTGTTAAAATTTAATGTATGGTTTGTATAACATTCTGATTACTGTCATTTCATGCATTCATATCATTTGAATACTCCTTTTGCTGCAGTAAGTAAAATATCATCGCGTGTACTCCATATGAGGTGTGTAATCATTCATCACAATGACAGATTATTCTCGAAGCAATTAATCTCACTTGATTTATAATCAGATTTTCGTCACATTCCTGCAGTTATTTAAGAATATCGGTTCTCACGAATAGATAAAAAAATAAATACCAAACGACTTGTATGTGTGCGAAATAAGGCAACTTATAAATAAACTAAAAGCACTTTCACGCTATCTTCATCTTATACGATATAATGAATTCAAATATTTTTTGAAGTTCATAATATATGACACATGCAATACTAAAACTGATACTTCGATGTATGACACATGCAATACCCACTCTGATACTTCGTGCAATACTTACACTATGCTTGTCAAGCCAAGGATGAAAAAATGGAAGCTTTACTGCAAGGTCGTCGTGGACGTGGTGTAACAGGAATATGGTTTCTACTTGATTGCACTCTATTTGTATTACGTTCAGACAGGAATAAGTGAGATATTGACCCAAAATTGGGTTGCCTGTGATAGTAGCAAGCAGGATGCTCAAAAATCAAAATCAAAGCATCCGGGAAGTTTCGTTGCTCTTGTTGTTTCAATTGTTCTGTGTATTATGTTTTCTTGCACCTATCAATAACACACATTTCTAGTCAAGATTTCGACATTTCCAATTAAATTGATAATATGACCTAGAAGATCATATCCAAAGCGAGTATCATCACGTATAAAAATGTTTCTAATATCTTCTTCTTTCTTTAAAATCTACTTATATAACATAATATAATGAAGGAAAGAAGTTCTGTTGCATTTAATCAATGCTTGTGTGTGAAGACGTCTTTAAACCAGAAATTCTCCTCATATGCAATAAACTAGAATCTCATACTATTTCTACGTATTAATAAATACTATGCTAACCTTATATTAAAAGATAGATTCTCACAATACTTTAGAACATGGCGAAATATTATATATGTTTCTGATGACCGTCGGATATGGGGTCTGTTCTTCAATTCAAGATGATTGGCTTCCATGGTCTCCGAAATTTCGGTCCTTTCTAAAGTGCATTGTTTCCTTTTGTCAATAATAATATTATTTGTCTAAGATATCCGAAAATCTGTTTTTTTAGTAATTCAATAACTCAATTTAGACATCCATTACCATGCTTCTGGCTATCATTGGTTTACTTGCAAACATTGCAATGCAAACATTTGGTTGTGCTATTTTACCTGATGGTAATGGTAATGTGGTCATCCCAAGCACATGGACTTCTATAGACATACAAGCATTTTGGAACTGTACATCCCTCGTCGGCGTGACCTTCCATCCCGATAGTGTATTAGCAAGTATTGGTGAAAAAGCATTTTTTGGAAGTCATTTGACGAGCATCAAGATACCATCTAGCGTCACTTCTATTGGTGACAATGCTTTTTCTTCTTGTCCATCACTCACTAATGTGACCTTTGCGAGGGATAGTCAAATGACGAGTATTGGATATATGATTTTTTCTAGTTCTGGATTGAAATCAGTAACGATTCCTTCCTCCATTACTACTATTGATATCAAAGCATTCGCTTTCTGTCAAAAGCTTTCAAACGTAACATTTGAGGATTCATCCCAGTTATATAAAATCAGAAGTGAAGCATTTAGGAATACATCCGTGGAAAGAATCTTCTTACCATCTAGTCTCACTGTAATGGAAGATTATATTTTTAAAGAAAGTACCAAACTCCATTCCGTACTATTTCATTGCAATAGCTCAGTAAGAATGCATCCTAAGACGTTTTACGATTTATCCCAATTTACTGTGTATGCGACTAGTAGCTCATCAATGATAGGTACTAGCAGTCCCACAAGTTTCCCAAGCTCACGACCAAGCGAACCGCCTAATACTAGTCAGCCGACAAATTCTAATTTTTCGCCTCCGACAGGTACACCTACGACAAACCCAACCACATCTACGCCAACAAATGCACCGAATGCGAGTCCATCCAAGTATCCGACAACCACCTCTCCGACCTTTCCGGACGAAACGAATGTTCCTACATCTTCACCAACTCGTGATCTAGTAAACATAGTTTACACACTAGAGTGCTGCAGTGCAGGTAAATTTTCCGACACCGGTGGTAATCAAGGGTTTAGTGAGTGTCAAGGTTTGTGCAGTGCAGGTCGCTTTGGAGACGCTATAGGAGCATACAGTCTTGATGAATGTACAGGTAGGTGTCCAGTTGGTCGATACAGCATTATACCTGGAGCAACAAATGCTTCAGTCTGTACGGGAGAATGCTCAGCTGGTCGCTATGGCAAATTTGCTGGTGGTTCTTCAACGAATTCTTCTTGTTCAGGTGAATGTCCTGCGGGCAAATACAGTGTTACTATTGCAGCATCAAGCATTGAATCCTGCTTAGACTGTGACTTTGGTACTTACAGTTACCCTGTATCAACAGAGTGTATTCTATGTGAACCTGGTAAGTACAGCAATATTGGCAGCGCAACCAATGAAGGTGCGTGCATGAATTGTCCAATTTCTTCTTATCAGAATACAGCAGGACAGAATGAATGTATACCATGTCCTGGTGGTAGAATCACCCCTGCATTGGGTGCTATTTCAGAAGAACAGTGCTTGTCTCCTGGTGTAAATTTTATAACGGGATTTAGTGTCAGCGTTATCATCCTTCCAATATTATACGGATATCTCATACATGGCCGCTATCATCGGGTTTCATTCCTGAGACAGCAAAGAGTAACCAATTTACTTATCAAAGAAGTGCGTGCAATCTCTGCTAATTTGCATTACTACGCACAACGTGCAGCAGCTGAAAATGTCATCGGAAATACCGAGAATTATCGTGGGTTGAGAACGTGGGGATTTGTACTATCTATGGTAATAGTTGGGTTTGTGGTGATGGTCGGCTCGTTTGTAGGTATTTTAGGATCAATATTCTTTAAATCTATGATTTTGTGGAGAAGTATAGAATTGGATCTAGCTTTCGACTACGACTTTTTAAGTACAATGGAAGAAGCCGTGCATGTTCTAGCACAAACAGTGAATTTAGAAATATTAAAAGTAATATTTATTCCTTTTGAACTTTTACTTGATTTTCTTTCGAGATTTAAAATTGATCTATCTGCAATTAATGTGACATGCAAAGGAGCTTCAGCCCCAGTGGAACTATTCTTGAACCTTGTTATTATTGGAATATGTGTCATTATCATCGAGTCGAATTTCCAGGCCTTCCGAGCCTTGACGTTCAACTCGATGACTGATACATATCTTAATATTTTGCCTCAACCAGCATATCGGTCGTGGAGTTTCCATACTAGAGGTACGACAGGATATACTACTCTCAAAGGGAAGTTATTATTTTTCGAAGTGTTGTGTAGCACCATAATAGTTAAAAGCATCGGTGGCTTTGATTTCTTTCAAGCCTTCATGCAGCTGCTCATGACATTTACAAATATTTCTAAATTCACGGAAGACAATTGGATTCATTCTTCATCACCAGAATGTAACGTTGTAGATGGTTTTATGAATTATGATTCTTATATTGCACACATTGTGTCAATAGAGGCATGGCTTGCATTCATTCCAATTATTTATGAAATGAGCAAAATATTTTTGCCTGGCATACCGAAATCTATGAATTTATTAGTGAATGATAAGACTGATCCAACAAGCTCTTTGGGTCATGTGTTGAAGTACACCACTGTATTTTCGCCTGATCTGATGATGGCAGAATTGGCAAGTTGGTGGGTACGAACTGTGAGAGATGGTACACCTAATACTTTTGCGAAAAATTACGAGAGTAAAAATGGAGGTAATGGTAGCAACATCCTAAATTCTGATAATTTGGAAATCGGTACCGGATCAGTATTAGCATTAACCACACACAAAAAAGCTAGCATGAAAGCATTTTCTAAAATACGTCAGTGGAAGAAGACTAAACTTGATATGGTTGATGTTGTATTGTCAAAACCATCTTTTCGTATCGTCTCCCGTGGTAGTGTTTCTGACAATGGATTGCTTGATGTTGGCATCTATTATACTCATATCGAGTATGCTGTTCCCATATGGTCTGCTTACAGTAATTTAAGAGTATGTACTAATGCGTATCATTTGTGTGTCATAGATCGCATCACTGGAGAATTTACATATGCACGATCGTACGCACTTATATCAACAGCCAAAAACAACGGTTCTAATGATAATTCCGAAATCCAAAATAGGAATATTGAGCATCTAGTCAAAGATTTGAACGAGTTGCATGATGGGGTGAATATTGTAGTCATATTTACCACTGGGACACCCGGAATATCTGAAAGATTTGAATCAGGTTTACCTGAAGCAATGTATCGTTGTGGTGCATCGGGAGATTTTTTTAGTAAAGATAATGCGAATGCCATAAATGTTGATCCCTGCTGTGCGTATGTTCTCATCGGTATTCCAGGTGTAGGGTCTAGTGGTGGATACGAAATTGTACAAGGTGGTACTAGAGAAGCCAATATTGATGTCTCATTCGAAGTGACTCTTGATGGTTGGTCAGTAACAGACATAGCCAAAGGTGCTCATGAAAATGCAAGATGTCTGAGTAGCACCAGTTATATCTTTGCAGTCATTAAAAAACGTACAGTTGATGAAAATGCACAGTGGAAGAAATATCAAGAGCGCAATCTTATGAATTATGATCAGTTGTGCAGAATAGAATATGGCGTCATCACGAATTGTTGTGGTGACAATGTCATATTGAGGTTAATACTCTCAGTACCAGCTATAGTTCTAGTAATAACAGGATTGGCTCATATTTTGACACCTGTTGGGCGACAGAGTATAGTGACTGTATTCTTCAAATTATGCAATTTCTTCTTGATATGTTTAGGAGTTTGGACTGATGAGACTGTAGATGCATATGAGATATTCGAGAGAGTGAAGAATATGAGCCCTGTATGGGACAAGCCGTTCCTTCGTAAGTCAGAGGAGAGCTATAATGCATATATGAAGAATTTGACTGAAGATGGAAACATTGCAGGGAAAATTAGTGCTGCAGATAAAGTATCGGGAGCATCTGATGATGAGAACAAAGATATCACAAATATAGAGTCGCGAGAAATGGCTGATGTTCAGCAAGAAGTACTTAAGCGTAAGTTACGACGCGATTATGCTGTTATGCTGCATTCTATGGTCGCATGTCGCTCAGTTCTATTGCAATCAGTGCCAAGTCTAGCTTTGGTATCGATATTTGCAACGATTATGTCATCAACACCAACTTTTGTGTTATCGAAAAGGTTAGAGGATAATCTACAAAAAAATATTGTAAAGTATCCATTTGCCGAAGCTCGTGCATTAGAGCAAGACGAAATTGACGAGCAAGAATTTATCCGATCTCATTTAACTGAAGATGAATATTGCATATCAAATCATCATGAAATTAAAATTGTCGATAGCAAGGACCGTCTTCGAACGGAGTTAGGGAATGCACTTAGTCGACAGAGAATGCGCGCAGTTTTAAGTGCGGAGGCATGGCAGGTACAAGAATGGGTTGTGTTATTGAATGGCTGTGTGCTTTACATATCTGACAGTAGGTTTATCCAGTATATCACAAACTTGTACACGTTCACAATTACTGTTGGTCTTGTAATGACAGAGAAATCGAATCTTGGTTATTGGATGATTTCTACGATATTTTTTCTTATACCTGGATGTGTTGTAAATGCATTGTCTGTCATAGTCATGATTGGGAAAGCATGGAAGATTAAGGACTCAGATTTAAAGTATTCGTTTCAATATCTTATTTATATTTACAAGAACCTACTGAAACCGTGTATTAAGTATTGTTTTAAGGAGGTAATGGAGAAGAGGGTAGCTGTTACTGATAACAGTGAGCCAATGATAAATATGCGGAGGTCGGGATCTTTTTACTCTTTAAAATCCACTGATAATCCGAGCTCAGACGAGGACGATGATAAGGAACACCAACCCTAGAACATGTACACTTGTGCTGATATCACTAAAAATAATGTAGATATTGTTGTACTGTGGAGCGAAGAACCTGCTTTGCAGTGACCATCCCATGCCTGCCTCTCCAAAGGGAGCAGTTTGGAGCACATGACACCCTCATCCTATATTATCATTGAATTATGAGTGATCCAATGAGTTCATCTCATTCTTTAAACCAAATAACCATCATTATGTAAAAATGATAAGTAAATTGAAGGCATGTAGGCACAAATCTATCCCTACTGACGCGCACATCACGTCAGGTCTATAAAAGATGTAATATTAGAAGGTATACTTCACTTTTTCATCTAACTTTATTTATTCACATAATGAAATCATACTATCATACCTCTAGTTTACCGAGTGCGACCCTCATCCAGCATGAAGAGGCAGTCAGTTTAGACTGGTGGCGTGCACCTGCGCGCGACATATCCGTACAATTAATTTTATTTTATATTTGTTGATATAAGTAACATTGGGGTCAATTGGCATGATGGACCAATTGAGTCTGACCAAATTGCTAACACTTACCTCTTCACTACACAGCATTTTGTTGCAGTGGCTGATGATGAGAAGGGTGTATTAGTGAGTAACTTGGAAGACAAGATATATGTTTCTATTGTCGAGGACAGTGAAGGAGACACAATTAATCACTCAACTCAATATAATACTGAAAAAGATACCAACAATAAGACCTCTGGTGATGCTCTTGTCATGGACATGCAGCTGATGAGACTACCAAAGAAGCTAAAACTGAAAAGAGCAAGCAGGAATGTCTGCCTCACCCCGAGATTGTTCTGCGGGTTATGAAGCAATGTAAAGACTAGATCCCTGTCCCTGAGTTTGGACGCATGATGAATTTGGGATTCAACGTGTTCTACATGTAGGTATTACCTTTCGATTATGCAGAACTTGTCTAATTGTGAATTAAGACGTATGCTTCTTATTTAAGAACAATTCAACACATTTACACTTATAAAACATTAATAAGCACAATAAAATTACATCCACAAAACATAAATAGCATTAACTCTCTGTTCGAAGTAATGGTAGGCCATATTTCTGTCGTATTCTCCATCATAACACCCCAATTAAATACTTTTGGTGTCTATTGTAAAATCTCGTTGGAATCTAATATATTCATCTCATTACTACCAAATTATTTAGTGCTAATATGTAAGTATACGTGTGTGAGACCTTCTTTCTTTACAACTACCACCCCCGGGACCCCGTGCGGTACCAAATTTTGTAACCACACCGAACTGATATGATATATAGTTTATTACATATTACTAAATACGAATAACTCGATATTGACATAAATTTTCGCGTAGAATTGCATTTTTATGAAAAATAATTGACCACTTGGCAAGCACCTAGACGTCTTTCCTACCGAGGCTCTCCATAGAAATGATGATGTGCAATAAAGAAGATGATGCTATGAGTTTGATCCATGACATCGTTTCAGCTATGTACCAGAAGAGCTATATAGGTAAGTAGTATATTAATCATTATATTATTAAACATGCAAAGTAATGCACACTTTACCTTCCTTTGTGCCTTGGGTGTTGTGACTGATTCCGATACCACCTTCGGTTGTTTTAAACATTATTCATAATATGATGTCATTTTTTTCTCCTGTAGATTTACTATAAGGAGATATCAATGCTATTTATAATTCATATTGTAATTCACTGATTTCTAAGAAGCATTCGAATCATGCCAAAGTTTGATTTTGTAAGACTAACCTTCCCATGTTATATAATTCCCATCTTGTAACAATACGCCACTATATACAGCTTTTGTAAGAAGTACCAGACATATTCCTAAAACACATTCTAGACAAACAAAGTATAAATGGGGGCATTTCAGATATGGAAGAATATCACTATTGCTACAGCTGCTAGTGTTGCTGTGCTTTTCGAATATCGTTGCTTCAGAGACATGTGGTGCTGGATTTACTGGTAGTTGGGACAGTCATCCTGATCTGTTGACCTTGATCGATGCGAGCAAGACAACCTCCATCTCACCTACAGACTTGAAGGGCACAGGCATGACCTGGGGAGCAGTTAATACCGTCACCCACAAAGATGAGGATGGCGTCCCATGCTGGGACCTGCGTTCTGGTTACTTACAGACGAGTATTCGACGAAATGTTGGCACTAGTTATACTATCTTTTACTACTGGAAACCTGTCAGTTCGTCCACTAAGGATCTGCATAGAGGTGGTACGCATTTTGATTTCTGGGTTCGTGTTACCATTAACGATTTGGGCTTCTATGCATATACTTATAGAAATAGTCTTGATTCTGGATTTAAGGATACTGGTTATGATATTACTCCAGGTACGTGGCAGACTCTCATTGTCACGGGAGTTGCTACTGATGTTACTAATGGCATAGGCATCTCCACCTACTATGTTGATGGAGAGCAAGTGGGAACTGTAGACAGAGTGGCATCTGGAGATGACACTAAGTATATAGGTACATCAAACTATAATCCTGGATATATAACGGTAGCTGGAGTATTGAACACCGCTTTGAATGCGGCAGAGATCACTTCACTACACAATCACATGACTCTCACCAAAACATCAACAGGGTGTAGTGCTTGCTCTGCGGGAAAGACATCGGATGGAGGAGTGGGTGAAGCATGTGTCGTGTGTCCTCTTGGCACCTATGCAGACATAGGGAGTGCCTGGTGCGACAAGTGCGCAGCGGGATACTACGGCACGGCTGCGAACGACGGCTCTGGCTGCAGTAAATGCTCAGCAGGAAGGTACAAGAGTGCCGTTGGCAATGGAGACGAGGCCAATGTGTGTGATGAATGTGCGATCAGTACATATTCTGCACAGGGCAGTGAATTCTGCGATCTATGTGATGCGGGATATACTGGTAGTTGGGAGAGTCATCCTGACCTACTGACCTTAATTGATGCAAGCAAAACTTCTTCTACATCTCCTAATGACCTCACTGGTGGAGGGATGACCTGGTATCCACAAGATACCGTCAATCATGTGGTAGAGGATAGTGTACCTTGTTGGGACTTGAGTAGTGGTTACCTCAGTACGAGTTTGCAAAAGAATATTGGTTCTAGTTATACTTTGTTCTATTATTGGAAGCCAGGCACATTAAGTACAAAAATACTACATTCAGGCTCAAAATATTTTGATAGATGGGCTGCAGTCTACAACACAAGTGATTTAGGAATGTTTGGACAAGAGACAAGAATTGCAGGCAACTTAGGGTTTGAAGATTGTGGTTACGATATTATTGTAAATACTTGGCAGACACTCATTGTCACAGGAGTGGGTGATACTACTACGGGTGTAGGTACATCCAACTTCTATGTGAATGGAGTCCAAGTTGGGTTTTTGTCAACATTTAGGGATACGTTTGATGCGACGCAAGGAACATCAACTGTTAAAAGAGTGGCATCTGGAGATACGACTGGAACTATTGGTGGGCTTAATAGTGACAATTACCCCGGATTTGTTGCAGTTGCTGGAATACTGAATACTATTTTAGACAGTACAGAAATTTCTTCCCTTCATAATCATATGATGAACACTAAGTCAGTTACTGAGTGTAGTACTTGTCCTGCTGGTAAATCATCTAGTGCTGGAATAGGCCAATCATGTGATGAGTGTATTTCAGGTTATACTGGTAGTTGGGAGAGTCATCCTGATTTGTTAACCTTAATTGATGCAACAATGATTAAATCTACACATCTAGTAGATTTGAGCGGTGGAGGTATGGTATGGGAGCCTTCTCACACTATCAACCACGTCGAAGTGGATGGAATACCATGTTGGGACTTGGAAAGTGGCCTTCATAATCCTGTATATAGAGCAACGCCTACTAAAGTAATAGGGGGAAGCTATACTCTATTCTACTACTGGAAACCAAGTGATAGCAATTATATTAATTTACATTATTCAAGTGAGTGGTGGGTGGCAATAGATAGTGATAAATTAGGTTACGAGAATGATAGAGATAATAGTTATGAATTTTATCACACTGGCTACACCGTTAAAAAAAATATATGGCAGACACTCATCGTCACAGGAGTGGGTGATACTACTACTGGTGTAGGCATCTCCACCTACTATGTTGATGGTGCACAAGTGGGTAATGCTATAAATAGAGTAGCATCTGGTCATTCGATTGATGAGTTTAATTATTTTTCAGGACATGTAGCGGTAGCTGGAGTATTGAACACCGCTTTGAATGCGGCAGAGATCACTTCACTACACAATCACATGACTCTCACCAAAACATCAACAGGGTGTAGTGCTTGCTCTGCGGGAAAGACATCGGATGGAGGAGTGGGTGAAGCATGTGTCGTGTGTCCTCTTGGCACCTATGCAGACATAGGGAGTGCCTGGTGCGACAATTGCGCAGCGGGATACTACGGCACGGCTGCGAACGACGGCTCTGGCTGCAGTAAATGCTCAGCAGGAAGGTACAAGAGTGCCGTTGGCAATGGAGACGAGGCCAATGTGTGTGATGAATGTGCGATCAGTACATATTCTGCACAGGGCAGTGAATTCTGCGATCTATGTGATGCGGGATATACTGGTAGTTGGGAGAACCATCCTTCCTTGATTTCTCTTATTGATGCAAGTGATTCTGCGAGTGAATTTAACGATCCAATAACAGATGGCATACCTGATCTGAGTAGTACTGATACTGTGACAATGACATGGAGTGCAACAGTTTCTGAGCCTGTAAGTTGGACTATTGAAGATAGTGTAAAATGTTGGGATATGAGTGCTGGAGGCTTATATACTACCACTCAAAAGCTTTTGGGTGATACTTATACATTATTCTATTATTGGAAACCGACTATCACTGACACGCATGCTGCTGTATTGCATTATAATTCTGGATATAAAGTATCTGATGGTATAACTGTTGCAGGTGATTATTTAGCCTATGTTCATAGCTCAGGCAAATTAGGCTTTTATTCTCATAGAAATGAGGATGATGTTAATGATGCATATTTAAGTACAAATCATAATATCATAAATAATGCGTGGCAAACGCTAATTGTGGTTGGGAGGAGTGACTCTCCGGGCGGTGCTACAGGCACTTCTACATATTACGTCAATGGAGCGCAAGTTGGTGTCTCAGTAGATTATGTTGGTACTGGAACAGTTACGAACAGGCTTAGTGCTTTTGGCCACTATGCAGGATATGTTGCTGTTGCTGGAATACTTGACATAGCACTACCACCAACGGATATTATGAGCTTACATGAAAAATTGACTGATACAAAGACATCCGCTGGATGCAGCATGTGTCCACTTGGTAGATATAGTACTAGTGTGGGAATAGGTGCCTCGTGTGATGTTTGTTCTACAGGTTATTATGGTAATGATCCGTATTACACTTATCCAGTAGATAATGCTGATGATTTGGTATTCGATGGAAGTGGTACTGACTCCATCGACCTATCTAATGCATTCACAGCAGTTCAAGGTAGTTCATCAAGAAGTATTGAATTTGATATGCAAAAAACAAGCCCATCGAATAATTGGGAATATATTATCTCTTTGGGAGAAGACTGCAAACCTTTTGACGGCTCTTGTTCAAATTCGGACCCGCCAAAATCATCATTTAATATTTTAATAGTAAGTGGTTCAGGTTGTATTGGTGTTTATAGTTATGCTTTCCCCGAATTTTATCCTGTAAATGATGGTACTTGTACGAATGTCAAAACACTAGATAAATGGATACATGTTTTAGTGATATGGGATGAAAGCACAGGTTATCTACGTATATATATAGATAGTATATTAGACTCGGAATATGGACCTTCATGGAATAGCAACCAAGGTGCATTGTCTCTTATCAATACAAATGGAAATAAGATAACTATAGGTCATAATACAAATTACCCTGCGAATCAAGCATATAAAGGTAAATTGAGAAATATCAAGTTTTATAATCAAGCGGTGACTCAACCTGCAACAATATCACACGCACTTCAATGTGTTAAATGTTCGTTAGGTAAATATAAAAGTATATATGGTAATA
>JACKZZ010010773.1_pt1 | contig 26672 bp, 11 predicted proteins | sample 8027871 | NCBI WGS metagenome assembly JACKZZ01 (sample SAMN15724774, study PRJNA655200) | protist metagenome | isolation source: fluorescence activated cell sorting (FACS) single amplified genomes of... | place: USA: West Boothbay Harbor, Gulf of Maine | collected 2000-07-19 | reverse complement strand
GGCGCCGCGGCGGCCGAGATCAGAGGCCTGCAGGAGCGGAACGAAAAGCTGGCAAAGGATGCGGCCGAGCGCGAAAGGCGTCTGGCTGAGAAGGAAGAGAGCGCGCGAGCGCGGACCCAGGAGCTGGAGGCCTCCTTCTTGCGGAAAACGGAGGAAATGGCCGCGGAGCAAGTGAAAAGTAGCGAGAGGATCGCGGAGCTCACCGTCGCGAGAGACGCGCTGGAGCAGCGGAACGCGACTTTAACCAGCGAGCACACAAAAGTTGCCAAGGTTCTCGACGACCTTCGGGAGGAGAGCACGGCGCGCGCGGCGGAGGCGGAGAAGGAGAAGAGCGCGCTCGAGAAGCAGAACAGCGACCAGGCCTCCCGGATCAAGGACCTGGAGCGGCACGTGGACATGCTGAAGGCCAAGACGGAGAAGATGAAAGACGAGGCGGACGAGAACAAGGTGGAGATGGGGAAGCTGAGGAAGGAGAAGGAGGCAGAGAGGGTTGCGGCCGCGAAGAGGAGCGCGGAGATGCAGGTGGAGGCCGCCGCGGCAGCCGACGCGGCAGCGGAGAATGCTCGCAAGATCGAGGAGAATCGGGACACGGTGGTGAAGCAGCGCAACGAGCTCGCCGCGAATCACGAGGCCCTCGCGAAGGAGAAGGAGGAGCTGCAGCTGGAGCACGAGGGCGTGCTCAAGGGAAAGGAGGAACTCTCGAGGAAGCACGACGCGATAGTGGAGGAAAAAGTTGCGTTGGAGGCTCGGTGCGAAACGGCCGCGCAGGAGAAGGAGGCGCTGCAGGCCAAGCATGAAGTCCTGAGTAAGGAGATGGACGAATTAATGCAAACACACGAAACTGCGGTCACCGAAAAGGCGGCGCTCCAGTCGGAGAAAGATGCCCTGCTGAAGGAACGCGACGATCTGTCGAAGCGGCAAGAATCCTCAGCCACGGAGCAGTCTGCGTTTCAATCGAAGCACGACACGCTCCTAAAGGATCTAGACGCCTTGTCGGAGAAGCACGATGCTGTGGCATCCGAAAAGGCGGCGCTCCAGTCGGAGAAAGATGCCCTGCTGAAGGAACGCGACGATCTGTCGAAGCGGCAAGAATCCTCAGCCACGGAGCAGTCTGCGCTTCAATCTAAGCACGACACGCTCCTAAAGGATCTAGACGCCTTGTCGGAGAAGCACGATGCTGTGGCATCCGAAAAGGCGGCGCTCCAGTCGGAGAAAGATGCCCTGCTGAAGGAACGCGACGATCTGTCGAAGCGGCAAGAATCCTCAGCCACGGAGCAGTCTGCGCTTCAATCCAAGCATGAAACTCTCCTGAAAGACCGGGACGAACTAGCGAGCAAACACGCTGCGCTTTCCGGCGATCACGAGCTGATCACCAAGGAGCGCAACGAGCTGTCTTCGAAGCACGAGACCGTAGCAAGCGAGTTGGCGAGTCTGACCTCTGAGATGGCCAAGGCGCGAGCGGATATGGAGAAGCTCGAGGCGCAGAAGAGGCAGGGTCTGGAATCCGCCAGCGACGAAATCAAAGAGATGGCCTTGAGGCTGGACAAGACCTCTAAGCAGAAGCGGGAGCTCGAAACCGAAAAGTCGCATCTGGAAACGGAAAAGTTGCATCTGGAGTGTCGTGTCTCCGATCTGGAGACGCACAAGCAGCGTCTGGAGTCCGAGAGCTCCGCGCTGGGCATGGAAAAGTCGCAGCTGGAGACCGAGAAGTCGCAGCTGGAGACCGACAAGAGTGCCCTCCAGGCCGCGCTCGAAAAGGAAAAGGAGGTCGCACTCGAGCGCCTGTCGGGCTTAGAAGGCGAGAAAGTCGCGCTCAATGCCGACAAAGCCGCGCTCACTGCCGATAAATCTCAGCTGGAGAGCGAGAAGGCTCAGCTGGAGAGCGAGAAATCCCAGTTGGAGTCGCAAAGGACCGAGCTCCAGGAGGGCAACCAGCTGCTCACGGATCGCCACGCCGTGCTGGAGGTGGAAAACCGCACGCTCGAGAAGGAGAAGAAGGCGTTGCTGGAGGAGAAGCAGGCGCTCGAGAGCGCGAAGCAGCAGGAGCACTCGCGCCTGCAGTCCGAGAAGTCCAGCGTCGAGACCGAGAAAGCGCACCACGAGCAGCGCATCAGCGTGCTGGAGAAGGAGATATCGGCCGCGAGGCAGGGGCAGCAAAAAGCGGAGGACGAACTGGAGGCCGTCGACGGCCGCCTGTTCGCGGCCAACTCGGAGGTGAACGACGCGCGGCGCAAGCTGCAGGAGCTGGAGGGCTCGAAATCGGTCGCGGAAAAAACCGCGTCGGACCTCGCCAACCGCGTCCAGGCCCTGGAGCACGCGCACGCCAAGCTGTCCGACGAGAAGCAGCGATTACAACGACAAAACGAGGAGATGGCGCGTGACCACGACGCGCTCGCAGAGAGGAAGGACGTGCTGCGAACCGAGCTCGACGACTTCCGCCGCAAGACGGAGGCGGAGCAGCAGGTGCTGCGCTCCGAAAAAACCGCGCTCGAGTCCTCGCTCGCCGCGGAGCGCGACGACAAGGCGCTGCTCGAGTCGCAGCTGGGGGCGAATTTCGCCGCCGCGCGCCAGGGGCTCGAGAACGACAAGGCCGGGCTGCAGGCCGCGAAGGCCGTTCTGGAGAGCGAGAAAGCCGCGCTATTAAGCGAGCGCGACCAATTGCGGACTTCCCTGCAGGAGAAGCAGGCCGAGCGAGCGCGAGAGCACGAGGTCGCGCTGAAGGCCCAGGAGGACGCGCACCACCGCGCGATCGGGCTCGTAAAGGGGGAGCACGCCTCCACCAAGCAATTATTAGACAATACCCTCCTCGAGCTGGAGCAGCTACGATCAAACAGCTCGCAGGAACTGCACAAACTGCAGAGCTATTCCGACTCGCTGGGCGCGCAATATAAACAGCTGCATGCGCAGCATGAAACTGTTATCCAACAGCTGGAGCGGCTGCAGGCCGAGCGCGACGCCGACAAGGACGGCTTCACGCTGGTGTCCTCGGAGAACGAAAAGCTGAAGTCCACGGTCGAGATGCTCACCAAGGTCACGCGCGAGACCAACGAGGAGCGCGAGAAGCTCTGGCTCGACCTGGAGCAGACCAAGTCCTCGACGGAGAAGATCAAGCCGGCGTTGAACCCGTCCTCGGATTCGTCCGACGAGCGGAACTCGTACCTGCAGGACGAGGTCCGCCGGCTGCAGGTGGAGGTCTTCGCGCTGCGCAAGGCGCAGCTGACGGGCGCGCAGCAGAAGACCATCAAAAAGATGCGGGAGATGGGGGACGACGAGGAGACCATCAACGCCTTCATCATGACCAGCACCGCGCGCGCCGAGACGAACATCGAGGAGACCAAGAGGACCGTCTTTGCGCCGCCCAGCAGGAGCGTGGTCACGCCCGCGGATCTGCTGGCCGCCGGCGCCGCTCCTGGCGCGGCGGGCAGCAAGAGCTCGGCGAGCGGCAGTCCGGCAGGGAAAAGTCCCACGGGGAGGGCCCCGGTGCGCTCCCTGCCGGGCTACAACGTGGGGGACGGCGCGAGCGTCGGGTCGGACGAGTTCCACTTCGTGGACTCGTTTGGGGAACGGCTTGGCGGGAACAACGCGAACAACCAGAGCTCGGGCAAGATGGACGAGACCAGGCAGGTTGTGGGCTCCAGCGTGAGCGGGGGCCTGGTGACGATGCCGAAGTCGGGAAGCAACCTGGAGCGCCAGGACGGAGAGAACATACAGAACAGGATCTAGGTGTGGATTTACTAGGATTTACTAGGATTTACTAGGATTTACTAGGATTTACTCGGATTCACTAGAACTGACTCACTAGGATTTACTCGGATTTACTGCTCTGGTTACCAACGAATTATGTAGGACTTCTGCTTGAATCAAGCCTTGAATCGATCAATGTTGTTCCATATCTGCTGAACGACTTCTTTGAAAGGGCACATTGCCGTTGTCAGACCCATCGCTTGTAGAGACTTTTGAAAAGGGACTTCGTAGCGAGGTGGAAATGGACTTAGCTCGTTGGAAATTTCGTAGACGGATTTGTTTTGTTGCACAGTGATACAACTCGTTACATCTCGGTACAACTCGGTACATCTCGGTAGGACTCGGTAGCACTCGGTACAACTCAGTAGGACTCGGTTTTACTTTCAGATAATGCAAAGTGTGGCTCTCTCTGGTTTCTTTCGGTCGCTGTTCTCAGAGTCATTATTCCGTCAATGCTTCCCAATTCCTCGTGGCCCGGGGCGAATCGAACAATCAAGTCCGTGAGTTGAATTTCTCTCGAGCCAGATCACAAAATTTTTTAGTAAAAATCCTACAGTAACTGTAACAGTAACAACAGAAACAGGTAGTTGACACGAATCGGGCCCAATTGACTCCGAGTCAGACTCGATCGACGATTAGAGTCATGACGCTGACTGCTGCCGACTCCCCCGAAGTGATCCTGCTGGACACGTACCGCGGCGAGGACACGCGCTTCTACGAGCACGCCAAACTTCCGCCCGGGCGCTACTCCCTCCAATTCGACGAGGAAATGTTCGACGACTCCCATGAGTACTTCTCGCAGGCCTACAACGAGGCTCGCGGCGGCCAGAAGGAGGTCGCGAAGTTCATCCGGGAGGAGAGGAGGAACGGCGGCGCGCGCAAGCTCGAGCATTTGGTCCTGCTCTGGCAGGGGTACGCGGGTCCGGCCGACAACCCCGCGGGCCTAGAGCCGGCGCTCGAGGCCGCGCTGGCCGATTCTAAAAGTCTGAAGGTGCTGGAGATCCACGGCTGGCGCGTGGCGGGCTGGCTGGAGAAGGTGCTCCGTCGCTCGAAAAGCATCGAAACGTTGGTTCTGAGCCAGCTGGACGACCGATTCACAGCGGAGTATGAGGGCGCGGCCAAGGCGATCGCGCAGAACAAAACGCCGGTCAAAACCGTGATCCTGAAGGGAGAGTGGAAGCGGGGAGAGTGGATGGAGAACTCCAAGCTGTTCGCGCGAAAGGTGATGGACCACCTGCGGAACGCGCGCACGGGCCTTAAAGTCGGCGTGGCGAACGGCGATCACTGTGACAGTGTGCGGCGCGTTATGCCGAAGATCGTGGCGGAGTACGACCTCGCCAAGGGAAAGAAGGGAACGACGCCGCCTCTCGTGAACGTCGGGGGCAATGACTTCGTGGACGAACAGACGGGGAAGCCCAGGGAGGCCGAGGCCGACCCGCAGGGCGACGCCGCGACCGGATTCCAAGTGACGTCGATGAAAAAGATGGCAATGAAGAAGAAGGCCGCACAAGCGCCGATGAAGGCTCTCAGCAGGAAGGCCGCGCAGGCGAAAAAGACGCAAAAGGCTGTCAAGAAGCCAACGAAAAAAGCTGCGAAGAAGCCAACGAAAGAGAAGAAACGAGTAAACAAATGACTATGACAGGGACTCCAGGACCACAAACGGTGAACCACCAGCGCAGTATAGCGGAAATGAAATTTCAAATTTCAAATAATGGACTACATAAGAGCGTAGACTTAAATTTGAATTGGAAGGTAATTTGAACTTAGTTCATCAGGGTTAAATTTGAATTGGAACGGAATGCAAGAGTCGTTTGAACATAGCTAGAATCGATTTTTGCCAGACATGGTTTCTGCGTTGTTCTCCTTTGATTGGCTTTGATTACAAAAATTGAACGTTGCTGTGTGATGCCCGATAATTCGGAATTGTTGCTTGTGGGAGATACACACTCCAATTTCTTGCAGTCTTTGTCCGCAGGGTAATGTGTTTGCAATTGCAAATAGTACATTTAGCGACGTTGAGTTGGTAGGTCAAAGTAGCGAATAGCATCTGAGAATGACTCGCTCGTTCGATTGACGCGTCACGCTTCAGACCTTTAGATAAATCATTGCAGGTGTATCAGAATGAATCAAGTGACAAGCACAGAAGGTCCTCCAGGACCTTCCAGGACTGGCAGTATTCTTGGGCGCATAAGCTCGGGATTGAGCTGGGGGCGCCCGAAGAACGCGAACAGCCGAGTGCTTCCAGTCTGGAATCCAGAAAGTGTGGGGCCGAGCGCTTCTGCCGACTCGATTGGGGGAGCGAGCGCTGCGAGCGCAAGTTCTTCCGTTCCCAACGATCATGACACGGACGTGACGGACCGTCAGGACAGTAAGACTTCTAGTACGTATTGCGAAGTGTTTTCAGATTTGAAAATTTCGCGTGGATGATACAGGACTGACTTGGTTCATTTAATGAGACCAAGAGGTAACTCTTAGTACGCAGTAGGCTTTAGCCATCTTTTCGTCTTTGCCATTTTCTAGGACGCTTCACAGAGATTCAGGTCAAATCATAGCAGCATATTCGAAGCTACTCAACTGATCTCGTCCAATCGCTCGAACGGCATCTCCTCAACCTCTCCAGGACAATCAGTCGAACAACGTGCAATTTGAATGCGAAACTCTCGTTGACTTTTCTCTCCGAGTGCTGTTACGGTACTGCTGTAAAAACTGTCGAGCCACTAACGTGAAAAACCTTGATTCAATCTCTGCGACATCGCATTTGAACTTAACTTTAAGTCTACTTTGTTAGCTGAAAAAATTCTTTCTCCGATGATGAGAGACGCTGTGCCCAGTCCTGTACCTTATGCACACGCCACCTGAGGGCCAAGTCAGCAGCGAATCTACATCACCCGAGCGCCACTACTTTAGACGTCGTATAATATCTGCTTTCCGAAAAACATCCGAGGTGGTAGGCAATAATCAAAATCTCGAATATTTGGTTTTACTCTATGAAACGGTACCAGGTTTGCCACGAAATCGTAATCTCTCTGGCTGCATCTCACTTGACTCGACATTTTTGTGATCAATCGATTGTTGTGGAAAACTGGAGAGCCTTGACGGACCCTTGTTTAGAACTGACGACGGCGCTGGTCTTTTAAAGACCGCTGGACAACCGAATATGGCCGACCCCATAGTTCGGTTGTTACTTTCGATTAGACTGGAAACTCGTGTGGCACCCTGTGTCTTTTGTTGACCCCTCTTCACGACTGCGCTTCTGGTTGAACAGTCCGTAGTGGGACAAAGCCCCAACCCGCTTCCACACCTCCAATGTACTCCAGATCGTCTACTTTACTCTTTCTCATCGATTCTACTGTGGGCCTTTTTGTGCAATCTAATCTTGTTGGAATCATTCATTGACAGAACACAGGCTACGATGGGATTGACTAGGAACCGTTGTGACTGGTACTAGACAGACTCTGCAGAGATGGAAACATGAGATTGTGAATGAGAGAATGTACCTTGAGAGTAACACTTCGCTGCATAGATATGACTTCCATCGCTGCGTCGCATAGATCAATCTGCCTAAGGAATGACTACTCCGACATTCCTCCCTTCAGACAGTGCGAAGATCAAGCGAGCAAACAGGTCTAACTAAATACTCAATCGTTTTTGGTTTTTAGGTTTTGTATTTTGTTTTCTTTTTTCTGATTTTTAGTTGGTTTTTAGATTTCCGGACGTTGTAACTACATATTTTGTTACTACATTAGCAGACTTATGTAGTGCTAGATATGAACTTCACGTAAGCTTTTGGAGAAGGACGAGATAATGAGAAGAGTAGTCCATAAATTCTTCATCTCCTTCAACTTCTTCATCAAGTTGAGGCACGATCTTAGACGGAAAGTTCGTGAATAGATGCTGTAGTGCGTGAATGTCTCTACTTTTCGTAAGTCCATCTGCTTTCATATCAGATGTGGGAGAGAACATAACGCGATCTGATTCACCTAAAACACGGCAGAAGCGCAAGGCAATGCGCCTTGACTTCTTGGGAATGGATTCTCGATCCGATTCACCCTTGCGCGCAGTTATCACTGCTCCACGGTTATCAGACCAAAGTGGCCCACGGGTTTTCTTACCCTCAATGAATTCTAGGAGACCGTATACGCTTTGCTCTAACTCGATGGCATCTGAGAGCGCTACACACTCACTCGAAACGGTGCTCGAAGTGAAAACGGACTGCGCTTTACTTTTCCACGCCACCGGAAAGCCGTAAAGACACACTAGAGATCCAGATATCGACTTCATAGATTGATAAACGACACCGAAAGACGCATCGCTGAACGAATGAAGAGCGGAGTCGATGTCAGCTTGACTCGCTCCAACGTTCTCTGGATGATCACAGAGACCGCGAAACTTGTCATAAAATTCCGTCTCCTGTTCTGGCGAATACGTTAATCCGACGTCGACAGTATGAGATAGATACCTCAGGACCAGCCTGGCACACTTAGCCATTGAGTTGGTCACTGGACGGGAAGAAGCACGCGCAAGCATGTTGGTCGCGTGTGCCAAGTCAGGACGACAGGAACAGCACAACCATTGTAAGGCGCCCACCACGGCTCTGAATTTGAAAGTAGACGGAAGCGCATTTGCGTTGTACAAGTTAGCTTCGTCAAAAGATGGGTGGTTACGGCCCTTGGCGCTTTCCATGTCGAACCGCTTTAGCAATTTCCTGATGTAAACCTCCATTGACATGCGCAGTGTGCGCTTGCTGGGGTTGAGAACGATGTCACACCCTAGCAAGTCGAAGGATACATTTCCGTCGGTGTCTTTCTTCACCTGCATAACGTCTAGCTTATGCTTTTGGTGAATTTTGTCCAGCTCTTGTCTGGTGCGTTCTTCCGTGACGCATGCCAATAGACAGTCATCCACATAGACTGTGAGGAGACCGACCACCGCACCACCCTCACGAAGAACCCAGACACCCGGCTCGATGGAACTTTCACGCCAGCCCAGTGAAGCTAAATCCCTGGCTAGGGTTTTGCTCCACATGCGTGGGGAAATAGGAAGTCCGTAGAGGGCTTTTAATAACATGCGTAGTCCTGAATCTTGTGTAGAGTTACAGAACTGTGGGGGAAGCCTTACGCAGACCTTTATATCTCCCATTGAAGCGTTTAGAAACGCGTTTCGGATGTCGAACGGTATGGCATAGAAACCGTACCGCGCAGACAACACTAATGCTACTCTATTTCCTACAGACGAAACTACAGAAGCATAGACAGAATTCAGATCGGTGTCGTTCTCCCATCTATTTCCTAATACTACAAGTCTCCCCTTAAAACGTCCACACCTTTTCCGATTGAGAAGAAGGGCGCACGGCACCGCGCGGAGCTTGCCCGCTTTGTACTGCTCCTCCTCCTCTGCGTTCAACCTTCTCCACGTTTTGTATCCCTCTAGACGAGCTTGCTCCAGCTCCTTCGCTTCTATCCATTTTGGACGGAAGGGATTTTCGGGGCCAAAAGCTTTTGACGCCTTCTCGGAGGATCCCGGAGGGCACTCGAAATCCCTTGCCAAAAACACTTCAGCCTCGAGCAATTCCTCGCCATCTTCCATTCGCAGATGCTCGAGCCTGTCGGCATCATCTTCGGATAGCTTAGCCAGGAACGCATCGAAGTTTGTAGAAGCTTTCTTGGCATTGTCCTCTGCCATTTGCTTCTTGGTTCGACGGGTTCTTGGCTTCTTGTCTGGTCCTCGTTTTCCTGGGCCTTTCCTTGCAGCTGTAGGCGGCCCGTAAGTCGTTGCTCCGGATGCCTGCGCGACTTTGGAATCGTTGTTCACTTTCTGTCGCTTAGCTGCAGGTGGGTCGTTGCCCTCGATGTCGATTTCTAGAGGGTCGTTGCCCTGGCGTCTGACTGATTCTGGTAGCGGGAAATTTTTCTCCCTCTCAGAAATCGCGCCATCGACTTTTCGGACTATGGACTCGGGCGGTAGATCGATGTCTGGGACGTTTTGATCGGTGTCACCATCCGTAAGGTCTACCTCCCTTGGAGGTTTGCTCCGAGACTCGTCCATGCCTTCCCACGTAACAGCGTCGAGGTGGAGACCCGGTGAACCGCTCACTCCACTCATCTTCCCATCCGGAGCCGAAGCGTCAACGGATACGAAGGGCGCAGCGCAGGGTCCGTCCGCGTTTCCTTCCTCCATGCTGTTGGCGATTTGTTCAAAGATAGGGGGATCCTTATCGTCGAGTTCCTTGACGTTTCTGACCAGGATTTCCTCGACGAATACTGCATTTCGTGTCTCGTAGACATGCAGTCGCCCTTCCTGCGTGGTTCCGATGAGCCATGCACTGTTGGCAGGGCTGATCCCTAGGCGGATACCTTTTCGACACCTTCGCGCAAGAGCTGCGTTGCGCTCACTATCTTTCGGGGCATGCGGTTTGAAGTAGGCCAGACATCCATACCGCCGTAGGTGTCTAAACTTCTCGGCGTCGCTCCTCTGTAGTGGGTTGTCGCTGATTTCCGCGACAACATCAGAGGGCGAGCAGCGCTTCCCGCAACATTTCCCCGCGGCCTTGTTTTCCTTGAGGTTCCAGACCCTAATCACATGCTCTAAGCAGAAGTCCCATAGTCGCGGGTCGGTGCTGGCTGTGGTCGTCCTTAGTGCTCCTTTGATCGTCTGGGCCATCCGCTCCACTGTTCCGTTCATCTGGGGCTCGTAGGGCGCGCTGTGTAGCTCCTTGATTCCGCACTGTCTGCACGCCGCTGCCCACGCTTCCGAGCGTAGGACAGGTTCGTTGTCGGAGTGAATGCCTGCTACCACGATCTTGCCATCTGCGGTAGCGTTCTGGCCCCATGCGATTCCGCAACGGTTTCGCAGATCTTGCACGAAATCGATGAGTGCGTCAGGAGCTTCCGCCTTGCTGCGTAGTGCCTTGCCATGCACGAATCCGCAACTGTCGCACACGAATAGCAGAACCCATTTGGCGCCCCGGTATGAGGTTGGCTTAACTTCTCCGAAGAAATCAGTTGATACGAGTACCAACGGGCCTTCCATCTCATACTTCGGGTCGCTTTGCTTGTCGTGTCCTTTCTTTCTTCCTTTGCACTCCAAGCAATCGAAGCAAGTCGCTTTCTTCTGGTTCGGTTCGAAGAAGTGACAGAGACGCCAATGCCTGAGGAGTCGCGACATTTTCTCAGCGTCCTGCTTCTTCCGTTTCTCCGGATCTAGTCGTCTCGCTTTCTGCGTTGTCACTACTGCTTTGCGCATCCTTCTAGGCAAAGTTGCCACTAGTGCCTTGAATCTGCGCATGGTCTCGCTCGTGACACCCCGACTGCGCTCGTTGTTCGTGTTCTCGTAGTCGTGCGGAGTTATCACGTAGTCGCAATGTGCCTCCTCGCTGAACTCTAGGTCGAGCCGAGGGAGGCCGCCGTCAGTGTTCAGAGTCAACACCGTTCCTGTAAGCTTGTTGACAATCCTATCTCCCGTTAACTCGAAGTGAGTTTCCCAGGAATTTTGCTTGAGACCTTGCGTAGAGAGAAGCATAGGGACGGGACACTCCGGGAAATATATTGCTGGCAAGTTCTTCCCCAGTTTGTTCGGCTTCAGTGTCCCTTTCCATCCTTTCTTGATGCCTCCCACGCCCTTAATAGTGACTCTCGCGCCGCTGATTTCCTCAAAATTCTCCTTCTCTCTGCTTATGCGATATGTTGTGCCGGGGTCTACTACTGCTGGCAACGTGTTTTTCTCTGCTTTAATATCGTCCACGGTAAGTACTACGCAAATTTTGTCGGCCTTCTTGCGTATGTCATCCATTGTGATCGGCCTTCTACACGTTCTTAGCGACTGTAGTCGACGTATTTTGTCGTTTAGCTTTATCACCTTAAACACGTCTCGATGCCCACTAGCATCGTGATCTTTCGACTTCTGATGCTCACTAGCATGATTACTACTAGGATCCAGGCTACTATCACCACTTGTAAGACTGGTACACTTTTCAGACTCCTTTGTCCCCTTAAGGATCTGTTTCACACGCTTTATTAGCATGCGCTTTTTCTTCTTTTTCCTCTTCTGGGCTAGTCACTTGTTGCCCTTTTTACCGGACTTCTTGCCTCCTCCTTTCTTCTTGTCGAATTTGCGAACCTGCTGGCCCTTGCCATTGGTGTTGCGCTGGTTCTTGTTGTCAACGTTGTTGGAGGACTTGAAGCGGCAAGACTGCGCGTCGTGACTTCTGATGGCAGCATCTTTCTCGGCCTTCAAGCCCTTTTCCGAGTAGAATTTAGCGCAGATATAGCAATATTTTCCTCCTTTGCCATTCTGCTGCTGCTTTCCATTTCCTTTCTGGAAATTGTTCCAACCTCCCTTGGAACTGTTCTGGGCCCAAAGTGCATTCTCCGAATCAGCTGCTGCCTCCGCTCTCTTGGCTCGGCTTTCGGCTTCGGTTTTCTGTGCCAGAAGTGCCGCGCACTGCTGCTGCAGCTGTTCATCGGTATAGATTTCCGCTGAGAACGCACGGCACTGCGCTTCGCCGTTGTTCTCAGACTCCACCATCACCTTTGTTAGCTCGGTGACAAGCTCATCAACCGAGAACCCAGGATCGGTCACCTCCCTTTGTTTGTGCGTCCTGATGATCTGGGCGCAATCGGGATTAAGTGCTCCCACGTTCCGGAAGATGATGCCCCTGATGGCGTTTTCCCTGGGCCTTCCTGCTGGCAGGTTTGGCCCAGTCTCGGAGGCGTAGCTACGGAGAATTCCAACCCAGGAACTCAGACCGAGTTTCGAATTCCTCCAGCCTTCTCGCATCAGGTTGGCATACGCTTTCCGTTCCAATGCAGTGCCCAGCTCGTTGACCTTCTGACCAACCCAAGCCATCACTGCCGCCGCCGTTCGATGGTTCAGCGCATTCGCCTGCTTGAGAATATCCGCTCCAAGGATGTTCTTGACTCCTGCGAATGCGAGCAGCAGTAACTGCTCTTGCCTCGGCGTGGGGTGTATGGCGTTCCCTTGGATCTGTTCGGCGAGAACGTCCCAGCAACCCCTGGCTTGCATCTTGGTCTGGATATCGTCAACCCAATTCTGATGCGCCGCCTGATCTTCGAGTGTCTCCAAAGATCGGAACACGATGTCCCGCGGCTGCTCTAGCGGTGCGTCGATTGCTCCTGGCACTGCTGCAGCCACTGCTCCTGGCGGTGGGTTCAGTGCTGCATGGATCCGGGCCACCACCTGCGAACGAGTGTATGTCGCGCAGGTATACCCCAAGACAACTGCACCAAACGCCCTGATAGCAGCAACATCGGCCGAATCTTTCGTCATCGAATTTCCATCGGTCGCCCCTGCGTCTGCTGCTGCAATATCGGTCATCAGTTCGCCGCGTTCTTTGGCGATCCAGTTGGGGACGTTTCCGCGTGCTGCTGCGTACATGCGCAGGTGGGTGGCGGGCAGGTCGGCCCAAATCATGTCTGCTGGAGCTGCCATTGCGTGAAGTCAGATCTTACTGGTGATTTCTGGATTTACTTCTAACAGGGCTAGGATCTGCGATCTGCCCCTTCAATCCGCAATAGAAATTCTCCTCGCGAGAAATTTTGCGGATAACGGTTAGAAAAATTGTAATATTTCGCTAGACTTTGTATTAACTTAAACTTTACTTGAAGGTAGGCTCTAGGGATCTGTCTAGAATGTTGGAATCATTCATTGACAGAACACAGGCTACGATAGGATTGACTAGGAACCGTTGTGACTGGTACTAGACAGACTCTGCAGAGATGGAAACATGAGATTGTGAATGAGAGAATGTACCTTGAGAGTAACACTTCGCTGCATAGATATGACTTCCATCGCTGCGTCGCATAGATCAATCTGCCTAAGGAATGACTACTCCGACAAATCTTTACGGCGCTTTTTACTTTTCACTTTTACTGTTTACTTTATATTTGTTCTCAACAAAGCTCTGTTCATGAACCAGGTGCGACAGCCCGTGTCATACGACACAGCGGCCACACTTGCTGACTCGACTGCGGTTTCTGATTGCAATTGAAATTCGTCAAATGACAAGCTGGGACAAACTGGCTAAAGAGTCACGACTCGAACGGTCAATACGATAATATTCTGGAGAGTGAAGACAAACATAAACGGACTTTGTGCGACGATGTCGCCGAGAGCCACGGCTCGAGAGGTCCGGATCATGTGGTTGTGACGCCACACACTCCGTTGGGGAAATTCGAGATTCCGCAGACCTAGTTTAAGTCTTCGTCTTCAGAGTCAGCCTGTGAGTGTCTATCAGAGTCGGACCTAGTTTAAGTCTGCTATCATTTCGAATGTTTTGTGGTGAGCTGTGACCGTCTTTGACCCTGCGTATGGCGAAAGCGAGTGATCATACCAAGTCAGTGCGCTTTCTGCCAGACTTATAAAAGAGTCATCCTTCTTACTTGCGATTCTCACCTTCTCTGCTAAGATTTCCAAAAAAGTGTCCATCTCCCGGAAAATTGCGATGCATAAAAAACCTCCAAAACGTTCATCCTCAACTTTAATTTCTTGTAGCACGTCCGCATGCAATTCCGTGTTCAGATTGCGCAGGAGATGAAAGGTGTTGACTGCCTGATGAAAAACCGTTTTGCGTTCCGAGTTTCGGTTCAACTCAACGAATCGGTGTGTGACGTCACGCATTCCGGCGATCGTCTTAGCAGCGATGTCCGACTCTGGAACTCGAGACTCCGCACGCAGGAAGAACTTGATGGCGAAGTCCTGGAAAGCAGTCAAGTCCGGCCTCAGCATTGCGTTGAAATGGCTCGACAGTGCTGGAGTCTTTGTAGGAGGGGCGAACTCTTCGATGGCGTCAAAGTCAGAGGGAGACTGAAAAGCATTGAGCAAGTCAAGAGAAATTCTGCCGTAACGCCAGAGTAATTCCAGCTCGTCATCCTTCGGCATCTGCGATTGCGGCTCGAGGAGCTTGGCGAGGCTTACGTAGTTTCGGAGTATCATTGGACGAAGCATGGCACGGTGCTTCCCGGAAGCAAGTTCGTCGTATGCTTCCTGATCAGAGTAAATCATGCTTTCCAGCGACTCCAAATACTGTTGATGGTGCTCGATGGTCTCCGGAATTCGCCCGAAAATGACTTGTAACGTGCTCACGTATGCATTCGCGAGATGGAAGTTCTGCTTCTCCCTTTCCGAGGAAATTTGCTTCTCCAAGTGGCTGACCATGTACTTCTTCCTGGCTTCACTGGAGCTCAGTACTTCCCCAGAAAGCACCGCATTGTAACGCTCCACATACGGCATGAGAAGATTCTGCCAATTCTTGGGAGCACGACGGACAAGTGCGCCGTAATCTGTGACATTGCGGAGAAAGACGTCAATGAATGGGAACGTCTTGTCGTTGTCTTCCGCGGATACCAGCCATGCGAGAGACGTTTTGGAACGTTTCTCCAAACGATTGATAAAAATCACGTGGTATGAGAATTCTTGGTTACTCGGTTGGACTATCCATTCCCGTAGGTTCTGTAGACGCCATCGATTCTGCTCTTCAGCCAGATGCTGACCGCCCATTATGCGCCCGATATGATCCGTACTTTCCTTCCTTATCTCCATGAACTCGTTGTGCATTTGTTTGGAGTCTGACATCTCCTTTGGACCTTCTTCGCACAATCCTGCCATGTATTCGGCCATCCCCGCGACAATGCTGAATCGCGTGTTAGCATCTCGGCCTTCGTCCGTCAAGACGTTCCTCAGCTTCTCTGCCATCAATTTCGCGGCCGCGAAGTATCCGTTTTGAATGTTCTTAGCCAAAATTCCAGGGTTTTTCCAGTCGGCATTGATGAAAACAACGTTCTGCTGGATTTCCTCAACGCTTAATTTCTCAAGTCGTAACTTTGTGAAACAATCGGCCAGGGAGCGGGCGCCCTCAGGAAGTTTGAGCATGACGTCGTCGGAGGCGTCCGTTTTCAGCGAAGACGGCGTGTCGATCGAGGACCAAAAACGTTCGAAAGTGCGGTCAGTCACCGTCACCGTGCTCAACATCTCCGAATGGGTCTCTTGTGTCAATATTGAACACAGCGTAAGACCAAGTCGGATATCGCTGTTTGAGATAACCTTACCCTTCTTTGCATAGTCATCAAAAGGCTTTTCCATCCGCTTGACCATTTTTTGAAGCTCCTCTGACGAGCGTTGTGTCGTTCGTCGCTCTCCCACAGGTGACCCAGACTGCGTAGCATCTTGCGACCGACCCAGATTGCGCCTTATGTCCTCGGGATTGTCGTTCATGAGGTGATCCGGAATCTTCAGAAGAGTTCCGAAAAACCGCAGTTCTGAGCGGATGGCCTCAGAGAACATCTGGTTTGCCCTGTTCGAAGAAAGTTCGCCAAGCAAGAACCTGGGCACGTACTCTTTCATCTGATTCTTGCTGTCGGCGTCACTGAACACTTTCTCAGCGAGGTATTCATGGTAGCGCTCCACGACGGAGTGGTGCTTAGTGTCCGTCGAATTGTCGGTTGAGGCCTCTCTGAGAGTATGACGGTAGCGGCAATCGCAGACATTGCGAAGAAGGACGTCAATGAACGGGAATCTGTTGTTCTGGTCCTTCGCGGATACAAACCAAAGGCGAGATTCTTCGGGAAGGTCCTTCAAGCGCCGGAGAAAGCCGGCATGCTCCCTTTCCGTTGTCGGGGCAAGATGATATCCAATCCACGTGTTGAGGTATTCGAGACGCCGCCGATTCTCAGTCTGAACCAGACTCTCTTTGGTCTCATCCGCCGCGACTTGAGCCTTATTCTTCTTCTTCTGACGGCTTAAGGGCGCATGCCTCAGAAGAGGCTCACTTTGAGCCGACTTTTGAGCCTCATTCTCAGATTCATCGATTTTAACGAGTCGACGGTCACACGGAAGCTTCGGGGGCTTCTCCATTCTGGATGTTAATCCGAGTATCTGCTTCACTTCTCCACTTGCATCGCCTTGGCTTCTGTGAACGCTGGGAGGAACCGCACTGGCCGAGACTTGCAGCCCTGTAACTTGTTCGCAGAGAAGCCCGACACCGAGACCGGCTCTCAAGATGCCACGATTCGCGCGCATGACCATCATTTCTGATACGTTGAGACTTTAGTTATGTACGAGTCTTCAAATTACGTTTTCAAGTTTGAAAATTTAGTGAGTATATTTTATCGCTTGCTGTGGGGTTGGGGTATGGATCGTATGGTTCATCTTCGATGACATTATAAAGTCTGACTTGTTAATCTCGCATGATTTCACGTTGGCCCGAGGGATTCTGCACCGCGATTCGCACCGCGATTCTGCACCGCGATTCTGCACCGCGAAAGGTCATAGTCAATCGTCATTCAGTTCGCATTTCGAATCTTATCCAGAATGATCGCAAAATGTAGGTGTGAAACATGCCATAGTTGACCTAAACGCAAAGTTCCAACATAGGACTTATTTCGCAGAAATAATCACTAAAATCCTTCCTACATATCTACATCGGGTAACGTAAATCTCCAACGAAACCTGGGTTTCTCAGGGACCGAACCATGTCCTGGCCGTCTGTCTATCCGAGAGCTCGACTGAGGAGGACCGGAGACCGGAGACCGAGACCGAGACCGAACACAGACTTCCTTGGCAGAGGTCTCTTCAAGTTCTTTTGAATGTCTCAGAAACTTAAGGATTTACACGACCCAGACATTACAATTTGTCAGACAGCAAACCACGCACTTATTTCGTTCTCATCGAAAAATCGAAACTCCTTGCTTTTGAATTTCTTGCCCCAGTATCCTCTTAGACTGCAGCATCCTCTTAGACTAAGATTTCGGTATCCTATCAGTAGTGCCCACTCATCGCAAACCAACTCATTTGATGCTGGGGTGGATTATTGAAATTCGATAATACAAACAACCTTAAAATTTTCTGACCAGACTTACTCTCCTTTGGTACGATTATGTTACTTGCTTATGTAATACGTTTCTCTGATATTCGATTCAGCCATGCACTTTAGTCTTTTTCTTCTCCTTCCCCAACGGCTTTCACGACCGTCGACTCGGGTGGAACATACAACGGTCACAGCTACCAATAATCGAGCAAACAAGACATTTCGGTTGAGAGTTCTAAACACCTACGACTTCAGATTAGATTCGAATATTCTATCTCACAACTGCAAGATGTGCAGCTCTGAAATCTTTTCGGGAGAACCCTCGAGCACAGGCTTAAGTGGCTTTCCAATAAACTCGACTACTGAGCTGTTTGCTTTGAATCACTGCCAAACGCGGTAGTAACCACACGCATTGACCCTCATGACTCCAGATGAGAAGATCTCTATTCAGGGCTGGTATTACGGTGACTGATTATACATCTCTCACAACGAAGCCATATTTCAACATTACGTAACATCAGACTTCAAACGGGAGAGCTCTTGCGCTTTCTGATTGCTCACGCAGGAGAACCACAGTGCTATCTGATTGCGGCGCACGTAGGAGAGGTACAGCACTTTCTGACGGCTCACGCAGGAGAACCGCAGTGCTATCTGATTGCGGCGCACGTAGGAGAGGTACAGTACGTTCTGACGGCTCACGCAGGAGAACCGCAGTGCTATCTGATTGCGGCGCACGTAGGAGAGGAGTTGGTGCGGTGCTATTTGCTGGATGACACGGAGGGCGTGAGGTACTTCCTGGATCTTCGGAGAAAAGGGTCGCGTCACCACTCACATCACACTCAGAACATGGTGGGTGGACATTTCGTGGTTCCGACCCTCGTTCCTGCGACAACTCCTCAGAGCTTGGTGGGTACGTAAAAACTGTGGACGCTGCGTTGGTGGGTGCATCATTCGAAGTTGCTGGCCGCGAGATAATCGTCGGAACGCGGTGTGCGCTGTTCGCACGCGGAAAAATGCTGTTGCGGCTGTTCTGGGCGTTCTGACCGTCCACGTCAAGTCTTGCGACAGCTTCAAGACTCGTCGCACGATCCGAATGGTAATCCGGCATTGGCGTCGTATCCTGGGGACAATGCTGGCTCGCTCCTGGGCTTGCGGTGTGATCCCCGGCGGCCTCAGCACCGGCGTTGTCAGCTTGCATCGCGTTGGCACCACGTCTCCACAGGATAAAGATACCGACAGCAATCCCCACCGCAATCAACGCCAAAGCTATGATAACCCAATCGAGAATCGTTGTTCCAGTCTTCAGCTCCTGGTTTGTCGTGAAGAGAGCGTCGCAACGACCGCAGCCTGGACTTGGACATTGCTGCGTCATTTTGTCTATGATGACCTGGGAAAGCCGCAATAGCATTCCCCAGACGGGGACCGGGTCATCCTTGTTCAGAGCGTCGGAACACTCCTGCAGCACACGTCGAGAGTTCGTGATGAGTCCTGCGTCCGTTTGCTGATCATCGTTTGAATGAGTAGAAGCGTACAGGAACTTAGCGACTAAGGGTTTGGGATTCCGCGTTGTCCAGGTCTGCAATACCACCTGCACGAAAGTGACATTCTGGATTGCGTACCTCACTAGGCCAAACAGCTTCTCATCCAATTCGGTAGAAGCGAAAGGGTCGTGTGGATCTTTCTTGTCGATAATCGGAGTTGCAGCTTTCGACTCCGAAGAATTCAACAAGCCCGCTCCCCGAAGACCCGTAAGCACCTCCCGGAGAAAGGCTCCACGCGAAGTGGCTAACTCCTTCCACTTCTCGACCAGCATCGCCCTGAACGCGAGAGCGGACCGCAAGTTCGGTTGAGTTACAGCATGATCCTCCCCGAACTCATTCTGCACAAGCGTCGTACTCCCGAATCCTACGACTGCACCAGCAGACGCGGGCATCAGATAGCTAAAAAGCTGCTGAAACCAGCTTGGCTGTGCCGGTGGCGGTTCGGCGGCGGCTTGTAATTGTGCTTGATCGTGCAGCTCTCTCTGAAGTTGGAGCTCCAATTCCTGAGATCCACGCAGCTCTTCCGTTGTGATGTTCAGTTTTTCCTCACCTCGACTCATTTCTTCTTCGAATTCACGCTTCAGTTTCTCCGTGTGATCTTGGAGCACGCTGAAATCGATCTGAAGTTTGGCAAGTTCTTGCGTTTTCTCGCTCAGCTGTTTCGCACTTTGTTCTCTTTCTGCTCGTTGAACGCTCGATATTTGCTCCTTTTCATGCGGTAGTTCCATTCTCTCCCTTTCTCCTGGATCGCCTTGATGACTGCTCTGCTCTTGCGCATTCGGATTGCTTTCTGCTCTGACTTCACCGCCTTCCGTTACCAGTGCCCGCTGCTGCTGCGGTGCGCTGAAATCGTCCTTCTTGTTCGCCATGTGTGCTTCTCCCGCACTGCTGCTCGCTTCTTGCCTCCTTTGCAGATTGGGGGCAGTGATCTCCCTGATCCGTTGAGTTTCTTGCGCGTCCAGTGCATTTCGATTCTCCCGCAGAATTTGCTGAGTATCATTCGCACTTCTCAGTTCAGACTGCAACTCGTGTCGCCATTCGTAATCTTTCTTGGATCGAATGTCGTATAGTCTGCTCTGGATAGACATGAACGCCTTCGCGATTTTCTCCTGAACGAGACCTGCATCTGGATTGAAATTATTTTTTCCCGAACTTTCCGGATTGTACGCGTCTCGGGCGTTAGCAAGTGAAGTCACGATGATCTGTTGTGTGAAATCCTCTGCCTCAGGAGTATCGCCTTCTAGGAGCACTTGCGAATTCGGAAGCACGACCCCGCATTTAAGGTGCCTCCATCTATCGTCCGTGCGTTGACTCCCAGCCTCTCCTGCTAATAAACTACCTCCTGCACTCTCATCCTTCCCTGTTTCTATCCCTAACTTGTCTCGAATGCTGTTCAGTACCTGATCGACTTTCGCGCGTACTACAGTCCATGGACTCACATCCAGAAACTTCAGAATAGTATTGGGATCGGTATCTTCAGAAATCGCACGAGGGAGACGGAGGACCACCTTCCAGCACCTCGTTTGGCTTTCTGTCGGACAATTGTCAACAGAAGCACAGGAACGCCCGACGCTCGGGTCGTTACAGCAGTTCTTGATGGATTCCCACTCTGCTTGCGGTAGTCCCCAGTTCCAATCTTCGAGATACTCGAGGAAAGCGACGAGTTGGACGCTTGCGTTCCAAAACCACGGGCTCCACATTTCAATCGGATGCGGCGACAGGTGAAAACTCCAATCGTTCCATCGCAAAACCAAGTCCGCGTAGTCGTTGTCTTTGACCTGTTTCACGTCGGCTGCGTCTCGAAATCCGCTCTGTGTCGCGTTTCCAGCACTACTCTCGTCGATTCGAGTTTCGTCTGAAAGATGTTCACAAGAAAAACATAAAGCTCCATCGATAAGAAAACACAATTCGGAAAAACGTACACAATACCTTTCCCGTCTCCTGTGATTGTCCGGAACTGAGTACACCCATCGAAAATAGTCCCTGCCAGCAGGCCCGCGCGGCGCAGCCGGTCACATGCACGTCGCACGTGGGCGATTATACTACCAAGAAGTTCTGCTCTTCTTGCTTTCTCCTCACCAAAGCACGACAAAACAATCTCGACTTCCCGACGATGACACACGAGTAGAGTCTTGACGACGAGTGCTTGGCGTCCAGTATCGTTGAGACCTGAGGCTATGAAGCCAACCACAGCGAGACCTAATGCCGAGCTGTCAAATTTGTAGGCCTTGGCCGCAGTGAATACCAATCGCGTTTGGACGGACTCCTTGCTGATCTTGCGGTCGGATGGAAAGATAAACCTATGGATCGTCTCCAGAATTTCGCTTTCCCCGTTCTTTGCAGCGAGGGTCCATCTTTGATTCTTCTCTTCCGAACGCATCAAAAAGTCCAAAAAACTATCGTCATGCAGAATCGGATTTGTATGGGGCAAGAGCGTGTCTAGTAAAAATGTCGACGCAGCTGCAAGTGCAGGATGTCTTGCCGCCACCTGAGAGTCTGGATGCAGGAGAGCTTTCGGCCGCTGCCCATCCCCGCCGCCACTTTGCACACCGGTCGAGCTGTCGCTGCCCCAATCTGACGGGGTACTGAGATCCCCGTCGTCGCCGTAGGGTGAGTCGCGCGGCTCGGGCGGCTCGGGCGGCTTGGGTTCCTCAGTGCCAGTCTCACCATGATCATCTGAAAATTAAGTAGTAATAATGTTCACAATGCTCATTGTCCACACTAAAACACAAGCGGTATTGAAGAATTTGAAATCGAAACAGCAAGCAAATAATAATAATGCAAATCCTTTAATTAAATGACTTTAGTGAGAATTTCGAATTTTAATTTACATAAAAGGGACCAAAGGTGTAATCAGTCTTCCTAGACCTTTGCAGTAGCAAAAATCATTTGCAATAACGACACCAAAAAGCATTATCATCAAAAAAATTAAGAGTAAATTGTCATATTACCAAGATATAGCCATGGTGGAGGTAAGGGAGCCAAGGTCCAATCCGGAGCGGGCACTGACTGAAGATAAGGCCCGAAGTTATTCTGGAAGATCAGGCCCTGACCAGTAGTCCGTGTAGATGGATCAAAGTTAACTTCAACTAAGATCGTTCTCACGAGTTGATTGCAAATATATTTAATGAGCTTTAGCACTGACGAAGTCTTGCCTCTCCAGCTGCATATGTCCAAGAAGTCGTACCCCATATCACTAGCCAAACTACTGTTACCCCCAAGCTCTGCTAAAACTAGCTTCAATTGTCGAAGATGCAGTTCCAGTAGAGTTGTGATCGCCTCCGTGTCCGATCGACCAAGAGCGATGTCCAATGGCAATGCCGTTTTCTCCTCCAAAGACGGCATCTCGAACCGCGGCACCGTCACGACTCCATCTCGAAGCCACGCTTCGAAGGTACGCGTTTCCTCACTATCCACCTGGGGCGTGATCTTTTCGGAGAGTACTGTCGCCCACAAGTTATCGAATGTCTCTGCGGGCAAAGACTGCACGCTTCTGCCCGTGTGCTTGTCGTCAGGTGTGTCCACGACTGTGTTTCCGCTCGGATTGCTGTTGGCATTGCTGCTACTGCTGCTGCTGGCGGGGAAACTAGATGCTCCCTCAGGCTCAGTGCTCTGCGTCTTCATCTCGGGAGTCGGTCGGACGTTCCGAAGGACGAGAAGTAGAAGAAAGCGTGCGTACTACTGACCTTCAGACTCAGCGAACCACTGAGATTTTGGATAGTTTTCTTAGATGTAGTTTGGAACTAGAGTGTGAAGTTCGGAAACTTGCTCAATACCGTTCAGAAAATTGCCCGATGTGCTAGGCCTCGAAATGCTGGAAGCACTTCATGAATAACATATCTTTCTCCAGACGACAGCCACCACAGCGACTTTCAATTTCACAGCTCGGTTTCGCTTACTGTGCGTACTTTTATACTCTTCTCTGCCTTCGATCAAATTATGTAATATCTATGTTGAGCTAATGCCTTTCTTCTCGAGTCTTTATATTATTCCACTTGACAATGACACTTGGGCAGGACCGACTTCTAGGATTCTGACTGCAATCTTGATACTTATTTCTAAACGTCCGACTGTGTATAACAAGTACGGTACAAGGGCTCGGCGACATCCAACGGCGCCAATGCTTCGGAAAGGACGCCACTATCGCTGCGAGATTTCCGCCTGCATCGCACGCAATGTCCAGCAATCGATCGCAAAAAATAAGTTACATCAATGCATCGGAAGACTCAGTCGCCTGCTTTGCTCATTTCCGAAATGCTTTCACAGTCGATGGATTCTTTGGAGTGTCATGAGAACTTTCAAATCGCAGACAGATACCGGAGCTTTAGCTGCTACAACTCCGGCACCTGCCTATCGCACAGGACGAACCCATCCCGCATCGCCAGCAGTATCGAAACCTAAACACAGACATCTGACGCACTGGCGCTGTGTGGAGACGGGACTCTGAGGTCTTCAGTGTAAATTTAAAACAAAATTTATCTGCTCACGTATTGCCGTTCAAGATCCCGTGTCTGCCATGAGAAGATTCTAAGAATTTGAAAGTAGTACAAAATACACAGAGAACCGAAAGTGAACACAGACATCACTGCTGAAGAGGGAGGGACTCTTTTCGAACTTTTGAAGAACGATACAGACTAACACCACTCATACACCAAACCAGATCATAAACTTGCAACTTATGATGATACCGATGGCGTTTTCCTACTCGTACGATCTCAACGGCATTTTCCTACTCACCGTCTTAGTAAGACCTACTTGATCGACTCTATTTTTCAATACTTTCGAGCTGGGTGCAGACGTTCTCTTTTCTCCTTCTTAACAACCTTCACTTGGATTGGACATACAATTATATAGATAGAACTGGGAATACTGGACTCACTAGGTAAGCAAACAATTTACTTTCATTGAGACTCATAGACAAATGTCAAATGCGAATATTCAGTCTAGCGACTAAAAGAGTCGTCCGATGTTTTCGAAAGTTTTAGGAATTCTTGTTAGAGTTTTAGCACGATGCTTTTCAAATTTACTCGAATGGTCTTTGTCTAAGCTCGACGAGCGAGCTGTTACATTAGCGGTCACAGCGTAGCATCTAATAACGCCACAGAAGGACGGCTCTCGCCAACCGTGACTGCAGGTCTTACTGTATTTCATATGAATCGTCCCACACATCGAAGTTATGTAACATCAGACTTCAAGCGGGGGTGCCATTGCACCTTCTGACGGCTCATGCAGGAGAACCGCAGTGCTGTCTGATGGTGGCGTACGTAGGAGAGGTGCAGCACTTTCTGACGACTCACGCAGGAGAACCGCAGTGCTGTCGGATGGCGGCGCATGTAGGAGAGGCTGAGGTGCATTTTTATTTGACGAGTGGTGCGACAGAGATGCGGCGCTTTCTGAGTGCGCAGACAGGATCCTCGCGGCACAATCAGAACCCAAAACCGGATCACGTGCCGGGTGAACGTTTCGTGGTTCAGACGTTCCTCGCCTCGACAATTCCTCAGAACTTGGTGGGTACGTGAAAACGGTAGACGCTGCGTTTGTGGGTGCACCATTCGAAGTTGCTGGTCGCGAGCTGATCGTCGGAACACGGTGTCCGCTGACCGCGTGCGGCAAAGTGCTGTTGCGGTTGTTCTGGATGTCCTGCTCGTCCTGTGCATCTTCTTCGACGACAGCTTCCAGACTGGACACACGATCTAAACGCACGCGGGAGTCCGAGAACGTCTGGGCACGATGCTGGCTCTGTCGCTGGCTTGCAGTGTGATCCTCGCCGGTCTCAGGACCGGCGCTGTCGGCTTGCACTGCGTTGGTAGTGCGCTTCCACAGGTAGCAGATGCCAGCAACGAGAGCGATAATCAGCAATGCCAAACCCACGGCAATCCCATAACGTATAAAAAAACCCGTCTGCAGATCCTGGTTTTCCTTGGCGAGTCTCGCGCACGTATCGTCAGAACCATCACAAGACGAATGGGGACAGCGCTGGGTCATCCTGGCCAGGACGTCTCGAGAAAGTTGCAGCAGCGATGCCCAGACTGCAATCGGGTCCTCCTTGTTCAGGGATGCGGCGCACTCATCCAACACATGTCGAGAGTTCTCGATGAATGTCTCGTCCGTTGGATGCTCTGGATCAGGAGGAATGAGCAGCAATTCGGCCGAGGGTTCTGGATACCATGGTATCCAGCTCTGGAGCACCACTTGCACGAAAGCTGCATTCTTGATCGCACCCCTCAGCATTGCAAACAGCTTCGTATCCACGTTGGCAGTTTCCGATGGGCTGTCAGGATCCTTTTCCTCGATAATCGGGGTTGCAGCGTTCGACTCAAAAAAAGCCAGCAGACCCGCCGCTTTGAGCCCGCTGAGCGTTTCCCGGAGAAAGGTTCCACGTGAAATGGCTAACTCCTTCCACTTCTTTCCTTGTAATGCCCTAACCGCGTAAACGGACGGCAACTTCGGTTGCGCTCCAGCGTGATCCTCCCCTGGCTCATTCTGCAGAAGCTTCGCACCGCCGACACCGGTAGCTGCACCAGCAGAGACGGGCACCATATAACCAACAAGCTGCTGAAACCAGCTTGGCTGCGGCGGCGGCATTGCGGCGGCGGGTTGTAGTTGTGCTTGATCGTGTAGCTCTTTCTGAAGATGAGCAACCAGATCCTTGGACGAAGCCAACTCTGCCTTTTTTTCGGTCAGTTTTTGCGCACTGTGGGCTCTTGCTGTTGTGTGTTGCTTCGCTATTTGCTGCTTTTCGGCTTGCAGCACGGTGAAGTCGTCCTGTAGTTTCTTGAGTTTTTGTGTTTTGTTACTCAGTTTTTTCGCACTTTCATCGCTTTCCGCTTCGAACTCGCGCGCTAATTTCTTCTTTTCAGCCTTGAGCCTGTCGGCTTCCTTCTGTATTTCCGCCAGCTTTTGCGCGGGGTTTCTCCGTTCTTGCGCACCGACACCACTGGCGTCCGATTCCTGTTCAGACTGGGGCCCACTAAAACCTTTGCCCCGTTCTAGCAGCTCGGCTGGACTGCTGCTTAACGCGTGTGCACTCCGATTGCTATCACCGACAGTATCAGCTCCAGTTGAGTTGGTACCATCAGCGTTGCTTTCGCTAATTTCTGTCTCGTTTCCAGGCTGATGCACGCTGAGTTCACTCCGCTTTTCTACCACCTGTGAGTCTGGATATTCCTCCCCAAGGACCCGGTGATTCCTGAAGCTTGGGTCGTTGTCGCGATTCTCGATTGACCTAGAGATCTCGTTCTCTCCGGCTTCCTGGACACTCTCTGCTTGATCTTTTTCTTGCGGCAGTTTCCTTTCGGCGCCTGCATGTTCTTTTGCGTCTTCTTCTTTTTCTCCTTGCAGCTGCTCGTACCTCGAGAGGGACTCGTTCAGCTCTTCAGACTCGCTCCAGGTTTCAGGGTAGTCAGGGTCATTTAACGGAAAGTTAAATTTCACAGCCTCATTCATGTCCGCACTATGACCCCAAAGGTGTGCTTTCAGAGCCTCAGACCACAGGTCCGTCGTCGGTGGCATCATAGACGGCGACGGCGGCGACGACCTGACCCGTGGCATCATAGACGGCGACGGCG
>JACKZZ010005384.1_pt1 | contig 26690 bp, 35 predicted proteins | sample 8027871 | NCBI WGS metagenome assembly JACKZZ01 (sample SAMN15724774, study PRJNA655200) | protist metagenome | isolation source: fluorescence activated cell sorting (FACS) single amplified genomes of... | place: USA: West Boothbay Harbor, Gulf of Maine | collected 2000-07-19 | reverse complement strand
ATGGCCAAGTACGATAATGGTGCATATGGTGAGCAAATAGTTAATGGTGATATTCACACTACCAACCAAGAAGCTGCGGGTTTACCTACCAGAGCAAATGCTAAGACATTTATTTATGCCTTTTTATATGGTGCAGGTAATGCTAAGTTAGGTACTGTTGTTGGAGGTGGATTAAAGGAGGGTAAGAAGCTTAAAGAGGACTTCTTTAAAAAGTTACCAGCCCTTAAACAATTGAGTGATGCAGTACAAAAGGCAGCTACTAAAGGTTTTCTAGTTGGATTAAGCAAACGCAAGTATTATGTAAGAAGCCCACATAGTGCTTTAAATGTTCTTTTGCAAGGTGCAGGTGCAATGGTAATGAAATATTATCTTGTTGCACTAGATGCTAAGTTACAGGCAGCAGGGTTTAATGATGATTATGACTTTATTGGCAATATCCACGACGAAGTCCAACTCGAAGTTAAGAAAGAGAAGGCAGAAGCAATTGCAAAAATTTGTGAAGCAGCTTTCGATGATGTTGAAAAAGAGCTCGACTTTAGAGTTAAGCTCGAGGGCGAAGCGAATATAGGGGAGACTTGGAGTGATACACATTGATATAAAACCTTTAAGTGCTAACTTGATGTACAGTGGGCGTAAGGTCAAATCATATAAATATAGAAATTATGAGAAGGTCTTACTTCCATTATTACCAACAGACTTAAAAATACCTGAGGGCAAGCTGCACTTAATAGTTAAAGTAGGAATGAGTAGTAAGTTATCTGATTTAGATAATGTACTCAAACCTTTTATAGATTGCTTGCAGCTAAAGTATGGCTTTAATGACAAATGGATATATAAACTAACAGCAACTAAAACAGATGTTAAAAAGACAGAAGAATACATTAAGTTTGAATTGAGGGGAATCAAATAATGAGAGAAATTATTGAAGGACGTGTAGTACAAGTCACACAAGATTTTATTGCTTGGCGTGATAAGGAAGGCTGGGAAGCTGTAAGTAGTAAGGATTACTTGCTGCTTGAATGGGACCTCCTACGCACAAATGAAGTTGAGGCAGGGTATGACATAGTACACGATTTTATCTATAAGGATATGAGAGTGGACGTAAAGGACATTAAGAAGTTCTTTAATGTTTCCTCTGGCAAGCGTAAAATTAAGTGGTGGAATGAGGGCCTAGAGGAAGGTTCTCTTACACACTTTCTTTTTGTAAGTAGTGACTTAAAGCCACCTTTAAAAGTAGGAGATACAGTCACATATACTTATATTGGGCTGTGTGAGGCAGAGGAAGTCTTAGAATTACTTACACCTTCTTTCAAGGTTGAGGGGGGTTACTACATCCCTATGCCACTTTTAAGGAAATAATATGATAGCACTAATAGACGCAGATAGTATCACCTACAAGTATGCAAGTATTTATCAAGATACTTGTGTATGGGATGACAGTGATACAGATAACATAGTAGCAACAGTAAGTACTGATTGGGATACTGCAGTAAAAGAAATGGAAGGCTTTGTGCAGGGAATTATGGACACTACAGACTGCACTGATAGAGTTCTCCTGTTAAGTCCTAAGCGAACATTTAGATATGATGTAGCAGCAGATTACAAAAGTAATAGAAAACCTCAGAAGGTTAAGTTAGAGTTATTGTTGCCATTAAGAGACTATATGATAGACAAAATGGGAGCACTATGCTTTGACAATGTAGAAGCCGATGATGTGGGAGTCTCTCGTATGACGCAGGAGCCTGGTAAGTATGTCCTTTGTCATATTGATAAAGATTTAAATCAAGGAATTGGGGAGCACTACAACTATAATACACGTGAGTTTTATACCATTGATGAAGAAGCTTCTAATTATTGGTTCTACTCGCAAGCATTAGAAGGTGATAGTGTGGACGGTATTAAAGGTTGTCCAAAGATAGGGAAAGTAAAAGCTGCCAAGATACTCGCAGCAGTAACACCTGATCAGTATTGGGAAACTATTGTAGCTGCATATGAGAAGGCAGGCAAAGATGTAGAGTATGCAATACAGCAAGCTAGACTTGTGTATATGTTGAGAGATTTTAATGAAGAGACACAGGAATTTACACTATGGAGTCCAGATGAAAAATAGAAATTGGTACACAGATAATAATAGTTGGAAGATATTAATCGTAGCAATGGTTGTTACGTTTATACTGGCTTATTGTAACAAAGCTGAAGCATCACCTACACTGGCTGAGTATAACTTCTCACCTGAGGTAGTTGAACTACATATAGTTAAGAATGATGGTATGAATAGCCACGAAGTTTATACTTGTAGGAACGTACGTAATTGCTATGATTTGTACTTACACAAGAGGACTAAAGATATGTCAATCAACTGTGCTACTAAGATGTATATCAAACGTAGTAACGGTAACATTATGAGACTGAAGGGAGTGATGCGATGAGTGAAGAAGAGCAGTATTATAAGAACCTCAAGGACTTAATTGATGACGATTCAACTGAGGAATGGGATGATGACAAGGATGGTATGTAAATGATATACACCTATAGATGCAAAACGTGTATGCACGCATATAGTAGAAGTAATACCATAGCTCACCGTAATAAAGGTGGCAGGTGTCCAGAGTGTACTAGTAGTGATACCAAACAGATATTGTCAGAAGGTAAGATGTGTGAAAAAAGAGAGGATGGTTGGTACTGTGTATCATCTCCTGAATACCGAAAAACTAAATTTAAGAATGCTATAAAAGCAGAGGAGTACGAAAATGAATAACTGGGTGACATCAACAGGTATAGCAAATAAGAATAAGAAACCCGTGGAAGCTGTGCCCGAAGAGGCCGAAGCAACTACATATAAAACAACAAATGTTAAAGTTAAGAAAGCTAAAAAGGGAGTACCTAAAAATGATGAAAGTTAGGGTACTACATAAAGATGGTAGAGATGAAGTGTATAAGGATGTAATCAAGGCGACTACGGCTCATAATGAGTACGGGTCAGTTATGATTCATATCTTTACTAAAGTATCTACCTTTGAGATAAGAGATTCTGATACCTTATTTATACAATATTGGAGTGAGTAATGAGAGAATACCTAGACCGCAGCATTGATGCTTATTGGGAAGAAACCTCAGTTAAGCCTATAGTAAAAGGGAGCTTTGAAGACATTGAGAGTCTTAAAGAATGGGTAGGAAATTATTATATACAGTTAAGAGGTATTTGTATACAGGAAGAGGTTTGGTTTGAAGAAGCTGTAGGTAAGGCCTATAGTGAATTAAAGAGGGAAGAAGATGATTGATATTGAATATTTATATTTTGCTGTAACTATGACGGCAACCTTAGGCTACTACCTTTCTCATAGACACGGTAATCAAGAATATGATAATGGTTTTATAGATGCAGTACAACTTCATTCTGAGGGACGACTAGCATATACTATGGAAACCATAGGTGAACATGAGAATGTACTAACCATTGAGGTATTTGAAGATGAGAGCTGAATACTTAGGTATAACAATAGATAGAGAGAGAGACAAGAGGATGCCTGATCAAGCGCTTGAGCTGGTAACAGGTTATTATCTTAAAGGTAAAGAGAAATCGCCACAGGAAGCATATGCAAGAGCATGTGTTGCTTATAGTGCTGGTGATATGGAATTAGCACAAAGGTTATATGATGCTGTATCTAATGGTTGGTTTATGTTTAGTAGTCCAATCCTTAGTAATGCACCCTTCCCTGGAGAAGAAGCTAAAGGATTACCTATCTCTTGTTTCTTATCTTACGTACCTGATAGTCTTGAAGGGCTAATTGAGCACCAATCAGAACTAGCTTGGCTATCCGTTAAAGGTGGTGGAGTAGGTGGACATTGGGGTGATGTAAGACCTGTGAGTGATAAAGCTCCTGGTCCTATACCATTTATTAAAGTAGCTGACTCAGCAATGACAGCTTATAAACAAGGACAAACAAGGAAGGGAAGTTATGCAGCGTATATGGACATCAGTCACCCAGATGTGGTCGAATTTCTTAACATCAGAGTACCTACTGGAGGTGATAGCAATCGTAAGTGTTTTAACCTTAATAACGCTATTAACATTACCGATGATTTCATTAGTAGTGTTATCAGCGGTGGTACTTGGGATTTACAAGATCCTAACGATGGTGGTATCAGGGATACAGTGGATGCTAGAGAATTATGGGAAAGAATTTTGGACACACGTTTTAGAACGGGTGAGCCGTATCTCAACTTCATTGATGAAGCGAATAGAAAATTACCGAAGGAGTTAAAAGATGCAGGACTTAAAATTAATGGAAGCAATCTCTGCAATGAAATTCATTTACCCACAAATGAAGATAGGACGGCGGTATGTTGCCTATCCTCAGTCAATCTTGAAAGATTTGAAGAGTGGGAGACTACATCGTTAGTAGGTGATTTAATCACTATGTTAGATAATGTACTAACTTGTTTCATTCAAGATGCACCACTTAAGGAAATGCGTAAGGCTATTAACTCAGCTATACACGAGCGTTCGCTAGGACTAGGAGCATTCGGTTTCCATAGCTACTTACAGAGCAAGAGCATCCCTTGGGAATCTAGCTTGGCAGTAGGTAAGAATCTTAAGATGTTTAGACTGATTAAGGAACAAGCAGTAGAAGCAACTAAGGCTTTAGCTATTTCAAGAAGTGAGTACCTAGATGGTAAGGGTAGTGGTAGACGTAATTCACATCTACTTGCAGTAGCACCTAATGCTAACTCAGCTATGATTGCTGGTACTAGTGCTTCTATTGAACCTATTAAGTCTAATAGTTTTGTACATAAGACACGTATAGGCTCACACCTAATTAAGAATAGACATCTTGAAGAAGTGATGGAAGAGCATAGACTACGCCTTGGTAAGGATAAGGAGTGGTTAGCTAAAGAGTGGAGGGGTATTGGACACCACAATGGTAGTGTTCAGCACTTAGACTACCTTACTGAGTGGGAGAAGGACGTGTTTAAAACAGCCTTTGAACTAGACCAACACTGGGTAGTACAACACGCAGGTGACAGACAGGAATTTATCTGTCAAGGTCAAAGTGTCAATCTATTCTTTGCTGCAGGTAGTGATAAGAATTATGTATCACAAGTACACCTAGCTGCTTGGAAACAGAAGCTTAAAGGTTTATATTATCTACGTACTTCAGCTACAAGTTCTGCAGAGAACTTAGGACAGAAGGTTGAAAGAGTAGCACTTAAAGATTTTATGGAGGAAGACGGATGTCTAGCTTGCGAGGGTTAATGGATGAGAGTAAGGTGTACAAGCCTTTCTCACAACCTTGGGCAGTAGAGTATGCTGAGAGTCACGAGGATTTACATTGGACTGAGAAAGAGATTAACCTTAGTGATGATGTAACTCAGTGGAAGGATGGTACTCTATCTGATGTAGAGAAGAATCATATAACACAGATACTTAGACTGTTTACACAGAGTGATGTGGTAGTAGCAGGTAACTACTGTAATTACTATATACCTAAGTTCTTAAACAATGAAGTACGTATGATGTTGATGTCGTTCGCAGCAAGAGAAGGTATTCACGCTAGGGCTTATGCTCTACTGAATGATACCCTTGGGTTACACGAAGCAGAGTACAGTACATTCCTTGAGTATGATGAACTTGCTAGTAAGGTAGAATTTATGAGGGACATAGACGTACACTCATTACACGGAGTAGCTAAATCATTAGCACTTACTGTATTTAATGAGGGTGTAAGTTTATTCAGTGCTTTTGTAATGCTACTTAACTACCAGAGAATGGGTAAGATGAAAGGTATGAACACTGTTATTGAGTGGAGTATCAGAGATGAGACGTTGCATACAGAAGGTATGTCACGCTTATTTAGAGAATTTTGTAATGAACACGGGAGAATAGTAAATGATGAATTCAAAAAAGAAATATACGAGATGGCGAGACAAGTTGTTGAGCTTGAAGATAAAGTTATTGACCTTGCCTATCAGGCTGGCGGCGTGGAAGGACTTGATAAAGGTGAAGTTAAAACTTACATACGCTATCTGGCGGACAGACGATTAATACAAATGGGTCTTAAGGGTAACTTTGGTATCAAAGAGAACCCCTTACCTTGGGTAGAGGAACTAACGAGTGGCGATAGTATGTCTAACTTCTTTGAGAAGACAGTAACAGACTACTCAGCTGTTGGTATGACAGGAGAGATAGTATGGGAATAAAGCAATGGAGTACGCCCTGGCGCTTACATAGTAAGGGTTTAGAAGCAACAGACGTATCACTTAGGACCAAGGATAAAGTGATATCTTGGATGATACTGTTCATATCAATTCTTTTAGTACACTTTTTAGCGCATTTAATGCTTTAAAAGGTATCCCTATAGGAAACACATGGGTAATCCCCTAAATGTATTCATTCCCGAGGGGAAACCGAAAGGTATCCTGAGGAACTCGAAACAGGAGAACCCTCGGCCTTATTTAAAGGAGAAGTATGGACAACCTACCTCTCAAGACCTTAGATCTACTAAGGCAATTAGAAAAAGAATATCCAGATAGGATAGTGACGAAAGAACTCTCTGCATATGAGCAGGGTAAACTTAACGGTGTTATTGAATTAATACGCCATTTACAACAATTAGAAGAAGGAGAGTAAAGATGGGCGGATTATTCAGTTCAAAAACACCTACGCCAACACCACCAACACCACCAGCAGCGCCTGTAGAGGAAGCTACTTTTAAACCTGGTGGAGATGATAAGAGTAGAGAATCTTTAAAGAAGAAAGCATCTGGTAAAAAACGATTACAAATTCCACTAGCGGGCGGAACAGTTAAATCAGCAGTACAAACAGGTAAATAATTATGGAAATGGAAAGAGTAAGTTTAAAGTCCCGTTGGACTAAATTAGACAGTGAAAGAACTGCTGTGATTGATAGAGCCAAACAGTGTACTGAGCTTACTATTCCATCACTTTTGGTTGACACTACACATACTGAGGAGGTGAATCTATCTACGCCATACCAATCTTTGGGTGCGCGGGCTGTAAACAATTTAGCGAGTAAGCTATTATTGTCGTTGCTACCACCAAATGCTCCTTTCTTCCGTTTTGTACCTGATAAATTAGCGGTACAAGAGTTAGAAGCTAGCAAGGCTGGATCAGCAACAGAGATACAGAATAAGTTAGCAGACCTAGAGCGTGGACTTTCGGCACAAATCGAAAGGGAAGCTTTACGTGTACCTATCTTTGAAGCTTTAAAACTATTGGTAGCTACTGGTAATGCACTAGTCTATCGTGATAAAGACAATGGTACTAGGGTATTCAATATGAATTCCTATGCAGTCAAGAGAAGTCCTGAAGGGAAACTTAAGGAGCTCATGACTAAAGAGCAAGTACGTGCTGATGATTTACCTGAAGGTATGCAACCAGACAGTAGTGAAGATAAAGATATTGATTTATTCACTCAAGTTAAATGGAACGGAAAGTCTTGGGATGTATTTCAGGAAGCTCTAGACCAGGAAGTACCAGGTACAAGGGGTACTTTCACAACTAAGAATTTACCTTATATGCCTTTACGTTGGACATCTATTCATAATGAAGATTATGGTCGTGGTCTTGTAGAGCAGTACTTAGGCGACTTACGTAGCCTTGAAGCACTGTCTATGAGTATTGTAGAAGCTTCAGCCGCAGCTGCCAAAGTATTATTCTTTGTTGATCCAGTAGGTACTACTAATATTAGTACAGTTGCTAAGGCAGCTAGTGGTTCAATTGTTAAAGGTCGTGCAGGTGATGTAACTACATTACAAATGGATAAGTCTCATGACTTGAACATTGCATACCAAACAATGAATGATATTCAGCGTAGACTTGCTAGTGCGTTCTTATTGAATGAGAGTGCTAGACGAGATGCTGAACGTGTAACTGCTGAGGAAGTACGTTTGATGGCAGGAGAACTAGAGGATGCCTTAGGTGGTATTTATTCTATTCTTACACAAGAGTTACAGTTACCATTAATTAAGTTAATGATGATTACCTCTAAGGTTAAATTCCCTGAGGGTCTTGTGGAACCTGTTATCGTTACTGGTGTTGAAGCACTAGGACGTGGACACGATTATAATAAGTTAGTACAATTCTCACAAACATTGCAACAACTATTAGGTCCTGAGATTTTTGCTCAGCATACTAATGTTAATGCAGTTATTGAACAGATTGGTACAAGTTTAGGTATTGAAACAGAAGGTATTATCAAATCACCAGAGCAACTACAAGCTGAACAACAACAAGCTATGATGCAGCAACTATCCCAACAGGGTATGGGAGCAGCAGCAGAGAGTGGTGGTAAAGCAGGTGGAGAGCAGATGGGTGGCGCGATGGCACAACAGATGATGCAACAGATGCAGCAAGGAGCGTAGTAGTGCTAATTAAAAGCTATGAAGAGGTTATGAATAAAACACCTCAAGAGAGGATGTTAGAGGCTCAGAGAGCTTCTAATGTTGTTAAGGAACCAACGCTGGAGGGCGAAAAATGTCAGAAGAAAATCAAAACGAAGGCCAAGGCCAAGAAGAAGTAGTACTTACAGAAGCTGAGCAACAAGCACAACACGATCAGGCAATGATTGATAAGGTCGATGCTAACGAAGCTAAGACTGATACTTCAATGCAGACCGATGAAGAGGTTATGCTAGCAGGTAAGTACAAGACTGTAGCAGAGCTTGAGAAAGCATATGAACATCTACAGAGTAAAATGGGGAAACCAGAGGGTGAGGAAGAAGCCACTGAGGAACCTACCGCAGATACAGAAAGTACCACTAGAGATGAAGCACAGCAAGTAGCTTCTGATAGTGGTGTTGACTACACTGCCCTGGAAAGCGAGTACCAAGAGAACGGTGCACTATCTGAGGATACCTATAAAGCATTAGAGGATGCTGGTATCCCACAGAATATGGTGGACTCATACATCGCTGGACAGGAAGCGCTAACTCAGGCCACTATCTCTAATATGTATAATATTGTAGGTGGTGAATCTGAATATACTGATATGATTCAATGGGCTCAAGATACTTTGAGCGAATCCGAGGTAGAAGCATTCAATGCTTCCCTTACAAATAATCAGACTACTGAGTTCGCGATACAAGGGTTACATGCTCGTTATTCCGCTGAGAAAGGTCCTAACCTAGTTAGGGGTGCAACTACTAATTCGTCAACAAGCGGGTTTAGTAGCAAGGCAGAAATGATGACGGCTATGGCTAATCCACAATATGCACGCGATCCCGCATTTAGGGCTAACGTGCAAAGGCGAGTTGCTCTTAGTTCTTTCTAAGAGAAGCATCGGTGATGTCGATGCCTTACATCTCTAAGCTTTAAGGTTTCCCCCTCTATACCTTATGTCAGCCTTGGCATCACCTCTTACCTCCTCAGATTCGTCAGGGGTCCTAATTCAAGTACAGTTATATTGTTGCCCAACTGTTTATACCGAGGTATAGACACGAGGATACCCTCAGTAGGAAGTACTGAAAAACGGCAAGTAGGCCATTAATCTACATAACTAATATAACAATATAAGGAAATAATTATGGCATATTCAAATGTCTCACAAGGAATTGGTACTACTCGTACCGCTGGCGCATCAGATCGCGATCTAGCAATTAAAGTATTCTCAGGCGAAGTATTAACTGCGTTCGAGACAAGCAACATCTTCTTAAGCAAAGTACAGAACCGTACAATCGCTTCAGGTAAATCAGCATCATTCGCAGTAATCGGTAAATACGCTTCTGCAGTTGATACTCACGTACCTGGTACAGATATCACTCCAAACCTTATCAATGCTGGTGAGCGTGTAATTGAGATCGATGATCTTAAGTACGCTTCAGTATTCGTTGATAACTTTGAAGAAGCTATGCAGCACTATGAGACTCGTTCTCAGTACTCTACAGAAATGGGTCGCCGTCTATCTAAGACAGTTGACTTAGCTGTAATCGCTCAGTTAGACGCTTGTGTAGCAGGTACTGCTAACGCTGGTGATACTAACGGTGGTGAAGGTCAGCCAGCTGCACAAACAGCTATCGCAATTGGTACAATCGCTGCAGGTACTGCTAACGGTCTTAAAGGTGATGCAATTCTTGCTGCACTATTTGATGCTGATACAGCAATGGAAGAAGACGATATCCCAGGTGATCGTTCAGTTGTTATGTCTCCTAAGAACTACAACAGACTAGTACAGTCTGGAGCAGTTAATAAAGATATGACTACTAACAACGGTGGTCTTGATTCTGGTATAGTGACTAAAATCGCTGGCCATAACATCATGGTATCTAACAATGTTGGTGTTAATGATATCTACATGTTCACTCAGAACGCTGTAGGTGTTGTTAAGTTACTTGACATCAAATCTGAAGTTAACTACATCCCTGAGAAATTAGGTGACTTGATGACTTCTAGCTACGCTATGGGCTTCGGTGTTCTAAACAACGGTTGTGTTGTTAAGATGTCTACTGACGACTAATACGTAACATTAAGGGTTTCCTTCGGGAGGCCCTTTTTTTTGATTTGGGTTTATGTAGAAACCTAATGAATCTAAATTAAAGGAAAGATTATGACAGAATTAGAAGGTGTAAATATTACACTACAAACAATTGGTGAGATGACATTAACAACAGCTACTAATATCGCTGACGTGTACGAAGCACAGACCGCCCTAGATATCCTTACGGAAACCCGCAGGTCAGTACTAACAGAAGGTCTTAACTGTAACACAGATATTGACTGGGAACTTACTGCTGATGCTAGTGGGTACATTGCTATCCCGAGCAGTATGCTTAGGGTTGAGAGTACTACAGACAACTACATTATGAAAGACAACAAGTTATATGATAAGGACAATCACACGTTCATCTTCGTAGCTTCTTCAACACATAAGGTAGATGCTACTTGGGACTTAGATTTTGATAATCTACCTCATACAATAGCATACTATATTGCTATTAAAGCAGCTCGCTTAACATACCAAAGATTAATTGGTAGTACTGATATTATTCGTGTACTTATGGATGATGAACAGAAAGCTAAAGAGAAGATGATTGAACACGATACTGATACTCGTAACTACAATATATTTGATAATACAGCTAATAGTAGAGTAATTACAAGAAACAGAAATCCTCAGGGAATCCGAGGTTAATACAAAGGAGATTATATGGGCTTAGTAAACCAAACACTGCCTGGGTTATACAATGGTGTATCGCAGCAACCTGACGAGCTTCGCCTAGATACTCAGGTATCCGAGATGATCAATTGTCATCCTTCATTAGTACAAGGCCTACACAAGAGGAATCCCTCAGTAGCCCTTTCTACAGATAATACAGTAACCAGTGATGCCTTTATTCACGTATATGACAGAGGCGCTGGAGATGAGCAGTACATTATTAATGTTAAAGATGGGTACTACAAAGTCTATGATGGGGCTGGTACTCAGGCACAAGATTGGGTAGCTAATTCATATTTATCAGTACCTGCAGGAACATCTCCTAGGGATGCCTTCTCAGCTGTTACAGTTGGTGATACAACCTTTATTGTTAATAAAACAAAGACAGTTGCAATGGATGCTGCCACAGATGATAATGGTGATCCTTCTTGGGATCAAAACTTCTACTATTGGGTTAAGCGTACTACTGAGATTAGATATGGTACTGATAATAATTCAGCTAAAGGTTATTCTTATTATGTATATAATGATTCTGGCACATTAATAGCAACTGCTGCTGGTACTGATGGCGTTACTGTAGCTACTTCACTGGCTTCCTCTATTGGTGGCACATCTCAAGGCTCTGTGGTTAAAAAAACAGTATCCTCTGGTACATACTCAGGTGATGATTCTTGGGGTTCACAGGCTAGTGAGAGCTGGCAAGGTGCTGCTAGAAAACTACAGGACTTACCAGGTGACTTAGGTTTCCAAGGTGCAGTCATTGAGATTTCTGGTGATGAGGACAGTAACTTTGATAACTTCTATGTTAAATATGAAGGATCAGTATACAGAGAAACCTTTAAACCAGGGCTACAGAATAGTATTAACAATAGTACTATGCCACACCAGATAGCCCGTGCTAGTACAACAAGCTTTCCTATGACAACAATTGACTGGACAGACAGAGTAGTTGGTGATCTAGACAGTGCAGCAGAGCCCTCATTCGTTGGTAAGACTATTGAGGATGTATTCTTCTTTAAGAATCGCTTAGGTCTATTAGCACAAGATAATATTGTTATGTCAGAGACAGGAGAGTTTTTTAACTTCTTCCCAACTACAGTTACAGATGTATTAGATAGTGATCCAATTGATGTTGCAGTAGATAGTAATAAAGCAGTACACCTAAGATATGCTATTCCCTTTAATAAGGAATTATTGATATTTGGTGATGAGGCTCAATTTATTCTATCTAGTTCTAAAACATTAACCCCTAAGGATGTTAACGTACAACAGAGTACAGCCTTTGCGATGAACAGATTTGTTACTCCATTTGCTATAGGACCTAACGTATACTTTGCTACAGATAAGGCAAATAGTTCTTTAGTGAGAGAATACTTCACATCACCAGATTCAATTAGTAATGATGCTGCTAATATAACAGCACATTGCCCTTTTTACTTACCTAATAACCTAACAAAGTTAACAGGTAGTAGTAAGTACGATATGCTATTTGCAATCACTGGTACCAATAATAAGATTTATGTATATAACTTCTATTGGCAAGGTGAGGAAAAAGCACAGTCTGCTTGGCATACCTGGGAAATTGAGTCTGATGAAACTGTTTTTAATATTGAAGTACTAGAAGATAAATTACTAGTTATGGTAGAGTATGATAATGGCGATAAGAAATTAGAAAGTATCAGCTTAGAATTACCTGAGGATATTAACACAGTTGTCTATGAGGATTCCTCAGGAGACCCTGTAGTTTCTACAGTTAAGTTATCTAAATGGGGAGTGCCAGATGGTAAGTCAAACGTGGATAGTAATAGGTCTTCTTTAATACTAAGAGATTTGAGATTAAGCGTGTCACCAAACTCATACTACGGTCTTGAGATTGTACGCGGTACTGTAACAAGGTCTTATAATAATTATGTAACTACCCCCGCATTAGCGCTAGTAGGAGATGATAAGTTTCCTGTTGTTGGTAATGCTGATAATCTAACAATTACAATCAACAGTCAGATTAATAAGGGTTTTAAACTCAACTCGCTATCTTGGAGAGGTCAATTGCACCTAAAGGGAAGTAGAGGAATATAGGAATATAAAATGGTTTCAGATAAGGTTTTTAATACAGATGGTATTCAGAAGATATTCTCTTCAGATTTTGCCATCATCTCAGAGGATCACTTACGTGTGTACCTCGGGACTGCCGTTGTATCTCGTGATGACTACGACTTAATTAACAATGCCGCAGTATTTAATGTAGCGCCTACAACTGGTCAGGTAATGACAGTACAGGTAGGTACTACCCCTGCGGATATCTTGGTATCCCCTACGGATGCTGGTATTGTTGCAGCTAACATTGCTGATATTAATGCTCTAGAGGATATTCTTGGTGATATCGTTAGTGTAAGCACAAACAATGCTGACGTTACTACAGTAGCTACTAATATTGCTTCTGTGAATACTACAGCTACTAACATTGCTAATGTAAACGCAGTAGCTGGTAACGAGACTAACATTAACTCTGCAGTTGCTAATACTACAAACATTAACGCAGTAGTTGCTGATGCCTCTGATATTGGTATTGTAGCTACTAACATTGCTGATGTAACTGCAGTAGCAGATAACGAGACTAATATTGATGCAGCGGTAGCTAATGCTACTAACATTAATGCAGCAGTTGCTAACGCTACTAACATTAACTCAGCTGTATCAAATGCTACAAACATTAACGCAGCAGTAGCTAATGAAACTAATATTAATGCTGTTGTTACTAATGAAACTAATATAAATACTGTTGCTACTAATGTAGCTGATGTAAATACAGTAGCTGGTATTGGTGCTGCAGGTCTTGCGGGTATTGTTGCTAATGAAGCAAACATTAACTCAGTAGGTACTAACATTGCTAATGTAAATACTACGGCTACTAACATTGCTGACGTAAATACAGTAGCGGGTAACACAGCTAACGTAAACACAGTTGCTGGCATCAACGCTAATGTTACTACGGTAGCTGGTATTTCAGCAGACGTTACAGCAGCAGCTACAAATGCAGCAGACATCACAGCAGTAGCAACAGAAGTCGCTAAGGTTGTTGAAGTAGCTAATGACTTACAAGAAGCAATCTCAGAGATTGATACAGTAGCAGCAAATATTACATCTGTTAATACTGTTGGTACTAACATCTCCGCAATAAATAATGTATCTACTAATATTGCAGATATTAATAACTTCAACGATACTTACTTTGTCTCGGCTACAGCTCCAACTTCACCTACTATTGGTGACTTATGGTTTGATAGTACAGCAAGTACAATGAAAGTATATAGTGCTTCAGGTTGGCAGAATGCTGGTTCATCAGTTAATGGTATTGAGAACTCAGTAGAATATACTGCTACAGCAGGTCAAACTAGCTTTGCAGTTACATATGACCCTGGTTACTTAAACGTATTCCTTAATGGTGTTAAGCTCGACTCTACAGACTACACAGCTACTGATGGTGCTAATGTTGTATTAGACACAGGTGCTACAGTAGGTGACTCAGTATTCGTACAGAGCTTTGGTACATTTGCTTTAGCTGACCATTATACTAAGGTTGATGCAGACGCTAGATACCTACAGTTAACTGGTGGTACTGTTACAGGTACAATTACTGCTCCTGATTTCATTGGACCTTTAAACGGAGCTGTTCAATTTACAGCTAAGAATACATCAGGTGGTACAATTACTAAGGGACAGGCTATATCCATCTCAGGAATCTCAGGTAATACACCTACAGTAACCCTAGCGGATGCTGATGCTGCTACTATGCCAGCCTTTGGTTTAGCTGCTACAACAGCTGCAGATACTCTAGAATTAGAAATTGTAACCTTTGGTTCTCTTAAAGGAGTACAAACTAACTATACTGGTTGGGCTTTAGGTGATACTTTATACATCTCTACAACTGCTGGTACATTAACTAATGTTCCTCCTACAGGAGAGGCTGCTAAGATACAAAATATAGGTACTGTAGAACGATTACACTCAAGTAATGGTACTATTAAAGTTGGTGGTGCAGGACGTACTAATGCTACTCCAAACTTGAATGATGGTAATATATTCATTGGTAACGCTAGTAATCAAGCAGTATCAGTAGCTTTAAGCACAGTAGCTCTATCTCCAACTGGTGATGGTTCACAGCTAACTAACCTACCAGGTGGTGGTAAAGTATTACAAGTTGTTACTGGAACATACAGTACAGAAACCAGTTCAACTTCAGCTACATATGCTGATACTGGGTTATCGGCAACAATTACTCCATCTTCAACATCAAGCAAGATTTTAGTATTTGGTTCTAATAATGGTGGTGCTAAGAAGAGTGGTGATGGTTATGGTGAACTACAATTACTTAGAGGTGCAACATCTTTATATGTTCCACATACAAGATTTGGATATACTTCTAGTACCGCTTGGGTATATGGTTTTAGTCTTAGTTTCCATTATTTAGATTCACCTTCTACAACCTCGGCAACAACATATAAAACACAATTTAAAAGTGTTGTCGCTGATGGTACTACTATTAGAGTGCAAGATAACGCCTCAGTCTCAACAATAACATTAGTAGAAATAGGAGCGTAATATGATTGATTTAATGACAGCAATACAAAGCCTACGACCTAATGCTAAATTAGTAACTAGAGGTGATGAAATTGAGTGGTTAGATGATACTCAAACCCAACCAACAGAGGCAGAAATCGCTACAGAAGTAACACGCCTACAAGCAGAATACGATAGCAAACAATATGCACGTAACAGAGCAGAAGCATACCCAAGTCTAACCGAACAAGCTGATATGGCTTACTGGGATAGACAGAACGGTACTACAACTCTTGATGATGCTATTAGTGCTGTTAAGACAACCTATCCTAAACCAGGAGAACAGCTATGAGTAGAAGTAGAAGTAGATTAGCAGCTGATTGGTTCGCTAAATTAAGAGTTAATAGTACAACTCAAGCAGTAGAACACGAGGATGTAGAGGTAGTAGATGCAGCAACTGCAGCAGCTTTAACAGCTAAGGCTGATACTACTTATGTAGATACATCTATTAGTAATATTGATATGACAGTTAAGGCTGATGTTACTTATGTAGATACATCTATTAGTAATATTGATATGGCAGCTAAGGCTGATGTTACTTATGTAGATACGGCTATCAATAATATCCCACCAAGTAATAATGCTAGTGCTTTAACTACAGGAACTTTACCAGATGGTAGATTCCCTAGTACGTTACCTGCGGTGTCTGGTGCTAACCTAACAGACTTACAAGCTGTAGTAACTTCAGCAACAGCACCATCTAGTCCTGATATAGGCTCACTATGGATTGACACTAGTCAAAACCCACATAAGTTTAAAGTATACTCAAATTTCCACGACAGTACTTCAGGCTGGAGTTATATTAATACGAATAGAAAACCTGATGCCGCTGGTATTACAACAAATACTTCCATTAGTTTATCACCTGGTAGTACAGCTGATATTGCGTTTAGTGGTGCTACTGACCCAGATATTGGTGGTGTATATGAAGGCACTGGTCTAACTTGGTACATTGAAGATATTAGCAACATATGGATTACAGTAAGTCAAGCTAGTATCAGTAACACATTAAACCCTACCTTTACGTTTAATGGTAGTTCAAACATTAACCAAACTACTACGTTCACGTATAGTGTTAGAGTGGTAGATGCAGAAGGACTTTCACATAAAAAGACTGGATTTTCTGGTTCTGTTAATAACATAGTTAATAGATCGTTAGGTTCATATAGCAGCGGTTCGGGTTGGTATTCCAATAGTGGTGTACTAACCTTTAGTGTAGGTACAGTAAATGTACCATCAGGTATGACACTAAAACAGTGGCACATGAACTTAAGCGGCGCAAGCAACTACATTGATTGGATTAGGCTTGGAGGCGTAACGCTTTCTAACGGCAATTATACATCCGAAGACCCAACTATAAATGGTACATGGAATATTCCGGCGGGTAATCAAACTCTTCAAATAGGACTTTACACACAGTATGAGTACCATGCTAGCGTTACCATAAATAGTTGGGCATTTACATTTGAGGGTTAAAATATGAAAAATTATTATTACAAAGATGGAATCTATAAGAATACTCTTATGGAGACTTTAGGTAAAGAGATGCAGGCGCACCTCGTAGACCGTACTGGCATCTTGGATCAGCAATCTGCTATCCTTTCGCCACTACCACAGATGCCTACCACTTCTTTAGACTACAGCGCGGTGTGCGATGCTAGAGCTAGAGAGCTTTTAAAAAAAAGTGAAGATGAAAACAAAGAAATCAGAGTAGCTTACTCTGGTGGATTAGATTCAACCACTGCTTTAGTAGGTTTGCTTAAGTTTAGAGAGGAATACCCTGGGGCAGACATTACAGTTTGTTTAAATCAAAAGTCGATTGATGAGTATCCACTGTTCTTTACAGATTTCATTGAGGGTAATATTCACTACTTTAAAGGTGAATCGTACTCAGGGGAAGGCGTAGGTGAGAATGTAGCGATTGGAGAGATGCTTTCTCATGAAGGTGAGAAGGACTTCTTTATTGTTACTGGTGAAATAGGCGACCAAATATTTGGCTCTAAGAATATTTTAAATGATCCAGAAAATGCCTTTAAAGACTACCGTGAAGAGTTTAATCCTATTATGGCGGACTACTTGGAGCCTTTAGTAGACGAAATGCCTATCAAAGATTCTACTTGTGGCGGTGTCCTATCGTGGTTGAATTTTAATCTGAAGTACCAATGGTGTCAACTTAGGATGTATTTAATGTTTGATATCCCTTATGAAAAGTATCACCATTTCTTTGATACGGTGGCTTTTCAGCAATGGTCTATGAGTACTCCTGTTTCGGAAAAATTTCCTGACTTTAGCCCTACAAGCTATAAACTTCATACTAGGGAATACATTAGAGATTTCACAGGTGATAGCGTTTATTATGACGAAAAAACTAAAATGCCTTCGATGCAAACAACGCGTATTGCTTTAGGTACTACAGATGAATTTTGGATTTCAATAGATACTAACTTTAATAAAGTAAAGAAAACTCAAGGTGATAGAGTTTGGTTAAATCAAGAAAACGCAGATGGAAGTATCACAGCCACTGCAAATAATATAGTAATTAAAACCTAGGAGAAATATGAAAAATATAAAATGGGTAATCGCCCACGAACCAATTGATTTATTCTTACGTGCGGCTGAACGCTTCTCTGAAGATATTAATTCAAAAACTAATAACAACTTCAATATTGAAATTATGACGTTGCCTGAGTACTCTACTAAGTACAATGGCGGGGTTGCAATGGATAAAGATGACTTACTGGAGGCGATGGAAACAGGTGATGTCCAAATGACACAAATGTTTACTACAACTTTAGGTAAGAAACATAATAAAGATATGTGGGCACTAGATATGCCTTTCTTGTTTAGAGACCATGATCACGCTACACGAGTATTTGAAGGCCAAGTAGGTCAAAGTATTCTTGCAGGTATGGCTAAAGAGACTAATGTTAAAGGCTTAGCATTTACATACTCAGGCGGTTTCCGCATGCTACCTTCTGACAGAGATGTATTTACAGTAGAAGACCTAAAAGGTATGAGAGTACGTACACACGAACAGTCTCCAATTTCTGCTGAGACATTTGAAGCAGTAGGCGCTATACCTGTTCCGCTAAAACTAGAGGAAATTAATGAGGGTGTTTCTGGAGGTCTAATTGATAGTGGTGAATCTACTTACCCTAGATACTACTCTTTACGTCAGAACGAAGCACTGCCTGTTATTAATGACACTAAGCATAGTTTATTCCTTACTTCAATTTTAATTGGTAAAGAGTTCTGGGAATCTCTAGGTGTAGAGGCTCAAGATATTGTTCAATCCGCTTCTTTAAAAGCTGCTGAGACTGAACGCAAAGAATCTATCGCTGATATTGATAAGGTTGCACGTCTGTGTGACATGGATGGTATTGCTATCAACCACTTATCAGAGGCAGAAACAAATAAATTCAAGAAAGCTACAGAGTACTTGTACACCAAGTTCGATGATATGTTTACTCCTGGATTATTGCAGTCTATTAAAGCTGCATAAATAGACGGGGGTCTGAATGATTGAATTAATTTTAATAATACTACTAGGCGTATTTATAGGAATATTTACGGGACTACTCCCTGCACTTCCTGTATTTACAGCACCTTTCTTATTGTATTATTTTCATTCTGATCTCCATCTAGAATCTTTACTAATATTTTGGTTAGCTGTTGTTTCAGGCTCACAGTTCTTCGGTTCTGTGGCCGTAATAACCACCAAGATACCTGGTGAAGAATCTTCAACAATATACCTTAAAGATTTAGATGATATACCGCTAGAAGCTAAGAATAATTTATTATATGATACGGCTCTAGGTTCATACGTAGCTGGTTTACTTGCTATTTGTATTATGTGGTTCGCCACCTCTAATATGAATTTAGAAGTACTCCCACGCTTAATGAGTGTAGATGTTCAAATAGTTATTTATACTTTAGCTCTAGCATCTTTCTTCTTTGTTAATAAATCTAAGTCCTGGACTATAGCTTTAATAACATTAGGTATTATTATTGGACCTAAAAACAATTACGCTTTAATTGATTCTTGGTATCAAGTACAAGAGATATTTCAAGGTTACACCTTTTATATGGTTATCCTTGGTCTTATACTACTCCCCGAGATTATCAGTAAACGTAAGAGTAACACTTTAGCAGACGGTACATTTAAAGCAACTAAAAGTCGTTTTAATTGGATGCTATCAATTAAGAGTAGTTTAATTGGTACATTAGCTGGGTTGATACCCGGACCTTCTGCTTCTTTAGGTTCTACCTATTCGTATAGGTTATTAGGCAAGAATAAGGAAGAGAAAATAATCGCTGCAGAAACCGCTAATAACGGTGCGGTTATCACTTCAGGAATACCTTTGCTACTTTTAGCACTTCCTATTAACACTAACACTATGATTATGTCTAATCTAATGGACGTAAAAAGCATAGATTTACCAATGGCGATAGTAGAAAACAGTACGCTGTTTCCCTCTCTCACTATAGCTGAGCTAGTGATAGCTTGCTTGGCACTCTGCTTAACGCTTTACTATTTTTTATCTACCCACTTAATCGACTGGTACATAGGAATAATTAAAGCGTTGCACGATAATATTAAGATTATATTAGCAATAGTAGTAATCGGACTTATTGGTCTTGACCTTTATACGTCTGAGATTATGTTAGCTAGGTACTTAATATTATTAACATTCTTTAGTGGTATAGGTTTACTATTAAAGAAATACAAAGTTAACCCTATTGTTTTATTATTTAGTATTATTCTAAGTGATAAGTTAATATGGCTTTATATACAATTTTATAACATTTATATACTCAACTAAAACTATGAAAAAATTAATAACTACTCTATTTTTAACTTTATCTTTAACTGCTTCTGGCGGTTGGTTTGATAATGACAGCGCTACAATTATAAACACAAGCTCCAAAGCTTCCCCCGCAACTACTTTCTCAATGGCATACAAAAATGTCACAGGGTCTAGGTGGTACCAAGCCTCTAATTGTGAGGATGGGGGAAGAGCCTTCAATAATACCGCTAACGCTGTTATGTCGTACAACAGCTCTGTTGAGTTTGCTGCGCGTAATAAAGGTTTGAACTGTACTCTTGCAGGCGTTAAGACTGAAGATGTACTATTCATTGGATACACCCCAGTACACATATGTCGAGCTAAAGGTTCTGGTGTAGATTTTGGGCAGACTCAGAGAAATACCTTAGGTATGGCTTCTATGTATGCTACCAAAGAACACGAAAACAGAATGAATGAGGCAGGAGCTAACGTAACGATAGTACCTTACTCAGGCTCTAAAACTGTACTAATGGCGTTACGTGCGGGTGATTTAGATTTGGGTTGGATTGGATCTGGCCTAGCTATGAAGCACTCAGACAAGATTGATTGTATATACTCAACAGATACAAAGGTTTCAAACTATGTTGGAGAGAAGTTACCAAACTTAGCTGTGCCTGACTTCCGTATTACTTTTGTATTATATGGTAAAGGGCCTAAGGTTAGTTTAAACAAAGAAGCTTTCGATAAATTCTTAAAATCTAAGAATATTACTGAGGTTCCTATATCAAACGATTCTGTAAAAGGAGTTGTAGAATATGTAGATACTATGTCCAAGCATTGGGCAGATAAATAAACATTAAATAATGGAGATACAAAATGTCAAAAAAATTAACATGGTTAATCGCACACCACCCGGCTCACTTATTCGTTAGAACAGCGGAAGCTTTTAATGAAGAATTAGAAAAAACATTACCGGGACAGTTTGAGATAGAAGTTCTTACAATGCCTGAGTATATGGAGCAGCGTGGGGACATCCCTGAATTAGCTCTCAAGCCGAAAACTGTTGCAGGTTTGGAGGAAGGCGAAGCAACATCACTTAAAGGTGGTTTTGTATCCTCCGAATGGAAAGACATTACAACTAAATGGGGAGCTTTTTTTCAAGGTATTCGTGATAAAAAAATCCACCTGAGCCAAACACAAGTTACAGTAATCGGCTCTCACTTATTTCCTATGTTTAAAACACTTGACTTACCTTACTTGTTTAAGGATCACGATCACGTATCAAGAGTTCTTGATGGACAAGTTGGAGCCTCATTATTAAATGAGATGGGAAACACTACAGGTATTCGTGGCCTAGGTTATACTTATTCAGGTGGTTACAGAATTGTAGGCTCTAATAAGGAAATAGCTAATCTAGCGGCTTTAGAAAAGATGGTAGTAACTACTACTCCAAATACAAAGCTTTTCTTCAGAAGTCTTGCTAAAGATGCCATTGGGCGCGTAGAACAATCTTTGGGGCAAGCTTACGAGGGTGATTTTGTTGAAGCGGATGCTGTTGAAACTACGTATTTACGCTTCTCAGGTAAACATATCCTTAAGACAGAACACTCAATGTTTTTGACGAGTATTGTAATTGGTGATGAATTCTTTAATGAATTAAGTACTGAGCAGCAGAAAGCATTCCAAGCAGCGGCTAAGATTGTAGCTAAGAAAGAACGTGTGTGGTCTTTAGAAGATGCTGCGCGTTACGAAGCGGAAGCCCTAGAAAAAGGTGTTACTATTACTGAAGTCTCTGTAGAAGAAACATCAACAATGAAGAATAGAGCACCTGCCGATCACAGCGCTTTGTTTAATAAAGTACCTGGTACTTTTGATATAGCACAAAGTATTATTAGAGAAGCATAATTGTGGTCTTTGATAAAAGGCCTAAGGACTGTTTAATACAGGAAGATGTTGATGAGCTAAAGGCCATTATTATAAATAATAAGTCTGAAAAATTCAACAGTATTTCAGAAAGAGCTACTCCTACTTATAAAAATGGTGGTACAAAGAGCTCCGATTATTTTGGGTGGAGATTAAACAGTGGCTCTTGCAAGGACTTAAAAGAATGGTATATACAGAGATGGGGAGTAAAGGAGGGGAGTCTAGGTGGTCAGTTGGCATACCTAAATACCCCTCTAGGTCCCCATGCTGATATAATATTTGCAATTGAGGATCATTGGACTAAAGATACGAAGGCTATAACTCAGTATTTTCTAGTAGAAACCGATAGTCCTACAGATTTATGTACCGTACTCTTTAATCAATCCGTGAAATCTTATGCAGATTATGAAGGCATGATACATTCTATTGAAAATAATAACCTCACTAATCTAGCTGATACTTCTTTAGGTAACCTTGATTATTTAACACATCTCCCTGATGTAATTAAGGAATCTAACCTCTCAATTGACAGGGTGGTACACACCCCTAAATGGCAGCAACTTATTTGGCCTTCAGATCAGATTCATTCGGGTGGCACTTTTCCTCACGGATGTACGTATAAAATGCACCTGAGTGTACATAGGCCTCTTGAGGAGTACCTGGAATGGTGTAAGTGAAACTAATATAAGGAATACAATGGAAAATTCAGATATATTTCTGGGGCTAGTAACTCTAGTTGTAATTATGCTGGGGTGGTTCTTGAACCGCTTGGCTGATACAGTAGATTCCCTAGAACAGAATATGAGCAACTGTCAGAATAATATGCCCCTCAATTACGTCTTAAAGGAAGATTATAAGGCGGATATGACGGAAATTAAGAAGATGTTAGGCGACATATATAAAATCATCAGAGAGAAGAAGTGATATGGGTAGAGCTTGCTGATAACACTGCTAGGTTCTTCCTCTTCGACCCTTGGACGATACCAATAGGATGGATAATAATATGAAACGATTAATAATACTATTCATAGCACTATCACTTAGTAGCTGTAGTTCATTAGAGCTACGTAACCTAGGTAAGTCAGGAGCTTCTGCTGGTATTGCTTATGCTATTAATCCTATTGCAGGTGTAGCTACATTAGCAACTGCTATGGCTTATGATGAGATAGTACCTGACAGTCCTGAGGTTGCTGATATAGAGACGAAAGAACAAGCAGTGGCATTCGTGGCTCAGGCTTGGGGTACTGACATACTGTATGCGTTCATTGCATTCTTGTTAATAACAAATGTTGTAGTACCCTGGGTAACTAAAAGGCGCGGTTATAACCAAGCCAAAACTAAATATAAGGAATAATATGAGTGCTGCATTATGTGCAAAAGAAAAAGGGGCCAATAAAAAGGCTTGTCTACAATTCTTCGATATGGCTACACCTCAGAAGGAAGCCCTAGCAAAGTTTACGGCTACCAATAAGGCTGGTATGAAAGCTAAGAAAAAGAAATCAAAGGCTCAGATAGCCTTAGGTATTAATAAAAAATAAGGAATAATAAGATGGCAAAAAAAGAGTCAGCACTAATGAAGTGTGAAAACAAAGGTGGTACTTGGTTAAATGGTAAGTGTGTTGTACCTAAGAAGGCCAAGCCTATTGAGCAACTAAAGATTAAGATTAAGTTATAATAAATATACATAGAGGGGATATATGAAAGTAGAAATAGTACCGTTTGAGAAGAAGTATTACAATCAAGTACGAGAATTAACACTGAAGGAAGATGATCAGAGAGAAGTTGAGGCTTCCAATGGATTACCTTTTAAACGTACAGTAAGACGTACCTTACACGCGTACTCAGATTCTATGTATCTTATATTGTACCAAGGTACCGTAAGTGGTATCTTTGGTGTAGTCCCTAGTCATAAAAATGGTGAAGGTATAGGCTACTTACTAACAGATGATCGTATGAAAGAATACCAATGGGATATGGGTAAGTATTCTAGGGATGTCTTTAAGCATCTCTTGGATTCTTGGTGGAGAATTACGAATTATGTAAGCTCACATCATATGGTATCAGTTAAATGGTTAATGCACTTCGGAGCTCATTTTGAGAAAGACTCTGAGGGCAAACCTAAGGGTTACTTGCTTCACGATAAGGAAGTACCTTTTTATAAATTTGAATTTAGGAAGGAAGACTATTATGAAATTGATCTTAAATTATGACAACTTAGGAGGTCTATATGTGTGATCCGATTACTATGGCCACAGTTGCTGTTATCGGTAAAGCCTCTGAAATATCTGCTACTAATCAAGCGGCAGAGGCGGCACAAGATGCTGCAATTGCTCAGCAGACTGCTATGAATATGCAGAGAGTCCAGGAAATGGAAGATGTTAATCGTAAAGCCGGTATGGAACTTACGCAAGAAAAGCGTGAGAGCCTTAGAGCACAGGCTACTGCACGAACGGCATCCGCAGAAAGTGGAGCTATGGGTGGCGTTGCGTTAAGAAACTTAGCTAATGTATATATGCAAGATGGTATTAACTCAGGGTCAATTGTAGCTCTATCAGAGAGTGAGTTAGTAAAAATTGGTACACAATCACAAGCTGATTTCCTCAGTACGCGAAGTGCTATTAATACAGCTGAGAGTAAGAAGTCTACGGGCTTATCGGCCGCACTACAGATTGGTGTTGCGGGTGGCACAGCTTATGCTGCTGGTGGTGGTTTTAGTGGGGGTACTGCAGCAGCAGGTACACCAGGTACAGCAAGTTTCACTCCCGCAGTAAGTGATTGGCAAGCTTCTAAGAATGCCTTTTCGAATACGTGGAGTTTTAAATAAAATTTATATAGGAGTATCTGAGGATGCCAAGAGAACAGAGAACAAGCTTAAATAAGACTGCGGTCAATGAAGTACCTTTAGGTGAATTCAAAAGTGGAGTTGCAGGTACTGTTAGTATGCCTGTTGTACAACCTAAGAAAAGTGCCGGACAAGCTTTAGCGGAAGGCCTAGGTGTTGCTGCTAAAGGTATAGCTACCATAGGCCAAACTAAAATAGAGGAAAACAATAAGCGTAACAATATTTCACAAAGTGCTAAAGGTACATTGGCTGGGCGTACTGAGGCTTATCGCTTAATTGCAGAAGCTAAGGAGAATGAGACTTCCCTAGAAATGCTAGGTGAAACGTATGCTAAAGGTATTGGCGCTGCTAATGATAACCTAGGTAGAGCGGATAATATTAATCCCGCCTACTTTTCTTCTTATATGAATATCTTAGGCAATACATTAGCCAATGAACAAGCAGGCAATGAGAAATTGCTATTAGCTAAGCAGACAGAGCTTGATGAGAAAGAGATGAGTGCATTACTATCCGCGCAGTTTGATTCTGGTATGGATGGAGCTACTATGTATGAGAATCTCCGAAACTCACATCTTAATATGACTAATGCTGAATTTGGTAAATTCTATATATCTAATATAGCTGCTATCATTAAAGAAAAGCACCAATCTGTGCCTGGCTTTGATGCCGCAAAAGCAATAAAGCACACCTTAAAAATTATTACCCAGAAGGATAGTGTTAATTTTGCCACACACCGTGACTACGGTAAGACAATTGATACACTAGAAAAGGGTATTGAAACTTTAAACAGCGCTCGCGCTGCAGAAGCAAAAAGTGCTGAGACAACGAAGCTTAATAACTGGACAAACAGTAGTGTGTTAGCGTTAATGGATAATCCAACGCCTGAGACTATTTCAAGAATTTATACTGAGTTACAGCACGCTTCAACCACTGGTGTATCTACAGAGAAGTTTTCTAAGGTTCAAGTCGCCCTCGATGCGGTTTTAGCCCTAGAAGGTTTTGGAGCATCCTCAAATCCTGAAGCTAAAACCTTGTGGCTATCTTTAGCACAGCAGGGAAATTTAAATATGGATATTTTATCTTACGCCGCTAATAAGCAGCAGTTAACCCGCGAAGATTACTTCAAGGTGTTACAAGCACAAGCTAATTATGACGCTGACTATATGGATGACACTAAAAAAGGGTACATAGAGGAATCAAAAATTGCGCGAAATGCGGGATTATCTTTGATTGTAGATGGCGCAGCAGGCAATCTATTCCGTGGTTCAACTAATGCTAAGACTATGGGTGCAGCTTATCAGGCCCAGTATGGTGCGTGGTTAGCCCAATACAGAGCAGACAACAGTAAT
>JACKZZ010004952.1_pt1 | contig 26693 bp, 18 predicted proteins | sample 8027871 | NCBI WGS metagenome assembly JACKZZ01 (sample SAMN15724774, study PRJNA655200) | protist metagenome | isolation source: fluorescence activated cell sorting (FACS) single amplified genomes of... | place: USA: West Boothbay Harbor, Gulf of Maine | collected 2000-07-19 | reverse complement strand
GAGGGCGGCGGCTTTTTTGAGTACGATCCGCGTTTGACTTTAGAAGATTTGAAGAATCAGCCTGGAGAAAGAACGGATAAGCTGCCCCCCGTTCACAAGCCCGTGGACGGGCGGATTGTTCCGCTCGAGGTGAAAAAGGAGGTGGCGCTTGACCAGAACGAACGAAGAAGACTGCTAGGCCCCTGGAAGGACAAGGTGCACATTTTCAAAGTTCGGAGTAAAACGCAAAAGATGGGAGGACTGATAGAACCGGTGCGGTATGTGGTGCTAGGCAGGGAGTACGACATCAAGCACAAGACGCGGCGGATCAACGGCAAGCTCCCCCACGCTACGATGCCGTTCTCCGGATGCCGGTTCTGCGTCGTGTTCTTCACGCACCAAACCTTCACGCAGTGCTACATGGGCGAGGGGAAAAAGGGGAGCGAGGAGATGCTGAAGAGGCAATTGGCCTGCATGAAGAACTCCTTCGGATTCTCCCTGCCCGGCGAGGTTGACTGCTGGCGCGCGAGCGCGCAGGCATCCTGGGACAAGCAGAATGCGCAAACAAAGAAAAGAGCTGCGTTCTGGGGAAGCACGCTTGAGAGGAAGGAGAAGAAACATCACAAGACCATCAGCGACAGAATGGCCCACCTGAAGCGCCTCGGCGAGCCGAAAACGCGGGAAGAAGTGAAAGACATCGTCGCAGAAGAGGAGGAACGCAAAAGGATCAGGAAGCAAGCTATGGCGTTCTCAACTGTTACACTCTCAACTGTTACATAATTCGTCATGCAAAAACACTAGTATCGCTCTGCACACGATCAAGCCTTCTCCGCATGACAACTTCTCGACGCGCTAGATACCATTATAATCTTTTCCAAACGTGTAATGCAAAAGGGCCAATCTTTTCCCTTTCACTTTTGCCATTCTTGCATGACAAATTTCATGTAACATTTGAGAATGTAACGTTTGAGAACGCCACACAAGCGTACCACAAAGTGCAAGGCTACCTCTACCGGAAGCGAAAGAGGGCAGAGGACGTCGCCTTACTGGATCGGGATGCCGCGAAGGCCCTGGAAGCCGGGGCGGATCTGAAGGAAATCAACAAAAAGAAAAAAACCAAGAAGAATTTTACGAAGTCGAAGGAGTTCCAGCGAAGGGTGCAAAAGCTGATAGAAGAGGAGACGGCGAACTCCACAGTGCTCCGAGACTTGGCGAAAAAGAAGAAAGGTTTACTGGCTGGAGGGGGTGGAGCAGCATCTACTACTACTTCAGGCGGCGGCATCAACACATTCACATCAAGCAAAGCGGTAGTGCACCACAAGCACGAGGACACGACGAACGAATTGAAATCTTCGCAGCCTTCGCAGCAACAGGCAACTGCATCCGCGGATGCAGGGCGCGAACGAGGTCGCAGCGTTGCACCAAAGAAGCGCGGTCGACCGTCGAAAGCTGATGCAGAGGGTAAAGGTGATGGCAATGAGGCAAAAAGGGTTAAGGGAGAGGGTTTGGGTTCTTCGGGTAAGTAGGTTCAGTCTCTTCATCAGCTCTTCTAATTGAATATCGTCGATCGCGATGAAACTTTTCCAAATGCCGAGAGCCACTTCTTGTTCTTTCGAAGAAAACCGACAAATTCGTTCGAAAAATATTTATTGATTTAGATACCTAACAAGTTGACTTGACCAGTAAGAGCAGGCGTTCCACCCTTTTTGCAAAAAGATTTATGCCTCACGAATGCGCGGCACCCAGAATGCGACAAATTGATAGACATAGAACTACTAAAGCGACAAAATATAACCAGCGACAAAGAGCTTCTTTTGAGCTAAGGGTCTGATGTCCCTTTTTAATCTTGAACATTCGAGAACCTGTCTGCCAGAGACAAGATGTGCATTCCAGAAGAGGTCCCTCAATTTGATGCGTCTTGCTTCCGATTTCGTTTTATCTTTATGCTTTTCAATGGACTAGGGAAAACCAAAACGAAAATACGACTAAAAGTATATTGGAAACAGAGCTGCAAGAAACAAGTGCGAGACGCTTCGAAAGCAGGAGCCGGATGACCAACATCATCTTTTCAAGCGCAGGAGGCAGATGAAACCTGTAGAAGTTCGGTCCGCGGTCTATCTTCCACCTTAGTCGAAGCTGATTAAGGGTGCTTTGGATTTTTGGGCTTTGTTTGATCAGAGCAAGAACGATCACACTCCACATTCATTCTATTCAGTTGGCAGAAGAAAATATTAGAGCTCATGAAGATCATGAGGGATCTTGATGTCTGAACCCGCACGATAAATACAAAACGAAAACGTCTTTTTTTGATATTTCTTTTCGGAACAGCGATGCTGATCGCGCCAAGAAAAACCTTGATACGTACCAGAATCAGGAAGCAAAATTAGTATACGTAGACGAGTGAAGAGCATGTACTAGATTCTCTTCGTTCTCACAGACGACTTCTTTTCAAGTCGGTCCAAATTTTGTCTGGACTAGTACTTGAGCTTCTTCGGCTGTTTTTGATAAATCAACTTTTTAAATATTTTCTTGTTGCCGCTTTCGCGAAACATAACAAATTTTCTGTGGGCTTTTTGCTTTAACAAAAACGCTTACAACACGAACGAGGGAAAAAATGTCATCGTTGAGCCGGTTCTTTCTCCTTTTTCTTATGTGCAGCAGTGGGGGGGAGATGAACGAGAACGGCATGTGCCCGGCTGCTTACAGTGATCAAAGTACTCTCGTCTCCTCGACGTCCGTGTTGACAATAAACTGTGCTTCTAGACACGCAGCTTTTTCCGGCCGGACGAGCGTGCTGGTCGGTGCAGCGTTTGTGCAGTCAACCTGTTTATCATCAACACCTCCTGGAGACGAGTCGTCATTGCCCTCGCTCACAACCAGATCACCTATCGCCACGGAGGCGGTTGATGAAGATGAAGAAGTTGCCGACGAGCGTCCGGAGGTAGCTTCGCTCGCACCTCCTGCTTCTCTGCAAGACTTTGATGTTGATAGCGGGAGAACTACAACCACCAAGAACGAAACAGCTTTTACTGATCTGCGCAGCCCCACGTCCGAAGATATTGTTCCAGGAGGAGGTGATTTCCAGATACAATGGATCAGTTCGTCGACAACCAGTGGAGACCAAGTCGTAGAAGGAGAAGGTCAGGACGCTGCTGCTGCACCATTCGGCGCACAAGAACTGGCAGCGGAAACAGAACCACAACCACAAGACGTGTCTTGTCTCTCGTTACCCAGCAACAGGACACGAACAAAAAGCAAGTCGTCTACTGGCGCCGTTTCGTCCACAACGACTCTGCGCTACAGCTCAAGCAGCAACAGCGGCGGAAGTGCGGCGAGCAGTGGCAGAAGCGGGAGGCCAAGTAACACAGTGCTTGTCCTTGCTGGAGACGCGGCTGACGCTAGCGCATCAAGCACTCAAGCGAGCACGGTTGCCTTTCCTTCGCGTCCGTTTCTGCCTGAAATGCTGGCGACTGAAGGAGGTTCTCGTACGAGTAAATCATACGACGCTCCGCACTTGTTGTTGTTTGACCGGGCCATGACGCCTGGAGGTAATTCGGAGTCATCGCGTGTTTCGAAACTCCAACAGAAGTCAAACCGATTTTGTTCCGACGGTGTGGCGTCAGAAGAATTTTCACCATCGCCGAGCCGACTCGACCCACACATTTTCGGCAGTGCGGAAAGCGGAAGCAGCTCGACGGGCCGGCACGGGGGCGACGAGAGACAGTTTCTGTGGGACGCGATAGATCTAGATAATCCAGATGTCCCTACGTCCATTCCGTCTCCAGCGACGAAGAGCGATAACGATATGCCTGATCACAGAAATGAGTGGCGAATAAAAGCACTGCCATCGGGTGGAAGATGCAGCAGCACAGATTCGAAGAAACTGTCGAAATTTGCAAGAAGTAGAACCGGCACCACGAACTTACACGAGCGGATAAAGAGGACGCAAGCCGACCTTGTCGCCTTTGAACGCTCCATTCCATCGCTGAAGCACTCTCCGAAAGCGCAACCACTGCAATTCATGGCGCTTGATAAGAAAGAGGAGACATCTCAAATGGAAGCTCCTTCTGCCAGCAAGCTTTCGAAACGTCGACTGAAGCTGCATCAGGGGCAAGCCCAAGCAAGTATCGAAGTTAATGAGGAGGGACTACGCCGAGAAAAAGTGAAGGACTTTCTTCTTCGTGCAGAGGCTATAATGGCCTCCGACATCGCTCACGCCGATGATCATGGTTTTTCCGGAGCTACTGATATGATTATTCGAGACGGAGACCATCGTGATGATACGCTGCATAGCCAGCGGGATCGAACTTCGCCCAGAAACAGTTTCCTGGAAATCTCGGACCCGGCCTACCAACCTGTCTCGCTTTTTTCTGAAGATGAAGAGCCAATTCAAATGAAACAACAGACACCTTCCCACAAGGAAAAAGAGCGCTTGTCGTTTATTTTGCCAAAAACTTCTCGTAGTTCTAAAGGAGCATCATCTTCATCAGCTCCCCTTGCTGCGGACGATGAGAAAAGGGCATCCGCGTACCGGGAGCACCACCAGCAAGCCGGCGTAGCACTAGCAGTTGGCACGAAGAAGGGCCAGATGAACATGACTCGGCAATCCTCTGCGGGCTCTAGCGAAACTTCCGCCGCGTCTGCTGCGAGCTTTTCATCTTCTTGCACAGACCGGAATGCCAGCCACCGCCACAAGCTGTTTCACGAATTGAAGCGAGACTTTTTCAACATACAGGAATTGCGCGCCGAGCAGCGATATTACCGAAACAGCTGCCGGGAACAAGAAGTAGAGGAGCCATTCGTGAAGAGCGGATTCCACGAGCAACTTCTATCAACACCGCTCCAGTGGCCGCTCTTCTTTCCGGCATCTAGTAGTTCGTCCTGCACCTCTAGGTCTGAGGATGAAGCGTTATTTGAGGACTGCAGCAGTGCTACTGGTAGTGAAAAAGTAGATTCCACCGCCGCGCCTCCGATCAGTATGGGTGCGGATAGCCCGTGGTCTGCAGCTTCCGCAGAAGAAGCACCCTGGATCCCTCCTGCGGGGCCGGGGTTGACTGAAATGTTTCGCTGCGTCAAGCTTCCGGGGCGACGCCGTCCGGGTGCGCTGCCGTTTCGGGGAAGGCAAGGTAATTGGGGTGATGGAACATCTTCTGCAAGCGCAACACGACTTGCGCATAGTCTTTCAACCAAACTGTCATTGTAAAAAAAGACTTGAAGCCTGGTGCTTGGAATCTTGGCGGAGGGTGATTTTGCCTTTCGGCTTAAACACTTCAAGTAAGTTGTTACTGCAGTAGCTTAAAACAAGATAGCTCCGGTACATAGAGCAGTTCAATGAACTGTCCTTATTTTTGCATAAAAATCGCACCTGATCTCATAGAAGTATCCATCGTCGTCCGAAGGAGAGCACAAACTAACGCAAAGAAGCCTACTAAGTAGTATACACATCGAGGACCACGAAAGCAGTGCCTGCTGCACTTTGTTCTATCACGACACACACTTGGATTATACACTCCCCACCTGCTATCGTGATAGTTCCTGTGAGCGATTGGATCCGAAATGAGATCCACAGACCTGGATCCCCGATGGAAGATCTCGATCGTAGAGCAGGATCCGAATGAGATCATTTTCACCCTGATGATCCCATTAGTAGTGACCGATGGATATCAATTGATACGCGCAGATGATCCCAGATTATACCGAGCTCTCAAATGCTCCATGCCAAAAATTGCGCGAGTGTGGTCTTGGAACTGTGTCCGATGAGGGAAAATGAATGCAGGTCTCCATAGAAATTAGGCCTTCTTCATCTTCCAGAAATATCGATCTCCTGTCGTGATCGACAACTCTTAGGAATGGTTTTCTTGTTGCCCTCCGACAACCGCCCAGGTGAGAGCATGCTAAGTCTAGATTAGTACACCCTGAAAGATTATGATCAACGACTTGTTTACAACTTTATTTCGAGTTTGCAGTCTTCAAACATAAAGATTTTAGCGAAGAAAAAGAATTCTCTACGCTTACAGTACTACCAGCAACATACAGTTCGGGACCACATAGTGAGTTAATTGCGTCACCGAAGAGAGCTCTCAACTTTCTGAAACGCAACCAAGTACTATACTTTCCGATTGTTTGAGATATATTCATATCGAATAACTGATTTGTGTCTATACAAGGCGGGGGTCTAGTTTTGAAATATAAGAATGAAAAGAACGACGATGCTTCTGTCTCCGTCCCGTCAAAGCAGACACAACCGCTCTTCTAGCGGCCACGGTTTCATCTGCGGCACCGTCTTGGCGTTGGTGGCACTTAGCCAGCAGCCCTGGCTTTTCGCAAGCTTGACAAGTGACGTACTACTTGTTACACCCACATCGGCGCTCACGTTTACGAAGAAAAAAACTAACAAAGACATCAACCCGCATTTGGTGGACAGCTTCGCGGGGCTGTCAGTCTGGGAGAGCTGGTCAGAAGTTCGTGATGCGTCTGCGGAAAAAACCGATGGACGATCTGGATTCTCTTCCACGGACCGCCAGCCACGAGAAATGGAAAGTACAAGCCTGTCATTCCGAGCGAAAGTGGACGCTGCTATCAGCGAGAGCGAGGCCCTTATACCGCAGTTACAAGACAAGGCCGAACAGCTGCGGAATGCGCTCACAGAAGTTGAAGTGCAGCGGCAAAGTTTTTCTCAAGGGGTAGGTGCTGCAGAGGAGGCTGAGGCATCAACATCTTCCATGTCTTATCTTCCGACCATGCAAGATGAGTCGACTCAGACTCACGTGCAGTCCGCTTTTGTAAGACAGCAGCGTGCGCGTGCGCGTTCGCCGCAGGGCGACAGTAGCAAAAAGGACAAATATCAAAAACCACATCTGCGTTCGTGCTTGAAGAAAAACCCTGCCGCGAGCACGCCCCCAAGGACTCCGAGTCGTCAACGTAGCGGCGACGCCGTTCCGACCGGAGAGAGTCTTCTTGAGCGGGCGGGGGACCAGCAGCACAGCGGGGAAACATTTGGTGATTTTTCTGAGGCAGACGCTGATAGGGTTACCATTCCAGACACAAGTCCTGCGGCTAACACTGTCGAGATTTCACCGGTCAGGCACGTGTGGTGGGCAGACGGAGGTGGCGCTGAGGACGCGCCCTCTACCAATGGCGACGAGAGCGAGACGGTATCGACCTACAGCTCGTCGACGAGCCCCGCTTATACTGCTAGCCCCTCCACCGCGCAGCCCTATCCAAGACCAGCTAGCTTTTTTAACCATGATGTTGATCGCCGATGCCACCCGGATTTGGTTTTGCACGCCTGTGATTACGACCCGGCGAACACCTCGCAATTGTGCAGAAGGAAACAGGAGAAACGCAGGGCGGCAAAGGCAAAAAGATGCTCGGTGGAAATAATAGTAAGTGAGGAGCTACCGAAGATGAAAGAAATTCAACGACAGCTTACCAGCTTTCGGCTCTGGATGGAACTCTATCGGGCGGACAAAAACTGTCCCGATAAACCCGACAGAGTCGGCAAGATCGACGAACATGGAAACGGTCCGTACGCAGCGTTTCTACGGGGCGTCTTGCGAAAATATTTGGAAGCGAGGCAGTGGATCCAAATGTTGGCGCGGACCAAACAAAGTGTGCAGAGACAATTGGCGGAGGTTGACAATTTCTTAACGTGCGATGGTCTTTCCGGAAAAAATTCGGCTCCGATGCGTGCTGGATCCGGTTCTTCATCTACTTAGGCAGAACAAATAAAGATGAAAGTAAGTAGAAAAATTGCTGTCACTATCTACAACAATCGCATTGTTACCCATCGCGCAACTAAACACATATGTCGAAATGAAAAGCCCGACATGTATGATCTTTTGTAATGTGTGCCTGAGCCTGATGGCAGTAAGTCTTCCTGCTTTAATCCTATCAAGACATATGATATTGCGAGCGCGCTACCACTATCATCTGCTTTTCGTTGTGTCTGTTTTCGAGCTCCTTCTAGTTGTAGGATAAGTTTTCAAATTTCTAAACCTGCTCGACGAGGTAATGCCCCTTCTGGCGTTTTTTTGTTCCAAATGGAATTTTTTGGCCCGAAGGGGCAGGGGATTCACATTGACTATGATCTGATTTACTTTTGGCACGTCGGAGGTCAGTGTTTGACTTTGAAAGAACAGCAACAGGTAGAAAAACGAAAAGCATAAAACCCTTTACCGTTTCTTCTGTAAGTGTGTGTAACCTTCATGATTTACTTGAGTGAGACATCAGGTGGGCCACGCGGCAGGCCACTTTATTTTGCCGTATTTGGTTCATTAAGATTCAATTTTCTGCACCTCACACTTCCGCTTGCTGTCACTTTTACACACCTCGTCGAAGAAGGAGCGGGCAGCGCACTAATGTGCGCTCGTCGACGCCGCTAGCACAAGCTGGCAGACTACTTCTCGACTGTCTGAAGCACAAGGAAGTTGTACAGTGAGCTAATGTCACATGGAAATGCAGATTTTGATTTTAGTGAAGTACAGTGAAAGAATGCAGCAGAACATGCTAGCGACCCGCTGCCGTGCCTGCATATTGAAAGGCAGTGGATCATGAAATTCAGTTCCAGTTGTGTGTGTTGTTATTCAGTTGGCAGCACGAGTAGGTCCTGCCGTTGCTACTTGTTTTTATTTGCGACCACGTCCAGCCCTACCTGCATGTAGTGGTCCATGTTTTTTTATCTTACCTTCGTTGATCTACTTAGTCTGTCTTTTTGAGATTTTCGCTACTTACCTGGTGATCAGAAAAGTAGGAACTAGAGGATCGAAGGAGATTTTGTTTTTGCAGACCAGCGGCAGGATCCATCTTCGTAAAGAGCTAGGTCACCGATCCGAGAACTTCTCCTGTTGAGAAACGACCAGCTGCAGCTCTCGCTCTCACTCTTTGTCAGGATGAACTGCATTTCCTTGATGCATATCGGAATAGCAACTTTTTTTTCTCGCAGTGGTCTTCTCGTGCTTAGTGATACTAGTGTCTGTGTTGTCTTTTGGTCAAGCTCGCGTATATTTATTTTATCTGGTCAGTCCTGATTTGAATTTGATAGTTTTGGTTTTCCTGCCTTCTACTGCGATTACGTAGATCATAGGTACGACGGGGCTGCAACGACAGAAGCTGATTACTACGAGCAGCCGTGTTCTTTGAAATGAATTCCCGACACAGAAACAGAATGGCCTTTCTTCACAAGGTTTTGGCTTTCGCTCTGACTTCTGGTCTGAGTGATTTCCTCACCTTTGATGGAATGCAGGATCATGCACCGGCGCAGTTCTCCCGACATGCAGGTGGAACAAGTCAGCCCTACAGAAGCCCGGCACCAGGTGGTACTATCTATGTTGCAGCAATGAGTCCCCTTCAAGTCCCGGGTTGTAGTCTGCGCCCTCGCGCCGGCACGAGCGCGTGTCTGCGCCGACGCGCGGGCAGCGTTGGGCCCGCGCCGAGACAGACCGTCGTGCAAAATATGAACGGGGAAGCTGCTCCTGGTGCGCCAGCAGCGTCTGCGTCGTCATCCCCCAGCACGACGGGAGTTGCTGAAGGTTCGGTAGACCGTCTCCCCGGTAGCAGTAACACTTCTTCGTCGATATGGCGTTCTCAACTGTTACATTCTCAACTGTTACATGATTTGTCATGCAAATTTACCACCAAAATCGCCACGATTAAGCTGCTTCGCATGACAAATATCCGAAGGGCTAGACAGCATCTATATCTGTGCCAAATCTGTAATGCAAAAGGCGCAATCTTCCCCCTTTCACTTTCGCCGTTCTTGCATTACAAATTTATGTAACAGTTGAGAATGTAACATTTGAGAACTCCATAGTCGAGGACGTCCTCGACGTCGTGGTTCGGATTACTACTTGGGACGACTGCGACGACCGAAGAAGATGATGGAGACCATAGTCATCGTCATACAGTTAATACAAATCCTACAGCTCATAACATAGAAGGTGCTGAAGACTTGAGTCCCCCTGCAGCAGCGGCTCCAAGTGCTGTTGACTCGTCCTCAGCAGGTTTTCTTCCATCTGCTTCCGCCGCGTCTACCGCTTCTCACCGTTCTTGCAGCCCGTCTACGCTAGAACACGGACGAGAACAAATAGGCAGTTTTTCCCATCATGCTGATGATGAACAACGCGAACAAACTCCAATCGCCCGCAATCCGCTCGATGTGTTCGGCGCTCGAGAGGACCTTTGTTGCTTCTGCATGTACCCACTGATAAGTAACGCAGCGTCAGCTGCTCCGGACGAGGAGCAAGCGGGACAAGGCGGAGGACGAGGACCTCCGCCGGCAAGAACACAAGGGACCGCGGCAAACGAATCTCAGCAGGAGGAGGTGGTAAGTGGAACACAATCTTCATGTGGTAGTTGTCCTACTTGTTCGAGGACGACAGAGGAGCCGCAGCAGGAGCCGGCAGATAAAGTGGTCCAGAACAGCGTTTGTGGGCACTTCTTTCACAAAGCTTGCGTCGATGTTTACCTGCAGAAGCAAACGAAACACTACCGCGTGCGGTACGCTACCTGCCCACACTGCCGCGAACCCTGGATCAAAAAAGAAAAAGTGAAGTGGATAGAGACTTTCAAAGACCGAGCCGAGTCCGTCTGCCTCCACCTCGCGGACCAGTTCGGCCATTGTTGCTCCGCTTGGAAACAACTGGTGAGACTGCAACCGTTGTCGGATTGGCTCCCGGAGGAACGGCGGTACTTTCCAACGCGTAATGAGTTTATCGGCCTTACCAGCGGAAACTGCATGTGCATACACGCAATTCTGCAAGCAGTGAACTTCCAGCCGGAGAAGGCATGCTTTAATTTCCTCACCACCCCGGGCTTACCGAGTGTGGAGGAACTTGTGGCGCAGGCAACTGGTGTGCTCTCCAGTCTCACGGAATTACCGACACACCAGATCCAAGCGTTAAAACACGCCGTGGCGCTGTGTTGCATTTGCAACGGCTGCTTTGTTCTCCGCAGGCCGCTGGTGGAAGGGGTGCGGAGAGGCTTCCACTGGCCCTGTCTGCCACCGAAACGCGCGGAACAGGAGCAGATGTGGGAGGTATGTTACGATCCTGCAGATGACCAGGAAAGAGAGAAGTTTAAAAATAGCGGCCCTTGTATTCACGACGACCTTAGGCGCCCGAATGATGTGAACCGTCATCACGGACATGGAGTCGCAGTGCGCCAGTCAGGAGCCACAGGAGCTTGTTCATCAGAGGCAGCAGTGCCCCCTAGCCAGCTGAGGATGTGCGAGTAAAAAGCTGCACCTTCAGCAAGAGATGCAGGCTCTCCACATTTTTTACTGTAGTTGTCCTGATGCTGATGAAGATGTAGTGAAGCCGTGGTGCGCGTTGATGAAGATGTAGTGTGGTCCGCGTCCATGCATCGACTGCTGCTCCGCGTTTTGATCTTCATTTAATGGCACTCATCACAAAGAACCGATGGATCTTGATTCGATGTGGGCGGTTTGGAAAGACAAAGGGTAGAAAGCGCCTCGAACAGCGACGATGGATTGCTCGCGTTTGGTGAGGACCTCGTCGTATGTATAAAAGTTTCAGTTAGTCCGAACCCACCCGCTCCAGCATGTCGGGATAGAAACGGGCACCACTGGTGATACCTCTTTAACCCCTTGTAGGAAACGAGTTCCTGTTTCAACAAAACGACAAGGACAACGAGCGTGGACCTGGAGGATAATTCATTGTGCCCGTAGTAAGTACTTGGACCGCTTTCATCTTCCGTACTTGTCATTTCTGTGTATCATGTCAGGCAGAAGTCCCGAAGTACTTAATCCATAATCGGGAGTGTAAAGAAGATCAAGATCATCCACTTCTTGAGGAAGATACTCGATGGCTCCCCAGATCATGAGTGTGTCCCTAGATGATGAACATGATCAGCGACTTTGGTATCCATGGTTCCACTAATCCTCATCCTCTGAATCGAATCCGATCCTATTTTTAGTTCCACGTGCACGTTCTTGCATCGTTTATTTTCCGGCGTAAAAAATTCTAGATGATGTACTAGCTCAAGCTCCGAAATCACAGTCAGCAAGGAACGAAAAGGATCTGAAAAGAGCTGAATGATCATCAACTGCACCTCGAAAGCCATGCATTGAAAGTCAAGTAATCCTCATCCCAACTCATCCGAAAATCGGTCAAGATCAAATACAACCAAATGGTGTTGTACGCATGGTGATGATCCTTTGGTGCCTTGAAGAATTGACTAAAATGCCTCACGAGAAGATATGGATCATCATGACACGCTGTGAAAAATATGAAGGAGAGCCACATCAAGTTACGACCGCACATTTTTATTCTCTCTCTCTCAAAAACCCTTGTCAGCCTTCCAAATCACTTTTGCTTATTGTCGTTTTGTTAGAAAAATATCCCACATTTTGGCAAAGGCTTATCCATTTACGCTGTTTACTTACGTTTTGAATGATGATCTCACTCTCTTGTATAATTTCCAAAGTATGTACGATGTTTTCGCTTTGGCAGTACTAACAAACACGCTTTAACTTTATCATGTTCTCCACCTCCTGCATTCATAATTTATAGTATCGAAACGAAGCAAGAAGAATTTAAACGGTCGAGGAATATTGTATCCCTTCATCTTATATGTTCTAGCTTTTCATCTTCACGGCGACAAACACAAAATAAAAGCACTCGACTATCATGGTGTCGCATGATCGTGTAACAAGTTCTGCAGCGCCTGCCGCAGCAGGAGCAGGCGTCAAAAGAGCCTCCACGGATTCCCGAGTATACGACACTAGTGCCGGCACAAGAACTCGTTTGGTCTACTACCAGACCGGGGACGGGCAGTGGGTGACGATGGCCGAACCAGAAGATGACACCTTTGAGGAAGACCGTTCCTCGAACACCAGCAGCATTTGCGGTTGCGCCGTGTGGGTGTTTGTCTTGATCATCGTGCTGATTTCCGTCCTCGTGTTGGGGGGTATCATCGTCGCGATTGTCCTCTTAGCGGCGAACAACGCCTCGGACACCGGAAACAACCATACTCCGGCGCAGCCCCGCCCGCCCCCGACCGGCGACGACATTTTGGATTCTTTGGTGAACATGAACAAGGACGTGCCGGAGGAAAACCTCCCGGGTTACCACCAACGCCACGTGTCCGCCTATACCCGGCTGGCGAGCCCGAGCGGGAATCTGCTCGCGGAGATCACGAACAACGCGATCACGGGGGAGGAGCGCTATTCGTACACGGCTACCGACCGCCTGTTCGACGACGGGCAAACGATTGTCGCGTTTCTGAGCCGGATCGGAGTGCGCAGTCGCTCGACGCAGACGGTGCTGCCCCAGAACTTCACTATGCATTGCAAAAGTGTCTGCGTCTGGAAGATGGCAACTACTTGTGACGCTGCCTATGGTTATGGATTACACGTAAAATCTGTATTGCATGAACTGCAAAAGAGATCCACTATTTCCTACACGGAGTGGGCATTTCTCATGCAGTATGGGCATCAGAAAGCCGTAGACCTCCGATGTGATGCTAGGGCATGCACCACAGACATCATGGGTCCTGCTCGTGCAAAATGTGCATGACAAACGGCGTTCCCTTCCAGACCCAGACCATTTTACATTTGATATTCACCCAGCTGGCGCAACGGGACGTCGAGTATATGGCGTTCTCAACTGTTACATTCTCAACTGTTACATGGATTTGTGATGCAAGAATGGCAAAAGTGATAGGGGAGATCTTGCGCGTCTTGCATGACAGATTTGGCGCCGATTATCAGCCTGTTTGGCCCTCTGAGAATTTGTCGTGCGAAGCAGCTTGATGGTGTCGATTCTGAAGGCTATTTTGCATGACAAATCATGTAACACTTGAGAATGTAACAGTTGAGAACGCCATAGAGTACCGCACGTCCTTCGGACTGCGCGTGGACATTGGGGACAGCCCGGACTGGCAGAACCATTTGGTCCTCCTGGATACGGGCGGCGGCGCCATGAGCTACTTCCTGGCGACGCAAAAGCAGCTGCAAGATTCTGGGTTCCGGAACCGCAACACGGGCCGCGGCCGGACGCACAACAGCACGACGAAGAAGGACATTCACATTGTATGACAGTGCACAACTTACCCCCCCTCGTCCCCCTCATTTGTATTTTTGCATGAGCAGCAATACAGAAACCCCCATGACCTGTGGACGAGCCAATGCTTGCATGATAAATTTTTGTTCTTAGTAGTGTAGTACTGTTTAGGCCGCTTCCGGAGTTTGTCCTGCAAACAGTGCCACAGGCACAGGGAAGCACTTATGTTTGGGGTTTTGCATCACAAATGAGGTCGTGGTGGAGGGGGAGTTGTGTACTTTCATACATTGTGACCAAGTTTCAGAAGGACCGGGACTACGTCGAGTGCCGCTACGTCGGGGGCTGCCACAAGGGGCGATTGGTGGGGGACCGGTGGAAGATTGCCGGCAGCAACGCGCAATTGCAGTTGAAAAACAACAATTTCGTCCCATCGGACCAAAAAACCCTGCCGCTCGTCTACGTGCAGGAGCCCAACAGGCGGGACAATCCGGACGGCGGCAACTTTGGGCTCGGTTTCCGCACGGAAACGTGGAAAAGCAACATGTTCACGAGCGAAATCAGCACCATTCTGGACCAGTTTCGCCTCCACAGCGTCTACAGCGCGGCAGCTGCCACCTTGGCAAACGACCCCTTTCGCCCGATGGTGTACAGCTTCCAGCTGGCCCGGCCGACGGGGGAGAAGACCACAGAGTGGCATGTGTACCCGCAGCTGGTTATCAACAGCCTGCCTCCGGACAGCGGCGACCGGCTCCGCGCGTTCGACCTCGCTCAGCAAAATTTCGCCGTCCGGGCGGGCGATGTGCTACTGCAAAAGCTGGAGTCCGAGTGGGGCCAGGAGGGTGCGTATCCGCGGGAGATCTTCAATAAGATCAAAGCCGCACGTAGTGACAAGGATGAGCACACCTTGAATTACCTGCGGTCGAAGGTGCTGCGGAAAATCTACAACGGCGACTTTGGAACGCCGCAAAAACGGGAGCAGACCACCGCCAGCCCGTTCTACAAACAGATTGTCAAGCCGGCGACGGATTTTCGCCCGACCTTCTGGCAGCTCCACATCACGCGGGTGCGCATCGGAAAGACGGTCGTGGACGCGGAAAAGGACATGTTCAAGTACAAGTTCAACGACGCGCGGGCCCGCATGCCCGAGCCGGACCCGAACAAACGGCTCGACGCAACCTTCAAGCCGACCACCGACTGGGAGTACGGGTGGGACGCGTTCGACCAGAATCTGGCCGACCGGAGCGCGAGCGTGTTTGACCAGACCGATTTGAAGCATAAAGTCCACCCCATCAACGGCCCGCTGCACACCACGAAGAAACGCATGGTGGCGGTGGATGGGACGCTGGCGGACAACTTTGACAAGGACCAAGACGAACACGTACACCCGGACAAGCGGTACCTCGCCGTGGTGGACTCCGGGTGGTCCATGCTGTCCCTCGTATGAATCTGTCAGGATTGAAATCGTCAAAGTTGAAATGGTTTGCCATGCATAAAATGCAAGGCATGAAGTGCCTGTCTTGCCGGGATGGCAAGCGAGGCAGATTGTGAGCCCCCTGTTGAGGGGTAGAAATAGAGCTGCTAAAGTAGCATGACAGAAGGCGTCTGCCTTACCCAAACAGCATTACAAACTGGATTTAGGCACCACAAAAACTTGTCATGCATCACTTGAAAACTGGGCTCCAACTGGCATCCATTTTATGCATGACAAACTATTTCAACTCTGACGATTTCAAACCTGACACATCCATACCTCGCGAAGCCGCTGTACCGGATTTTTCACCGGAAGCTATCAAATGTAAAAATGTCTGGATCTGGAAGAATGCAAGATTTGTGATGCAGATTTTCCATGACCCATGAGGTCTGGAATGCGAGACCCAGCATGACCGATTCTTTTTGGGCTCTATCATGCCTTTCCTGCATGAGAAACTCCCTCTCAACTTGGTCAAAAGCGGACAGCTTTTGGCACTCATGCGACACAGATTTTTGCATCATTTAGATTTAGCATGACAAGTTCTAACCTTCCAGACCCAGACATTTTTACATTTGATAGAAGCTGGAGCTGGTCAACTTTGTGTGCGAAGACGGGCCGGAGCTGGGCTTCGAGTTCGAGACCGGCACGGAGCGGCACTGGTACTTTTTGACGCCGAAGGACTACTGCTTCTGCCAAGGGGTGTACCTCGGCAACAAAAAAGTGAACAGTTGCGTGGACGACGGCGGCATGGATGGCCGCGACGGCACGGCGGTCATGCTGGGCATGCCCTTCCACCGGGCTTTCTACGTAGGCTACGACTACAACAACCGCAAGCTCTGGCTGCCGAAAATGTAAACAAATGTGTCTAGTAAGTTGTATATACTAGTAGAAGGTAGAAGATGAACAACAACTTGCTTTTCTGCGTCTACTGCCACGATTTTTTTGTGCTGTGCTGCCGCAAGAACATAGACATTGTGCATATGCTACCATGTAGGATTATTATTATTTATAAATTTTGAAGAAGCGCATCACCTCCTTGTTGTGGCCTTGCTATCAACACGTGCGCGACACTGCAGTTGAGCAAGCTATCAACAGAAATCCTTACGTTAAAACGGAAACGAAAAGTGATCGGCCAGTGCTGGTCAAGCAAGAAACAAAAAAGTACTTATCACTATAGCCAAGCACACTTTTACGACAAAAATCATGACTATGACCACCGACGCTGCTGCTTTCTTTCTATTTGGCCCTTTTTTTCGCTTTTGATTGGTCCAAAAACTTTGCTTTACGTGTATGATGTAAGTACTATGAGTTGAAACTACGCATGCACGCGTGCTGTCGCTACACGCAATTATCTTTTTTCTTTACAAACAGTGAGAAAACTGTTTATCTCTCACTTTGAAAATCGTCACTCTCAGAAAAACGCAGCAAAGCAAAAGCTTGTTAAGTAGCAAGCTAAGTTGTACGTATGCTTCCCAAATTTGTTTGACAGCGACACTGTGAATTGAACGAACTCAGAGCATTTTGAAAGAGGAGTAGACCGAACACTTTGAAAATTAACTGGAAGTCCTATATGTATTCTTTGGGCCTTCGCCTTTGGCTGCACAGAAGTACTAGATGTTGTGGACAATAGTCATTATATACAGAATTGGTCATAGCGAAAATAAATATTTCCAGTCGGCACAAGGACGCTACACCATAGCGTCCTTATGTCTAGGTATTTCGCATCTGCACAGGCCAGCTCTAAGTAATCGGATCCGATACAATCAGCATCGCATGATGGCACCACTGGCGGCACGTGCAGCCTTGATGCTAAACATATGGGAAACAGGAGAAAAGCACTCTCCTGCTATATTTTGGTTGGAACAGTTGAAGTACATCAAGTAGTCAACTTTTTTTATTCTCGCCCGTATACTACAGAAGAAAGGTAAAGGATAAGGAAGGACCACAGGTGTCGAGTTATGCTCGAGCCACAGTGGAGCTAGTCCTTACGCATTTCATTTTGCATAGCGATAGTTTACCACGAGAAAAAAAAAGAAGTCGAAGTTGTCTCTACTCATAGTTATGGGTTTATCATATGTGATCATGGTCCTGTTTTGTTTTCTTAGAAGTGCTTTTGAGTTAGTTCATTTAGCTAGTTACGTTTTCGCCTTTATTCTACTGTGTATGATTGCTTGAGCGATCGAAGAGTACTAGTCCTCCTCTCGTAGTTCCCCTTTTACAATTGTTCCGTTCCTGAGAACATACGTCTCTTTCCCCTCTAAAACACCAGCTGCGTTGTTGTAGTACTCGGAAATGCCTTTATTTATTTTCCATCAGGCTTTACCCCTGAGGTCAATTGCCACAAGGAAGTAAAGGAGTCAACAACATAGAACGCTACACCAAGACGTAATAGATACTGTGGCACATCACCCAGTATTTTTCGTAGGGGATCAACACACCAAAGGAACCCATCATGTCGTCGTCGAGTTATTTACAGACTTAACACACATGAATTTCGCCCCCTTCTGGAGCTGGACGTCGGAGAGCAAAACCTCATATAAGAAACTTGTGTGCCCACAGCTTCGCGACCAAGGTTGCCGCGCTGCACTGAGAGGCGCTTTGCAACCAATTTGAGATCGCAGCGTACGTTGTTTGTTCTCCCATAAAAATACGGCGAAAAACAGTCAGACCGGATGGCGCACTCGATCTGTGCAGACCGCGAAGGCAGCCTCCGAGCTGCAGCATTCTCTTGTTCTATTCTAAGTATGTCAATTGTGTAATCTTCGCAAGCAGGTGCAGGGGCACGGCCACCCCACGATGATAATGTCGCCTCTACAAAAATCGTCCTTCGACATGTTTTTCTTCTTTGTTGCGATCCAGCTAGCCATGGTTTGTCCCCCCGTTCCTGTTGCGATCGTACCTGTCTGGTCCCCTCTCGACGTCTTTGTCGGAGTGGTTGCTGAGGAACAGGCAGCCCACCGGAACACTGTTGAAAATGATTCTACATCTACTCCAGATTTTGTCAACATAACACAGCCGCATTCCGATTCCGAGGATCGTTTTGAACAAGTGCCTGCTTCTGCTGCACTGGGAACAAGTCGTGAAGCTGCTACTGACACTGCAAGTAATCGTCCTGTTGCTTCCCATACAAGAAATGTGGAGGCACGAAGAGACAGAGACTTACAGCACGACGAGATGATGAAAATGGATGACATAGTTGAAAAAGAAAAACCACCAGAAAACATCAAACAGGACAAGAACGCCACACACAACAAACCCGGTGGAAGTTCTGCAGCTTCTGGTGCGCCGCATGGAGATCTCTCCACCACCTCCAACATCCATGGTCAACACAAAGAGGAAAATAAGCAACGGAAATCACGAGACGATTTGCCCCTGCTGCTAAACTTTTTTCGACGTAGCAGCCGTTTTAGTTACACGGTGGGCGCAGCTGTGTTTTTTCTGGATTTTCTGCTCGATAGCTACGAGTTTTTTGTGTCGTCCGTGCGATGGATGTTGAACTGGCTGATGCTAGGCAACGAGCAGCGTCCGAAGGGAAGCACAACTTTCAAGGATGCAAGTAGTACGGCGACAAGCTCCTCAACGGCCCGAGCGAAGCTTTTCACGCAATACACGCAACAGTATTCTCTCTACTCAAGGCGCAGACTGCCGAGCGGTGGGACGCTAGAGGAAAATGAAAAAGATGAGAACAAGCGCGAGAACGAACACAAGGATCAGGATGAACAGCAAGACCCCGCAAAAGCTGCGAAGCATCTTCTCACAGAGACAAGCGATAGGCGGCAAGCGGTTCATCGAGGCCAAGTCCAAGAGAACGAAACAGCTAAAATGGCTAGCGCCTCCACCATCTTCAGCAACGACACCGAGCGTACCTTGAGCAGTACGGTGGCTACGACCGGGGTAAAAGATGAAAAAACGGAAGAAGGACAAACTCAAACGGCGCCTGCAGCCAAGGAATCGGATGTTGACCAACAAGCGCTGCAAGAGGAAGAACATGAACACTCTCCCACTGCTACGCATGAAAAAAATGATACCAAGTCCTCCGCCACGGCGAACAGGAACCCCAGCAAGGTTTCTTCCTCCGAGATGAATTTGAATGATCCCCACGAACAAGAACAGCTGAAGAAAAGAAACAAATCTTCCTCGCACAATCTGAACCACTCTCTTCTGCACTGGATCCTGCGCATCATGGAGCTCTGTTTTTTCACCGCGCCAAATTTTGGTCTGTACGGACTGGGGGCAAAGGTGTTCTATGAACTGAAAATATGTCTGGGTGCAGGAAAGACGCCGCGAATTTATTTTTGTTGCTGAGTGATGCTTGATTGTACGGCATCACGCAACACATTTTTTTCCCGTCGTATTGCGAATTCCAATTCCATCGTGATTCTGATTTGCATGACAGACTGAGCTTCCAGCATGCCAAAAAAACTGGCCTATCGGTATCGTATTCTTTCATGCACCACAAATCCTCGCTGTCATTGAAGTTTCGCATCACAAATCCAGACCCAGACATATTTGCGATGCATATGCTCGAACTGTTGACGATTTCCGCGGAGGAGTTTGACCGGTTGGGCGAGAGCATTGACATCGACCCGGACCAAGAGCCGCTTTTCCTGGTGGACAAGGTGATGCGCGGGGTCAGCGACTCGGGGGAACTGGAAATCGTGCAGCAACTGCGCGAGGTGGCTGAGGATTTAGAGAAGATGAAAAACTTCTTCCAGTACCACCTTGGTTATTCCGCCGACCCGGACCACGCCCATTGGCCAACCGCGAGCTCAAACCAGGCGAGGAAAAGAGCAAAGGATCTTAAAGACCGGCGCAGTACTCTATCTGCACGGACCGCGACTGCAAATCAGACGTTTGGAGGCGCAGACGGGTTACTTTCGTCCGATGAGAACAGCTTCGGCGGGGGCACAGCAAGTAGCAGTCACAACTTCAAAAATCCGCCGGTATTTACTCTCGACGACCTGGTCCATCACACACAGAAGGGGCTCGAGAAAGTCTTTTCCTGGCTGCTTTTCTTCGCACACTACCTTTTCGTTTCTTTCGGGCTTTTGGTCTTTTTCAACGTGTTTTTCGTGTGGCTGGTGATGTGGCTTATCGTGTGGGGGAACGTGCGACTTACCGTGGACGGGCAGTCAGTGCTGGGCGAGCGGTGGATGGAGAGACGCCAGAACGACTTGAAATTTTTCCAAGGCTTTTTCCAACTGGCAATGTGAGTAGAACGATGATGAGACAAAAAAAGTACTTACTACGGGAGACGCGATTCTGATTTGGAAAGAATGTTGATCTCTCGACCGAAAGGCTGCATCTTATTTCGCCTGGGCTCTATCGAAAAGACGGCTTTTCAGTTCGTCGGACTGTCGGTAGCGCAAAGTGACCGACTACATAATGCATCTTCATGGTAGAGTACGGCACACAACAACAAAATTCTTCCTTCCTTGATTTTCAAAGATTTGAGGCAGAAGCGATTTTTTGATATTGTAAAGAAAAAGAAGCCGATGAATTGAGAAAATTTATACCAGTCGTGTTTTTTCTTGATTATCTTTATCCCCACTCGTGTTCGCGCTCGTAGGTGCCTCGTGTCGTGCAAGGAAAACAAACACAGTGTTGTGAAAACAACTCGACGCATTCGTACCAAATGGGGAATGATTCTGATATTCGGTCGTTCGGTCCGATCTATCATAGTGCAAGTCAGATTCATCATCCATAATTAACATTTCATTACCGAGCTGGTGTGGCCCTTGTTCGGTTCGTTCCTTTTTGTTCCTGAGTAGGAAAACCAGCACGAAGTCGTACACCTTTATTGACAGTAAGTAGTACTTGCGGGGGCACAGACTCCCGGCTCGCGAGCAAGTAGATCGGGCTCGGGGAAGGTTAAGGTTTTAATAAGTACTCATTACATTGAAAATAGTGTACAGTCGTTCAATGGGGAAGATACTTCAGCGTCGTCATCTTCGTCAGCAAACACAAACATCAGAAAGCCTTGACTCGGCCAAGTTGAACTTGCAGTTCCTATTTTCCCTACCAGTACGACGCCCACTAGACTGCTCTGTTTGATCAGATAAACCCCAGAAGAACACTTTCTTTGCCATACGACGCAGTTTGCTGAAGCACTAGAAGACGAATACACAAAGACTTCGTTACGACAACTTTATACGCTTGGTTCTAGCTGCATAATCACTCAGCAGTACTAGATCCGACAAAGATATAAACATGGCGATCAACCTCGACAAAGCGTCCCAGCTGTACGCGCAGTCGATGGAGCTGCCCATCCCACTCAACACCGCCGCCACGAACGTGATCGACCACGTGGACCAACTGAAAATCAGCAAGGTCCAGCAAATCTCCACGAAGCAGCCCAACCCCTCCCTGGTCCACCTGACCAAGGTCCCCTTCGAGAACTGGCAGGCGTGGCGGGAGAAAAACCACGACGACCGAAAAATCCGGTTCTTCATCCGGTCCGTGATGGGCCGGTGCGTGCCGATCGAGTGCGAGCCGTGGAAAACCGTCGGGGACCTGAAACAACTCATCTTTGAAGCGGAAGACATCCCGAAGCACTTGATCCGACTGCGGACAAAAGAGGGGCTGGACCTGGAAAAAGACAACCACGTGCTGGACAAGGACTGCGGGTTTACCTTCGAGAAGGCAAAGGGGGACCCAAACAACGTCACGCTGCGCTGCATCTGCAGGGAGAGCGTGATGTGGAGGTGAGCACGGTGTTGAAGCAAACGAGAGCGACCGAGATAAGTTGTAGCATTTTGAGACTTGATGTTGTTGCAAAAGTTGTGACGTCGACTCGATTTGCAACTTCTACTTCTAGTACCCGTAGCACCAGCACAAAGTAGAAAGATTAAATTCTCCTGCCAGCACTCTGAAATTCTCAGAAGCATTCAGCGCCCGTGGTGTCACTTCTACTTATTTCTCAAAACCTCGACGATGAATACCTTCATCTTTAGGTTCAGACGCTTCAAAAAATGCACCTCTTTTGACACACACATCTCCGGGCGATGGTCAACATACTACGAAAATGCAATCTTATCTAGACATCAAGTAGCCCTTGTTGATCTTTTTGATCCATGCCTACCCAAACTACGTGACCAGTGTCACGACCAGGACCAGCGTAGTGTCGCTATAGCTTTTTTCAGCTGCCTTTGGATATCTCTACCACGTCCTGTCTGGATAGAAGCCGAGTGGTCGAACATGATCCGCTTCTCGGGGCAGCCAAAAACGCCTTGTCGTCGTGGCTTGTTCCTCTCCTGAGCAACGGTCGGTCGTTACTAGTACGAGAAAGGTGGTCCTAGTAATTCAGCGTGCGTCGTTCTCACGTAATAAGTACTACAAGTACGAGACAATGCAAGTTCTATGCGACGTCGGGTGAAGTTTACTCGGCACACCGCTGTACTGGTGGTTGTGGTGGAGCTCAACAGCCACTATGAACGACATAAGTAAGGCAATCGGAAAGGTAATCGTAAATCACGAAGTTTTGGGTCGTCTATACTCGTTACATACAGCACTCGTGGTCGTGTGTGGATCAACGCCGCGGTCCACCGCAGGGCCATGTCGATTCCTTCTCAAACACATTATTTAATGTCGGTTCTTCGTGTGGTGCTGTCATTGGTGCTACCCTCGTCAAAACAAATTTGGCGTTGCCTTGGTGCTACCCTCGTCAAAACAAATGTGGCGTTCTTGCCGTTGGCATGATATATAAAGCCTCGTCCTGGGGGACGGAAAAGGATCATTAGGTTAAGCTCGCTCTAAAAGTTTCGCTTAGATTCGTCGTGAAGATCGATATCATTCCTTCGTGAAGATTTTTCGTACAGGCGTTAGCTCAGCGATTTTTATGAAATTTGACTGGTCTACATCTTGATACAAGTAACCAAGGTCGTTTGTGAACTCGAAAATCAATAAAATCCGTTTTCATATCAAAGCGTGGAAATTTTTGATTGTCAAAGGATGTCCACCTCTACTCCTGCCGCACCGAGCAACATGTTGCTCTTCGCGGCTCCAAAGAGGTATCGCAACGGCCGGGAGCTCCAGAACGCGATGGCCATGCTTTTGCTCCTGATCACGACGTTCTACTTCACGGTCTTCTACGCGCAGCTTTTTTACGACGTGTCTGGGGGTCCCCACGACTGGATGTGGGATTGCCGCTCGTTTCGCCAGGTCGACCACACTACGCGATCTGCCTCTAGTACTACGCAGCACTCGTCCACCTCCTCTGCTACCTCTTACAAAGAGGACGACCCTGGCCCACTCGCGCTCGGTGGCGCCTTGAAAAGATACGTTCCAGTGTACGCCTACGTGCTGTTTGGCTTTTTCTGGTGCTGGTGGCACTTTCTGCACGCGATTTGTGCGGAGAGTGTGGCGGCGGCGGTAGGGGAGGAAGCGGCGATAACATTGAGGCGTGGAGGCTTAGATTTAGAAAGTGAAACGAGATCGCAAGTAGAAGAGCGACAAACGGAAATGAACCAATCTGAAAGAGGAACAGGAAAGAACCTAGTAGCGCAGAATCAATCTAGTGCAGCTCCTCATGTCTCCCCGCCGACAACGTCGAGCAGCTTACTGGCGCCGGAATTACTACAAAGCCGCAATCGAAATGTTCAGCAACAGCAGCCACTTTTCACGGAGCAGCAGAAGATCGAATTTCTCGATCATGACGATGAAGATGAGGAATTTTTGTTGCTGCAACGATCCGAATTTGATGTCAGCAGAGTCGCTAACAATCTCGGGACGGTGGACACAGTAGAAGGCAAAAAACTACAACGCGGGGGGCTGCACGACCATCAAGATCGGCAAAAACTCGCGACCGCAGCCGCGTTCGTGCCTTTTTTGGTGTACCGAAATTTTTTCTGGGGCGTGAAGTGGGTCTTGGTGCCAACCTTTCTCGTGTTTCTGTACCGGGGCAGTGTAGCTACGTGGAAAAATCGGGGGGAGCTGCGGGAATGGCTGGATGATGATGGAGTAGTATTACCAGAACAACAAGGTAACAATCTTCCTGAAGGTGACCGCACCTCCGAAAGCAGTAGTTTTGGCGACAACTTTCGCAGCAGCGAGACGAGAGAACAACAAGTAGAGGACTTTTCTTTTTCACAGGCACATGACGCGCAACTCACGTCTTCTACTACTGGAGGTGCAGTGTCTTCCCCCGCAACGGCGAGCTACACAGCGAATTCCGGTTTAGACCGCGCCAGCCGGAGAACGCGAACTACCAGCGCAGGACTATCAAGCGGGGAAGACAGCACCGACAGCAGCTTTTATGACCAGGCGCAGCTGCGTTTGACATCTTCTTCTTCTTCCAGAACCCGCGACAACAAACTCCTGAGTCAGCACGCAGACCCCCTGCGAGCAAGTACAACCGCAGTTTTGGAAAGTGACGAAGCAGAAGTTGGAACAACGATGACGCCTAGGCAGGCTTCGTCGCAAATGAACCGTAGATTGCGCTCCTTCCTTGCCCAACAAGCGGAAAAGCTGAAATCCGCGGCCGCAATGCGGCTTGTATACGGGGAAGGGTATGTTCCCTCCCGGTATTTCTTTTACCCGTTCGGGCTGCTCGCGCACGAAGAGGAATTCCTGGTCACCGTCTTGTTTTGGCGCGTGCTGCTCGGCCGGGTGGTCCTGCACGTTTTCTTGCCGATACTGGTTTTCCTGTGCAGTGTTTTGCTGTACGAAAGAAGACTCAACAACTTGGACAACATTTGGAAAACGTACGGAACGAACATGAACAAGTGCAACTGGAACTTTTTTGCAGGTCGTGGCGGAGCAGGAGGTGCACCTACGACATGTATCGTTGGTTATGATGAAAGTAATATTCGAACCAGTCTGGTGCTGGCGGAGACAAGCAGCTACGGGTCCGCGAATAGTTGTGCAGCAGAGGGCGTGGGAATTAAAATTATGGGTGGCAAAAATAACAATAATTCAAATAGTGCAAGATCCCCACCCGTATCGACGAGACAAAAGAGTCTAGAGCTTGACTCGCCGGATGACATTGGAAACAAGAACGCCCACGAACACCAGCAGCTCGAGGAAGGTGATGCTCTCAACGGCGCAACCGCGACGGCGGAAAATAAGCGAAATAGACAGTGCTGGAAGTCGTGTGGCAGCACCAGCAGCTTGAAGCTGTTCCTCTTTTCATTTCCAACGAACCTGATAGCGGCCTTGGCAAAGCTCTTTCAACTTTTCTATCGGTTTCTGGGCCGAAGGTTCTTCCGGCTGTTCGTTTCAAATTCGAAACGACAAGTCAACTATCTGGACGGAGGACGGCACGAAGCAATGTTTCTTGGGGTGGAGAACATCAACATTACTGGATCATCGTCAAGCGGTACTACAACCTCATTGGCCGTGCAAGAAGAACAGCGACCGACCGCGTCGATAAACTACCACCGAAGAGATAAGGTGACGCGCTTTCTTCTGAACCAAATCGCAACCAATTCCACCATTCTGCGGCGGGGGACGGAGGAAAATTTGAAGGTACAGCTATTGTACGAGCAGGGATATCAACTGGATGAAGAGGCTGAAGAGGTGGACTTGGGACCATCAACAAGCACTGCAGCAAACAGCAACACAAATGTTAACAACGACGTCAATTCGCGGATTCTACAGCAAGGTCCTACTGCTACTGGCACAGCTTCCCTCGCAAGCACGGCTTCTGCAGGAGCTCTAGTACAGCCATCTGATACAACTTCAAGTAGTAGGTCGGTTCAACTTCAAGCGAGTCTTCCTGTAGTTTCCTCCACCGCTTCTTACCAGATCAGGCAAAAGAAAATCTCCTCAACCGTTGGCACATTCCGCAAGACGACAACGAAATTCGCGGTATTCTGCATTCTGCCGATCTACTTCGTCTTTTCCCTGGTGCTGTTCCTCTTCTGCAGGTTCATGCTGTTTCCGATGACGATGCAGTCACCGAGCATCGATCCGCTTTACAATGCGTTGGTGCTGGTCGGGGAACGGAAAGCTCCAACAGACGCCGACTTGTTGGAACAAGAAGACATTGAGCAGGAACTGGCTGGTACTAGTGGCGCAGCATCGACGTTCGACTTCCTTCCGTCACAACAGGAGCCAACATCTTCCGGGACAACATCTCGGGGCGACAACAAAAATCCCGCAGCACAAAGAAATCGCTTGCTGCAGAAAGCCGCTTACTCGCTGCTCGCGGCGGAGTTTGGGTTCCCGCCTGGCGATGTGGCTTACAACTGCGGGACCTTAGTGAAAGAAGTTTTGGAGCAGCA
>JACKZZ010004032.1_pt1 | contig 26694 bp, 12 predicted proteins | sample 8027871 | NCBI WGS metagenome assembly JACKZZ01 (sample SAMN15724774, study PRJNA655200) | protist metagenome | isolation source: fluorescence activated cell sorting (FACS) single amplified genomes of... | place: USA: West Boothbay Harbor, Gulf of Maine | collected 2000-07-19 | reverse complement strand
GAAAGACGTGTAAAAAATTGTAAATAGAAGTCCCGAGATACCACCAGTAACAATTTGCAAAAGGGTCTCATTAATAAAAAGCATTCGGAACTCCTTGGTTCGTACACAGGTTCGGAAGCTTGGCACTAGTGGCGGAAGCTTTGGAGCATCTCTTAGAGTTTGCGATGGGACAATATAAAGTACACACAAAGTAGCGAGAAGAAATAAACCACTAGCTACCAAAGAAAACAATGGAATTACGGCCGCAGAATTTGTAATCGCACCACCAACTACCGCCCCAGTCGTGGCGGCAATGGTCATAACGACTACCATGTTGCTGTAATCATCGGGATCAACAGCACTTTCAATAACCCAAGATGAAAAAGGAGTGCTCATAATTGAAATACCTGTTGTAAAAAAAATCATGAGCAATAAAAACAACGTTTCGATCTTAGGAGATAAAGGAGGCTCATTCTGAGGTGCCACCCCAACTAAGAGAATAGCCATACAAACTAGAGGCATACCAAGAAGAATAAATGGCTTTCTACGACCATACTTTGCCCAGCTTCCAGAAAGGTTATCTCCAATTTGGGCAACTGCCAACGAAACTGGAAGTCCAATGATAAGACATATAACTCCAACGTTAGCCATCCAAATGGAAGACATATTCAGCTGCGTCACGAAATAAACTGCGAGGTTGAATGTTAAGGCAGGGCACAGAAAAGGAAAGGGAGAAACAGGTGAAGGTTAGTGTGTGTGTGCGTGTTACACATACATATACGTACATATAGAGGGGAGAGAGAAGGGAGAGAGAGAGAGAGAATCACACACGTACGTGGACCAGCGTTGCCCACCAACCCACCAATAAGAGAGAATGCGAACATGTACATGCCAATTAGAATACTATTTTTCCAGGTTGTGAACTTAGGCATTTCAGGTTTATGAGCATCTGCCTCAGATTCTGCTTTGTTAGTCTTCCATATCTCTGCACCTTCATCAGCGGCCGCAAGGCCACCACTATCATTTCCTTCACTTACCGACATTGGAAGTCGATCTGCACCTTTCACAGTGGTGAGGTGTAAAGTGCAAAGGGAGGTGCGCTATGGAGTGAACGGCACCCAAAAAAATTTTCACATCCCGCGATCCCGTATCCCCCGACATTCCCACCAATTTCTGCATACCAAAAATGGTGAAAACCCCTACTAATCCTTCATTCTAACAGGATATTTACAATTAACCTTGATGGTTTGTGAAATTGAAGATAGATTTGTGGTATTTTACGCAATATACATAGTCAACAAATTAACCAACTCATCTAAATTATACTACACCCAGTCCCGCAGTAATGATTCAATTCTATTTATTACCTGTCGTATACTTTGAAGTGGTGGCCGTGCCCCGGGATGATAGGCACCATGAAAGGGTGCTTGTCTCCCGCCCCTTCTGGGTTCGTCAATACAAAGCGGTAGCGCTTGATCAACATGGACAGTACACACTTGCTCTCCAAGAGACTCAAATACTGCCCCAAACAGTTACGAGGGCCGTCGATGAATGGGATGAAAGTATACGGCTTAATATTCTCAAGATTCTGGGCACTAAATCGCGTAGGGCGAAAACTCTCCGGTTCCGGCCAATTCTCAGCAGTGTGGTGAGCACCCTGCATATTCACCATGATTTTTGTACCTTTAGAGAAGAAATACTCGCCAATACGTGTGTCTTGAGAGACATTGCGAACCACTGTAGGCACGACAGAGTATTTTCGCAGCGACTCTCTAAGGCAGCACTCTGTGTAGTCTAGGCCGCGGTATTCATTCCCCTTTGCCCCCCTCTCCCCTGCAAGCACTGGTCTAGACGGCATGCTGGTCACATATCCTTCGGTGCTGGTGTGTCCAGCGTACACCTTCTCTGCCTCTTCCATGACCTTGTCAAGGCACGACGCTTGCTGAGAGCTTCCGTAGACTTCCTGTAGCACATTTACACCTTTACCATTTTTCGCAAGAATGTAGCCTGTCCCGTTGCTCAGTCGGTGGTAGGTGCCACAGCCGGCACCTATTGATGTCTGATCGTATGTTCCGTCCACACTCACCGTGTCGTGCTGGTTCAGCAGGCGCAGGCGTTGATTTGTGTTATTCGCAAATGGTGCTGATAATACAAAGCAACCCTCATCGTCACATACTTTGTAAGTTTTGCATACACTGCTACCATTGGCAGGGGCATGCAACTCATACAACGTCCACGCCAGCATGGAGGCACTTGTCTCGTGGCCGGCTAGTACGAAAGTCTTGATTTCGTCACGTATTTGAGATGTAATGCTGTCACTGTCACGATCCCAGTCTTCTTGCTTGATGGCTCCTAGGACCTTGTCAAGCACGTCGGTCTTTCTCTTCGCCCCACCAACTCCTACTCCGCCACCACTCGCCTGCCTCTCCGCCGCACGTAACGCCCACCGCTTGTTGATAAGTCCAGTCACGTAATCGTTGAGCGTCTTTACAGCAGAGAGATGGCGCCAGAAGGCGGGGTGGAAGATATTGTACATGCGTGGAGGATTCCACACACGCAGATTGCCTTCTTCCACAATGGGCAAATACATGTGCGCAAAAGTCATGTCAGACTCAGATGAGTCTAGGGAAAGCAACGCTTCAGCTATTACCTGAAGCGTAAGCGTGCGGAATTCTTCGGCCATTTCTACTGTGTGCCCACTCTTCACCGCAGCATCCAGCTTGACAGATAGTCGCTGCACGGCACGGTAGGCCATCTCCGGAATTTCCTCGAGTATTTCCACCCGGAGGTGGTTACTGAGCAGGACGCGCTGGCGCCGCCAACTGGCTCCATCAGATGTCACTAGGCCGTTGCCCAGGATCTCCAGGAAGGGATAATACGTCCATTCCAGGTCCTTTTTGAAGATGGTGTGCTGTGTCTGTAGTATGCCGCGCAAGAGGTCAGGGTCAGACACGCTGATGCTTTTTTCCCCGAACAAGGTGAAGGAATAAATGCCACCATATTGCTCTGCCCACATTGCCATGGTATCCCATGGTGAGCCCTTGATCATCGTGAATACTTGTCCTAGGAAAGGCCAGCCGCCCTGTACGGCTGGGATGGCTTTGCCACCCGGCTGGCGTTTGCAAACTTTTTTGATGAGAGTGACAAACAAGACAATGGTCACGACATAGGCACACAAGAGCGAGAAAGGGCGCTGTGCCCAGCCCAGCGCCGCTGCTTTGATCGTTGCAAGGGTTGCCTCGTCGAAAAAGGGCGAGTGTCGCAGCACCCTGTCGAGACTGTCGAAGGCCGCATCGCACAGCTGGCCATGTCCTCGAACAATCTCAGCTGACGCTTTCTGCAGCAGTGCATGCAGCTGCTGGTTTTGGTGCAGAAGGGAAGTCATATTTGCAAACTTGATGGGGCGCAGTTGAGTTTGACCTGTGGGCCCTCCGCTCTCGTCACTCTGAATGATGGGGTCAACCCATTGGGACTGCACACTGCATCCGGGAAAGCCAAAAAATCCGACATCGGGTTCCGAACTTCCTTGTCATAATTTGACGGTGAGTTGCATCGTTTTCTTGGCTTGGCCAAGGTCGAGAAAGCTCAAGGTGAGAGGCGACTGGGAGAGGGCGAGAGAGGAGAAGAAAAAGATCTTGGAATGAGTGCAACAGCCTTAATCTGCTACAAATTTAGAAACCTTCTTAGTACTTGCCCTTCCTCGTGCTGCAGGCCTCGCGTGTGTCACTGCCTCTGCTGCCGCGGATCCCGCCCCTGCTCCTGCTGCCGCTGCAGCATCCGCAGCAGAGGGCACAGAGAGATGCTCATCAATATCCGCTGGCTCTCTTATTTCGAACACTTTCGTGAACCTGAGACCCAGCTCATCAAGCTTCGCCATAACAGTAGACTTGCTGCTGGAGAGAGTCATGCGCATGCGCACAGGCGTGCTCTCTGGGCACGAGAAGACGAAAAACGTGCCCGATAGTATCGATGCAGAGGCCCCATCTTCGCCCGAAGCGTCAGGCCGTGCGGTGGGAGAGGGTCTACATGGGATGTGTATAACATAGAAATGGCCATGCTCACTGTTAATGAAGGGCGCGACAGAGCTCACAGAGCCCATGGGCACTTCCTGCGCCCCCTCACCCTTGCCTGCTTCAGAGGCGGCATCGGTAGTGGTGAGAGAAATGACTTCGTCGTGTAAATATAGCTCTAGAATGAAGATGACATCCTTAGCTGAGGCCATGTTATTCTGGAGGGTTTTTAGTGCAGTAGTCACATCATCTGTGAAATCAAATGGTAGCATGGCGATGACATTGCTCTTGACAACGCCGCTCCTTTCTGCATCCGATGCAGCATCGGATTCTTTCGTTACTCGTTCTTTCTCACTCTCATAAATGCTCTTGTCATGACTTGCATCTCCGCCGAGAGCCTCCCACGTCATTTCCTGAAGAGTGTTGGCGCCGTAATCCCTGCCGAACAAGGGCCGCCCCAGAGTTTCTTTGATATCCTCCCTGCATGCGGAATAGAGCATCTTATCACGCACGTTGCAGCTCTCAGGAATAAAACAAATCAAGCACCATTTCTTTGCCGCTCCGCTGTTAAAGACAGACTCACCACTCTCGTCTGAGAGGCAGTACAGCACTAAGCACGCTTCTTCGCTGTGAACCGCAGTGCTTGCCATGACAGCAAAGTCCTCCGCTGCAGTACCAACACGCTCACCCTGCATATCAAGTGTCAAGCTCTCATCGGCAATCAAAACCTTGAGAAATCGCGTCGCTGAGCCCGTGTCTTGCGCAGCGGTGAAGGCGGCGTCCAAGTCGCCGTGGAGTGGCAAATTCGCGCGTGCCATGGTAGGGATATAGAGAGCAAAGGTGTGGATGCGGATGCTAATTCTCCAGCGCCAGAATGAGGAGCCGATTTGCAACTTTCGTGCCCCCCTCTCAGTGGAAAATCCTCGTTCGACGTGTTTGGAGAGGTCTCTGTACCTGAAATTGCGGATACAACGCATCACTGGTGACCATGTTTTATCTGTCCGGCTGGGAGGAGTGGTCGTGGCAGTGGCGCGTTGCTGTGCACGCAGCGGGGGGGTTGCTCCAAGTAGCTCTCGTGCTGGCAACCTTCTATTCCCTGCTTCCTTTCATTGCCGACTCCCAACAGACCTGGGCACCAGCAAGCATCTTTGCGTGGTGCTGCATGCTGCCCATATCGCTCGGATGGCTCTCTATTTGGACTGCTAATGTGCTCAAAGATGATGGCATTGGTGACTTAGTGAAAATCGTGTGCTTGTCTTTACAATGCCTTGGCGCAATCATCATCATAGCCCTCTGTGCACAGAACCCCGTGTTTGCGTGCGGTGTGTCTGGGTGTACCTACGACGTGCTGCCACCAGTGCAATTTTTGGACCAGACAGTCCAGACCTGGGACCCTCCCTCAGGAGAGGCCGTAACTGCCTTGCTGTACTTTACCATCGCCATCGCTATACTGCCCGTGCAGCTGTGGCACTTGTACCACACTGCCATGCACTGGCTGGACAACCGCACGCTACAGAACAGGAGCAACATGACGAGTGCGGAAGACACGAGAGAAGTGACAAGTATCACTAACATGGGTGCACATGATGGAGAGAGGGAGAGTCAGGTGGTTCCGTCACAGCACAATCCCATGTTCGACACAGGTGCTACCTCGCAGATCGAGATGACCCAAATGTCAGCGGTAGCTACCGCTTCTCATAAAACACCCGAGAAGCAGAGCCGAAACGACAACAATAACAGCAGCAGCAGAAGTAACAACAGCGAAGTTTCTCCACAGCTGCTCTCTGTGAGCAAGCACAGACGTCAGATCGAGGACCGCAGACGGCGGCAGACAATTGCTGTACTGGCGTGCTTACTCCTGCTGTGGCCCGCACACTTTTTCTGCACTTCTCGCTTCGGCAATGACTTTCAATGGTTTAGCAATTACGGCATAGCTGCATGGGCAAAACACGTTATTGAGCCTCAAATCCCCCAAATCACCATCAGCAAATTATTGAACTACAAATTTTTCCCTCAAATTATTATCTTCTATGTTTGGTTGTATGGAATTGTTTGTGTTGCATTATTGGCCAAAGTGAGCCCTGTAGTACGACGATTCTTCGCCTGTCGCCCAGTCATTTTCGAACAAATGCCGCTACTAGACAGATGTACAATGGGTGAGTTTCTATTCGCATTGGTGTTCGGAATATTCCAGTTCGCTACCTTTGCGTACACCTTCTGGAACTGGTACGCTATCCCACACTCCAAGTGGCGTGGCTCCCCTGTAACCGAACGCTGGGGCCGATGTTTGGGGCAGACCAGTATGTTCGCGATGGGTGCCATGGTACTGCCTGTTAGCCGTAATTCTGTTTGGTCCAAAGTGCTGGATTACCCATGGGACGGGATGATCAAGTTTCACAAGTGGATGAGCATCACGTTTATACTCATCAGCACCGGGCATATGATTGCCTTTTGGTTCTGCTTCCATTCCCTAGACGAATTTCCCGCTGCATTATTTTCCTCCCCTAATGCTTACCGAAAGGAGGATAGCACTGTGGGTATGATGAGTGGGATGATATTCTGCATCCTCATCCCTGTATTCTGCATATTGACGTGGAACTACGTACGGAGGCGGCAGTTCGAACTCTTCTACTATACACACCTGTTGAGTAGTGTCATATTCTTAGGGACTTTATGGCATGCTGATTTCGCTTGGATGTACTTGATTCCAGGCCTTGCTATGTGGATGTGGGATCATTGTCTGCGCTTCACTGATGCAGTGCGAAACTACGAAATGACTGGACTGACCGTCTGTGGTGACGATGTTGTGGAGCTGTGTATTGGGCTCAAATCCAAGCCTTCCTCCCCCCCTGATCCCCTGATCTTCGAATCAGGACAGTATTTGTTTGTGAATATACCCGATTTATCACCCCTGCAGTCACACCCTTTCAACGTCAGTGGGAGTATGTATGATGGCTCCACAGTGCTGCACATCAAGAGTTGCGGTGCAGGCACATGGACCGGCGATCTACTGGAAATGGCTCAGTCTGTAGCGAAAGTCAATGACAAAGACAGTAACAATCCAAAGCCATTTCCTCTCAACAGACTCGGCGTGACCGTCGATGGGCCGTACGGCCTGCCATTCCCGTACACACAGTGCCACAGTATTCTTCTGGTGGGAGGTGGCATCGGTGTTACACCACTGCATTCCATTTTCCGTAGCTTGCTGCATCTATCAAAGTCTAAAAACGGCTTTCCTGCTTCTAGCAAACTTCGCAAAATCAAGCTGCTATGGAGCTTTCGCAACGAAGAACTCATAACGCACAATCACACCTTCTGTGACACTCTGTCCATGCTGCTCCCTGCTTCTGCCCTTCCGGAGGACTCACGGCAGTCGATGCTGCCTTCGGCCAGTACCCCCGCGAGCAAACAGACCACACCGAAAGCACATCATGGCAGCGGAAATAGCAACAACAAAGCGTCCAAGTCGCAAGTCGCGCCTGCTGGTGTGTTCGGCACCACTGCTTATGTCGAGAACGATGCCTCTGTGGCGAACACTAGTGAGGGTGCAAGTGCTGGTGAGCAGACTGCTGCTGGCCATGGCGTGATTGTCTCGACGCTATATGTGGATTCTACATCAGTTGACGAAGAGGATCTAACAGACGACGAATCAACGGCTGGTTCGCCTCCGAAGAGAGGCAAAAAGTCTGCTGCTGCTGCTAGTGGAAGTGCTAGTGGAAGTGCGAGCGCAGCTGACATCGCACTGGCGCTGGAGGAAGAGGGCAGGAGGCGCCTGGAGGCCAGTGGCTTCGGGGTCACTCCAGTGCTGTCCCCTGCACCTGCACCTGCACCTGCACCTGCACCTGCACCTGCACCTGCACCTGCACCTGCACCTTTGCACATGCAAGCACAGGCGAAGGGTGCGAGAGCCATACCACAAGGGCGGCGTGGTAGTGTTATGCAGAGCACAGGCCCAGGTGTAGTGAGTGTGCAGCTCGGCAACATAGTCTTCGAGGTGGCTCTGTTTTGCACCACAACCAGTGCTGCAACCAAGTCCCAACAAGGCAGTGTTTACTCCATCACTTCTCCCGCTACAGATGTAGAGGGCGGAGGCACACAAAGAGGAGCGGCGGCTCCTTTAGCATCTTCAGCCTTCAGCTACCCAGTAACCAGAGGCAGGCCTGAGCTCGTCAAGGAGATATCCGCGCTAAGTGGCAATCCGGAAGCGCTCGTCTTTTGTGTGGGCCCGGACTCGTTGGTATCTAAAACGCGCGAGGTTTGCAGTGATTTGAATGTGGAATTCCGAGGCGAGAACGCGGAGTTGTGAGAAGTGAGAGAAACAACGTGTGTAAGGGTGCATGATTACCCGTTCAATTGTAGAGAATATACATAAGTGACAATACAACTACTACTATTATTATTAAGGTAGCTTCCTCTTCATGAGCAGCAGCCTCACTGGCGGGGGGGTGTAGAACAAATCTAACTCGCCCATCTCCTCACCTCCCGCGTCATTCTCCCTACAAGCATGCACTAATGCAGACTCGCCAGCTGGGCCTTCTTCATGCACGTCCACTTCCGTCACATCGAAATGTGTGCAGAGCTCACCGAGAAAGGCCGCCTCTCTCTCCAACTTGCGCTTCTCAAAGGCGAATATGAGTTCCGTGGTGGAGCCTACTGGAACCAGGTCTAACACTGCTTTTCGGAACTGTGGCTCGATGTCATCCCTAAATGCAATATACAGCAAGTCTGAGAGAATGATAATATCAAAATCTGTAGGTTGGTCATTATTTGCTCCGAATTTCTCCTGGACATTGTCACCCCACGCATATTCCACCGTCTTGATATGCCCCAATGTGCTTGCGTTGTGAGCTACATTTGCCTTCAACAGGTCATACGCGAGATAACACTCTGTGGCCGTGACCTCGGCCCCCATGGCGGCGGCAGCGAGTGCAAGGAACCCGTTGCCTGAACTGACATCCAGCACTCGCGTTGGCTGCCCTTCAGGACTCTTATTATGCAGTCGCCGGGTTTTCAGGAACTGTTTGGCGAGCAGGGCAGCATTCCAAGTCATCCAGCCGGTACCGCCTTTGAAGTGGCCTGCTATGGGCACCATGCGCACAGCTTCCAACCGCCTCTGCGTGGACTGCATGTGCGTCTCCCCTCCCTCCTCTCGCTCTTGCACCTTTGTACTCTTATGTGCATTTGCATGTACGAGCAGAGCCTGCACCTCGTCTGAGAAGCGAGAAGAGTGGGTTTCCATGTAGTGGCGCAGGCGGGACCCGTCAGCCAGCAGACACTCGTCCAGGAAGTTCTGCACTGCGCTGCCGCCATCACTACTGCCAGGATTGCAACTGCTGCTGCTGCTGCTGCTGCTGCTGCTGCTGCTGCTGCTGCCACTACTGCTGCTGCTGCTACTACTACTGCGAGCAGTGCTCGCATCCCTGCCGCATCCCATGGCCTGGTCTGCATCTCTGCTAGCTAGCAGGCACCGCGCGAGATATGCTCGCAGCGGCTTCACGTCGGTGCGGCCCCACAGCTGCCCCGTATAGTGCTGGCCTACTCTTGTGTGGTACTCCTCGGCGGACATGCTCTTCCTGTATGCCTCATCGGTCTGCGCTACCACAGTCAGACACTCGCAGGTCTCGTGAGGCGCATTACCCTCTGGCAATGCTACTGCTGCAGTTGTTTTTGTGGTGGTGATAGTGTTGGTGTTGGTAAGGGTGGTGGCGCTCACTGTTTGCACCTCGTAGCGGTGCTCTCTCTCTTTGTAAGCCTCTAGCTCTGAGGCTGGTATGTCGAACAAACAGCCGTAGACAATAGCGGCAGGGTTGCTGCTCTTTCGTATGGCCAGTGCCGCCACTTCCATGGTGGTCCACTCGCAGGTGTTACTCTTGATAGCAGATACACTGACTAAGGAGAAGGAGCGCTCGTAGCCTTGAAGGTAGGCATATCTGAAGTTCGAAGCGCTCGCCATGGTGGTCAGCACACTGCTGAGCGACATAAGGGAGCCGTATCCGAAGATAGATACAACACCATCGATGCCAAGTCTGTGTGGTGCAGGGGGTGCATCATTCATCGTCACTGTACACGAAATGGCTCCTCATAGAGCTAGGCTAACTTTGGGATCCCAGCACGTTTTTACCTCAGAACTGGCCAGAGCAATCTTAAATCTATCTTTCTTTAATCTATCTTTCTTAAAGCTCTTAAAGTCTCTAAGCACTGTCAGGACGAGAACAAAGACATGCGATTCTCTTCATCTTAAAGCGAGAGAGTTGCTACTGCCACCCAAAAGAAGCCTGCAAAGTTTGGCGCCGTCCACAAATAGCCATTGCCAAAAGCTTGCCATGCGTGGTCTGCGTGCTCTCGCGCTGTGTGTTCTGTGCCTGTGCATCTTTCAGCTACAGCAATGTGCCTGCACGTCTATCTTCGAGGAATGTGATACAGACGGCGACCACTCACTCACAGCTGCAGAGCTGTCCGTGTGCTTGGGAGTAGGACTGGACACCAGCAGCAGCAGCAGCAGCAGCAGCAGCAGCAGCAGCAGCAGCAGCAGCAGCAGCAGGAGCAGCGGCAGGAGCAGGAGCAGGAGCAGCCACAAGGACCGTGCGCTGGCGCAGCTGCCTCCAGGCACCACTGTACAGTCCTTCCTGGCCGCCCTGGACAGAAACCGCGACGGCGTCGTGCAGTGGGACGAGTATCTGCTGGCCCTCCGCGCAGTCAACGGAGAGGAAGGCTTTCCGAGAGACTGGCGAGACCAGAACTTCGGCCACGCGAACACAGACACAGAGACAGACGCAGAAGCAGACGCAGAGGTAAGGCCACACGGTGCGGTGGATCGCTACGAGGCTCTGCGTGCCAGAGGCGCAGACAATCCATTCGCAGATCCTTCCACTCCAAAAGACTCTTCAGGAGCTTCTGGCTCTGGCCGCAGTAATAGCAGGAGCAGTAGCAGTCACAGCGGTGATGGTAGAAGTAGTGGTAGTAGTGAGTGGTTTGACGACGAAGACGATGAGGACAAGCCCTCGGGCCGATTCGACCCCGACGCAGAAGACGCTATTGAGCTCACGCTCAGGGATGGGTCTGTGCGCCTTATCAGTCAGCGCGAGCTGTTCGATATGATGGATCTTACCTCCCGGGAGCAGGCTCGCATGCACTCGCGAACGACAGGTAAAAATGGTGACGAGGAGTGGGAGGAAGAAGAGGAGCAGGGAGAGTACTTCGGGGTTGACCAGGAGTTCCGTCAGTTAAACAGCGAGCTGCACTCGGAGAAGCCAGAACTGTCCCACTTCACACAGCTGGCTCTGTGGGCAGTGGAGCGACTCAAAACCCCAACACTCTACCCCGATCCAGACGTACAGGAGGCTCCTGGGTCCACAGGGGCAGAGGCGGGGCAGGGGCAAAGACGGAGACACGTGTTTTATCCCCGTTTCCCTACGAAGGCGCGCCTGTTGCGATTAGCATCTTTACCTGATGGGGGCAGCCCGAATCGCAACAAAAAGAAGGCAGAAAATGAGACTACTGCAGACATTGCAGCGATAGGTAGCTTGCGTGAGAAGGCTAGCTTCTCCGTATTCTTCGAAATTGTAGTGCAACCTAAAGGACGGCGCAGAGCTCCAAAACACCTACAGACGGCGTATGAAATACATGTGCAGCGCGACCCTACCCTGTATCGCTACCCACACCTGGCTATCAAAGGGTGCTGGCAACTAAGTAGCTTTGGCAGCCATGGGACGCGAGTACAGGAGATGCAGGTGTGTATGCTTATGTGTGTGTGTGGTTCTCTCTGCCTCCTTCTCTATCTTCTACGCATCGTTTCCGAACTCACACTAACCTCGTCTCCCTCATAACAAACTGCAGCTCCCCCTGGTGAGACTCGCCCGAGTGCGGCAAAGTGGGCTGGCCTCTGGTGTGATGGGAGACTTGCAGCACGCATGGTATGTTCTGTGGGCTACGGCGGTGGATGTGGCTGCCCTACTGGTTGACATCACTACTACTGCACTCAGTAGCAGTGGCAGCAGTGGCGGCAGTGGTGAAGGGGCGAGGAATCCAAGCATGGCGTTCGTAGTGATAGTGGGCTGGACTGCACTGGCCTTTGCGCTCCTCTATGCGTTGATCATGCCCGTGGTGTTCCTGGCGCTACAGCTTCTACTGCCAGGGGAGCAGGGAGAGGAAGAGAAAGAGAGAGAGGAGGTGTATCATGCACATAGAGAATGACTGAGAGGGAGTGAGCGAGAAAAAGAGAGAGACAACATGGTGTAATTAGTTTTGTCAACCTGTTGTGAATATATAAGTGATACATTATAATTAGCGCGGTGGTAGCGCGAGGGACATGGCTGTGTCGTCTGCTGCATCATAGAAAGCCACGTCGCTTGCGCTCACAATGAGTGGTTGGACTGCGAGGACTTTGCGATATTTGCATTCCTTGCACGTGGACTTCCTCTTCCCATGCTCGCAGATGGATGACCCGCCGCACTCCTTGCAACGAGACCTTCTCCTACCATGCTCGCAGATGGATGACCCGCCGCACTCCTTGCACTGAGACCTCTGCCTACCATGCTCGCAGATGGATGACCCGCCGCACTCCTTGCAACGAGACCTCACCCGACCATGCTCGCAGTGCCACGTCTTTCCATTCCAGATGCAGATCTGCTCTTTCTTATCCAGGTACTTCCCTCCCGTGGTCCGGTCCGCCTTCTTCACATACCTGCCCAAGACGAGCTTTGCAGGCTGGCCCGTCATTGGCACCGCAAGTATAATGAATGCAGAGATGCAGATATGTCTCCCAACAATCACACTTCACTTGGAGAGTTCTGAAAACCACAAATGACCACGAAGTTGCAATCTCGTCTCGTGTCTCTGGTTTCCATCCAACCAATGTGAATGTTTACGACAGTGAGTGCCCATTGTTGCAACTCTCTCACGCCCCAGTGCAATGTCAGCGTTTCAGACCTCGTCAACACAAAGCGCCGAGGGCGTGGTCGATCATGTGGGTCTCATGACGAACGACAAGAGCATGAGAATCCCCATACCCAGGGACCAGTCAGACCAGTCATTCTCGCCCGCGGTTCCAGGGGTCCCGCCCTCGCCATCGCTGTCTCTACCAATGCAAGCACAAGCACAAGCCCAAACACAAGCCCAAACACAAGCCCAAACACAAGTATATGCACCTAGCGCACACGACCAAGACCTCCTAGGGCGCATCTCTGCACTGGAGCAAGCACAAGCACTAGCGCAACAGGCGAATAGCACACAAGAACTGCTGGCACGTATACAAGCCTTGGAGCAAGACAAGTCTCAGCTGCTCATGCAGCTACAGAGCCAGAACTCGGCGCATGCAGCAGATAATGCTAGCAGCAGCGCCTTGCCGCGCCCCTCACATGGCAAGTCCTATACAGTCAACTTTGCCCCACAGGGTAGGGGTAGCAATACGGACAACCACCAGGTTCATCACAGTGCAAGCAACATAAATACCCTTTCTAGCACTGGGTCTGGCTCCGGTGAATATGGCGGGTACGAGTCTCCCGGCTCTGGTGGCTACGGCTCAGGCGACGGTTATGACTCTGGCGGCGGCTATGGCTCGGGAGACTACGATAGCGGGGGCTACGACAGTGGGTACAACAGTGGCGGATACAACAGTGACGACTCCACCTCTATCAGCAGGCCGAAATCTTCCTTTGCAGCTATTGTGCCCGTTTCGAAGATGCTGAACGGCTGGAGGGTCATGACCAAGACTTGCGCTTCCGGCGCAAGGCTTATGACCGACACGGCTAAAGGGGCCTACAATAATAAGACCTTCACTGATATACGCGCCGTCACTGCCAACACAGTTAGCTCCATCGCCGCATCCGCTCCTTCCGTCATCTCTGAAGCTTGGAGCACTACTTCAGCGGCAGGTGCGGCCGCTGCCGGCACTACGGTGAGAGTCGTCAAGACCACTGCCACCAAAGCGCTGCGACTCCCAAGTAGTAACAGCAACAACAACAGCAACAGCAACAACAGCAACAGCAGCAATAACAACAATAGCAGCAATAACAACCGACAACAAGGTGTCATATCCGGCCATGTATCGAGCGATTTGCGCGACTTCCAGCCTACCAGCCCACTGAGCATGTCCCCTGACACCTTGTCGCCTATGAGTGGGTCTCCTGTGAGCTCTGCCTTTGCAAGTCCTTCTCAGAGTCCGCCTCTGAGCCCTAGACAGGACTCGACATTGTCTGAGATGATGATGCAAGGGACAGGGACAGGCGCAGGTGCGGGTATGTCTCTGCTGGATCTGGACTTGCACACAGGGGAAATGTTACCTCCGTCGGCAGCACCTCCCGATCTACTGAATTGAATAATTGTGCACATTACACATTGAAGATGTGGCGCTCGTACTCAAGTCTAACATAGGAAGTAGGGATGATTGTTATATTTTTTTGTTGAAAATAAATAGTCGTTTAGTGAAAAGAAGAAGAGTTCATCCGTATCAATGTAGTACGGGACTTAAAGCTCATCGTGATCCTCTTCGTCATCCTCCTCCTCATCCTGTCCTTCCTCCAGCTCCTGGGCAGCCTGAGCCTCAGCTCTGGCAGCAGCCTCTGCTTCTCTACGCTCCTCAGCAGCAGCATCGAACTTCTCCTTTTCAGGACCCTGTCTCACGAGGAATCCTTCTGCGGCGTACTCGTTGGCTTCTTCCAAGGAATCAGTTATAATGATGTCGTCGAAGATAGTGCCAGACTTTACTTGCCACAACTCGAAACCGACGTGAGAGCAGTCAGTGCAGCGTGCGTGCAGAGAGTCGTCGGTGACGTAGTCGGGGTTAGGAATCATTGGGTGCTCCCATGCTCCCTTGTACTCAGGGTTCTCAATCATTTTAGGCCTCCATTCACCCTTGTAGTCAGGGTTGTCCACCATGGGTGCCTCCCACTCGCCATCCTCGTCATCATCCCAGTCGTCGGGCTTAGTGGCCTCGGGGTCAGGAACGGACTCGGGGATGTCATCGTAACCAGCGGGCTTCTCGTCGGTGGGATCAGGCATCATCTTCGCATCAACCCAGTCTGAAGGCTTGGACACTTCCGGGTCCTTGATTTCCTTGGGCTGTAAGAAGTCAAACTGGTCCTCCAGCTTGCCCTCGCGCACCACCTTCTGGTCAATGAGCACCTGGAAGGTGTTGTCGGGCTCCACTACGAGTGTGTACAAGTGGGAGAGGTTGTCCGTCTCCACGCGCACCTCTTCCTTGATAAGCAAGTTGTCGTTCTTGGGAGGATAGTTGAAGATGACATGGGTGCGGCGGTTGCTACTGCCGCAGACGTCGGGGCCGAACATGAGGGAGTAAGGAGTGTCGCCACCGAAGGACGCCTGGTCCACGTCTCCATGCATGAGCTTGATGTAGGCCCCGCCGCAGTCGAGGTCCTGCTCGTGCTTGACGGAGTACTGAATGACAAGCTGCTTGCCAGCGTTGGTGAAGTTTTCGTCAAGCTTCGCACTCATACCGTAGAACTTTGCGTCCTCAGAGGTCTTCACTCCCTTGTCGGAGGCGTCGGCAAAGAACTCGCCTGCAGTGTGCTTCCACTCACCCATCTCGCCAGCTGGCTTCCAGGAGGTGGGCACGGTCCATCTGTCGCTCCATCCATTGTCGTTGAAGTTTTCCTGTAGTGTTGGGGGCAAGGGGGTAATAGGAAGGAATGGTTGGGCGCCGGAGAAGGTTAGAGATTGCTGGATTGTGGAGAACCGAAGACCGAAGCTTCCAGAAAGATTGCAAAGATAATATAGGCGCACGCACCTTGAAATACACCTTTGCCTGAGCCTGGACAAGCATGCACACGCAGAGCGCCACCAAGAAGTTAGCAAACATGGTTGTGGTTTGTGTCGACTGTTTAAGAGACAAATGTGTTCCACGAGGCACTGAGTTCTTTTCGCGGAATATTAGAGAATCGGCGTCCTCGTGGGCACTCCAGCGGTGTTTTTCTATAGATATTAATTCGAAGTTTTGCAGGGTTCACCAAACTCTCTGCAGAAACCACCAAACGACAGCCAATCATACGCTTCTCGACGTTGCTTCGAAAGCCAGGGGGAGAGAAAGCTCGCATGATGTCCAACTTTTCGCTGCCCGCGGTGACCAAGGCCATCATCATCATCAACGTGGTGATTCACATTGTCATCTTCGTCACCACCTTCGACATCGGCAACTTGAGTATCAGTGGCAACGCCGTCATCCTCAAAGGTGAATACTACCGCATTGTGACCAGCGCCTTCACACACGTGTCCATCCTCCATATAGGCATGAACATGATGACAATGCTGCAGGTACGTATGTATTCATGCGTATATATATATATATATATATATATATGTGTGTGTGTGTGTGTGCACATCTATGTCTCTCCCACTAACCTCCTTATCCACTACCTGAACACCCTGCAGATGGGCTCCTCGCTGGAGATGCAGTTCGGGTCCATCCCATTCCTCATCCTCACTTCATGGGCCGTGGTAGTCATTGGTCTGACGTACGTGGGCATCAGCTACATCTTGTGGAGCATCACTGACGACTTCTCGCACATGCAGACCTCTGGTGTAGGGTATTCAGGTGTGCTCTTCATGTACGCTATATTAGAAGCATATCACACGCGCATAGAAAACCAGTCGTTTTTCGGGGTTTGTACAGTCCCTGCACGTATTTACCCCTTCGTCCTCATGTTTGCCATACAATTCATTATGCCAGGCATCTCCTTTCTCGGACACCTGTCAGGAGTACTCGTCGGTCTGCTCACCGTGTACGGCGTGTCTGAGAAGATCTTTCTTCCCAGCCTAGAGTTTAGCCAGAAGATGGAAGGCTGGGGCTGCTGTGCATGTCTTGTCAATAGCGCTGGATACGTGCGCTGTGGAGACTTTACCTCCAGCACATGGGCAGTCACATCTGGCAGCGGCACCTCTGGTGTATGCGCATCTCTGTGGGGAGCCATCGTCATAATCTGGGGATATTTCACCAATATCCTCTCCACCGTAATGTATATCGTCGGCTGCCCGGTCGAGCGCCTTGCACTGCAGGCTACGGCATGCAGCACGGGATGCATCAGCAAAGTGAAAGTACTTCTCTCTCCCGTGCTGTCTGCATTCTCTTCCTCTGGCGACGCAGGACTCGATGTAGACGTGGACACCAGTGTGCACACAAGAGGAGGCAGCAGCCCTGGTGGCGGGAGAGCAGGGCATGTACTCGGTGGGGGGAGCAGTAGCAGTCCTCGGTATGCCAGACTTAGTCAGTCCGACCATGCACCGTTGGCGGCATCAGTCGACAAGGACGCCACGCTCGAGGTGTGATTTCAGTCAGTGTGTTGATTGAGGTGATAATGTGCTAGTTAGTTGTAGTTGTAGTTGTAGTTGTAGAAGTAAAGTTTGTTGTTGTTGTTGTTGTCGTATGTTTGCTGGATTGGTTTGTGTTCTGTGAACTCCCACCTCCCTTTCATTTCGTCTCGTTCTTACATTTAGTGTACACCACAACTACGTATCCCACCTGCAGGACTGGCACCACCCTCATTACCTCACGAGCACTAACTACTACTCAATGTCGCCATCTTCGGGTCTATTGCTTTCGACCACCCACGCCTGAAATTGTTTTTTGAAAGCGGAGCCTAGATCTGTGCTGACCTTCACAATGTGCCCCTTTTTATTGTATTTCTTGCAATTGGAGAAGACCAAGTCAACATCACTACAAAAGGCAGCGTTTGCAGCTTGGCTGACGACTGCGCTGGTGCTCTCGCCGTCGTCCTTCCAATAGGCATCAGCGATGACGTTGTCACACACGAGGCGCAGGTCCATAGGCTCAGCGATGATGTCAAAGTAGCCTGGTGTATCGTCAGGAACGGCTTCCCAGAATATCGCGCTGCTGAAGTCTCTGGCGAGAGAGCGTAGTAAAGACAGCTGCCGTTTCTTCGTGTCTTCCTTCGCACCAGAGCCAGCTTCATCAATTTCTTCCATTAGTTCACTCCAATCGATATCTCCTGCCGCATCGCCTGCCTCCTCCTCCTCCTCGTCGTCGTCTTCCTCTCCAGCATCATCATCATCATTTTCATCATCACCCCCTCTGCCTCTGCCTCTGCTCCCGCGTGATGAAGCTCCAGACACCACTGCGCCACTGCGCTTCTGGCCGCACGCCTCGCAGGACCTGGCACGCAATGCGTTCTCAAAGGTGCACGTACCGCAAGTCCAGTGCGTGCTGCTGCTAGAGTTACCTCTTGGGCCTCCCTCTCCTCCCTGCTCTTCGTCGTCTTCATAATCTTCCTCAACGTATGATTTGCGAGGCCTGCCTCTGGTGCGACCGCCGGACGGTGCATGCATGTCCTCCTCCTCACCCGCCTCTTGCTGGTAGTCCTTGTCAGACTGGTTGCGAATGCGACTGGATGCCGTCGAGGCTGCGGCACGTTTAGGACGGCGACCGTAATTGTTGCCATTGTCATCATCATCATCATCACCGGAAGGACCTCCTTCATCTTCTGAGGACTCCGCCGTCTCCTCTCTGTCGATGGCGCTGGAAACTGCCCTTCTGCGAGGCTGGCGTGAAGCTTTCGCTTCTCTGACTACTGTCCCGTATGCCAAACAGCGGTCAAGAGAGAAGATACGTAGGCTGACGCTCGAGTAGGTGGTGCACCGGGTTGCCATATGAAAGGCTGGTAGTGCAGCGAGAAGGCGGCTTGACGTAGTGTCCAGCCAGGCTTTTTGCACGTAGAATTCGAGCAGTAATGCGACTTCCATCAACTCTTGCGGAGACGAGGCTCGCACCAGTGAAGTAAACCAAACATCCTCAAGCTCGTCACTCCAGCCCGAGGAGTGTGCGATGCTTGCACTTGTTCCAGCTGGGCCTGCAGCTGCTGCAGCAGCAACTTCCACCTCGTCGGGAGGGATGAGAGAGCCACAGGGGAGAGAGTTGAACACAGTCAGTATCGCGAGTTTGACAGCGTTGCACTCTGTAATAATACCCCCGTCGCAGTCCCATTTGAGTGCTTCCATGTATTCATGACTGCCGAAGCGCACTTTGTCAATTTGCGAGCGTCTACCAGCTTTGGCTAAAAACTTGTGTGCCTCAAGTTTAGAAAGCGCGTCCTTAGCGCCGACGAAAGTCTCCTTTGCAGCCACTGTTACATCGAATGACACTGGTTTGAGGAAGCGACAGTCCACTGCAGGCTTGCCCTTTTGAGCGTACTCCGCATTAGGCTCCACAGTGAAAACAAACTTATAGCTGCCTGCACGACGGAAGGTGGGGGCGGTGAAGTAGTACAGCCCGTCGCTCCACTGCTCATCGAGGTCGATGGAGCACAGAGGCTCAGTGTGCCCCTCTCTGTGAATATCGAAGCGCATGGTCACTGCGCCGTTGGGCACTCTTGTCTTTTTCTCCTGGTTGTTGAACAATGCCAATACAAGGAATTTTCTCGCACGACTGTTAAAGACGAAATATTCCTCGAAAGCCACGTCCTCTGCAAAGGTCTCGCCGCTGTTCTCGTCAACGGAATATTGCAGTGACTTCTTTTCTTCGAACGTGGCCTGGCCAGCGATCTCATAGAAGGGAAGTACTGACATGCCTTTGTTATGCATATATCGTAGCTCCACGGGCTGCTCTGCTGGCAACTCCATATTCCTTGGATCTGCTTGGTAAGCAAACTGATCGAAACCAGCGCCCCCACCATTGGCGCTCTTCTTTACGCCGTGCAGGTGAGAGATCTTGTCAGCAGTGGCACTGGTGCCGCCGGAGCGCACAAGCCAACTGTTCATGCCGCCTCCACCAGTACCTGCCCCCTCTCTGCGCTCGCGCTGTACCACCACAGGCTCAGCATCGACGTCTATGATCTCCACTGCCACTGCACCGTCTGTAGCAGATTCAGATTCAGATGCACCAGATAAAGTAGCGACGACATCCATGGGGGCGCCATCAGATACTGCATCTGACAGTACCTCCTTCTCAACACCGTTTACTTTCAAGGCACTTTTCTCTTCGGTACTACTGTCAATGCCATTATTACTGCCAGCAACAGGAGTGGGTAGCTCGGTCTTCGGCAGGCAGCACTCTTCATTACTGACCACCACTTCGAGCTCCTCTACAAGAGAGCGCACACGCTCGCGCACACTGTCTGCAAGGCTTCCATCATGTTGCAGCGAATGCCGCACTGCCTCCAAGACCTCGCACACACCCTCGTGGGTGCTGATGACACTCCAGCAGTATCTACTCTCGCCTGTTTCCCTGACACTCTTCGAAGTCTTGGCGACGTTCTTGTTGCTAGTAGCCTTGCTGCTCTTGCCACTCTTACCTGCACCAACTCCACCCATCTTGTCCCCCATAAAAGCACGGAACTCCTGTTCTACGGGGTCGACCGGCACGTGCGAGCACACGAAGAGTGCTTTCGACACCGTCGAGGGAAGTTTCCAATACTCTCTCCCATCCGCATCATGGCCTAAACATACAGTGTACAGCCCTGTGAGGTTGACTATGCGCGTGGCTAGTGCCCTGCGCTTGCGTCTCAGCTCATGGTTCTTTCGCTCGACGCGAGCTTTAAACATCTGCAGAGCGCAAGACTGGTGCACAATCACTGCGGGCTCTGGTGCAATGCTAGCATCAGCTGTGGTGGTGGTCAGGTCGACACTGTTTCCAGCTTGCATACCCATGCACTTCAGAAGCTGCCTGCCGTCCACAGAGTCCACTGGAGGAAAGTAAGGCAGCTGCAGGGGTGGTGCACCTATGTCTACCAACCCACTACGGATGAATACACGCGTTTTGTTCAACACAAAGGTTTTAGGCTCACCAGAGCCGTCGCCTCCGACAATATTGTTCCCACTATTGTACTCCTCTTCGTCCATGCCTGGCAGGGGTGCAGGTGCGGTCAACTCGCCGTCCGCATATAGTATTGCGCGCTCACCATGGCGTGACTGGTGGTGAGCATGATCAGTGGGAGTATGGCCAACCACCATGGGAGAGCAGACTTCCAGCTCCGACAAGCCACAGTACTGGCATTTGGTTTCGGAAAGTGTTTTCTCATGCGCGATGAGGTGAGCATTGAGTCTCTCTGGGAGCTTGGCAGCGTTTTTTGGATTCGGGTCTTCTGCCGCCTTGATGTCGATTGCACGGTTCAATAGGCACTCTTCGGCGTCTCTGTCTCTGAACTTGTCGACAACTGCCGTATCACTAAAGGAGGTGCCTCCAGTGGACTCCGCCATTCCTGCTGCTGCCATGAGTTCGCGTAAGTCAGTGGACGCACTTGACTTCTCCGCGTTGATCTTATCAAGGCCCACACGTGCAATGGCAACACCAGCATCACCTGCCAAGTCCTTTACTACTCGCATAAACTCCGTCTCTTTGAAGGGTGACGACTGCAGGGAAAGGTTGATGAGTTTCAGGCACAAGTCATTCGGTGAGCCGCGCGAGACGTAGATGCGATCGAAAGCCTCAGTGGCGTCTGCAGATACGCCACCACAGCCCTTGAGCAGTTCGTTTAGTGCAGTCATGATGCATAGCGTGTCTGTGGGCGCCAACGGCTTGTCATGTTGTAGTAGCAGCGCCTGCATGTCCGTTTCGCTCATTGCACCTGCACTCGGTGCAGCGCCCGGAGCTGGCAGCCCCAGAGCGATGGCTTCTCCGGCCTTGACGGAAGCGCTTGGCACCGTGGCCAGCAGCGTGGAGCGTGTGGGGTCAGCCAACAGACTCAAAGCCTTGCAGAGTGTACCTAGCAGGCGAGGGTTGTCGACTGAATGCTTGGCGAGCGCGCGGCTGTACCGTGGGTTCAAGTGCCAGGGAATCTGTGCCGAAGGTCCTATTTCGTCAACCCAGAAGCCGAGGTCTGAAAACTGTCTCTCCAGCTCCACTGCAGTGGTGTCGTTGCCGTCCGTACTCGAGACGCCGTCCTCTATGGCTCTGGATGCATCGTGACGCGCTTGGCGCATGGATGGCAACAGATCCACTGAATCCTCCTCAACGCACAGCGGGCAGATCCACTCCTCTGTCTGCTTGTCAACAAGCTCCTGCGCCGGGGGAATAAGACACGACGGGCGGCTAAGGCCTTGTGCAGTGGTCTCATCTGCCTTGCCCATAGCAGCCTCATTTAGTGCTGGGAGCGAATAAGAGCCGGTACACCTGCCACACTTCATCTGCGTCAATGAGGACAGTTCTCGGCGTGAGAGCAAGCAGCGGGAGTCGTTGCATTGGTCCAATGGTGCACGACGCGGAGAAAATACCCACTCGTATGTGTATCGATGCATCGCCTGCAGAGCTTTGTGTGAGTTGGCATTAGCTGTAACCGCCTCACTGTGATATACGAATGCATTGATGGCACACAGACGCATATCATTGTAGAACGCACATGCCACGTTGTCATCGCAACCCGTCGCAGTTCCGTATGCCATGTTGCAAAGACGCGTGGCCACAGCTGCAAAGGACATGGGGTGGCGAATGGTCTGCAGATACTCGCGATGAGACTGGTCCCAGATAAGATGTTTACCGCAGGTGAGTGTGCACATCTTGTGCAGCACACGCGCACAGCGACGATAGGTCTCTGAGTGAGTCTGCGACTCCGCCACAGAGTTCAGCGCCCCGAGCAATTTCGAATGATCATCCGCGTCCTCAAACTCAGTTTCCGGCACTTGCGACATGGTAATGGCACTGCCTAGAACTCCTTCTGTGTCTGTCGTGTGCTGCTTGGCCGCGCTGCCGTAGTCCCGTGTATCGCTGCTGTTGGCCGATTGCTTCTGCCGCAAGAACACCAAGCGGTCTTCCATTAGAGTGAGTCCTTTATTTTTGAGTACTTTGCTATTTTTGCCATTACTACTACCTTCCTGAGTGGTGTCTGTGTCTCTGGCAAGGCGGGCAAGCAAGCGGTAGCGCAAGTGGCGCGCTACGTTCTTATTGTTCCTGTAGCCTACCAAGGCACTCCCACCGCGACCAGCTGCACTGCCACCTGCGCCACCGCCACGAAGGAGGTTCCTGGTCTCGTCGGCTGTGAAGGCTAGTTGGGGCATAATTCTCGCGATCAACGCCATTCTGGCGATATCTTGAAAGGTCAGTTCGTTCAAAGGTAGACGTACCTGATGAGGGCTGCATACGTCATTACGCAGCGATGACACGGTAGCATCATCGTCAAGCTCCAGAAGCGTGTGCAGTGGGGCCGACACCGCTTGTGTGAGGCACAGCAGTGTTCTGTCCAGGGTGCCTTGCGATTGCATGCGCAGGCTTGCAGCGAGCTCAGCAGGCTCCACAGGGGCGGTGACACCTGCACCATCTGTCTCTGCTTCTTCTGCCTCTTTTGCTTTGTCTACAAGGGGCAAGTCTTCGAATGAAGCTTCCTCGTCCCCGCTCTCATTTTCTGTCTTCGCACTGATCTCAGCTATGGTCTCAGCGCCAGTGTCAGCTGCCGCATCCGTATCCACCTCCATAGCCACATTTTCGCTTGCTTCAGCAGCAGCCTCAACAGCAGGCTCTATCTTCGCTTCTACCTTAACGCCCGCGAGCTCTGTGCTGGTGGGAGGTTTGCCATCGCGCAGCGCAGCGATAAGAAACTCTCGCTGCAAGGCAGAGGCTGCAAGATGTCTTGTCAAGCTAGCAGCGTTGAGGGGTACTTGTACATTGAGGAACTCCCGGTTTTGCACAAGGCTGTTGGAAAGAGTAAGCAAGGAATCGAAGGCACTGTTCGGTAGTGCATGCGCCACGGCGGCGTTGCAGCTCTCTAGCATTTCCGTTGTGTCATCCTCCCCTGCTCCTACACCTGTCAAATCCGCAATATCTGGAAGCAATGCGTCCAGGCATGGCAGAGCAACCTTTGAAAGCACCTCTTGGAGCGAAGAAGTGTGGTCGTTGCGTGCAGTTACTTGCATATGGTCGTCTTCCTGATCACCACTACCGCTGCCACTGGTGTCTTTTCCATCGCTACCACTACCACTGCCATTACCACCACTGTCATAAGCCATGCCTGCCATCATTGCAGATATGCTCGTCTCACTCTCTTCCACATCGAATCTGTCCAACACGTTGAGCTGCGCCGTCTTCTGGTGCTTGAGAATCGCTTTCTTGACCTCTGGTCTGTAAGCGTTGCGATACTTGTTGTGCAGCGCTTGCTGCATCTTCAGTTTCGTTGCTTCGGCCTTTAATCTGGCCTCCTCTCTCTTCTCTACCTCACGATCTAATTTAGCTTGTTCACGAGCTATCTTTTGCTGTTGCCTCTGGGCATCCCTCTCGGCATTGTTCTGATCCTTCTGCTGCTGCTTGCGTAGAGCAGCGGCAATGGCATCAGGAGCATCCTTCTTTTCTGCTGCTGCTGTTGCTGCAGATGTGCCCACAGGAGCTGCCGCCTTTGCAGCAGAGCTGGCATTCGCTTTAGCTTCTTTTTTAGCCTTTTCTTGCGCCTCTTTCTTCGCCTTTTCTAGAGCTACGGGAGCATTTGCAGCGTTGTAACGCTGTAGTACTAACGCCCGCTTTGATGCAGCAGCCCCCTTTTCATCGGTGTAAGGTGTGCTGCCTTGCCTTTGGCAGTGCATTCTATACGTCGCACACACCAGCGTGCCTTTTAGTCCTTCGAGCAGCTTCTCAACTTCGTAGTTGAAGAAAGAGAAAGGCGCAGTAGACGTCCAGGGCCCTAGACCGCCACTTGCAGTACATCCCGTGAATCCTCCACAAGCGTCGTCACCGGAGGCGACTGGGGAGGTGGCACCAGCACCAACGCAGGGGCCGGTACCCTTCGGCGCAATCCCTGGGAAGTGCATGCGGAACACAGCCTCTTCGCTGGCAGCCTCGTGCGACTCGCCAGTGCCCAGGTTCTGCATCTTGAATATAGGCGCCGCAAGTGCCCCGCCTGGCTTAATGGAGCAGAGGAAGCGTTGAGGAAGAGTAAGCGGTAGAGCAGGCGGCGCGTTGGAGGAAGAGGAGGAAGCTCGCGGGGTGCTTCCCTGCGCCGCCTGGCCTACGAACGCGCGGTGCTGCTGGGTGTCCTCTATAGTGATTTCTGCGCGGTAGCCCATGGGAAACAACTGCAGGGCCGTCTGGAAGGCAGGCCTCGGGTCTAGATTGCCAAGCTGGTGTAAAGAGATGTCACCGACAGCTACGGGGTACCGCCCGATCGATGCCACTGCTTGCATCGCCGTCTCGTGTGCAAGCTTGCGCATTTGTATCGTGGCTGCGGAGGGTGTCATCTTGCTGGAGCTGGAGCTGGAGCTGGAGCTGGAGCTGGAGCTGGGGCCGCCACTTTCCGCAGACACAGCGGGGGTGGAGGCAGAGACGGAGGCTTTGGGAGAGGCCGCCTTTGCCGAGGTGCTGTGGATGGGTGTGGCCTTCTCCTCTGCTTGCAGGGCGGCAAGTACATCCGCCTTCTGGGCGCAGAGTGCACCGCTGGCTGTACGGAAGGCCACCTTGTAGCCACTGCCTAGAGCAGTCGCTTGTCCCCAAGTGGGACCTTTCTTCCGTGGGTTGAGAGGTTCTGACCTCGTGGTGAGAATGATTTCTATACCGGCAATGTATCTCGACACATCCGCACCCTTGGCACTGAGGAAGGATGACAAGTCGGCACGCACGCGCTTCTCGAAAGCAAGCCTCTTCTGTCTCTCTTCTGAGCTCATGGAATCGCCTCCCGTAGAAGGCTCTTCATCGTCGCTGTCATTCTTCCTTTTCTTGATAATTGAAGTCTTGCCAGAAGGCGAAGATGCACTCATTTTTGGACGATTGGAAGAAACTGCACGCGCTTGCAGCAAAAACTCCTATATCCTCTGAATTGGATCCTTGGAGAATCGTTCTTTGAAAAGTCTGCAAAAAGACGAGTTTGCAATTTAGTAACCCTTTATTACAAAGAGAGGGAACAGGGTTTCAAGGGAAAATGACAGGCACGGCCCTTGGCGGCATGGTGAAGTCACTGCGCGAAACAGCGACGACGGAGCGACTGCGCTCAGATCACATCTTGACCCTGGAGTTGATGCAGGAGACTGTGGACGACAATGTGGCTCTCAAAGCCGCAAACAAGCGCCTCCTGGCCCGCCTGGCGCGTCTCGACGACGGCAGACTGGGCGAGGGCGAGGGCGAGGACGAGGATGAGGAAGGCGCAGGCGAGAGAGAAGAGCAAGCAGAAGCAGCGCGCAAAGCCACCCTGCAAAAGGTGTTGAAGCAAGCAGAGGAGCTTACAGCTATGCGAACGGAAAATAAGCTGCTGAAAGGCAGAGCAGCACAGGACGAGAAGCGCATACGTGACCTGCAGCGCAGCAATAGCAGCAACGAGGCCATGAAGCGAGAACTAGATGCCTTCAAGGCGAAGCTCACAGCAGATGATGCATCATCTGCTAATGCTGTCGAACCCGGTGGGGGCGAGTGCAGATGCGCAGAGATGCAAGCATTACTGGACGACCTATCCGCGCAGCTGGGCACCGCCACAGAGCAGCTGCACAACCACGTGCCCGGCTGCGTAGACCGAATTCGCCAGTTGGAGCAGCAGGTGCAGGACTCAACGGTCGCTGGTGAGGTCTCTGCCAAGAAATTGACAGCAACGCAGGAGCAGGCACAGGCCCTCGAGCAGCAGCTGGAGCTCCTGCTGGCGGAGGAGGAAGCCAAGGACGCCGCGCACGCCGTACTGCAGGCCAAATACAAGGACCTCCGCAAGGTCAACGATGACAGCCTCAGAGCCTTACATGATCGCAGACACAGAGAGGCTCAGACGGCACAGGCGGCCCTGTCTGCTGCTGATGCGCAGTTGGCAGATGCGCAGACGGAGGTGGCGGCGCTGCAGAGTGCAAATGC
>JACKZZ010010622.1_pt1 | contig 26741 bp, 29 predicted proteins | sample 8027871 | NCBI WGS metagenome assembly JACKZZ01 (sample SAMN15724774, study PRJNA655200) | protist metagenome | isolation source: fluorescence activated cell sorting (FACS) single amplified genomes of... | place: USA: West Boothbay Harbor, Gulf of Maine | collected 2000-07-19 | reverse complement strand
TATAAGAAATTTGCCAACGACCCAGGTTCCAGTTTGCAGTGAAGCACAAACTGCCGTTTTTCTACGTGTCTGCCGCCGACGGTACAAACGTCGTGCGCATATTCGAAGAAGCCATTGCCTTGGCCATCAAGCAGAAGGAAAACCCCGATAAAGACGACGTACTTGTTCTTTTGCGCTCTGTTTATCATCTAGAGCATGGATTCTGGAGGACGTCGCGGATTTTATCAACGCAAAAAAATCGCAATATGCAGGTCCTAGACGACATCATGGCACTGCTAGCAGAAGACGACAATGCAGACATGTTGTAGGTGGAAATGCAGCGTCCTGCGACTCGTCAACGTCGATTATACGACTTCATGGGCCAGCGGACTCACTTGCCAAGTCGGTATAAAAATGTGATGCAGGCGGGCGCATCGCCATCCCGCGCACACGCGTAGTTACCCGACGAGAGGCTATGTCGACTGCCGCAGAACTGCATGCTTGCGGAGGGTTTTTTCGCCTCAGACAGTGGTCGTTCCACTTGCAGTTGGAGATCCTGCTCCCGGACGAACACAGTACGGAATAGAAGTAGACAGCTTCTGTCGTTCGGTGTGGGCCCGCTGCAGCTCCTCGTTGAATTTTTGTTGGATCGATACAATATCACGAAGCACTCAATATTGGATCGGTAGTATGTGTGCAGATCGATCTTCTTCAGATCTGCCGCTGACTGCTTTCCAAAATTAGCTGACCCATGTGAGGCGGCTGGGTATGGGCAGTTTGCCTCTGCTTGATGATGGACCTGACCACAGTTGCATTTCGGGTTTAGACAGCTCGTTTTTCTGCTTCCATGCAGCACAACTCCTTGCGCGCAGATACCAACACAATAAGAAAACGAAATCTATCTCAATCAGATCCATCGCCACTTTTGGTGTTGGTTTCTTTAGTGTTGTTCAAACGCGGGTATTTATGAAATGCTGGCTGAGGCTGAGCTGCATGAACTATGCTAAAAGACCAACTTCGCGACCGTGTAGTGGTGAAGAGAGAGGAAGAAGACTTCGGCAGTGAAGTAGAGGGTGTGAGAGAATTTACAGCCAAAATGACAAAAACTGCCGATAAAAACTTTCTCCTTTTCTTGCTGCCAAATCCAGTGCGCCACAACTCTTTTTGAGGCGTATGCTACACCGGAGTTGCTTGAACACCATGTGACATTTGGGCCCGGGGAGAATTCCAACACTACGCGGGTCCTCTTGCCGAAGCGGGATGATGTTGGGGCGGTTCGCAAACCACGATGGCCCTCGACCAGCGCGTCGGGGTCAGCGCATCGGGAATTGTGTTGCGTTGTTGCTCGGCGCGGTGAGCGGAATCGCAGGGCGAAGTTTGGGGAACAGGTTACACCTGTTCAACATGCAGAACAGTGGGAAGGAGCGGGCGGACAAGAAGGAGGTCTACGAATTCCGCGTCTCCATGCGTCACGATCCCAACAAAGTCGCCTTTCTCAGCTTCTCAACTTCAACCGGGTAAAGTGGAAGTTTATTGTAGTATCTATCTTCATGTCGAAAATGACAATGAAAATCATGATCAATTTTCGGCTGTTGTCTGTTGTGATCCAAATGTCGCTATAGACGACTGAAGAGACTTCGGTATCATGGTTGCTTGAATGAAAAAACCGCTGCTCCTTTGTTCAGGCTTGCGGATAAGAAAAAGCAAGTGCCGCGTGCGGAAGAGAGCGAGAAGCAGAAGCAACAAGCGATGACGCGCGACATGTCGGTTGCCGTTTCGAACGCTCTAATGGACGCTTTCCAGGCGGGCAAAGGGCAGCCTAATGCGAACACGGGGTTTCACGTGAACAACGTCGGCGTGCAGACGAAGCAGGACAAAACCGGTTTCAATGTGCGTGGCTACCTGAACATGCCGAGCAGCATCCAGTCCAGCAGCAAATTTTTGGACGATCTCAAAGCCAAGCTGCCCGGGGCGTTGTCCCAAGTCCAGAACCTTGAGAACGCCAAAGTAGACGAAGTCAGCATTGTGCGGCTAGGTACTTACAACTGCATAAAGTACTTAAGTTCTCCGCTACAAAAACTCATTTCGTATATTCAGAAATGATGTAAACATTAGATGTCTTGTTCTTTTCACGGCTGGCTAGAAATACTATATCGATCTGCTGATGTTCAGAGCTTTGCAGCAGTGCCTGGCTGCCGAACGGGAAAACGGAGGAGGGAAAAATGAGCTGCCCTGCGGAGCGCTGGGGGTTCGTCTTTGGCTGATGTTTTCACCTAGAAAACGCCGGGCGCGCGCAGTATTTTGCTCCGTTTTCCGAGTTGCTCTCTCCGTCCAGCTATTTGCCGCTATGGCCTGGGTCAGCGTGTGAGGCTGGAAACGCCCCGCGAGATGTCTTCACAGGCCCTGGCCTCGTCGTCTCTAGCGGGCACCACGCACATATGTCGGCCGCGAAGGCCTTTCCGGAGCCCTTCCAAAAAGGGGGGGCCGGAGGGGTGCCCGGAACCCTAAGAAAAAGCCTATTGCTTTTTCTTCGAATCACGATGGTGCTACCCCTCCCCGAAAGGGGTCCCGGAACCCCTCCGGGAACCCCGTCCGAAAGGCTGTCGGATTCCTCGCCTTTTCACGAAGGGCCGCAAAGGCAAAAAGCGCGCGCGCGTGCCGGTACACGCGCGCACAGCTGCACGGCATTAGAACCAACTGGAAACGCAGCCGCGGCCAGTTCCATTTGCGCCCTTGACTCCGACCGACCTGCACAGATTGAGGCCCATTGCCTAGCCGCTGAACTGCGTGAGGACCTGCTGAAGCAGCTCGAGGTTTTAGGGGCGCTCCGAGGCAGATCCGCAATCGTTCACCTCCGCAGCAGTCCTTACTTAGCTACTGAGAAGCGCTTCTAGTAGGCGGGCTAAAATAAACGGCACTGGGATTGGCCTTTTATCTGAAGTCACAGGTTTACTGGATAGGCGTCGCGAAAAAATGCGCGCAGAAATTTTTTTACGATCTTAGTCAAATACAACTTTTACGACACTATACAGAGCTTTGCAGCAGTGCGTGGCTGCCGAACGGGAAAACGGAGGAGGGAAAAATGAGTTGCCCTGCGACGGTAGAGGAGACTATGGCCTGCGGGAGTTCAGTCTGTACCCTATCGGACAAAGACGCGTGCTGCACCGACGAAGCCACGAGCAGCCTGGCTACGTCGAGCACGAAGCAAGTCGGTCCGGTGTTACTCACGGGCAATATGTGCGTCAACAACGTGCTGCAGATTGGCAAGGCATGGCAGATGGAGACCTCCGACGACCTGTGTCGGCAGCTTCCGTACACTCCTAGAGTGGTTCGATATTGATTTTTCGTCTAAAAGCAATGCGCAAGGAAGAGAGGAAAGCAAAAGTGTTAGCGTTCTTGATTGATGCATTTCTTCATGGCGGAATCTTGCCTCCTTGCCTCCGTTGCAGAGTTCGTAAGGGCAATCGTGCAAAAAACGTAAAAATTCAAGAAAACATAAACAGCTACCAAGCCGAAAAGCCTACCACGATGGCAGACTACATGATGAATGCGTCGAAAAATTTGCTGTCGGGTAGCGATGTGGCGAAGAAAGTGCAGTTGTCTTACGGGGTGTACAAGACCTTCTGCGTGCCGAGCAGCATGAAGGGGGCGGCGAACAAGGGCACAAACCTCTTCTACCTCAACGTTGGCGGCTACCGCGGCGAAGATGATAAACGGGAAATTCTGGACCTGTTGAACAACAAAGACTTGAAGGCAGAAGTCTCGTCTCTTATGGGCAACGTCGCAATCACGGATTTCGCTATGGGCAGCGGCTTTCAGGAGGGCGAAATCGAGTGGCCGAAAATGCAGGTAGGTTTTTTTTGCGGCTAAAGCAAAAGCTAATTCAAGATTGATTTACTGCCGTCCACGAAGCGAGGATGTGAAAAACAAGGTACTTAGCAACTTCTTGGATCATTCAAGAGACTGTCACCTACTGTAGACAAAGTTGAAACTACTGATGTCAACAGGAGCCCTGTCGAACCAATCCAGACGGAACGATGGGCGGCCTGTGTTACGTGAAAACTTTGGATGCTACTCAGCACAACCGAATCTGTCTACCTGCGCGTGCGACCAAAAAGACTACATACTCGATACAACTTTGTATGGATAATTTTCCCATCTTCACATCATGCTTAGTAGAAGGGCAATATAGAAGATGCAATATGCAGTGCAATTAGCGGGGCAGGGAGACTGATTTGAAATCCATACGCCGCCAGGGCTGCACCGCGCTTCCAGGGGCCAAGCCGCCCAAAGTGCTGCCAGGCATCAACACCGGAAGTTTGAAATACGTCGCACGCTAGGGGATACTAGTGTCCCTCACCGTCGGCGGTTTTTTTGACAAGCCCCTTCGCATACACTCCTCGTGTCATGTGAGATACAATTCCAAGAAATCTCTTGTAGAATACAGACTAGCCGGTAAGTGACACAGAACAGATGCGCTACTTAGTCCTTTTTCCGAGAATACAGTTTCAGATCAGTGAGTAAAACAAAACGCATAGTCCAGCGATAGCACCAATGTTTCCTCTAGCATTTTACTTGAAAAAATGACAAGTCGACTAATGCTCTGCAGTGGTGATTTGAGTCAAAGAGAAAAACACACTACTGTAAAAGCGCTGTGAGTTCTTTTTCCGTGCCCCACGAATTTTGCCGTGTCTTACTTCAGGCATGAAATCAGATCGGTGGAGCAAAAAATACTAGCAACCCCAAACGTTTCGGTCAAATGTTTTATTTTTCTCGTGATTACACTTACACTGTGTCTCCTGTCGGTTTGATCGTAGCTGCAGCTCGTGAGTATGCATCGGTTGCTGTCGTGACATAAGCATGCGGTTACGCTCGCTCAGTGTCGGTTGGAAGCTGATTCTCTAATTTCCAGTCGGTGAAAGTGTAGCTACAGCATGGCGTAGATAGCATAAAGTTTTTGCTGGCGAGTTCGGTTAGCGAAATTATAAGTAGAAATGCATTGCAAATACAAACTATACAATCAGGCTACCATACGATTCCCATCAAGTTCTACCTTTTAACGAAGATTTGCAATTTAAAAGTTCGCGTTCGACGACATGTCACTCACTTGATTACTTTTCCCATACATTCTCATTCAACTATAACTAACTTTCGCTTTTCCACAGTAGTAAGCGCTTTTCAGTCGACCGGCCACAACAGACTACGCAGACATGACCTCGACCGGCTTCACAATCGAATCTCCGAAGGGAGGACCGGTGTCGCAACTTGCAAACGCCGCCATATCATCACCGTTCAACAACAGATTCGATCCGCAATTTGGTACGGTTGATGTATGATGCCTTACTGAGAAATTATATCAACATTGCGCTACAACTCCAATTCGAAGTCGTCTTTCCCCCGGTTCCTGAGTTACCGTTCAATGCCTGATTCGTCGTATGTTGCACAATATGCAGTAGTTGTCGGTATGCTAGAGTTTCTGTAGAGAGCTAATTCCAAAAATTTCTCCAGGTCGCCGTCCGACGGCGCCGCAGCAGAACTTGTTTTCAAACGAGCGGTATGGGATTCCAGATGCGTCGACCGAGTTTCAGCTGAATAGGGGCAACTATTACGCTACACACGGAGGCGCTCCGGGGGGGCTATCGGACTACAGTAACGCGAATCTTTCGCCGTTTGGCGCACCTAGCTACTTCCCGCCTGGTACTATGATAGGAGCAGCAGGAGGTCCCCCCGCCCACCCGTTTGGCTCGCCCGCTCCGGGAGCTTCCATTTTTGGGTCCTCGCTGGGACCCATGACCACTAACCCTTTCGGCGCGTCACCCACTGCCATGGCTGTGGGATCCTTCGGCGTGCAGCAGCCCACGTGGAACAGCGTGCAGTTCAGCGCCCAGCCCATCAACCCCACGAACTGGAGTGTGGCTCAGGTGTTCGGCCACCACAGCGGGTTCGCGCAGGCTCTGAACAGCGCAGCCATGACAAAGAACGATCTGGACAACCGCGAAATGGTCGCACTGGAGATCCACCACCGCCGACTGAATCGCATCGAGGACGTAGTGGACGCCTTGGCGCAGGAAACTTCCGCCGTCGTAGTGGACCATGAGCAGAGGCTGCGAAAGATCGAGGGCTTCTTGTCGGACCAAATCAGCCGCATGGCCACCGGAAGGGCCAATGTCATGTCGGAGCGGTGATAAGGAAGCCAAGCGCAGTTTTACTTTTTTTTTGATCCCGATCCTGTATTATTTCCAATCACTCATCTGCTTCTTGTTCTTTCGTCCACATTGATTCGTCAAGCACAATTTCGGTCGCATTCTCATTGACGAGCTTTTTTTCTTGCAATCGGTTGTTTTTCTGTAGGAGTTTTTTTCGCAGTTCCGGGCTTGATAGCACGGTAGGTGTAGCAAATTGTAGTACTCAGTCGCTTTTTATTTTTTAAATGAGTAAATGATCTTCGATGATCAGTAACCAAACGACGAAGTTTTTTTCTGACAAAGATATACGACGCCAACTGCAACTGAACATGCAACCAAGAAATTTTGTGAGGGCCTAAAATGTGTTCGGTTGTGTGTTTTTTTTACACACACAGAATCAACTCACTGATCAAGAAAGTCAATTTCCATTTTTTTGGAAAAAAATCGGGTAGCAACGATTTGTAAAACACCTGAATTTTCTTTGGCTCTCATGAAGCGCGCACACCCAGCACAGTAAGCTTGTTTGCCAGTTTCCCGCTTCGTTTTTCTTAGTGCAAGTAGCTGTAGATACTCTCTCCAGAATGGTACCTCAGTACGTCGCGCAGTCGCGAGGCAAAATCTATCACAATTTGCGAGGCGGTAAAATCCATCGCTCCGGCAGTTCTTGCGAGGGGAAATTTATATCCTGTGAAGCTGCACTTTGATCGTTTCAAATTACCCAACATATTGACGCAAACGCACTTGTATCTATGTCTCACAATATCACAGTAAGTTCTGCGCCTTCTTTCCTGTTTCGCTCGTTTTTCCCAAGAAAGCCATCGATTGAGAACAATGCTCAAACTCCCCCGAACGCGCACCAGCGACGTGAAAGTCGCCATCTGCGGCGCCGGGGTCGCGGGAGGCACTTTGGCGGAGATGCTGAGCCGGAGCAGCCGTGTGTCAGAAGTGCACCTTTTCGAGATGGGGCGTGGGCTCGGCGGCCGCGCGGCCACGCGCAAACCGCGGGCCCAGCCTGGCATGAGTTTCGACCACGGCTTTCAGTACGTTACCGCCGCGTGCGGGTTAGACGTGAGCCTGATCAACGAGTGGGAGGAGAAAGGTCTGCTCCACCCCTGGGGTCTCGAGGGCACCTTCGCGCAAATGCAGTACCTCAGCACGGGCGAGATTAAGGTGTCGACGAACAACCCGAATTTCAGCTGTGGCGCCACCTCCAGCCTCTCTCCCGAGTTGCGGGGCGTGTTCATGGATTTGGGTATGCACCCCGGCACGTTCGCGAACCGCAGCAACGACGCCTCGGCGTCTCCAATGCACCACTCCGGCGCGAGCGGAAACAGCCTATATGATGAACAAGCAGGTGAACTACAGGCGCAGCGGAACAAGCCGGAAGAGTACCTCAGCGAACTTCCGTACGTGGGGTACACAAGTAGCAGCAACATCGTCGAGAAGCTGGTGGCGGACAACCCGAAAATTAAGGTGCACTGCGGCACACGCGTGGTGCCGTCCTTCCGGGGGGTCACCGGCGGTTCCTCTCCGACGATGCCCTCGCCGGGCGGTGCGAAAGGCAGCAAGCCGGAGCGGGCGTGGCGAGTGCGCAAGTGGGTGAATGCGGAGGACGCGATGCGCAAGCGCGAGGGAGCTGCGGATGGTGCAGTCGATGACAGCTTCACGGAGGACAGTTTCGATTTCTTCGTGTCCGCGGACCGGCTTTTCCTGAGCATCAAGGGCGAGGAACCTTTCTTCTCGAGACAAGAAACGGCGGAACTACTCGAGCCCATCCAGCAGCTGTTGTACCGAGAAATCGAGAGCTTACCGGTCATCACCTGCATGCTGGCCGCGCGTCCGAAGGGGGAAAGAGTTATAACAGGAGACGATGCAAGTGGTCCCGCGGCCTCCTCGAAGGACAATCTGCTGAACGGTATCCACTATCTGAAGCACCCGATTCTGAAGTGGGCCAGCCGCGAGAACGCCAAGCCGGGCCGCGGTGCGTTTTCCTACAAACCTGACAAAGCCGCAGACCCAGAGCCGGTCGATTGCTGGGTGGCAATGAGCAACCCCACCTGGACGAAGGGCAGAATAGACGAGTTGCGCCGCCAGCTGGAGTTCGAGGAAGATATGCCGCAGGCGGAGGATGATGAAGCTGGGCAGCCGGCGGACAGCAGCACGTTCTTCGAAAAATTACGCGAGCGGTGCAACGCGCTTGCGGAAACAGAAGTTCTGCCCGCTTTCATCCAGTCCCTGAAGCTGTTGTATCCGGATTGGGAAGCCAAGAACGAAATCATCTACCAAGTTGGCGTATGAGTGGCAACTATAAAGATGTCAAAGTCACCGACTTCTTCACGGCTATGTTGACAGACTGCATTTTGAGTTATCGTTGCATGGCGAGATTGCAAATTGAAAACCAAAACCTGTACGTGTACGTTAGTAAGTACTCTTCATCATCTGGAGCAAGCTCGTCCGTCCGTTGCAAGTGAGTTTTGATTTTGAACGATGCAGAAACTGAAATTCAATTAAGAGAACAAGCCATGCTGTCGCGCCGCGAATGATGCTGCAGCTGTCTCAACTGAAGACCAAAGACGTTGACATTTTTGCACGTGATATCGTCACCGTTGGGGAGCCGCCTTCCCAGACCGAAGTCCGCAGTTTTTGCACTTGCTCGCGGACCACGGCAAGATCGTCGGCGAGGAAGAGGCGTTTTTTGCGGCGCAAAGTCACCTCGGCATGTGCGGGGACTATTTTACGCATCGGCCGGGTCGGTTACTCGCCGCCGCGCACTCCGCCAGGGTCTTGGCTGCAGAAATTTTGCAGTACCTGGATGAGCAAGCCAGTGGTATGGAGGGAGATAGTGTGGCGGAGGAAGGGGCGAAGCTTTGATCCTTCTTTCCAAATGCACGACGCCAGTGATCGCTGACAGACAAATGGATTCGCAAAAGTTATTTTGGAATTTGTACAAAAAGGTTGGTGGCATTGGGAATCGAACTTCGCAAAGAGATAGGACGTGTGTGTAGCAGTACCACTACCGAAACAACGAAGTTGAAATAAAGATGTTGATTGTCATGATCATCAATCATCATGCCAGAGATGTGAAGCTTGATGTATTCAATGCATCTATGTAAATGTGGACGTTTTTCTCCCAACCACTTACAGCCGATGGAGTCTACGCGACGTTTTTGTAAAGGAAACTAGAACTCGTATTCGACCTGAACGGGATCGTTTCGACATAGTGCACAAGTGCTTTTGCTAAACTGTGATGCAGAAGGTTTGTTCCAGCAGCTTATTGATCGTTCGCTTTAGATGCCGAGAACGGGAGTCATCAAATAGACACAGCGAGATCGACCGGGATCAGAAACACTGGCGAGAGCAGCAACCCCAACGTGCTGCTTGTGAGGACGAGCGAAAATAATTTATGGGAGAGCGAGAGAGAGTGACAGTGAGAGCCTGAGCCACAACCAGCTGCTACTGAAGCCAAAGCGTGTACTTGCGTTGGTTTAGCTTCGTTTCGATGGGGGAATATGAATTTCTGTCGTGCAATATCCTATTTGTAGACGGTAGTAGTTTGTTTAATATCAGTTTCAGTAGTACATGCCGGCGCTTAGATGCGCACGTTCGTATGGAAGATGCACACGTTCGTATGGACGATTTTCTTCATTCAAACACATACTTGGTGTTGAAAGATTATCTCTTTCAGTTCGGAAGCATGCCGGCAATTCGACTCCCCTTCCAAAAACGGCGACCGCGCCCCCTTCTGGTTGGTGGCGCAGGTCCATTTATGTTTTTGATGCGTCTGTACTTTCACACTATCTCCACGACGTCCAATGCAAGAGCTGTGGACGTGGAGCCGCAGAGGATAGAAAACAGGAACCAAATCACGCTGACGCCTACCGGAGAAGCGAGCGGCGCTCCGAAATTGCGCCAATCCACCGACTCCATCACGTCTGATAGCGATAGCCCGCGAACAAGTAGCACGGGCGGACGAAAAATCAGGAAAACCAAAACGAGAACCGGCACCTCCAGCAGGAATGAGGGTCCACACGTTCTTGCCAGTGGTTCAGTGGGCATCACCGACAAGACGCAGCCAGGCCAATCCTCCGCACAAGTCCTGCGTCGAGAGAAGACGTCTAACGCAACACACCTCTCGTCCTCACTGTCTCACCGCGGCGCCACCCACGCATCCTTGGCGGCGAAAAGCGAAGTTGTTGGCAGCGCACAAGTGTTCTACTCCGCGACAGCGAAAGGAGGAGAAACCCTTCTTTCGATAGAGCAACTCGTTGCCACGCAGTCGAGCGACGCTCACGGTGGTTCCGCCATCGACCCTCTCCTCTACAAAAGGGGCTGGTCGACAGCCTGGAATAAAAATCCACACGGTCAACATGTCTGCAGCCACACCAGCAACGACACCACGACCGACGGCTGGTGGCGACTGGAGTTCAAGGACGGAAAGAAGCACTGCCTTTCCAAAATGGAAATTTGGAACAGATACGATTGCTGCCAGGGGCGCTTGAACAACGGCTTTGTGCTTCTGGATCCCGACGTAGATGATCCAGTCACCAAAATCGATTTGCTCGCTGCGGCCGGGAAAATCCAACTTCCGGCGGAGGTGCCTTCCGTCGCTACTGCGGACAATGGAACCGATACAGACGGCACAGTCGTGGACCTTTCGTCTAAAGAGCCGTTCCAGTATTTGTACATAATTGGTCCGGAGGGTGAAACAAGCTTGACCATTTGTGGTGCGCACTTCTACGGCGGCGACACCTGTCCGGAGGCCAGCGCGAAAAAGTCTACCACGGCAACGGAAGAATCATATGCAATGGGAAGATCATGCAACAGTGTCAGCGTTCTCATCGCAGGACTTATTTTGTTGTCCACGTGGTTGTGGTTGTAGTTCACTACTGATTTTTTACAGAAGTGAAAAAGCAGCGTAAGATGGCCTGAATTTCTGCACTGAGGCACCGACCCATATAACGGAAAAGCGTCACGAGAACGGCCACGGTAAGCGGCCGCCGTTTTTGACTTAGCCGACAGTGTGGTGCGCTTCTTCCATGTTCATTGAGCGAAGCGAGATGTTTATGTTTGTCTTTTTGTTTTTTCAGACACTCGATGCGTGGCTATGTCAAGATTGAGGGCGTAGAAGAAGAGAAGTGAAGATAGCAGCTGGGTGAGAGGATACCTTTGAGGCAGTGAGAAGAGGGGAGACGCACCTATTGTTTTTCCGATTTCATATGAGCTCATGCCGATTTGCGCTAAGTGCAGAGTAGATCCAGTGTTGAGTAACACATCATTCACCAAGAAGGAAAAAAAGGAAAACTTGAAGGAGGTGTAGCATCAATCATTCTTGTGCGTGATATTGCATTTGCAGTAATTCATATCTTCCTATTCGAAGAAAGAGTCACTCTGCAGGCGTGCGCGTGGTTGGACTCATGGAGTCCTTCCCAGCAAAAGGGAAAACATGATGAGGCCTGGATTAATCAAAACAAAGAAAAGGCCTATGATTAGGTGGTTTACTGCGCTCGCGGAGTGACATCGGCTTGCGCTTGTGTGTCGTACGTTCCGATTCATCGAGGTGACGCGTTGCTCTGGAGATTTTCACCGAACGGCTAGCGGATCAAGAGCCAACAGCAACTACTTTTTAATCGGTACAGTTCAGGCGAACTCGCACGGGCAGTCGGCAAGATGATTCGGCCAGGGAGCTCTTTGTCGAAGCAGAAGAAGAAGGTGCAGGTCTCTGCGGCCAAGACCTCTACCGGGAGCACGAAAAAATCGGAGCCGAGCCGGCCGAACGTATTCGAGTACCTGGAAAGATGCGACTACGTCGGGGCCATGACGATCCTGCAGTTCGACAAGACCACGGGCGCGGAGAACATTCCCATGTGGCTCGCCTACTCCGCCTTTCACAACGGCGACTACAAACTCGCCTTGGAGAACTATGAGGAGATCGTCAACAAGCATCGGAGTTTAGGTCCGTTTTCATCTGCAGTTTCTAAGGTTTAAGTGAGCTGTTACTGAAACTTCTATGCTTGATGAGATTCTGTCTCCGTCGAATCAGATCGGTCCTCCACACTACAGGAAAAAACGTCGATCCGGCGCTGCATTTGTACATGGGTTGTTGTCACTATGCTTTGCAGCAGTATGAGCAAGCAGAGGCGTGCGCGCACCGCTGCGAAACCGACTCCGCGTTGAAGAAGCGGGTGCTTTTCCACGTCGCGCACAAAAGAAACAACGAAAGTTTGATGATGCAGATGCACTCAAGTCTCTCCGACAGCTGTGAAGACCAATTGTAACAAACACGAACTTTTTCTTTGTGTTTTTGCCATAGTTCTAGTTGCGCCGTCCTATGTTTCATGTGCTTGATGATTGAAAATACAACCGGTCAACAGCAAGGTCACACACCATTTCTTGCTCTTCCTGGGGTGCCTTCGAGCCGTCGTAGCATGAGCACTGATGACAATATCTCACTCAGGTGCCTCGCCGCGGTGCAGTTTTTGCGGAGCCACTTTCAGGAGGCGACGGACATGTACAAACGGATCCTGGTCGATAATCGTGAGCACCTCGCCGTCAACGTGTACATCGCCGCGTGCTACTACAAATTGGATTACTACGACGTGGCGATCGAGATTCTGCAAACGTACTTGGCCCAGTTCCCGGACAGTATCACCGGGGTAAACCTGAAGTCTTGTGCGCACTACCAGCTGTATAACGGGAAGGCCGCGGAAGCCGAGCTGAAGGTGCTGCAGCAACAATCCGAGTCCCCCGTGTTTCAGGAGCACGATTTGCTCAGGCACAATGTCTGCGTCTTTCGCAACGGAGAAAATGCAATGCAGGTGAAGGATTTCAGTTGTTGGAGGAAGATGGACATCATGTATCCTTCGCCAAGGTCACTTACCGGCCGAACAAGATGAAAATTCTCGAAGTAGAAAGGATCGCTCGTAGATTTCCTTATCGTTGTTTTGGCCTAATCAGGTGCTGCCGCCGCTGGTGGACATAATACCTGAAGCCCGGCTGAACCTCGTCATTTACTACCTGAAATTTTCACAAGACTACGAAGAGGCTTACAACCTGATCAAAGACCTGGAGCCGTCAATACCCCGGGAATACATCCTGAAGGGCGTCGTCTATGCCTGCCTAGGTTTGCTTTTTTGTTCAGTGCGTAAATAGGTGCTGGACCACTTTCGCTCAACCAGAACTCACTGCCGATTGACAAATTTCTACATAAGCAAAACAACCGCAAACGACATAGTCATCGGGTTTGCAAGATAACAAAACTAACTGTGCAGGTCAAAAAACGGGCAGTCGCGAGCACCTGAAGATTGCACAAGGACTGTTCCAGCTTGTCGGCGCGAGCGCATCAGAGTGCGATACGATTCCCGGGCGACAGTGCATGGCATCCTGCTTCTTCCTTCTGAAGCAGTTCGAGGATGTTTTGGTGTACCTCAAATCCATCAAAGCCTATTTTACCAGCGACGACGACTTCAACTGGAACTATGGTAAGGGCACTATTCGATTTCTTGTTCCCACACTGAACCACGCGCCCTTGCTAGTACTATGCTCTCATGCAGGATGATGATTTGCGAAGACTCGGGATACAAGAGCTTGACACGAGGGCTATGATTCAGATTTCTTTGTATCTACTTACAAGTTACAGCATACCTAACGTCACTATCTGTACAATCCCCCGTACTCCACCAGGAATCACCTGTGCGAACGTTGGCGAGTACAAAGAGGCGAAAGAGGCGTTCCAAATGATCACCAGTGACAAGTACCGGAACGAATTCACCTACCTCTCTTGGCTCGCAAGATGTTACATCATGAACGGGGAGCCGCAGTACGCATGGGAAACTTACGTAAGTTTGATTTAGATTTATCAGTTAGCTGTAGGAAGTTTATTTCGAATGACGTGTTGGACCTATGATCCGCAGGTACTGGTTCAACATCAACGAAAGTTTCCCGCAGTATGGGCGAGTTGCTAAGTGACTGTACCACTATTCACGTTCATTCCCGTACCGCACTTCATCGATGAAGATGATGATGATGATGATGATCCCACTCTACTTCAGGTGCGCATGGACACAAACAACGACAGCTTCAACCTTTTGCACGTGATCGCCAACGACTGCTACAAGATATCCTGAGAAAAAAGTGTTACAGTTACACACTCTGATGGGAGACAAGCAAGACAGACAAACTCTGTCATGCAGGAAACACTTGCCAACCTCGTTTCATTAGTGTTTTCCCTTATAGTCTGCGCATCACAGGTTTTACTTGCCATGTCGAGCAACTTTGTGATGCAGAAAATCCAACAAATGTGTAACTGTAACACTTTTTTCCTGTGATACAAGATGGGCCAATTTTACTACGCGTGCAAGGCCTTTGACGTGCTGGAGCGCCTGGACCCCGACCCGGAGTTTTGGGAGGGCAAGCGCGGTGCGTCGGTGGGGCTCTTTCAGCAGGTGGTGGCCGGTAAGGAGACGCCGGAGCGGTTGCAGGAGGTGGTAAACCTGCTGCGGGCCACGTCCAACCCCCAGGTGGAGTACATCATCAACCGGGTCATGAAGAAGTGGGCCAAGGAAAACCGGGTACGGCTCGAATAAGGGCAGCGAGGAGGAGCGGGAGAAGCAAATTTGGCGCTGCGGTGCTGTTCTCGATGTTCTCGGTGGTTGTGAAGAGAGCCAAGGAGGAAAGGGACGTCGAGTTCTTGCACCGGAGACGGGGGCTGCATAGGTTTTTTTTGGTAAAACAAGGAATCAAGTTGAGGTCATGGAATCAAGTTAACTGGAATCAAGTTAGACCTGGAATCAGGTTATATGGAATCAAGTTACACCCGGAATCAAGTTACATGGAATCAAATTACTACCTGGAATCAAGTGGAATGGAATGAAGTAAACCACCACAACTTCACCCGCATCAGTCCTTCGCCTCGCAATGCCTCCTCTTGGAAGAATCTATCTGCTGCGCTTTTTGTGTTTTGTGACTGCCACACCCTCACGCCTAAAGTTCTCCGCTTTTTTTTTTTCAAAGGCGGCCACGTTTATCAAAGGTGTCTGGCTTTTCTTCCTCTGGTCGATAGAGACGAGGCGAGTAATGTTGTAGCTAAGCTTCGCGCGCCCGTTTTGTTTTACGGCTCTTTGCCGAAAGTTTTCACGGCTTTCGCCTTGCGAAGTTCCCGGGATTCCATTTGTGTCTCCTTCCCTCGGAAGGGGTGTGTCTCTGGGAATTCCGTCTTCATTTCACCTTCCCTCGGGAGACTCATTGCTCATGGGACTCCGTTTCCACTTCGCATTCCTGGGGATGGTGTCAGTCTCGGGGGATTCCGTTTTTCCTTCTTGCGGAAGGTGTCTCGGGGGCCGCCATTTCGCCGCCCTTGCCCTCTGGTAGGTCTCTCCAGGGATTCTATTTCGCCTCCTTCGGAAGGTATCTTTGGCGATTGGCAGGGATCTCATCTCTGGTAGTTCCATCTTGTCTTCCCGATGTTCGGGGTTTCCGCCTGCAGCACTAAGGGGCCGCGGCTTTGCCTCAGGTGTTTGGCATGCCATTTGCCAACTTCGGCCCCTTCGCCTTGGGGAGATCCGGGGCGTTTACCTTCGGAAGCGCCGAAGCGTTCACCTTCGGAGGCTTCGAAGCTTCTTTGGCTTCGACAGCCCCGGATGTGTCGCCTCCGGAAGCTTTGGCGGGTCTCTCCCTGGCGGAAGGACCGCTGCTTGATTGCCTCTCGGGGGAGTCTGAGTTGTTTATTTCCTGGCTGGCGCGAAGCTTTCGCCATCGACTCCAGACTGATTCATGCGGAAACACCCCGGGCGGATTTCCGTTCTAAAATCCCGCTAATTTTTCCGGGATTTAAAAAATTCCGGGCGCCCATTTCTTCTGATCGTGTTGGGCCCCCAGCGTGGGCGTGTGGTGGTTGTTTTCCTCCGAAGTCCCCCGGGGGGTGGGGCTTTTGTTCGTTTCCCCGACACAGCATCAGCGCGCTCTTTCTTCGTCTCTTGGGGTTCGGCCCGTGCGCTTTTAAAAATTAAAAATTAGGGCTGGTTTTTGGGTAAAGTGGCGCCGCACAATTTTGAAAAAGCAGTGTGGTTGTAGGTGGGTGTAGATGTGCACTGCAGGGTGGCGCACAATGTGGGTGGTAGGCGTGGGCCTTGCCCGTCTTCTCTGGAGATGCGAAGTGGTCTGCGCCTCTTCGCATCCCCGCACATGCACCGCTGGCTCGAACAAGTAGATCGTTTGTCGAGGACCGGGAGATGATGTTCGTGGTTTCGAACACGAACGTCATCTCCTGCAGGTCCGAAACAAACATTTCGGGATGTCCGGCACTGGATGTTCGCGTGAAGCGGAGCCGGAATCTTCCGGCTCCGCTTCCGGTTTTGGCGTCCCGAGATCTTCTATTTCGTCTTCTAAAATCACAAAATCGCGATTTTGTGTGTGATTTCGCCTGTATGGCAGTTTTAGAGGATTTTTAGAAGTCCGAAAACTGCCATGCGGGCGGAAGAATTAGAGGATTTTTAGAGGACGAAATTAGAGGACATTTTAGAGGCCTTTTTAGAGGCTGTTTTAGAAGCCGCTTTTAGAGGCCGGCTTTAGAGGCCGGTTTTAGAGAACGGCTTTAGAGACCGGTTTTAGAGACCGGTTTTAGAGGCCGGTTTTAGAGACCGGTTTTAGAGGCCGACTTTAGAGGCCCATTTTAGAGGCCGACTTTAGAGGCGGAAATTAGAGAAGGGTTGTAGAGGCGGGAACTAAAGGTCGGGCTTTCAAAGGTTGTTGCGATCGCCGCGTTGGAAGGGCGTGTTGCGATCGTAAGGGCGGGCTTCTGGTTTGGGAGTGGTTGTCTTGATTTGTTTTTGCGCCGCGTCGCCTCATCGTAAGTCTCCTGCCATCGGGTTGTCTGCGTTGCCGGGCCGGCATCTCTCTCTCCTCCTCTTTCTTCCTGGGTAGTGTGGGCGCCTTTTTTTGATTTGATTCCCACCCGATCCGCGGATGGGAGAAATGGGTAGGGGTTTTTTTTTCAAAACCGGAAAAATTAGAAGTCTTTTAGAAAGGCAAACCGCCCGGGCGTTTTCCGCATGAACTGATGAATGGCCCGAGCTTATTGACACTCACCTCCTGCGCGACGTGGGCGATTCGGGGTTTTTCTGTGCCCGGGCTCGCCGAGGCGTTTTGGATGCGGCTTCGGAGCGCGCAAGTTTGCCGCTGTCCGGGGCTGTGCGCGTGTGCTTACCGCTTTTGCGCCGGGGGCCCCGGGTTTTTTCTTTTGTGTCCCGGGGCCTCGTCACATCTACGCCCCGGGGCCCCGGAACATACATGGCCCGTCGGAAGGCAGGCCAGCCTTCGGTAAAGGTAGGAAGGCGGGGGGCCCGAAGCACAGGCTGGCGCGTGCATGGTGAATAACGTTTGGCGGAGGAGATAACGGGACCCGCGCAGTGCTTCTGGCGGAAACGGGAAACGGGACACGCAACGTGCTCCCACGTAACGGGATTCCGGGGATCAACTTGATTCCACGCAACTTGATTCCAGGACCCAACCTGATTCCAGTCAACTTGATTCCAGAGTCCAACTTGATTCCATTCAAGGGACGTCGAGTTCTTGCACCGGAGACGGGGGCTGGATAGGTTTTTTTCAATGGCTTGTGCTTGCGCTGCGCCGCCCTTGTCGTTTTACGGTTTTTGTAGAACAAGCTATAAAGCTAAACCCATCTGGAGATAGAACCTTCTTCATCTTAAACAACTCTTTTCACTACTAGAACAAGGCGCTTCATTTTTCGCTGTCCATGTCGACTGAGGACAGGACCGGAAACGCATATTTCCTGAAAAGTCAAACCTGAATTGTCAAAGAAATGACTGCCACGCGTTGTGCTGCGGGCACTTACACGACAAGAATACCGTGTAGTGTACTGCGGAGCCCGTGGTTGCAGCTTTTGCACGACGTAAAAATACCGATTCGCAGTAGACACGCACATGCACGCGCACAAAGTGAGATATCATAGTGGACGAAAAGTACAAGTACAAAATGGAGAAAATCACGGGACTTCGGCTGCTTGACAATATGGAGAAGTCCCAAGACGCACTGTTCTGCACGCAAAATTAAGGAGATCGACGACAAGAGTCGAATTTCAAGAACATCAGATGATCGGTATTAAAACTAGAACACGGATCGTGTACTACGAGCCTCGCACCGGAAAAAGTTGTCTGCCACCATGGCGTCGACATCGCAGAGAAATCCATTGAGCATCCGCCGGGCACCTGGCAAAGTCATCATTACTGGACCCTTTGCTGGCGCGCTGGATATCTCCGAGCGAGAGGTCTTCACGGGCGGAGCAGGCATGGATATCCCTTTGGTTTCTGGAGAACTACCACTGAAGCAGACGGGCAACCGGGTCTGGGAAGCGACAGTGAAACTTGTGCAGCACCTTGCGTGTCTTACGCCGGTTGTAGCGGATTGCGTTGTAGTCGACCTTGGAGCGGGCACAGGGATTGCCGGTCTCGTTTGCCACGCCCTGGGAGCTGGAACGGTCGTGCTCACAGACCTGCATGTAAGTGGTGCGTGTGTAGTAGTATAGCCATCATGATGCCGAAAGAATAAGGCGAATACATAGTACTTCCCAATGCTTTTGATTTCGGTCGCTAGGAGTAAACTCAATAGCGAACGCAGCGTAATATATCTCGTGCAACGCTCTGTTTAAATGGGAAATCCCTACTAGTTGAGCTTGCTGGAAGCAAATGCGAGAGCCAATTGCCGAGGGACTGCGTTGCAGCTTCGGGAAAGAGGAAATAGGGCAGGTGCACCAGGTGGAGACTGCGACCTTCGTGTGCAGACGCTGGACTGGCGAGACACTGCATCGTCTCGGGCTTTGGCCACGAGCATTCCGAATGGAGGCGCCTTGTGGATTCTTGCCGCTGAAGTTCTTTACCCGCGCGAACAGCAAGACGAGTTGGTGGAGCATTTGTTCGACACGATTGTAACCTTGCTCGCCTATTGGCAAGGAACTACCGCGAAGGTTTTTCTCGCTTACACAGAACGCTCGAAAAGCGTCACAAAGAAGTGGAACGCTAGGGCTGAGAGCGACGGGTTTGCGGTTACAGAAGTTTCTGGGAATAATTTTCCGACCGGCAATGAAGAACAAGCCGTATCAGGAGCGTTTGACGATCTTGCTGACCATAAGCAGGGTAAGGTGTTCGAACTAAGCCTCTCAACCAGCGGCCGGGAAGACCTGCGGCAGCGGTTAAAGCGGAAAGAGACATGGGAGGCGGATTTTGACGAATCGTGGGCAGTGGTGGCACCCCTTCTAGGGCAGCTCGATGCCAACGAGTTGCGGGACGGAGCGAGGAACGAGGTCCTCGGAAGGCTCTCGACCGAAAAGAGAGGGAGAGACGAGGACGGAACGTTTTCCGCTCCAGCAGGGAGCGTAGGGTTCGCCCTAATCGCCTGGCACGCCCGCTTTGTTCTCCGGCAGTTTAGGGAATTGGTTTCGTGGTTCACTTGCATTCCCGCACTGAAGGAAGATTTCCTGATTGCACGCGCGGAGGCCCAGCGTCGAAAGCTTTGCGCTAGATTGCGGGATCTGCGGTTGCAGTCGTCTGCTCTACAACTGGCAGAAAAAAGCGCCGCACATCTGGAGTTAGCTGGAATAACGAAAGCAATTCGCCAACTTAGAGCGATGCTGCATGGTGTAAAAAAGGCTGCCGTGACCACAACATCGAGTGATGTTATCGATACGGACGTGGATGTTGAAGCACGCATCTATCTAGACGGGGTACTCGTTGCTTCTTTTGCGAGTGCACAGGCTGGTCGAGAAATCGTGGGTGACAGTGTCCTGTCGCGATCGCAACTGATACGAGGTACCACAGACGAACCAGCGAGCCCGCCTTCAGCCGTTGAGGAACAAATAGCTGCAGTCGCAACATATCCTCTCACCGCGAAAAACCTGTCGAAGCTACCGCCGGCGTCGCTCGTCGATGCCTTGAGTGCCACATATTCCGCCGTGCAAAGTGAGATTGCAAGGCAGTCGGACTCTCGCGACGGGACCCTTTTGCAAATCGCGGAAGAGTTGCTGCTCCTGATGGACGACGAGGATGAGGCTGGGTGCAAGGAATGGATGCAGAGAATATCGCTCTCGCCTAAAACAGATGCCCTACTGCGCGATTTACTCGAACCGTTACGCCTGTTTCTGATGAACCGCAGTGCTCGATAATCTTTTTGGTATTGCTTGCGCAACCTGCATAGCCAAAACGTCATGCGCTGCGGACTAGTCTTGGTCTTGGAGGTGCCGCGGCTTGATTTTAGCGTGCTGACGTTTATTTCGATTGTCGGTGTATGCGAACTGTCCCGCCTGCAATATAGAAAAAGAAAAGGAAATGGATCTCAAAGAAACACAGACAAAAGAAAGCCGCTGCTGCACCCGGTCTAAACTGCATTCAGAGAGATATCTCATTTTACCAAATAACGAACAAGAAAAGTAACTGTCACACAGTAGTACGCCTCTACTAACTTGCCCAGCTTCAACTATCCGCGGTTTGTGACCTATTTTCATCTCGTACGATGTTTGATTTCTAATTCTAAATCATGTCTTGCTCTGATGCTTTTTCATACATACTTAGATAGATATCTGTGCGGCAACAAGCAACTTTGCGACATTTAGAAAATTCAAATTCTATATAGAGAGGATTGATTACGACCCTGCTTTACCGAAGCTGCAACCATGGCCGTCGACGTGACTAGTTTGTATCAAAAATGCATCACGCGCAAGAACGAGATCGATACCGAGCTGGACAGTATCGAGGTCGGGCAGCGACTTCCGGTTGCAAAACGACAGCGGCTACAAGGACTGGAAAAAGAATTCGGTATACTTATTAGATTGGGCACGCGCGCCGGCAATCATTCTACTGTGATTGCAGGCGTCCGACTTGGACTTGTTCTGAAGTCGAACACGGCCTCTATTTCCCCCCCACAGGTTTTAGTGTTGATGCTGTGCAAGAAAAACGAAAATCTTTTTTTTTCCTCCTGTCACCTCAGGCGATGCGTATGCGGTATTCGAGACCGAAGTGAAACGGGGCGGCAAAAACCTACCGGGCGGGCGAGGCAAGTGGGACAGGTATCTAAACCAGTTGACCGACGACAAGTCGACAATACGAGCCTCGCTTGAGCCGCACAAAATTGAGGACATTCGGCAACAACAAATGGACCAGGACAACCTGGTCGGGAGCCGCGACGCCCGCGTGAACGACGACAGAAGCAAATTGCTGACGGAAAGAAATCGAATACGCGACGTCGACAGGCAGCTGGATGATCTGCTGGAAATGGTACTGATTTATTCTCGATGAAGTTCTTTACGTCTACGTATGAGATGCTAACACGAACCAAGCACTTGTTCCGGGTTCATCTGGCCTTATGTTCGCTTTCTTGATGATCCTTGTTTTACAACCTCTCCCGCTCCAAATCTACAGGGCCATGAATCTCGGTCCCGATTGCAGAACCAAAATGCGATACTCGCCGGCGCTGCGACTCGCATGGTTTCTGTGATAGAATCTGTCGGCCGCGGAACCGGTCTGGTCAACCGCATCGATAGGCGGCATCTAGAGGACAAGATTCTCGTCTATGCGGGCATTACCATTTCCATGGTGCTGTTTGTAACACTCTACATTTACTTCAAGTGGATGAAGTAACAATTTATTTTGCGCGCTACGAGCAGCCCGACCGTTGTCCTGCTACAAGCGCACCTGGTTGCGCCGGCTCCTGCTGCGCATTGGCTTGAAGGTCGATGTACGTGAAAAACGGTTTATTTGGTGCAAGCGCGAACAAGAGAAGTCGAAATGAGAAATCTCGCGGAGGTGCTCTTTGTCTTTCCTGCGCTGCGTGGTGAAGTGGTACACAGCAGGCGGAAACGAGAGCTGGCGGATTGGGTGGACGCGTTGACCTTTGGGGAAAGATCGTGGCGAAGGCTCACAGAGCGGATCATGCGCAAGGAGAGTGTCAGCTTTGTACGCGGACCCACGACTGGCATCTCTGCCAAAATGCCAACGAGTGCGAGATGGAGAAGTCGCAGCGCAGACCAGCTTCGTGTTTGACCGGCAACGGCCCACGAGCCCCGGTTTTCAAAAAATCCAAAAACTTTCGGAACTAAACGACTCGAAAACGAAATGATCAGAATCAACGAACAGCAGGCGACAAAATCAAGCAAGAACTACAAAATGTAAACGTGAACTAACACATACAAACGGTAAGACGCTAATGGGGATAAAATGCGCCATTTAGCGAAAGTGTTTTCCTGTTCGAAATCTATCAAGCGAAGAGACTGATAACGCAGATGAATCTTTTTGAAGCAAAGTATTGTCTTCTTGCTCGGTGTCTGTGTCCGTCGTCTATCTTCCTTCGTCATTGCGAGGCTCATTCTTTTTTGCTGTTTTAGACGACTTTGCAGCATCGTGCTTGCTTGGATCTACTTCTGGTAGAATCTCTAGTTGCTCGTCTGCACGGAGAGCAAGAGATCGTGATCCTCATTTCCTTTGATCGTCTTTCCCCTTGATTTTTCCCCTTGATTTTTCCCCCTGATTTTGTCAGTGGCTGGGGTGCTGGCGTCGAACCCGAACGTCGTTTGGATCAGATTCGTGGCGTGTTTTACGGTGCTTTTATGTTTTACTCTGCAGAATCGCAAAAATTTGTAGTAATTACACAAGACCTGATTTATTGATTCTTTTTTCGACTGCTAAAGAGAAAACACGATAGACACGGCCGGCTGGCACGGTGCCTTGTTGTCTTGAACAGAAAGCAGACGCTACGGATTTATTTCGTGGATTTTTCGTTTTTGAAGCACCTCCATGCCGAATTGTTTCAACATCCGCGCATCAAACTTCGAGCCAATGTCGACGCCGACGAACGACGAAAATTTCATAAAGTCGATCAACAAGACGAAGATATGTTGCGTTGGAGCCGGCTACGTCGGGGGGCCCACGATGGCGATGATCGCGAAGCATTGTCCGCATATACAAGTGCACGTCGTGGACATTGCGGAGGCGCGAATAGCCAAGTGGAATTCACCAGAACTTCCCATCTATGAGCCGGGGCTGCAGGAGGTGGTGGAGCAAACGAGGGGCAAGAACCTGTTTTTCTCCACCGAGGTGGAAAAGGCGATAAAAGAATGCGACATCATCTTTGTCTCCGTGAACACACCAACAAAAAAATCCGTACAGTTTGTCTTCGTTTTTCTTGGTAGCATGTGCTGTCGCTTGATATTGCTGCTCAGAAAAAGTCTTCTCGGCAGTTAGTGCTGCAAAGCGCATGCATCTGCATGAATTTATCGTCCCTCCACCTTCCTTCAGGGTCTCGGTGCCGGTAGAGCAGCCGATTTGAAATACTGGGAATTGGTAGGGCGGACGATTGCAAAGGTAGCCACAAAGGAGAAAATCGTGGTAGAAAAGTCCACCGTGCCAGTCAAGACCGCAGCTGCATTGGACAGAGTACTTACTTCAATTCAGTCTCTCACACCGACACCGAATTCTCAAATCTACTCTCTCACTTATAAATAATGTATTCGTCGACGTCGACGTTCCGAATCGACTATGAGGTTTGAGGGCGGCTTACGCTTCTTCGACTGCTATTAGTGTTTTTGTTTTTGATTTGAAGCACGTGCGTCGCTGGAAGATCAAAGGACAACGATTTCATCGCATTTTCAAATTCAGGTCCTGAACAGTGGGACGCACAACTCAAAGTTTGTTATTTTGTCTAACCCAGAGTTTCTCGCGGAGGGCACGGCAATCAAGGACCTCACGGCACCAGACAGGTAAGTTGGGAAGTTTTTATTCATGTGCACAAGAAGTTTGTAGAACATCCATGAACATACCAGAAACACAAGCAGTGGATGCACTTTCACAACCAGTTCGCTTCCGGTCTGAGTCTGACGAGCGCAATATTAGAAAGCCGAAAAACTTTTGACAGAATACTCATCGGGGGTCCGCAGAATCGTCCCGGACTTGATTCTTTAGATGTGCTCGCCGATGTGTACGCGAATTGGGTGCCACGGGACAATATCAAATGTAAAAGTGTCTGGGTCTGGAAACTTGTGATGCCAAGTGGCGATGATTGAGCATACTGCTGAGTGCAGTCAAGCATGACAAATTTTCAGGACGCCTTCTCATGTGTAATGCGCATGAGAAACTGCGTTTCTGCATGACAAAGAATTCGCGCTGTTGTCGGCTACGCAATACAGATTTTACAGGAGTGGAAGACACGCATTACAGATTCCAATTTTTCCAGACCCAGACATTTTTGCATTTGATAGACAAGATCCTCACGACGAACCTCTGGTCGTCGGAACTGAGTAAGCTGGTGGCGATATCCTGAGTAAAAACGTACCCACACCATAGTTGTCATGCAACTCTGCATGCTTAAAATGTTTCTCATGCGGAGCCCCATGAGAAGCGTTTTCTAATGCGGTTTTGAAATTTGTCATGCTCCAATCAGCACGAGATACTAGATCTGTAATGCTGCTAAACTAGCTCAAACAGCACTACACTACGCGGACAAACTTGTCATGCCAAACAACCAAAGCTGGCTGATTTGTCTAGCAGATTCCCCATCCTGACTCTGGTGTGGGTACGTTTTTACTCAGGATAGGCGAACGCCTTCCTGGCGCAGCGCGTGAGTAGCATCAATGCAATCTCCCAGCTGTGTGTAAAAACCGGCGCAGATGTCACGGAGGTAAGTGACTATGCACACCAGCTATTTGCATTTGCAAAAAAGGAATATTTTTTTGCGATGCGTTTTTCTGTGAGATAGGGATAGGCACATCATTTCCGGACCTTAGAAATTCTGCTTTTCGCCGGCTTCTCTTTCTCGCACCAGGTTGCAAACGCCATCGGCATGGACAGCCGGATAGGGCCGAAGTTTTTGAAAGCTAGTATCGGTTTTGGTGGGAGCTGCTTCCAGAAAGACATCCTGAACCTCGTGTATCTCTGTCACCAGTTCGGCCTCAAGGACGTCGCGGACTATTGGGAGCAAGTGGTACAGAAATTGGCTTTCGTTTGCAAGGAAATGAGGTGTTTCTTCTTGTTCAGCCACGTTCTGAACGGAAAAACAATCGCAAAGAGTGTTTTTTCTTCTTGTCGAATGTTGCACACTGCCTGTTACTGTACAAACTTATCCGCCACAAAAAGGTGATCATGAACGACCGACAAAAAGACGCGTTCACGCACAACATGATTGAGAGCATGTTCAACACGGTAAACGGCAAGAAGATTGCCATTTTCGGCTTCGCCTTCAAAAAAGACACGGGGGACGTGCGGGAGACACCCGCGATTCGTGTGTGCGAGCTTCTGATGGAAGACGGTGCCATCTGCCACGTGTACGACCCGAAGGTCGAAATCAAAGGTAAACATACTTGTCAATCTGTGCACATAGTTTCTGCCGATGCTGGAAGGTTAGAAGCGCCATGAAGCTGTAGTAGGGGCCCTTCTCTGCAACTGTAACTCCTCTTAAAGTTAAAGCGAATCATATTATGCGTTTGCGTCTGAAGAAGATGACGCGCCACTGCTATACCCTTCAATCCCACGAAATAAAACACACACGATCAGACGCACTGTTGGAGTTCAAGCTCCATGACGTGGAGGTTTCGGAGAGCCGGTTCAAACTGTGCGGAAGTTACCAGGAGGCGTGCGACGGCGCGCATGCCATCGTGATTCTCACGGAGTGGGACGAGTTTCAGACGTACAACTACGCCGAACTTTACGAAAAAATGCAGAAGCCGGCCTTTGTTTTTGACGGCAGAAATTTGCTGAACCACACACAACTAGCGGAAATCGGCTTCGAAGTGCACGCAATCGGAAAGTCGAGAAGATACACTACCAGCACGAGGCGAAGTTACACAATGGAGGACAATAGTGGTCCATATCAAATTTAAAAATGAAGCATGCATATGTGCAGCAGCTCACGAGCAGGCTATTCTCTACTATGGGATGACGACGTACAGCACTCCCGTAGGTCGGTCGTGAAATAAAGCAGATTTTCGTGTCGACGATATTCATCAATGAACGGTGAAGCATTAGAAATTTCTTTTGTATACTAAAGACTGACTCAATTTTCTTTCCCGTAGCGACTGGAGAATCACGACGAGCACACCAATGGTACAGGTCGTTCCCGGCTAGCCGCTCTTGCCAAGCGACTTGTGAGAATCCGCCCTTTGAAAAATTCCGGTCCGAAATGTAAAGATAGTTCGGTTTCTCGGCTGCTGTAGTGGGAATCAGAATCAGAGTCCTCTAGCTCTATTTCATATGTAAATGCTAATGCATCTGTTGCTGGAGCTGGACTCGTTCTCGTACACAGAGAAGCAAAGGCTTCAAAGCGGGGAGCGAGACCTGATCGGGACGAACAAAAGGAACCAAGCAAAACAAGAAAGTGCATTGGCAGTCATGTGTCACCTTGGTCCTTTCGCGTGTTTCAGAACTAAGCATTGGTTTTGTTTTGAAGCGCTCGCTCTTCGGTCCATGAAGATGACTCGCACTGGCTGTAAGTAACAAGTATCAAACTACATCAGCAAAAAGCACTCTAGCCGTAGCCGTGCCTATTTTCTACATCGGTTGTTGCATTTCAGGCTTCGTTGTCGGTTTC